>Ga0326728_10007046_pt1 | contig 29483 bp, 26 predicted proteins | sample MB3enrmetagenome_FD_207602 | JGI IMG/M metagenome (GOLD analysis project Ga0326728, IMG submission 207602) | Lab enriched peat soil microbial communities from McLean, Ithaca, NY, United States - MB31MN | ecosystem: Environmental > Terrestrial > Soil > Wetlands > Peat | place: USA: New York... | reverse complement strand
TGCGGCACATCGTATTCGGAAAGCGACCGCTCAAGTTTCAAATCGTTCGGATCCTGAGCAGATGGCTCTGTCCCCCCCTCACCTGTGACAACGCCGTTCCCTAGGGAAGCGCCGTCGATCGATTTCGACCAGGTATAATTCGCCAGCACTTCCAGACCGTGCGCCAATCTCTTTTCCACTCGCAATTGGAAACCGTTGTAGATGGAGTTCGCGAGCGGGTCCGATGTTCCTGAGAAGCCTGCGAACTGGGGATACGGTAGCGCCAATTGGTAAGCGGCCACGGTGGAACCGCAGATGGAGCAACCCGGATACGTTATAACTCCTTGAAAGGGGTTCGGAACAAAGGTATTCAGGGCGGTGATTTGGGCGGAGGTGGCGGATTCCACCCAGCGCCCGAGGTAGTCCAGGCTCGCCGCTCCCCCATTGTAAAGGTGGGTCCCTTTCATCCCGATATATTCCACATCCACGAGCACGCCGCCAAACTGGTGCTGGATGCCGAAATTCCAGTCTTGTGCGTAGGGGACCTGGTTCCAGTTTCGGATGGTGCCCACCGTCGAGGTTCCGAGTTCCGTGCTGAGTCCCAGCGAGCTTCCGGGCGGAATGGGCAAGCTCCCGGTCGGAAACGGATTGCTGAGCGGGGCGTAAGGGGTATACCCGTTCCCCTGGTACGTGGTGACTTGGCTCGGTGTTTCATTCCAGCCATCGAAGCCGGCAGAGCCTTTGGCCCCGGAGGCGTAATTGGTAACCATGTAAAAGATGCCGTAACCACCCCGCACCACTAGGTTGTGAGGCAAGCGATAAGCCAATCCAAAGCGCGGCGCAAAGCCCGGGTACCAGGGGTTGACGGCGTAACGATCGTTGTTGCCAGCAAACTGCAAACCGCCCAGGAGCGTGCTCAGGTTAGGGGCCGTCAGGCCGGCCGCGGTGAAGTCCGCCGCGGCGGTTGAGGAAAGCGACACTTGGCCGGAGAGCGGCGAAGTGACGTTGGGATTGAGCCACGACTCGCGGTTGAACCGTTCGGTGCGCGGCAAGCTCAGCTCGTAGCGCAGCCCGAGGTTCAGCGTCAGCTTCGAGGTCGCGTGCCAGTTATCTTGGAGATACGCGCCATACTCGAAGTTCTGCGTGGCGGTCGTCTGCTGGATGGTTACACTCCCGCTGGCCGAGAACCCCGTCAGAAAAGATGCCATAGCGTCTCCGCCGGTCGTTGCGGTGGATAATTGTGAAGTTTTGAGATTGCTGAACGTGAAGTTGCCGGCAGGGTTTCCGGCATTGAGAAAGTCCGTCCTCATCATGCGCACTTCCCCACCGAACTGAAAGTCGTGGCGGCGCCATATTTTATCCAGACCGACGTTGAAATTATGGACCTCAAAGGCCTGGAGAACGATGGCGGCAGTGCCTGAGCCGAGGTTCGTACCGTAATTGGTGCTGATGACGACGTGGGGTGGAATATTGTAACCCGTGGTAGCGGCAACATAGGCCGACGTATCGAGACTGGAAACGGAATTGAAACTAGGGAAAAGCGTGGCGATTGTGCCCGGCGACCGCGTATCGGAGAGCGTATATCCATACGTCGCGGTGAGCAGCAACGTGGGACTGAAGTTATGCGTTCCCCGCAGCACAGCATTCACGGCTTCCGTGGTCGATATGCCTCCGCCGTAGGCGAACAGAGGATTGTTCCAGACATCGGTTGCCCCCGACTGACTTAAGTCCTCGGAAAAACGCGCGTCCAAGCGGGTAAGGTTGCTGATCTGGCGGTCAATTTTGATGTCGAATTTATTATCGCTGCTCGGATTCCCTGCGGCTGCCGCCCAGTTATCATAGGGATTGTAAGCGGACGACCCGACGTTCACATTCGGCAGGGGGAAATACGCGATCATCTTGGCGGCCGCCGGGTCGATCAGGTTCCCCGGTGTCGCCGCGGGCTGATAGGAAGTGCCGGCAAGCACCGAACTGCCGGCGCTGGTGTAGGTGGCCATGTTGTCATTGGGGATAAACGTCTGGTTGTTGGGTTTCGAGGTCTTGGAGTTATAGATGGCGCTGTAGGGATCCCAGATTTGACCCGCTGCCACCGAGCATTGTCCGGCGGCGTTGAACGTACCTTTGGAATAGCCGCACAGCTCGCCGAAGTTTCCGGTGCGCTCCGCCGCGCTGGGAACACCCAGCGCGTAGCTGGTCCCGTTGACGATCCGCGTCCCCTCATAGTCCACAAAGAAAAAGGTTTTGTTTTTTTGGATGGGCCCCCCCAAGGTAAAACCGAAATCGTTTTCGCGCAGGTTGGCGAGGGCAAGTCCCGCCCGGTTATTGAACCAGTTGTTCGCATCCAGGTCAACGTTGCGGAGATACTCGTAAGCGTCCCCATGAAAGTGGTTCGTTCCCGATCTCATCACCACATTGACCACGGTGTTGCCGCCGAAACCCTTGTCCGCGCTGTAACCGTTTTGTTCGATCTTGTATTCCTGCACCGCTTCCACCGACGGGCCGTAGAGTGGTATCAAGACCGTGGTCCAGTTTCCCGAAGCGGCGGTGGAAACGCCGTCGATCAGGATGTCCGCAGTTCCGGCGCGCCCGCCGTCCGAGGTGAAATCATTAGAAGTGCCTCCAAAGCCCAGCGCATATCCCGCGCCGGGATTGACTCCCGGGCTCAAATAAGTTAAATCAAAAACACTTCGCCCGATCAGGGGCAAATCGTTGATGAGCGACCGATCCACGGTTTGGCCGGTGGCGGAATCCTGCGCGTCGAGTAGCGGCGGCGCGCCGCCCACCGTCACGGTTTGGGCAACCGTGCCGAGGGTCATGCGCACGTCAACCGTGGCATGCTGATTCACTTCCAGCGTGATGCCGCGGCGGTTGGCGGTGGCAAATCCCGTGGCCGTAAGGGTCAAGCTATAAGTGCTGGGAGGCAGGTTTTCTACGGTGTACAAGCCCGCACTGTTGGTCGTCGTGGAGTAGGTGAATCCTGTCGCCGCGTCGGTTGCCGCCACCGCGGCCCCCGGAATAACGGCTCCGGAGGGATCAGTTACCACGCCCGTGATGCTGCTGGAGTAGACTTGGGCAAAGGCAGGAGGAACAAAGCCTCCCACGAAATAGAGCAATATCGCGATCGCTCCGATATTTCGGAAACCTCGCAGGGCTGAGAACCCATAGGTGGTTTGCAGGCCCCGCTCCCCAGAAAAATTATGGCGACGGCTCACGCTGTCCTCCCCTCTTTTCCGTGCCTGCGGCGAATTAATGGCTCCCTTCCTCTCCGCGCACGCAGCTTAAAAATGCACCCTCTCAGATATCGCTAAAGTAAACGTGCGCCACGCTACCACAAGTCTGCCGGTGCGTGTCAAGCGAATTTTTTGCAAACGGCCTCGCTATTCCGGGGCGAGGGCCTAATACGCGTAAATAGGCACTCAAGACAGCCCCGCGTCCCCGCCACTGGCACGCAGGCATGGGCAGATCCGCAAAGACCTTGACACGTCCGTTTCGGGTGGTAAAATTGTCGTTGACTTCAGCGCTCTCTGGAAGTGGAGTTCTTTTGCCAGGGAGCCCCACACTCTTAATTCAAGGAAGCCCCAGGGAAAGCGACCCATGTCTATCCGTATGAAGGATATCGCGAGGGACCTGAAAGTTTCCGTGGTGACCGTATCGAAGGTGTTGCGTCATCACTCCGACATCAGCCCCGCAACCCGCGAGCGCGTGCTGAAGCGGGCTCGCGAATTGCACTATCAACCGAACTGGGCGGCGCGCAGTCTGGTCACCGGCCGCAGTTACATGATCGGGCTGGTGGTGCCCAGCCTGGTCCATCCGTTTTTCGCGGAAGTGGCGAGGGGAATCTCCAAGAAGATCCGCGGGAGCGGATATAGTCTGGTGATCACCTCGGCGGAGGAAGACCCGAAACTCGAACAGCAGGAAATCGAACACCTGCTGGCTCGCCAGATGGACGCCTTGATCATCGCCTCCACGCAATTGTCATTTGGCGAAAGCCAGCGGCGTATGGAAGCCCGAAACGTCCCCTATATTTTAATCGATCGCAACTTCAGTGGCCTCCGGGCCAACTACGCAGGTGCGGATGACGAAGAGATCGGGGCCTTGGCGACGGAGCATCTGATTGAATGCGGATGCCGCCGCATCGCTCACATCTGTGGACCGATGATCAGCACCGGCGCGGGGAGGTTGAAAGGATACCGGCGCGCGCTCGAACGACACGGTCTGAAGGTCACGCCAGGGTACGAGGTCGCGGGCAACTCCGGCGATGATGAGGCGGAGGCCAGCGGCTACGAGGCCATGCGCAAGCTCATGGGTCTTAGTCCCCGACCCGACGGCGTTTTCTGTTTCAATGACCCTACGGCCGTAGGGGCCATGAAGGCCATTTTTGATGCGGGCCTGGGCATCCCTGAAGACTTTGCCATGGTGGGCGCGGGAAACTTTGGATACGACTCGCTGCTGCGTGTGCCTCTCTCCAGCATCGATCAAAGCAGCGCAATCCTCGGGGAGCGAGCCGCGAAACTGGCGCTAAAATTGATCGATTCCGAGGACCGCTCGCACCCTCGTACCATCATTCTTCCCCCCAAGCTGGTGGTGAGGGAGTCCAGTAGGAAAAAATGAGGAAAAGGCTCACAGCAATATTCTTTGCGACAGCGCTGGCTCTGGCTTTCCAGACCGCCCTGGCTGCCGACTTCTACGTCGCCGCTGACGGCAACGACGCCAACCCTGGCACAAAAGCGCAGCCGTTCGCCACGTTGCAGCGTGCGCGGGATGCGGTCCGCGCGGCCCGGGTCGCCGAGCCGCAGCTCAGCGTTCGGATTGTGCTGCGAGGTGGTGTGTACCGCATCGCTCACACGGTGGTGTTCGACCTGCGCGACAACGCCAGTGGCAATGCGAACACCGAGATCGTGGCCGCGCCAAACGAGCGGCCGATCCTGAGCGGTGCTGCACCCTTACCCGGCGGATGGAAACCGGCCCCGCGTGACTTGGCCCGGTTGCCGGTGGCGGCGCGCGGGCATGTGTGGGTGGCCGACGTCCCGGCTGATTGGCCGGCGTTTCGCACCCTCTTCCAAGGTGACGCCATGCTGCCTCGGGCGCGCACGCGGGGCTTCCGACAGCTCAAGACCCCCCCTGCGGGTGGGCCTGCCATTGACCAGCAGCATCTCTACCTGCCGGCGGAAGCGCTTCAAAGCGTTGCGGATTTCGCCCAAGCGGAGATGGTTGTGGTGCCGGTGCATGTCTGGGTTATGAACATCCTCCCGATTACCTCCGTGGACCGCACCACCGGCTTGGTGCGCACGGTCGTGCCGGCAACCTATTCGCTGGAGCCGCCCAATGGGCCCAATGGCGCCGACTTCCCTAACGGCACGGTCTGGATTGAAAACGTGCTGGACGCGCTCGATGAACCGGGCAAGTGGGTCCTCGATGCCCAAGCCCGCAAGCTGTATCTGTGGCCGAAGGACGGGAAGAAACCCGGCAATGACATTGTTGCGCCGCGCCTAACCGAGTTGATTCGCGTCGAGGGCAAGATTGATTACGATGGCCCCACCGATACGCCGGTGCGCGGGCTGGTCTTCTCGGGTCTCACCTTCACGCAGACCGACCGCCGGCCGTGGGAAGTTGATAAGACCGGATGGGGATTACAGCATGACTGGGAAATGTTCGATCGCCCAACGGCCATGCTGCGCTTCCGCGGTGCCGCGTCTTGCCGGGTGGAGGACTGCCGGTTCGTCAACAGCGGAGCCACCGGCCTACGGCTCGATCTGTATGCCCAAAACATCACGGTGGAGCGGTGCGAGTTCGGGTATCTCGGCGGCGCCGGCGTGTTACTGGCCGGTTACGGCATGGGATCCAAAGACGTGAACCACGACAACGCCGTCATGGATTGTCATGTTCACCACGTGGGGCGTTTGCTCTGGCACTCGGGGGGAATCTGGGCGTGGCAAAGCGGTCACAACCGCATCGAGCACAACCTGGTGGACCACACTCCGTATACCGGCATTCTGGTCACGGGCCGGACGATTCTCGACCGAAAAGGCTTGGGTGAGTGCAGCCGCACCGTGCGCTGGGCCGAGGTAGATCGGGTGTTGGGTAACAAACCTCCTACTTGGTACAACCGCGAGCCGCTCATGCATGGGCGGGAGAATGTCATCGCCCGGAACGAAATCCATCATTGCATGCAGATCATGGGCGACGGGAATGCCATCTACATTTCCGGTACCGGCAAGGGCAACCTCGTGGTGAACAACTTCATCCACGACATCACATCCCCAAACATCAATGCCAGCATCCGTTACGACGCCGACCAGAACGAAACGACCACCGAAAAGAACGTGATCACGCGGGTCTGCGGCGAAGGGATCATCCTCAAATACCACAATACGGTCCGGAACAACATCGTTTACGACATCCGTGACCATACGCCCGAGGGCGAGCCCTGCCATCACCGGCGTGGCTATCTGGTGTTGCCCCATGAACCAGTGGATGGATCAGTTGTCCAGCGGAACATCATGGTCTCGCGTCTTCCGGGGCAGGGGCTGTTGTTCGAGTACAAGGGGCCGGTGTCGCCTTCCATCCCGGAAGTGACGCCCGGGAGGCTTCGGACTAGCGCTGCCGACTACAACCTATACTTCAACACGGCGGAAGCGGGCTGGGGACAGAAGCACCTCGACGCGCAACGCCCCTTCGGCATTGAACAACACAGCCTCGACGCCGATCCGCAGTTCATGGATCCGGCCCGGGATGACTTCCGGCTGCTCCCCACGTCCCCGGCGCTGAAACTGGGCTTCGAGCCCATAGACCTTTCAACGGTCGGCCCACGAACATCAAAACGCTGAGGACAGAAAACACACGGATCCTGGAGCGCAGGGGAAGGCGGGACACGATATTTCCTATTTCTTCGAGAGCACGGTTCAAGGCTTGACCTGACATTTTGAGCGTCAACGCGGGGTGGATTTCGCCTACCGACGCTTTCCGGGACGGCCAGAGATTCGGGACACGGGATACGGAGAACAAGGTTTCAGGTGTCAGGTGTCAGAAAGGCCGGGATACGGGATTCGGGGAACAAGGTTTCAGGTGCCAGGTGTCAGGGGTCAGAAAGGCCAGGATACGGGATCCGGGACACGGGGCACGGCGATTGCCGATGGAGGATTGTCGATTGCCGATTAAGAACACAAAGGGCGATCGGGGCGCCAGGAATTCAAGGGGGGAGGCACGTTGGTATTGCGCGAGGGCCGAATTTCCCTTTCGGCCCCGGATGCCGCAGCGTGGCTACGCGCTTTCCCTTTTCAACCTGGGGGTGATCCGCCGGGGAGCAGGGAAGGTCTAGGGGAATGATGGCGGAAGGCTCGATTTGCCTGAGGGCCTGAGAATGAATAGGACTTGCGCAAACAGTTCCTCAACCCAGTTTGGCTCGAACCCCGCCCGCCAAACGTCATTTTCCCAAGTTTCGCCGCAGAGGAACGCCAAGAACGCGTGCGTCTGCGCTGCCCGCTATGGATCGGTGGGAATTTCGAGCTGTAGGAGCACGGGATGGCGCGGCGATAGCAGCAGAATCGTACGGGCACGCCATGGCGTGCCCTGGGGCATGCCGTGGCATGCCCGTACGACCGCATGCCGTGGCATGCCACCCATGCCACGCCTCGTGGCACGGCCATCTTGGCCATGACTGTTCACGGGCGGGAGATGCTGTGAAAAAATAGACAGTTTCACGCAAAGGCGCAAAGACATTAAGATCGCAAAGAATAATTGTTTTGTTTTCTTTGCGCCTTCGTGCCTTTGCGCCTTGGCGTGAGATGTTTTTCCCGGTCCATGATTATCTCCCAGCTTCGGACGCCCCTGCCACGGAAGGTGTGAAAAAATAATTGAACTCGCGCGGAGGCGCAGAGACGCAGAGGGCCGAAATAAATAGCTGCCCTGTTTGCTTTGTCCTCTCTTCGGCCCTGCGCCTCTGCGCGAAATGCTTTTGCTCGTCCCGGGATTTTTTCATGCCTTCACAGCGGGCAGGATGCTGGCGCTACGCCTCACGGGAAGCCCGGCTACGCCGCGCGGGCCGCCCGCGTCTTGCGGGCTGCGCACGTCTTGCGGGCTACCCACGTCTTGCGGGGCGCACACACTCCCCCGCTTCGGTTATCGGTAGTTTCACGTGAGAATATGAGACTTCCACACCGGAATCCCTCCTCGGCCGGCGCCCCGAAGAGTCGGGGGGATTTGGGTCAAGGCGCTGAGGGCGATGTGGGGCGGTGAATACGGACAAAATGTCGATAGAGGTCTCCCCGTCGAGCCGCCACGACGTCTGTGAGCGATCACAATTTGGCTTTTGGGACACTGACTTCTTGACGCTGGCTAAGAGTGAGATATCCCTGGGCTTAGGCCACCCTCCCCTGTTGGGGAGCGCCGGGGAGTGCGGGAATGTAGCGGAATATCCATAATGCTTTTCCCCTATGATGAGCAAGCGCGGATCCCCCGATGCATCGGGGCGATATGGTTCAAGGCTGGAGGGGGGCAAGCGGGGGAGAACTGGGGCTGGGGTCAGGGGAGTGCGGGCCTCCAGCATTGATGTAGATTTTGTGCCCCTGCGCGTTGGAAACCAGGAAGATCCCGTCCGACCGCAAAAGGGATCCAATCCTCCCAAATGCTACCTCGGGTGGGCTCTGGGGCCCCAAAGCGATTCCCGTCGGCGCTTCCTTTACTGGAGGGAAGGGCTCCGTGCCCGCAATGAATACCTCGCTGTGGGTCAGGGCGGGGTCGGCGAGCGCGACGAGATTTGTCAGGTTGTCAATCTCGGCTGTTTCTATCCCTTCGGGTCTATTAAAGGGCATGGATAACTTGTAAAAGGCTGAGTCGGAGGTGCGCTTCATGAATTCGGTCCAGACGGGCAGAGCCGATTGCGCGCCGGTGATGTTCAGGTCGCGTTCGTCGTCGTAACCCACCCAAACCACGGCGAGAAGGTTCGAGGTGAATCCCGCAAACCAGCCGTCATGGGAGGTGCCGGTCTTGCCCGCGGCGGGAAGGTAGAAGCCACGGGCCCTCACTCCCGCTCCCGTGCCGTTGTTGATCACGCTTTCGAGCAGGCTCACCATCAAGTAACTGACGCGCGAATCCAGCACGCGGTGGGCGCGGATGGGATTGTCCCAAATGGTGCCGCCCGCGGCGTCGGTGACCACCACAATGCACCGGGGTTCGACGTACTCGCCGCGGTTCGCGAATATCGTATAGGCTCCGGCAACCTCGAGCGGCGTCGCCACATAAGCTCCCAGCGCGAGGGCGGGCGTCGGCTCCAGTTGATGGTTAAAACCCGCCGTGATGGCAAGGTCGCGCACCTTGTTGTATCCCACCATCTCGGCCAGGTGCACGGCGGGCACGTTGAGAGATTGCGTCAGTGCCGCACGCACCGTTACCGAGCCGTGGTAATCCTCTCCGTAGTCACGGGGAGTGTAGGTCCGATTGTAATATTCAAACGTGGTCGGCTCATCCGGCAGAACCGTGGCGGGCGTGACAAGCGGGAGTGAGCCGTCCACACCCGAGTTCAGCGCGGCCGCGTACACGAATGGCTTGAACGACGAGCCGGGCTGGCGACGTGCCAAAACATGATTCAACTGGCTCGCATGGTAAGCGCGACCGCCCACCAGAGCCTTGACGTCGCCCGTGGCCGGGTCCAGAGCTACCATCGCGACTTGCGGCAGGGCCGCGTCCGGCGGAGACTTCTTCCGGCCTTCCCTCTGATTCTTTACTTGCCGGTCCAGCTCGATCAGGCCGGCGCGCGCGCCCTCGGAGGCCGCTTGCTGGAGATCGAGATCCAGCGTGGTGTAAACGCGATAGCCTTGGGAAAGCAGATCGGCCTCGGAAAATTCGGTGAGCAGTTGCGCCTTCACCATGTCCACAAAATAGGCCTGCTGGCGGGCTTCGGTGGGCTGGTCCGTCAAGCGGAGGGGAGCAACCGAAGCCTGCGCGGCCTGCCCGGCGCTGATGAAACCTGCCTCCTGCATCCGCGCCAGCACAAAATTTCGCCGTTCGGCCGCTCGCTACGGATGTTCGTAGGGCTAGTAGAGATTCGGACCGCGAATCAGTCCGGTGAGGAAAGCGGCCTCGGGAAGGGTGAGGGCGCTGAGGTCCTTGTTAAAATAGACGGAAGCCGCCTCGCCGAATCCATAGATGGAAAAACTGTCGTGTTGACCCAGATAAACCTGGTTGGCGTATAGGACGAGAATCTGGTCCTTGGTCAGGCGGTGCTCGAGAATCAGGGCATAACAGATTTCCACCAGCTTTCGGCGGATGGTGCGGCGCGGAGTCAAAAAAAGATTCCGGGCGAGCTGCATGGTCAGCGTGCTGCCGCCTTGTAGCCTCTTGTCCGAGCGGAGATCGGCGAGGGCCGCGGCCACCATGCGGAGAGAATCCACACCGTGGTGTGAGTAAAAGCGATGGTCTTCGGTGGCGAGAATGGCGTCCACCAGCACCTTGGGGAGGTCCTGGTAACGAACCAGGCGACGCTTGGCACGGCTGGCTCCAAAAAGGGTGCTAATGGGTTCGGGCTCGAGCCAGTAGGCGTTCAACTCGGTCATTTTGTTCAGGTCCGTAATCGACACGAGGCGACCGCCTTTGAATTCCAGTCGCGCCGGACCTTCGAACATTTGGCCATTGCGAAAGAAAGACTCGGGGCCCGGGTGGACTTCCAATCCATTGGGTGTCACGGTGAAGCTCCCGGAACCTCGGACATTTTGTCCTTCGGTGTACGCGGCCCTCCGGAGGCGAGCCCCGACATCGGACGCTGTCGCGCCTTGTCCCACTTGCAATTCGCTTGGGGCGGCCAGAATTACCGCAGGGTTGCCAAAAACCTTCCCATCCAGACGGGCATCAATGATTCGCGTGAAGTGCAGATAGAAGTAAATAAAAACGCCCGTTGCAGTCGCGATAATAAGCAACATCAGAAGTCCTGCTCCGAGCAGAACTTTCTTCCAAGGCGATGGCCGGGGACAGGCTGAGATCGTGTGCGGTTCCTGGCCTCGTGAGGGACTGGACCCCTCCGTAAGTCGATGCATGATCATTCATCTCCTATCGCGCTTGCTTTAGCGCGGCCGACAACCAAGAGGAACCTCGGCGCGGGCCTCTGGGAGGGCACTGATGGCAGAGGTTTAAAGTTCCTTTTGCCCGCGAAGCCGGCCGGACGTCACACCCTCCCTCATCGGATCCCGGCTGGCCGCCCGACGCACACTGGTTATACCCTGGAGGAATTCGCGTGTCAGGCCCGTACCGCTCACAGGATTGGTCGAAATTGCTCATCCAAGTTGAGGAGAGTGAACCTAAGGAGTGGGAGCGGGCGAAGTTAAGGATGCAGTGTTGCCCGTGCTAGTCGGAGCCGGAGTCAGCGCCTTCAACTGATCAAGCGACGTCAGGACGCTCTGCCAGTGAGCGGTGTCTTTTTTCGTTTCGAAAGGAGCAGAGAGATTCGAATAGAAATCCAGAATGTTCGCGCGCAGCTCCGGTGAGGTCCGATCGAACTTCCGCTCAGAAAGTTTGGCCAGCAACTTGGCATAGGAATCGTCGGTCAGCGTGTACTCCGCTGCTTTGGTCGCCTTTCCGGTATCTAAATCAACGTTGGAGAGTTGCAGAGAATCCGTTCGCAATTCTTTTAAAAAGGCTCGATATTGATTCACCGAGGTATTAATGCTCTTAAAATACATCTCCTCCGTCTTGGGAGTGGGGTTCTTGAAGGCCATTGCTTTGAAAGGCCCTATTCTCGGCATGTAACGCATGAGCACTGCCAATAAGCGCGTTCCGAATCCCGGCCTTGTATACTCCTTTCCCCAGTTCTTTTCATAATCGGCGCGCGAAAGGCGGTAAAGGAACTTCCGTTTCGCGAAGGTGGGTTCTTCGCGCATCATGTCCTTCTTATGGGTCCGCAGCGCGACCCGTGTCATCTCCGGGATCAACTGGCTGACCGAGTAACGGTATGACCCGATCGCGAGATCCTCGTGGGAAAGCACGTCTTTCATGTCCACGCCGAAAACCACCGGAAAGACGCGTTCCAGTAGGGGCTTGGACACCTGAAACCCGATGAAGTCGTGATATTGTTGCGAGGCATAACGGTTCTTCGCCACCTGCACCATGTCGAACCCGATTTCCGTTCTGATATGTGCCGTTCTGTCCTCTGCATAATTGACGGAGTTACCGTACTTCGCCCGCAGCTTTGGGTATTCAATCGCCACGGCCTGGTTGACCGTCGGGTGACCGGCAATGTCTGACGCATAATGTGCCAAGGCGCCCATGGCGAACGCATACTCGTTAGCGTCCTGACTCTCCAGCAGCAACTCGCCCACGAAGTCCCCGCTCCGGACGTAGTGCGTCAGATTGCTGAATTCCTTGTTGCCGAAAGGGTAATAACCGAGGTCCTGAATGACGGCGCCGCCGTAGGCATAGGCGTGTGCCTCCTTAATCTGGTCTTCCGTCAGCGCCGGAAATCGTTTGAGCAGCAGAGGCCGGATCTCGCCCTTCCAGAGCAGGTCGACAATTTCCTCATGCGTCAGAACGGAATATGCAAATGAGCCACCGCTGGACATCATCAAGACAAAGAGGATGAGTGAAATAGCCGGCACTTTTCTCATGGTTCGTCTTTCCTGCACACAGGTATACCGAGAAGTCGCGCGCCAGGCACTTGTGGCGTCTGGCGCGGGGGTTACTTTCGTTCGATGGCTTGCCGTTCTCCCCAGGGATCGCTTATAAACTGGCAAACGTTCGTCCACCCGAGGGAGAGTATTTCGTCAGCGCGCCGTCCAAGAAGCGAGCGGCACGAGTGGGGCGCACGGAGCCGTCGATCAGAATCTCTTTCGCGGTCACCTTGCGTCCGTACACTTTTTGGTTATCGTCTTCATCCTGTTTGTACACGGCCCCATCGAGCGACGCCCCGCCAAACAGCCCGCGCGAGCGCGAGTAACTGAGAATTTCCGCATGGAGCTCCGCGTCGGTGGCGCCTTCCGCGGAACGTCCCACGGGCCCGGCCGCTGCCGATAATTCCGCGCCGAGCTTGACACTGTCCTGAACGAGTTTTTTCATCCCGCCCGGGTTCATCACGAGGAAGACCACGTCGGTTTCCTTACCGCCGATCTGAAATCCCACGCTGGCGCCACCCAGGGTGAACATGGAGGGGGCATCCCAGCGGCCGTCCCCGCCCTTGCGGCAGACCAGCACACCGCGTCCATAAGTGGCGCCGAACCCGAAGGCGAACTTGATCTCCGCGGGAACGATGCCCACACACACCGCTTTGTCCAGCAAATCATGAGGAATGCCCTTGTCGGGAGTGCTCATGATCTCGTTCAAAACGTTGGTGGCCTTTTGCAGTTGGCTCTCACCGGCAAACGCCGTTGCACAAAACGTCAACAACAGAAAAACCAAAGTAAGTCTTTTCATTTAAGTCTCCTTTTTTGCACTTACACTTACTGACCGGAGTGTCCGATGTTCCCCATTCAGAACTGTCGGACTACTGGCCGGCATTGCTATTTTTCGAGGGCTTGCTCCACCTGGCCGAGAACCCCTTGAACCTTCCCGGCCGCGGTTTCCATGATGCCCTCGACTTCCAAACCGCGATTGTTCGTCAGTTTTCCGGCTTTCTCCTTCACCATGCCCTTCACTTCCTTAAACATGCCTTCGGCCTTATCTTTGGTGCTTGGCTTCATCATAGTTGCTCCCTTTGTCAGGATTCAGAGCCGCAGTTCCAGTGGGATCCACCAGAGAAAGTGCATACGCCCCATGGCTGGGGGGTGATGTGACACCTGCCGCCTCTCTCCTGCCGCCCATGCCTTTTCCCGCCTTTTCTCAGCTAGAGACTCTTGCGAATCCCCTGCCTGTCACATTTATAGCAAGGGCTGATTCACGTGTCTGTACATCATGGCTCACCTGTTTGGTCTGAATTGCTCACTGCAGTTTAGGAGGGGGATCTCCTGCCTGGTGCGGATGGGGAATGACCGAGGGTTTGGCCGGAAGGCTGTTCGTGTAGGACCGCGCTGAGGAGGCCGCGATGAACCGTCAACACGCTGTCGCCATTATAGTCAACATAGCCGAGCTTCCTGAACTTGTTCATGAAATGACTAACTCGCGACCGGGTGGTGCCGACCATTTGCGCCAAATGTTCCTGATTGATTCTGGGGAATGCTGTTCCGTCTCCATTTCCCTTACCAAAATGCGTCAGCATCAAGAGAATCCGGGCCAGACGTTTCTCGCTGAAATTGAAGAGTCGATCAACGAAATCTTCTTCGAAGTCTACCATCCGAGAAATCATGTAGGAGATAAAAAGCTTGGCAAAGGCAGGCTCTTGCTGGATGAGGCGAACCAGCACCCCTTTACTCACGCGGGCGATGGTGGATGTTTGGATCGCCGATGCGGTTGATATCCGCAGGGGGCGATTTCCCAAACACCCCTCTCCAAACACGTCCCCTGGCCCTAAAATGGCGATGACAGCCTTCTTGCCGCGCTGGGATGCAATCTCGAGTTTCACGTTGCCTGTCTGGATGTAGAAGATCGAATCCGCCGTGTCCCCTTGCAAATAGATGGCTTGTCGCTCCTGGTACTCCCGAGTCGTCTTTTGCGTGCCGGCCCTTTTGAGGAAGTTCCGGGAATTGAATGTGAGCGTATGTTTACTCAAGCTACAAGCCTCCCGACGATCGGTTTCGCCAATGGGCCGCGTCGCCCTCGTCCACGTGCCGCGCCTGGGGCGCGAGTTGCCTTACGCGGCCTCGGCGCTTTCGACTAAGAATGGGACACGGGCCTCGCAATAGGTACAGATGGCGGTGCGGTCCACCCTCTTATTCTCCGGCGTATTCGTCGCCCGGAAAGTGCGAAGGCAATCCGTGCAGGTCAGAATGAAATAACCGGCGAAGCCCGGCCTTACCCGAACAGGGGCCGTTACCACTTGTGGAAAGTTAGCACAAGCGGGCGTTTTTTGAGCCAGATCGCAAACGGCCTGCAAGAGTTCGGGGATTTGGCGCGGGCCCTTTACGAAACAGCGGTCAGGCTTGATATCCTCCGGCAGTTCCGTGGGGATTAATCCGGAGAGGACGATTACCGGTATGGAAGGGAAGCGCCGGCGCACCACCGATATAAACTCGATCCCTGACATCCGGGGCATCTGGAGGTCGGAGATAATGACCTTGGGAATCTCATATCGGAGTTTCACCAGCCCGTCGATTCCGTCCTCAGCTTGTTGTGCTTTGAAACCCGCTTCTTCTAATTCCATTGACAGAACTTCCCGAATGGCCGGATCGTCGTCCACGAGCAAGACACTATTTGCGAGAGCGTCGCGCATAACCTTCCCCTCGATAAACCCTGGTCAGCTATCCTGACTCTCAACATTTTATAAATCGTGGGGCGTCGCGTGTCTGTACTGGAAGGCACAGGCGTCTGGTCAAATTTGCTCACCCCAGTTCATGCGGGGGAGGTACAGTCTGGTTCGATGGGAATTAATCGGTTTCGGATCGGCTTTTCAGGACTCACCTAAGCGCGCGGGACGAGCCATGGAGAAAAAAGCGCTGGAACGGCTCCGTTGGAGACAACCGGGTGTATATTCTTGATTGCTAGAATGCCCGAGTGGAATTTGGGGCTTATTCCACGTACTTGGCGCAACATGGTGTTCATTTCCGACATCCACGTACTTTCCGCTGCATTCTTCATGGGGTTGGCGGCGGCCGCGCCCATGGGTCCTGTCAACATGCTGGCCATTCGCCGCGGCTTGATCGGGGGTTGGCGCCACACCCTCGCCTGCGGGGCCGGTTCCGTCACCGGTGAACTCGCCCTCTTCTCCCTGGTCCTCATGGGTGGTCATTATCTCTTTTCCGACCTGTCCAACCCGACTCTGCGAACCGTTCTGGCGGGAATCGGATTAATCGTCCTGATTCCGCTGGGGATCTACTTCCTTTTCCGCGCCGTCAGGGAGCCCTTGCGGGCCTACGCCAGCGCCCGCAAAGACTGGGATGAAGGCACCGTCCCCGCGCACCTGGCCACCGATGTCGCCTCCTGTGCTGCCCTGACCCTGTTCAATCCCTTGACCATAATTTACTGGGTCGGCGTCACTGCCAACTGGCTCCCCCTCGCCCATTCCATCTTGGGCTCAGAAGCTCCTGGGTGGGGAATCCTGATGGTGGCCTCCGGCCTGATAACCTGGTTCACCACGCTGGTGGTTGTCGTTCGCTTCCTCCCCCACCGCATTGGCCCGACCTTCTTCCGCCTGGTTAACGCCGTCCTCGGCCTGATCCTCCTCGGCTTCGCCACGTTTTGCGTAATAATTCTGTCCCGCCATTTTCTTGGCTGAAACTCTTATTTTTAGTGATTGCCAAATCGGGTCTCCTCGAGTTTCGCTCCGTTCGGGGACAAGACCTCCACCAGATGGATGCGATAATACGTACATCCATCAACCCTTGCTCGCCGCACGGCTATGATGCGCACCCACTTGCGCCCAATAAGGCGACCGGACGTAATAATCGTGAAGCCGGTGCTCGTACTCGCGCGTGACGGGGACAGAATCGTTCCACACCGGCCCGTTCTGGATGGTTTCCCGTTTGAGGTCTACATAGACTTTGGAGTCATGCCAACTCACGCGGGTGATCCACTGAGGCGACACGAGGACCTTCTTGCCCGGCCACCAGTTCTGCGTATCCACCTCGAGGTACCGAATGGCCCAGGTTTCATCATCGACGATAAAGTCCTGCACGTGGCCGATCTCGCCATCCACCGCCTCGATGTTATAACCCGTCACCGCCTCAGTGCTGCGCAGGTGTGAATCGGCTGACACTTTTCCCGCGCTGGTTTGAGCCGCTTCCGCATCCCTTTGAACTGTCAAGCCTGCTGGGTAATTGGGCCCCGCCCAATAATAAGGGTAATGGTAATACCCCAAATACGCGGCCTCGTGCTGGCGTGAGACGGGCTTGTGCTTATCGATCGAGGGGCTGTTCTCGATTTGCTCTTTCGTCAGCGCCACATCAAGTCGCTTTGATTCCCACTCCACCTGGCGGAGGGCCAGGGGTGAGACCAGCACCAGCCGATCGGTCATCCAATCCCCGGTATTGACCACGAGATAGCGGACGGCCCACCTCACATCGTCGAAATAGAACTGCTCCAATGTTCCAATCCCTCCATCCCGGGCGCGGATCTCAAAACCCTTTAGACGGGTGACATTTCTCAACATCGGTTTATCCTCCTTGGCATTTGGTAATTTAAATTATCAAAGCGATCCCGAATGATCTGAAAATGCAGGGGGGCCCCCGGGTCCCGGCGCGCTGCGGGGTTCCCGCACGCTCTTGTTGCGAGCCCGAATCACCTCATCGCGCGCCGCCTGTTCACTGGCCGCCTTCTCGTCCGTCGCCACCGGTGTCAGGGGCCGTGTACCACAACCACATCCGCACCCACTGCCATGCTCGTTGTGCAGTTCCGACTGCTTCGCCGTTTCTTCAGACATGTTGTTTTCTCCCTTTTGGCTTTTCGTGCGCCATCCCTGTTTGTCGGCTGGTACCCGGTCAGGTCACAAAGCCCCGATTTCCGACAACCAACCGCTATGGTTATACCCTGGGGTTTCAGCCATGGCAGTCCCGGACTGCTCACCAACTTGGTCAAAAATGCTCAGCCTCTGGTGACGGACAACCAGAGCGTGGGCAAAGATGGATTAGCGGAGACTCAGCAGTGAGGTTGATGGTGCAAGCGCGCGCAGCTAACAGCGCATGCTCTTCTTTATGCGATCCTGAGGAGCTTGAACACGGGAACTTTGGCAACGTCCAGGATGAAGGCAAAGACCGCTGCCGTCACGAGTATTTCTCCCACCAAAAGTATAGGCAGAGGAGCCATAGCGATTCCGAAAGTCGCCAGCGTTGAGGCAATCAGCACATCAACCACCGACGACGCGATGAGCCAACGGCTGGGACGAGCAGACCCCAGGTGCTGGCGTTCACGATTCGTATAGGTCGTGGCTTGATTGCCGAACACGATGGCCACGAAGGCCAGAGTTTGTAACATGTCGATTCCAAGACCCAGGCGGTACTTGGCGATGGCCAGGACGGCGGTGCAAAAGACCAGTTCGGAGATTCCCATGAAGACACCTGCCACCGTCAATTCCCCGATTCGCCAGGCATTGGGCGTCGGGGACGGCCGCACGTTGTCCGTCGTCAAGGACATGCCGAGGAGGTCGCCGGTGAGCATGACAATCACCATCAACATGGGAGTCAGGATGGCGTGGCCGGTCATGACCAGGCCCACCGCCAGGAAAAGCACCTGCACAGTTTTCTTGGTCACCGAATTTAGCGCATAAGTCAGGATGCGCTGAAAGGTGACGCGGCCTTCCTTTACCGATGCGACGATACCGCCGAGTCCGGGTTTGGTCAGCACGATGCCGGCCGCGGACTTGGCAACATCGGTGGCGGTTGACACGGCGATTCCCATTTGCGCCTGGCGCAGTGCGGGGGCGTCATTGGCGCCGTCGCCGCACATACCAACAATGTGGCCGCTCTTCTGGAACGCTTTGACGAGGTCGTACTTCCCCTCCGGGAGGACGCCGGCGAAGACCGCGAAATCCCCGGAGTGTACACCGTCGGGGATAGGTCCGGGTGGACAGACTGCTCCATCGAGGCCCACCGCGTGGGCCACGATGGCTGCCGTCGCCGGGGCGTCGCCCGTCACCATCACAGTACGGACGCCCAACGTGCGCAACTCCGTTATGAGCGCCGCCGAATCCGTTCGCGGCGGATCGCTGAGGGCGATGATTCCCGCCAGCTTCACCGCCGCCGCCGGACCCAGCGCAATGGCCAGCACTCGATACCCCTGGGCCTCCAGTTGGTTCGCTATCGTGGACGCATCGGGCGATGCTCCGGTAAGGCTCGTGACGGCGGTGAATGCTCCCTTTACGGCACGCACCGTGGCGCCGCTCGCATCCACAGCCGTGGCCTCGGACATCTTCGTGGCAGGATCGAAGGGCGTAAATTTACTGAGTTTCGGTAGATCGGTTGCGACGGCCTTCGCGGCAGCGGAGCGAATGGCCGCGTCCACGGGATCCTGCCCGCCATCCGAACTGGCGAAGGCGGCTATTCCCAGAACGTGTGATTCGTCGAAGCCGGGCATGGGGTGAATGGCGGTCACCTTCAGCTCGTTCTCGGTCAGCGTCCCGGTTTTATCCGCGCACAACACCTCAATGCTTGCCGCTTCATCCACGGCGGAGAGCCGTGTGGGGAGGACACCCAGATGTGCCAGAGCCCGCGCGCCGATTGCCGCCGCAAGAGTAAAAGTGGCAGGCAGCGCTACGGGGATGGACGCCAGAACCGCCGTGAGCACCAGGGGGATGATCTCGCCACCCGGCATTTTGAGTGCATAGGCATACCCCACCAATAGCACGATCAGGGCGCCATTGAAGATGGCGAGATTTCGTACCACGCGCAGAACAGCCTTCTGTTGCGAACTTTCCACGTGCGCGGTGCGAACCAGTTCCGCGGTGCGCCCGAACTTTGTGCGTGCTCCGGTGGCCGTGACCTCCGCCACCGCCTCACCGCGCCGCACCAACGCTCCTGCGTACGTTTCGAAGCCCGGCCCCGCTTCGATGGGTATGGATTCGCCGGTGAGCATGGATTGGTCGAGCAGGATTTGGCCTTCGGTCAGACGCACGTCAGCGGCCACCACGGCGCCGAGCGATAGCTTTACAACATCACCAGGGACGAGCCCAGTAGCAGGCAAGGTGGCCCAAACATTATCACGCCGCACCGACGCATTCAGCGCCAGCCGCGACTTCAGCGCGGCAAGGGTGGCCTGGGCGCGCCCCTCCTGGAAATAACCGAGAATAGCGTTGAAGGCCAGGAGAACCCCGATGATTCCCGCCTCGACGTACTTGCCGAGGAAGACTTCCAGGATTATCGCCGCCTCAAGCATCCACGGAACCGGCGCCCAGAACTTGGCGAGCGCCCTGCGCAGGGGATGCAGAGCCGTGTCGGGCACGGCGTTGGGGCCGAACTGCTCGATCCGGTGGCGGGCTTCATCGCTCGTGAGGCCGGTCGGGAGCGGGACATCTTTTTTAGCGGAAGCTTGCGGAGAGATTGGGTTATCCATGGGGTGCAGCCCTTTCGGGTCCGTCGTGACGGCGCTCGCCAGGTTAGAGGCCATTATTCAACCTTCACTTCTCCAGCAGCTTGCGGATAGATTTCAATTCCCTCCGGCGTTTCGCGGTGGTCTTGGGATATGCCATCTTAAGTTCATGGAGCGTATCCAGGACAATCTGGGAAACGATCAGCCGGGCATTGCCTTTATCATCGGCGGGAACAACGTACCAGGGTGCGTGCTCGGTGCTGGTCGCGCTCAAGCATGCCTCATAAGCCTTCATATATTGCTTCCAGTATTTCCTCTCGTGAATATCCGCGAGGCTGAATTTCCAGTTTTTGTCCGGCTCATCAATGCGCTCCAGGAACCGCCTTCGCTGTTCCTCCCGTGAAAGGTGCAGGAATATTTTGACGGTCCGGGTTCCGTTGCGATAAAGGTGGCTCTCCAGGTCAACGATGGAGCGATAGCGGTTCTCCCATAAGCTTTTGTCGTCGCGCAACTCCTCTGCCAGCCCCTGGCTGCGGAGAATCTCCGGATGCACGCGAACCACCAGCACTTCCTCGTAGTAGGAACGATTGAAGATGCCGATCTGCCCGCGTTCGGGAAGCCGGGACGTGGTGCGCCAGAGGAAATCATGTTCGAGCTCTTCCGCGCTCGGCTGTTTGAAACTCCAAACGCGGCAGCCCGCCGGATTGACCCCGGACATGACGTGCCGGACCAGGCCGTCCTTGCCGGCAGCGTCCATCCCCTGAAAAATCATCAGCAGCGCATGGCGATTGGACGCATAGTGAAGCTGTTGCAGCGAACTCAATTCCTCGACGTGCTCTCCCAGGAGTTTTTGATACCGCTTCTTCGACTTGAAATAAGGCTTCACCACTGTCGGCCACTCATGGAGTTTGACCTTTTCCCCGGGCCGTACGCGGAAATCCTTGGAATTGATTTTCATCTTCGTCCTTTTCCCTTGAATCGGCGGCAGCACCGTTCGGCGAAGCCGCAACCGAACACGTCTTGTAGGGGCTGGGCTTGCCCTGCCCCCGGCACCCCATGGTGTCCAGTACAAAAAACGTTTGCCAAAAAAACAAGATATTACGGCCTTGTCTTGCCGGGCAACGGCATTATCAGTATCCAGCCCCCCCGGCAATCGGGTCTGTTTCAAATTGCTCACGGCCGCTTCTCCGCATCGAAGAGCTTAATGGACGAAGTATTTCCCCAGTCAGTGCAGCCGCTACCGTGAGCAATTCTGAACAGACGCGCCAAGCGTTGTTTGCCACCATCGGATGTGCGGTCCCTGGAGAGGGAGGCCTGTCCCTGGCGCCCCTGCTCCGGCAAGAACGTCCCTGGAGGAGTAAAGCAATCATGAAAGTGGAATTAAAGCCGATTATTGAAGCACTCAAACATGATGCCAATCAACTGGAACACCACGCCCGGAAGCTGCGAGCAACCCCTTCCAACCTCGAAGCGGAGGCTGAGGAAATAGACGACATGGTGGCGTCCATCAGAAAGCAGATCGAGGTCTTGCAACAGTGGGAATAGCCACCAAGCCGAGGGATCGTTGATGTTCCATCCCATCCTGCGGCTCTTAGGTTCGGCGGCGCAATAAGGCGTTGGATCAAGTGAGGGTGGTGGGTCTGTGCAAGACTGAACGTCTTGCATGGCACAAATGAGGAAAGATATGCCAAGCACAGATGGAAGACGAGAGATTACGGCACGCGCGAATGCGAGGGAAGCGGAAACCGTTCGGCAGTCTCAGAAGCTGGCGTCGAAAACCAAGCAGCTTTCCACAAGCCGGGAGGAGCAACGCCTGTTGCGAAGCGACAGAGTGCTGAAGGGTCGGTCTCGCAAACCTAAAGCGTGAGACTCGGCTATGTTGGGCACTGGCGAGGGTGCGCGCCTGGCGGAAAAGTATCGCCGCCACCAAGACGCCCCATCCGAATGTGGGCGGAGATCATCTAACAAGTAGCCACTGTTCGCCACTCGATGGTGGCGCTCTGGGGAGGTATTTATGGCGAAACGTAGTGTGCAGAATGATGAGGCTCAGATGGAAGGGCAGGGAAGCGACTTGGGGCAAGCAGGTTCGGACAGCGCCGGGCAATCGGGTGATGCCCAGGGGCTTTCGCAAGTTGCCGAGGTTGACGAAGAGAGCGTCGGGGAGCTTGCCGAGACGGATCAGGCATACGAGGCAGAGACCGTGGAGGGCATCGAGGATGCCGGCGACCACCCCGAGAGGCCCGTCCGCACGCATGAGGACAAGGGCCGTTAGCTGACCTTCCGCTCACTGGGTCTTCTGGCCGCCCGCGGTCTCTTCCTGCTGCTCTTCCGCCTTTTGCCAACTTGACTGGGGTTTATATTCCTTCATAGCCTTGGCAATAGCCTCAGTCTTATTGCCGAGATCCTTTTGATACACTACTCCATCCTCGTTAACGATGAAGGTCATTACGCCGGACGACCGGTATTCCGCCGGATAGGCCACAAAAGCGAACCCCTCGGTCATTTTGCCGTTTACGATATAGCTTTTTGTACCGCCTGGGCCATTTTTCCCCTGGCGAGTCAGGAGGAGGTAATAGTAACCGCGGTAAGGAGTCGGCGAGCCGTCTGGGCTTTTAACCGTAGCAAAGGCCGATGCCACCAGCGGCCCGATGGGGCTTGGGGGTTCGCCCTCCGCAGCTTTCCAATACAGGCCATTGTGCTGCCCTTCATCACTGAAGATTTTCTGGGCGTACTCGTTGTGCTGCGCGGAGTAGTATTCCTTTTGTGCTGCCACAAGCTCCTGGCAAACGCTGATGGTGGATATTTCATTCCGGCCAATTCGCCTGAACAAGATTTCTTTCTTGCCCGCCTCGGTGTCGAAATACCACGAACTGCTATTATTCACGAGCGGTATGGGCGTGGGCCAATTTTCCGCGCCGATATACAAGACCGTGGTTCCGTCCGGTTCTTTCACCAGGCGGTGCATTTGCTGATATCTCTGAACGAAGTTAGCGCGGCTTTGGGCGTCCTCGGCTTCGTCTCCCGACGAGACGATTTGCTTTCCATCGGGTCCGAGGATATCGAGCATGGCTTTTTCGTCGTTATTCTGCGCTGCCGTGACGAGCGCGTTGCTCGCGTCTTCCGGCGATGAAAACGTTTTCTGACCCGTTTGCTGCGCCAGGGAAAGGGCGGGGAAGCACCCCGCCAGGAGGATCGCGACCGCAGCTAACATAGGTAGATTGGCCCATTGAAATTTATCGAAATTCAACTTCGTTCGCCGCATATGGCTTTTCTCCATGTCCAAGTTTTACCTGCTACAAAGAACCTAACGGAGCTTTGCTTAATGATGCCCGCCACCGCCTCCTCGCGATCCCCCGCCACCGCCACTCCGCGCTGCTCCACCCCCGCCACGCGCTGCTCCGCTACTGACGCTGGCCTGTCCCCTTGCCGAATAGCTTTTTGTCTGTCCGCCCTTCTCGATGCCGCTGAAGGCGCCCGAGCGTGTGCCGCTCTGACCACGCGGAGCAGCGTATCCTCGTGCCGCCTGCTTGTTTCCGTTGAAAGCCCTGGCGGCTGGACCAGGACGGTTGGAAAATCCCCCGCGCGCACCCCCACCCCGGTGGATGCTGCTCCGGTTATAAAACGTGTTGCTCCGCGAGTAGTATCTGCCACCTCCGAAAGTTGCGTAATGGCCGCCCCAATTGAATCCCCAGTGATTCCAGCCCCATCCAAACCCTCCGAAGAAACCGATTCCAAAACCCATCCCAAACGACAGGTACGGGCCGCCGTACCAAATGCCGGGATACGGGTACCATCCGGGCCACCCCATGATGGGATCTCCATAAGCCAACCACGGATCATACGCGGGGACGTAAACGACATCGGGGTTAGCAGGCTGAACGACGATCGTTGACCCTTGCGTTGTTACATTTTGCTGCGGCGTGGTCTTAAGATCGCCGGCGGCTTGCGCCCGCTGGCGCATCACCTGGACGGCATCCATCACATCCTGTTGCTGGTTATAGTAGGCGTCGCCAAGAGATGACGTCCAGGAGAGGTTCTTGTCCATATTTCCCAGGACGGAGGGAAATGCCGCGAGCGCCTTGACGCTCGGGTCCCAGGGTTGTTGGTCCGCCGCTTGCCCCAAAGCGTCGCCCTTTAAATCCTGATGCTCTTGCACCCATCGGTCGGCCTCGACGACTTGCTCGGGAAACGTGGAAGCCGCCAGGATCTGCGCCACCAGCGAATCCGGATACAGCGCAATCGGCGCTACCAACTGCTGCAACTGTTCGGGAGTCGATTGCGTGTAGGGAGGCGCTTGCGCGTTCGGCGCCGGCGCGCCCTGCGGCGGGGCTGGCGCGTCTTGAAGGGCCGACACGTTCTGGGTCCCAACCACGAACAACAGAGCCAACCCCAGGAGGGGAATTAAAATCCGCTCGCCCCATCGAGACCTTGAGAACCCTGCGGCACATCCAAAAATGTTCATGTTCTTGAACCTCCTCTGCGGCGTTCGGTAGTGACGAGTGACGAGCCCGTAAGGGTCGAAACTCGAAAATCGCAGCTAGTTTGGAATTTCGATTTTCGGTTGCTCATCGCTCAGAGGCACTGCGAATCGGCTCCCCTCGCCCTCGGCCATGATCACAATAGGCAGCCAAAGGGCGCCTGTCTGTTCAAAATTGACCACATATTTGTGCACTTTTGAACTGACGAGCCAACCACCTTGCCGTATAAAGGCGGTCGAAGGAGGATCACAATGTTGATACTCATTAGCATTTGGTTGTTGGCTTTGGGTGTCGGTGGGGCGTACTACGGCCATAGCCGTTGGGGTTTCGGTGGCGGCGCCGGCATCGGGATCGGCACCATCTTACTGATTCTCCTCGCCGTCAACGTGCTGGGCGTTTACCACTGAGGACCTTGGACTGACCAAGGAGAATTTTGACGTGAAGATTCGCCCCATGATGCTCTGGCTTTGGGTAATTGCGAGCCTCGCCGCGCTGCCCGTGCAGGCAAAGGCGCAATCACTGGCCGATTCTGGAGATTCCTCCGGCACCATTGCCAGTCCCACCCCGGCGCAACCGGGCCTCGCGTACACGCGACCGACGCAGAAGACGAAAATATACAACTACCTCTTTGACGCCTTCGGCCCTTATCCCATCACCGGCGCCGCGCTCAAGGCGGGTTTTGACCAAGCCAATAACACACCTCGAGACTGGGGGCGGGGCCCAGAGGGCTACCGCAAGCGACTCGGGTCCGACTTCGGCATAGCCGGCATAGGTACCACGACGCGTTATGCGTTGTCAGAAGTCTTCAAGGAAGATACCTTGTATTATCGCTGTGAGTGCAAAGGCGTGATGCCGCGGCTGGGCCATGCCGTAATTTCGACGTTGACCGCACGCCGTAGCGAAGACGGCCACCGCGTCTTCTCTTTTGCCGCGCTCGTCGCGCCGTACGCAGGCACGATGACGGCCGTCTATGGTTGGTACCCCCGCCGCTACGGCGCCAAGGATGCGCTCCGGATGGGCAACCAGAACATGCTGCAAAATGTGGGCGCGAACATCGCCCTAGAGTTCCTCTATAGCGGACCCCACTCCTTACTCACTCGCATGCATTTAAACAACGGGCACGGAGCGCCCAATCCGGAATTGGAACCATCATCGACCGGACATTGAGGGCCGGCGCAGGCTCTGACCCTCCACTTCCAAGTTTTGAAATATGGGGCTTGGGATTCGGGGACCGGGTAAGAGTCGCATTTTGGCGCCTGTGGTATCCTGAAGGGGCCATCTTCGGGGAAGGGTTTGGCGCGATGCTTACTATCAAGAAAATTCTCTTGCCGGTCGATTTCCCGCTGGCTTCACTCAGTGTGATTCATCAGGCTGCGACCTTGGCGCGCCATTTCCATTCTGAGATCGTGATACTGCACGTCATGACAGCGCAGAGCCATGCCGCCGGTGTGCCGGAGGACAGCCGCGAGCTGGCCGGCTGGGACTTGCTTGCGGCGATTATCAGGCAGGCCCAGAATCAGCAGGACCCGTCTCTGGGTCCGGAGCTCGAGGGCCTTGCCATTCAGTGCAAGTTGGTGAATGGCGACGTAGCCGTGGCCATTGTGCAGACGGCTCAGGAAGAAAAAGCCCACCTGATCATGATGCCGTCACATAGCTTTACGTTCTACCAGTTTCTGCTCGGCTCGGTGACCGCAAAAGTGCTACACGGGACCGAGTGCCCGGTTTGGACCGGTGCCCACGTGGAGGGGGGGCCCGGGCAGGAGTTTGCTATTCGCAACGTCCTGTGCGCGGTGGAATTCGGCCCCCGTGCTGATATAACGGTGTCATGGGCCGCCCAAATGGCTGCCGAATTTGGTGCTCGTTTGACGCTCGCTAACATCACTGCCAGTGTGGAGTTATGGGGGCCCGGCGGCAGCTACGTCGATCAAAAGTGGAAACAGGAGCTTGTCGGCAACGCTTCCGAGCAAATGGCAAAACTCCAGCAGGACACGGGAGTCACGGCAGATGTATTCATCGGAAGTGGTGACGTGCCAACGGTGTTAAGGCAAGTTGCGAAGCAGACCAAGGCGGATCTGCTGGTTAACGGGTGCTACCCTTATGGCGGTCACCTGCGGACGCACGGCTATGGAATCATTTGCGCCGTGCCGATTCCGGTTCTGAGCGTGTGAGGTCGGACTTGACTAATCGTGCAGGACTATGCCCAGGAGGCCACTGTTGACCGTCAAGGCGCCGCTGCCGGTGTAATCGACAAAGCCCAGCTTCCTGAACTTATTCATGAATTGACTAACTCGCGACCGGGTGGTACCGACCATTTGGGCCAGATGTTCCTGATTGATTCCGGGATGGACCGCTTCCGTTCTGCTTTCCTTGCCAAAATGCGCCAGCAATAAGAGAATCCGGGCTAGGCGCTTCTCGCTGGAGTTGAAAAGCTGGTCGACCAGATCCTCTTCAAATCGAATGTTGCGGGATAGCAGGTGCATCGTGAACAATTCCGAGATTTCGTGCCGCTCGTGGAGCAGACGCACCATCAGTGACTTCTCGATCCTGTAAAGAGTGCAATCCGTCACCGCAACAGCCGAGGCAATGCGCAACGGCTGGCCAGCAAGGCATCCCTCACCAAAGAACTCGTCGTCTCCCAGAACAGTGACGATCGCTTCCTTGCCTTGTTGGGAGGTCACCGCGAGTTTCACCTCGCCACGGTGGAGATAGAAAACGGAATCCGCAGGGTCTCCCTGCATGAAGATCGTGCGGTTCGCGCCGTATTCGAGAGTGGTTTTCCCGCGATCGATTCCTGAGAGAAACGCTGCCCAATCAACAGGTTGAGTTTTCTGGATAGCCGTAGCCAGCGCAGGCTTGCCTTTGCCATTGGCCCTGACAACCTTAGGCGGTTTCTTCTGTGGCGCCATAACAGCCTTTCCTTTCTCCTTGCGGAAGGCGAGTCCGTGGATATCAGAATGGAAACTGCCCGCAAACGTATCAACTTGGATTTTCGATCCTGAACTCTAATGATCCCCTGACGGAGATGCTAGCTCTCGGAGAAGGTTCTGTCTGTAGGCCGCCGAACACTGGCAGCGAAAATTATCTTTCGACACAAGGACCTTATCGATAGTCGTCTTTCCGCCAGCATTCAAGTGTCCCCACGAGCGTCCGGCTTGAAAGCGTTTCCTTGGCGCAAAGGTCCATCGCCATGCCTGTCCTCCCGAATACCTCGGTAACACTCGCAGGCGCACTTTTCAAGCTTCGCGCGGTTCAGAATCTGCACTTCACCACGGGTCCACTTGATAGCCCCCCTTTTTCTGAAACGTTCCTGCTGCCAAGCTTACCGTGGGCCGGTCCGTCCCTAGCATCGTGGCAAGGAAATCCTGGGTGATGGTGATCGTCGGGGAATCCACTCTGTCCTGAGTGACCAGCAGCCAGCGTGCGAAGCGCTGTTCGATATTGTGAAGCCGATTGCACGCGGCAGTTTGAGCCATTTGCAGCCAGTGGGTTACTGCATGCCGAGTCAGCATCTGTTGAAGTTGTGGGCTTGACTGCAAGAGTCTTTGCAAGGCGTCGACTCTCACCCTGAACCCATCTACGGCGATCTGTACGACCTCACGCACTTGGCTTTTCCTCATGCCAACCACCGCCGGTATCCCTGCAAACCCTTCCTTTCCCACTTCGCCCACTTCCACCGTCCTGCCGTCTTCCGTTTCAATGACCAGAGACACCATCCCGGCATTCGGAAAATACACAAACTCGAGTGGATCGTTCGGTTCGTAAAGGCCAAGTTAGTGAGGCATGCTGAGGAATTCCAGGTGAGGACGGATGGCGCGGTATTCTTTGTCGGAAACCGACAGTAGGACCCGGCTGCTTACCGGCTTACCGGTGGAATTTGTTCGTTCGCCTGCCTTAGCTGTTTGAAAGTCTTTTTTGGCCACAATCGTCCTCTGCTTTGCGGGATTTGTTTGCCCGAAACGGCTCAGGCTTTCTTGGGACTGCCTTATGCGCTCAAATTACGAGCCGCCACTTCTGCGAGGGGCTGGCTCGTTTTTGCAAACGAAGCCAGGGAAACGGGCTGCGCTTCCCCACCCGAGCCTGACGGGCAGCTTGAGGCAAACCCTTTATACCCGAGGGTGTATCGCGCGTCAGTTTGATATCAAACACACGTCAGGTCAAGATTGCACAGTCAGGTGTGCGTAATGGAGCAGACACGCGTCTTCACTGCTTCTAATATGATGTTTTGAGGAAGGGAAGGAAGAGATTCCTCCTTAAGATTAGAAGGCGAACATGGGAAGCACAAGGAAACCCAGGAACGAATCTGACAAAGCGATACTTGCGCGTATCACGAAAGAAATGGCGCAGCCCCGCATCGCCAAGTCCGCGAGAAAAGGGGCGTAAACCCGGCAAGACTCGCAGGAGCCGCGCCATGACCATAAGTCGCTGCAGCTAATTCCTCAAATCTGGGGTCAGCAAGTGTTCCAATCCACACGTCACCTTGGCAGGCGCAATCCGCCGAACACGTATAGGGCTATCAGGATGATCAGGACCACGCCACCGATCCCGATGCCTCCGCCCGAACCCCATCTCCGATATCCGTAATAGCCTCCGCCCCCACCGAACAGGAGCAGCAGAACGACCACGAGTAATATCAATCCCATGGGAACCTCCTCTCAGTTATTATGATGGATCCCTTTGGCGCGTCGCTTTTACACCCGACAAAACCCCTAAGCCCAGTAATACAATCGCACCCACGGCAGTCCAGTGTGCCGGGACGTGCATCAAATGGGCGCCGTATATCAAACCGCCAATCACAAGCACGAATCCCACAGCATAAATTCCAAACGACATGGCATCTCCTTCTCGACCTAACAGATGCGCGAAGCACTCTTCTTTTACCCTGGGCGTGATTCCGTGTCAGTTCCGAACGGCTCAGCGGTTTGGTCAAAAATGCTCATTCCACACCATGGGGTCGGGGCTCGCCCGCACGGCCGGTTTCATCAGGGAATACGCCTGCCG
>Ga0326728_10007045_pt1 | contig 29487 bp, 23 predicted proteins | sample MB3enrmetagenome_FD_207602 | JGI IMG/M metagenome (GOLD analysis project Ga0326728, IMG submission 207602) | Lab enriched peat soil microbial communities from McLean, Ithaca, NY, United States - MB31MN | ecosystem: Environmental > Terrestrial > Soil > Wetlands > Peat | place: USA: New York... | reverse complement strand
ACGACACCGCCGGCACGATCGCAGAAGCGCGCCGGCTCTTCCGCGAAGTGAACCGTCCCAACGTGTTGGTGAAAGTGCCTGGAACTGCGGAAGGGCTGCCTGCCATCCAGCAACTGCTGAGCGAGGGGATCAACATCAACATCACTTTGCTGTTTGCTATCGAAAGGTACGAGCAAGTGGCGAACGCTTATATTGCCGCACTGGAGAAGCTGGAGGGCGAAGGCAAACCACTCAAATCTGTAGCGTCGGTGGCCAGCTTTTTCGTGAGCCGCATTGACACGCTGGTTGACCAGCAGTTGGAGGCCAGGTTTCGCGCGGCGGCAACGGCCACCGAGGGCGAGAAGATAACGAAACTCTTCGGTAAGGCCGCCATTGCGAATGCCAAGCTTGCCTACCAACGCTTCAAAGTGATTTTTGCCGGCCCCCGCTTTCAGCGACTGGCGCAGAAGGGGGCGCGTGTCCAGCGCATGCTGTGGGCCTCGACGAGCACCAAGAACCCCAGGTACCCCGACACCCTCTATGCCGCGGAACTGATTGGCCCCGATACTATTGATACGATGCCGGCCTCCGCCATGGACGCTTTCCGCGATCACGGCAAAGTGCGCATCACGATCGAGGAGGGCTTGGAGGAGTGCCGCCAAGTGATGGCCCAGCTCGTGGAAGTGGGAATTGATTTCGCTGCCGTCACCCGCAAGCTCGAGGAGCAAGGGGTCGAAGCTTTTGCGAAAGATTATCAAAAGCTATTGGATAGCCTTGACGAGAAGCGCGCCGGATTTGCAGGGGCGGGTCGTGGGATCCACGCTTAAACAACTCCTCTTAAAGCAGGCTCAAGCTTTGGGCGACCCGCGTTCGCTAGAGAGCAAGGGACGGCGTGCGATTCGGCTGCATCTCAAGAACGATGTACCGGTCCAGTTGGGACGGGTGGAAAAACTGCTCGCGAGCGGGGTCAAACATGGCTGAAAGCACGACATTGAGCAATCCTTTGAGCGAGGGTATTCGGATTAACCGCACCCCAGAGCCGTGCGCCATGGTGATCTTCGGTGCTTCCGGAGACTTGACGGAACGAAAGCTGATTCCCGCACTTTTCTATCTGACGCGCGAGCGCATGCTGCCCGCGGGATTTTCCGTCATTGGCTGCGCTCGGACCCCTTCCACCGACGAAAGCTTTCGGGACGAAATGGGACAGGCGGTTAAGAAATACTTGAAGCTCTCCGCCGAGAGCGATGCCTTTGTGGAAGGCTTCGGCAAGGGCATCTACTACATCGCCGACGACTTTGGCGATCCAGCGGCTTACGAACAGTTGAAGGCTTTGCTGGACCGCCTTGACCGGGAACGGGGCACCTCCGGCAACCGCCTCTTCTACCTTGCCACCCCGCCCAGTTTCTTCCCGGTGATCGTGAAGCACCTTGGGGCGGCGGGGCTGGCCAAGCCGAAATTGCCTGGAGAATCCTGGACGCGCATCATCGTCGAGAAACCTTTCGGGCGCGACCTCGCCAGCGCCCGAGAATTAAACCGGGTGGTGACCAAGGTTTTCAACGAAGAGCAGGTCTACCGCATCGACCATTATCTAGGGAAGGAGACTGTCCAGAATCTTTTGGTGTTTCGGTACGCCAACGGCATTTTCGAGCCGTTCTGGAACCGGCGGTACATTAACCACGTCCAGCTTTCAGTGGCCGAGGACCTGGGAGTGGAGAACCGCGGTTCCTACTACGAAGAAGCGGGCCTGATGCGCGATATGATCCAAAACCACGTCATGCAACTTCTCAGTCTGGTGACCATGGAACCTCCGGCCATCTTCGATGCTACTTCTGTGCGCGATGAGAAGGCTAAAGTGCTGCGCGCGATCAGACCTCTGTCGCCGGAACAATTCGACGAGTTCACCGTACGAGGCCAGTACACGGAGGGTTGGGTGGGTGGAAAGAAAGTTCCAGCCTACCGCGCCGAGCCCAAGGTCTCTCCCGCCTCGACCACCGAGACCTATGCGGCGATTAAGTTTTACATAGACAATTGGCGGTGGGCGGACGTTCCCTTCTACTTGAGATCCGGCAAGCGGCTGGCCAAGCGGGTTTCCGAAATTGCCATCCAGTTTCGCCGCGTGCCTCACTTGCTTTTCAAGGGGAGCGGGACGGATGGCATCGAGCCGAACGTGCTCTCCGTCAACGTTCAGCCCAACGAAGGGATATCGCTACGAATCTGCGCCAAACTTCCCGGCGCCACCATGCAGATCCGTCCGGTGCAGATGGAGTTTCGCTACGGTGAATCGTTCGGCGCTCCGCCCCCCACCGCTTATGAAACCCTGCTGCTGGACTGTATGTTAGGCGACGCAACCCTCTTCAACCGCAGCGATGCCGTGGATATCTCCTGGGAGTTGGTGGACCCCATTCTCGACCACTGGCGAAACCAAGGACCCAAGGGACTTGCGACTTATCCGGCTGGGTCCTGGGGGCCGGCCGAGGCCGACGCTCTGATCGAGCGAGATGGCCGCCAGTGGCACAGGGTGTGAAGCAAGGCTTGCTGATTATTGGGAGGAGAGATCTTGGCAGGAACAATCGAACCTATCAGGTTAGGCGAGCCCCGGCCGGTAAACGTGGCTGACCTGGAAGCTGAACTGTCGGCTCTGTGGCGTTCGGCGGCCGAAGATCCTTCTGCTAAGAATGGAGTAACGCGCGCCTGCACGTTGACTCTTCTCATTTACGTCGAAAGCGATGAGGCGGCGTACGACGTGACCAGCCTGGTGGCGCAGGTGACGCGGCAAAACCCTTGCCGGGCAATTATCATGATGCTGGAACCGGAAGCCGGGTCGTCGGGCATCGAGGCCTGGGTTTCCGCCCATTGCCACTTGCCGGTGGCAGGCGAAAAACAGGTGTGCAGCGAGCAGATCACCATTCGCGCCCGCGGCGAGGCAGGGCAGGGGCTGGCGAGCGTGGTCCTGCCTTTGACGGTCTCCGGTTTGCCGATTTTCTTGTGGTGGCGGGCAGGCAGTTTTTCACCACCTCGTTATTTCGATGAGATTCTGCGTGTGACCCAGCACGTCATCGTGGACACCGCGCGGTTTTCGCCCGGTGCAACGTATTTGCAAGATCTGGCCGGCTGGCTTCGTAAGTTTTCCGGAAAGGTTCAGTTGACGGACCTGAACTGGAACCGCATCACGCCTTGGCGCCAGCTCATTGCTCAATGTTTTGAAGCCCCCGACCGGCGCCCCTATTTGGACCGCCTCTCGGAGGTGCGAATTGAATACGAGATGGACTCCGTGCGTCTGGTGACTCAGCGTGCCCAGGGACTCTTATTGGCTGGTTGGTTGGCCAGTCGGCTGGGATGGGAGTTTCTGAGGTCCGAGAGGCAGGATGAATCCCACCCGCGCACTTTCTACTTCAAGTCCGCCTTCGGAACGGTGAAAGTGGAGCGAAACCTGAAAAGAGTTGACAACGCCTGTGGGGTGTGTTTCACCATTGAGTTGACAGCCGAGGGTATTTCGCCCGCCAGATTCTCGTTCTCGCGCGGCCCGGACGGGAAAGTAGTGAAGACGTTGGCTGAAGTGCCGGGCGCGCTGCCCATCGGGCGATCGGTGCGGGTAGAGGTCCTGGATGAAGTCGAGATCTTGAATGAAGAATTGAAAATGGGAGTTCGGGACCGGCTTTACGAAGAGGCCCTCACGGTCGTGGCGCGAATGATCGGGTCTTGACGCTGGTATGAACGGTTTTCGATTGTCCATCGACAATGCGGAAGGGAGCAGCCCGCTCATGGTTAAGAACGATGTGAAAGTTTTTTCCACCCTGGAAGAGATGAGTTGGGCGGCGGCATGCGCTTTTGAAGACTTGGCGCGCCTCAAGTTCATCGAAGGCAAGACTTTCTGTGCCGCCCTTTCCGGTGGGTTGACTCCCAAGTTGTCGTACCAGATTCTCGCCGGCCGCGCGCTCCTGGGACGCATCCAATGGAACAATGTTCAACTGTTTCAAGTGGATGAACGCTGCGTTCCACCCGATCACCCGGACAGCAACTATCGCATGATTCGGGAAGCCCTGCTTGACAACGCCGATATCCCACCCCAGAACTTTCATCGCATGCAGGCAGAGCGCGCTGACCTCAACCAGGCCGCGCAAGAATACGCCGCTGAACTTGCTTGTATCCTCCAACCCCAGGATGGGCTCAGGCCGCGCTTGGATATAGTGTTCCTGGGTATGGGGCCGGACGGGCACACCGCTTCGCTTTTCCCCGGCACCGCGGCATTGGAGGAGCAAAACGTTTGGGTGCGGCCCAATCACGTCGAGCGACTCGGAATGAGCCGTCTGACCATGACCCTTCCCTTGCTGAACGCCGCAGCCCATGTAATTTTCCTGGTGGCGGGGGCTGACAAGGCGGAAACCTTGCACAAAGTGCTCGATGGACCTCCTGGAGAGTTGCCAGCCCAGAGAATCCGGCCGCTCGATGGGAGCTTGAGTTGGTTTCTGGACGAAGCCGCGGCGCGGAAGCTCACTCCCACTGCCCGAGGCGGGCCATGATTAGAATAGCGCCTTCCATACTGTCTGCGGATTTTACGCGGCTGGGCGAGCAGGTTCTGGAAGTGGAGGCTGCGGGCGTCGACCGTTTCCAGGTCGATGTCATGGACGGCCGCTTTGTTCCTAATATCACTTTCGGCGTGCAAGCTATCGAAAGCCTGCGCCCATTGACGCGGCTGGCCATCGAGGCCCACCTTATGGTCGAGCCGCCGGAAGATTTCGTCGAACTGTTCGCCAAAGCCGGCGCCGATACCATCATTGTTCACCAGGAAGCGACGCCCCACCTTCACCGCGCCATCCAGCACATCTATCACTTGGGCAAGAAAGCCGCCGTAGCCATCAATCCTTCAACTCCCGCCAGCACGCTTTCCGAAGTCCTGGGGAGCCTGCAAATGGTCTTGGTCATGACGGTCAATCCGGGCTTCGGCGGCCAGGATTTCATCCCCGAAACCCTTGGCAAAATCCGCCAAATCCGCAGCGCCATCCGGGAGCGGGACCTCGATTGCGAAGTCGAAGTGGACGGCGGCATCAACCACCGGACCGCGCGGCTGGTGGTGGAAGCCGGCGCTGACGTTCTGGTGGCCGGCTCGGCAGTCTTTGATTCGAAGGAAGGTGTTTCCGCCGCGATCCAGGGCCTGCTCGAAAGCTGCGCGTAGGGCAGTGACGAGTGACAAGTGATGAGTGACCACTGACGCTTGATGTGCGACGAGCAAAAAGGCCGCCTCGTTTGTTCTTGCTCGTCACTTGCTGAGCATTTATTCCACAACAGAAAATGTGTAAATCTTTCGGTTTAGGCGTGTGTTCGCTGGTGGCAAGAACCCAAATTCTCCCGCCTTAAGGTCTGTCAGATGCACCACGTATGTTTGCTCTGATACTTTCTTGAAATCGAAAGGCACAAGGTCCCGCCGCGGTCCGCCGGACTTGTGGAAAACCCCGCCCGTCATGGTCCGGAACTCACGACCGTCTTCTTTCTCGTGCAAGCGTACTAGCTGGTACTCGGTTATGTATGCTTGCTCGGGCAGACGAATAAGGAATTCTATGTTAGTCCCTACGCGGGTGTGACTGTGCTGTCCATAAATGTACCCGTTGACGTCTTGCTTGACCACACCCATACTCGCGTGCTGTTTGAGCGCTCCCCCCGTCTTCCAGTAGGCAATCTCCGGCAGAACCTGAATCCAGCTATCGCCCTTCTTCCAGAAAACGCCCAACCCTGTGGGCGAGTCAGGTGCTGGCGTTTCCTTCTCCAGCATTGCAGCTATGATTCTATCTGAGACTCCCGCTTTCCTCAGGCTGCTAATCTCTTCCGTACCCAATGAATATTTGCCCGGTTGAGTCTGAACGATATTGGCGACCGTATCTTCACTCAATCCCGACTTCACTAACTTGATGACGGAATCATTATTGAGGGTTTCTTGGGCGAACAATGTGGCGAGAATTAGCACGGAGAACAGAAACAGGAAAGAAATCCGAGGCACGCAAAGAGGAACCAGTGCGCTTGTATCCCAAAATGCGGGAACCCGCATTACCGGCTTTCCCGTTCTTCCCGCCATATCTGCTCCATGACCTTATCGGAAACGTTCCCCGACGGTTCCGGTCACGACACCCTGGCAGGCCGTTTCTTCACGGGGGGCGTGAGAACGCCGCGGGCAATCAGCCGCTGCTCCTGCACCGAATGTTTTTCCAAACGGCACGGCACGATTCGCGCCACGGGCCTGTTGCGTTCGCAAACAAGCACCTCTTCGCCCTCACGCACGAGCTGAATATGGGCGCTGAGTTGCGCTTTCAGGTTGCTGATATTCACGGTTTTCATAAGACGATTATAGCCAACCTGACCAGATTGGTCAGGTTTATTCTCCTGTCCTCACAATCCAGAGGGCGGGCTATGCCGCGCTTCAGTACGCCCTTAGATGAATGCAAGCTCTCTGACTGGAACCCATCCGCATTCCCCTGTTGCCTTTCTGCGGCCGTTGGCCTATAACAATTCTCCTGAAAAGCACGTGCGGAAGATGCAGCCTGGGGTGGCTGCGTAGCGGCTTTACGCCGCCAGGTGGCGAGGTAAACTCGCCCCTACAACGCCAAAGGGGAGGTTCTTGTGGCCACAAGAAAGAAGAACGGGAAGCTGGAAAGGCGGGAGTTTCTGAAGAAAGTTGCGGCGGGCGGAGCATTGGTTGGCGGCGCTCGAGGGTTGGTAGGGCAAGAGCCGGGTGGAGTTGGGCGTAAGGGCGCGGGTGCACAAAAGGCAGCATCGCAACTCCCCTCCTTGGCTAAGGAGGGGCAGGGGGTGGTTGCCGGTCGCATTACCTTTCCCCGAACTTTCAACGGGCGAAATTTGAAGATGATCGCCTTCCCATTGGGTGGAATTGGGACGGGCACGATTTCGCTGGGTGGCCGCGGGCAATTGCGCGATTGGGAGATCTTCAACCGGCCGGACAAGGGAAATACGCCGGACTACTGTTTCCCCGCCATCTGGGCGCAGGCGGAAGGAAAGAAGCCGGTGGCTCGTGTCCTCGAGGCGCGGATTGAGCCGCCCTACGAAGGGTCCAGCGGACTGGGGTCGAACAACGTTCCGGGCCTGCCGCGTCTCGCTTCCGCCAAGTTCATCGGCGCCTACCCCTTCGCTCGACTCGAATTCGAGGACAAGAAGCTGCCCATCCTCGTCCGCTTGGAAGCGTTCAATCCGCTTGTGCCCTTGGACGTCGAAGCTTCCGGGTTGCCCATCGCCGTGCTGCGCTACCACCTGAAGAACTCGGCCCGAGCGCCGTTGAAGGTGGGAATTGCATTCAGCCTCGAAAACCCTGTGGGAAAAGAGGGGAGGCAAGCCAATTTTCGCCAGGCGGAAGGCGTGGCTGGCTTGTTCATGGATAATCCCTTCTTACCCGCCACTGATCCGTTAAGAGGCTCGATGTTCCTGGGTGTGCTTGGCGCGCCGCAGGCCAGCGTTTCGTACCTGCGCGGATGGAAGAGGACTCAGTGGTGGGATGGGCCATTAACCTTTTGGGACGACTTCACCGATGATGGCGCGCTCACCAGCGACTCGCGCGCCGTGAGTCCGGTGGGCTCGATTGCCGTCACCCAGTCGCTGCCGGCGGGCGGTGAAACTGACGTGACTTTTCTCCTCGCCTGGCACTTCCCCAACCGCACTCCGGAACGTTGCGGATGGCCCGCGCCGGAAGACGGGCAGAAGAAGGCGGCGGTAGGGAACTACTACTGCCGGAAGTTCAAGGACGCCTGGGCAGTGGCGCAGCAGGTGGCGCAGCAACTGCCTTCGCTCGAGGAGCGCAGCCGGCGCTTCGCGGCTACCGTGGAGTCCTCGACCTTGCCTCCGGCGGCGCTGGATGCGGCGCTCAGCAATCTCTCCACCTTGCGCACTAACACCGCTTTTCGCACTGCGGACGGCGAATTCCATGGCTTCGAAGGGTGCGACGACCAATCGGGATGCTGCCACGGGACGTGTACCCACGTATGGAACTACGAGCAGACGACGGCCTTCGTTTTCCCATCGCTGGCGCATTCCATCCGGGAATCCGAATTCCTCCGCAACACGCGCGAAGACGGCCTGATGGGCTTCCGTTCCTACCTTCCGGATGGAATGAAGATCTGGGATAAGGCGGCCGCGGACGGGCAGATGGGCTGCCTGATGAAGCTCTATCGGGACTGGCAGCTTTGCGGCGACACGGAATGGTTGAAGGGCTTGTGGCCCAATGCCAAGCGCGCGCTCGAGTTCGCCTGGATCAAGGGCGGGTGGGACGCCAACCGGGATGGTGTGGCGGAGGGCGTTCAGCACAACACTTACGATGTCGAGTTCTACGGCCCGAACCCTCTCTGCGGCGTCTGGTACCTGGGCGCGTTGCGCGCCGGGGAAGAGATGGCGCGCGCCCTCGGCGACCAGGATGCAGCGGCGGAATACCGCCGGCTCTTCGAAAATGGCAGCAAATGGATCGACACCAACCTGTTCAACGGCGAGTATTACATCCAGAAGATTGAGGGACGGCCGAAGGAAGAGGTGTTTGAAGGGGTGATGGTCGGTATGGGCGCAGCCAATCCCGAGAAACCCGACTATCAAATGGGCGAAGCCTGCCTGGTGGATCAACTGCTCGGCCAATACATGGCGCATGTGGCCGGACTTGGTTATCTGCTCAAGGAGGAAAACGTTCACAAGTCCCTGCACTCCGTCTTTCATTACAACTATGTTCCCGATTTGAGCGAGCACGAGTGCGTGCAGCGAACCTATGCATTGAATGATGACGGCGGCGTGCTGATAGCCAGCTATGCGTCCGGCAAACGGCCAGAAATTCCATTCCCGTATTTCGCCGAAAGTTGGACCGGAGAGGAGTATCAGTTCGCAGCGCATCTGGTGTTCGAGGGTATGGCGACGGAGGCGCAGGCCGTAGTGGAAAGCGCGCGGCTTCGCCACGACGGCGAGCGCCGTAACCCCTGGAACGAGCCGGAGTGCGGCCATCACTACGCGCGTGCCATGTCCGCGTGGGCACTGGTGGTTGCTTTGAGTGGGTTTCATTACTCCGGCGTGGACCGCAAACTGACGCTCACGCCGCGCCTGCGCGCTCAGAACTTCAGTTGCTTCTGGTCGGTCCCCAGCGGATGGGGGAAGTTCTCTCAAACCACGAACGCCGCTAGCCATAGGGTTGAAGTCGAGGTGCAGGAAGGCTCCTTGGCCGTGGCGACCTTGGCTCTGGCTGGGAATGGCAAGGTCGCGCGGAAGAAAGTCTCCGCCCACCTTGGCCGAGAAGTTTTGCCCGCGACCCTGCGCGAAGAAGCCAAACTACGGCTGGTCGCATTTGACCAGCCAGTGCGCATCGTGCCAGGGCAATCGCTCATTGTCAGCCTGTGAGCTGAACCGCCTTCGTATGAAGTGCAATCCTCGCGAGGGTCCTTATAGAAGCAATAAAAATAATCAATCTTATTCTCTCCGGCTCATAGCATATATTCGAGGATGCCGGACGCACGCTCTCACCCAAGGCACTAAGAGTTTGTGACTTGGTGGCGGGCGGTCGCCGAGCCTTGCCCACCCAAAGGAGTGTCTCATGAGCGAACCCAGTAGGCGGGGGTTCTTGACTAGAACGCAATCGTCTATTCTTTCATTCGTCAGCCTGGCGCTGGTCGGCGCTATCGTGCCTTTGCCCCTTGGCGCCCAGAGTTTTCGTGGTTCGCTGGTTGGAACGGTGCTCGACCAGAGCGGCGCTGCTATACCCAATGCCCCGGTAGTGGCCACGAATCAGGCGACCGGCATTTCGCGATCCACCACCACGGATGTGTCCGGAAACTTCTCAATTCCCGAGTTGCCCATTGGCAATTATAGCGTTAGCGTCAGGGTCGAGGGATTTACGCCGGTCAGCCAGGCGGATATACGCGTGGATGTGGCTGCCGAACGGCGCGTGGATATCACGCTGACCCCCGCCAAGCAGACATTGAGCATGGAGGTCAGAGCGGAAGTGCCGATGGTCACCACCACTGAGGACACCCTGGGCGGCACGGTCGAGTCCTCCCAGATCGAGAACCTTCCAGTTAACGGCCGGGATTACACCAAGCTCATCTACCTGAATCCCGGCGTGACTGGCGGTCCCGACCAGATCACGGATTCTCCCGGCTCTTTCGGGGTGTTCTCCGTGAACGGTGCGCGAGGACGTTCCAACAACTTTCTGCTCGACGGCACCGACATGAACGATGGCTACCGCAACGATCCCGCCATAAACCAAGCGGGGGTCTTCGGCACCCCATCGACAATCCTGCCGGTGGACGCAGTGGCCGAACTCGCCGTGCTTTCCAACTTCGCTCCCGAATACGGGCGCAACGCCGGCGCGGTGATCAATATCGTGACCAAGTCCGGAACGAACGCGATTCACGGCACCGCAGCCGACTATTTCCGGAACGACGCGCTCGACGCCCGGAACTTCTTTAACACGGCGCCCAGCCCCAAGGCGGCTTTCCACAACAATCAATTCGGCGGCTCCTTGGGCGGACCCATTGTTAAGGACAAGGCCTTTTTCTTCGGCGACTACGAAGGGCAGCGCGAGACCGGCGGTTTGAGCAGCACGGCTTGCGTTCCCTCAGCCAATAACATTGCCCAGGCGGAGAGTACGCTGGCAGCACAAGGGCTCAGCGTCAATCCCGTGATCGCCGCACTGCTGAAGCGGAGTCCGTGGCCGGCTGCTAATTACGGGACGCTTGACTCCTGCGCTCCCGACAATGTTTCGGCCACCACTAATATCTTCAACAGCGTGAACAGCGTCATCGCCAAGGCGGACTACAACATCAATGAGAAGAACCTGCTGACTGCCCGCTACTATTACTCGACCAGCAATCAGAGCTTTCCCCTGGGGCTAGGCGGCACCGGGGACCTACCCGGCTACAATACCGTCACGCCTACCAACGTGAATCTCTTGTCCGTCTCCTATCTCACGACACTTTCGCTCACGAAGGTCAACGAAGTTCGCTTCGGCTATAACCGCTTCTACGAAACCTTCCTTCCCGAGGACGATACCTTCAACCCCTCCACCATCGGGCTTGTGACGGGCGCGGGCGCTCAGGACTACGGTTTGCCCAAGATCAGCGTCGCGGGCTTCACGGCCATCGGAGCAACCAGTTCGGATCCTCGCGGCCGCACCGACGTGAATTGGCAGTTTATTGACAACTTCTCCTGGAAATTCAACAAGCACGCGGTGAAGATCGGGTACGAGTTTCGCCGCACGACGGTGCATCAGTTCTTCGATGAGGGGTTCCGTGGCAGCCTGTCATTTGCGAGTTCAAACGTGAGCGGGACGTATCTTTCTCCCTTGGAGAATTTCTTGCTAGGAATGCCCACTGGCGGCGGTAGTATCCTGGAAGGCGATACCAACCGTAACACCTACGAGAACTCGCACGCCTTCTACATTCAGGATAGCTTTCGCGTCAATCGCCAGCTCACGCTCGACTACGGACTGCGCTGGGACTTCTTCGGCGTGATCGCGGAGAAGAATGACCTTTTTTCAAACTTCGATCCGGCCAACGGGGTGCTGAGCCAAGTGGGTACGAATGGGCTGTCGAGTCTCTACCATCCGGACTACCGGAATTTCGCGCCGCGCGTCAGCGTGGCTTACGACCTCACGGGCAAAGGCACAACGGTGATTCGGTCCGGCGCCGGCTTGTTCTATGACTTGTTCTCGCAGGACTTCTTTCTCGGCCAGGTACCCTATGACGCGGCCACTCCGGGGGCCGCCTACAACGATATCGGACCCAAGCCGATTCTCTCGAGCGGATCAGTCACCTCCCAGATCGTCGCGGGACAGCCTGTGTTCAGCGGCTTCGGCGCCTCGTCCAACCTGTTCGCCGTGGAGCAGCACCTCCCCACGCCTCGCATGTTGAACTACAATTTGAACGTTCAGCAGCAGGCAAGCAAGAACATCGTCTTCCAAGTGGGTTACGTAGGCTCAGAAGGCCATCATTTGTTCCGCTTCCGCGACATCAACCAGACCCTGTCCCGGGTAGTGGTCGATCTCCCGTACCCGCAGTATGGCTATATCAACTACCTGGAGACCTCGGCAAATTCGGTTTACAACTCGCTCCAGGCGCAGCTTCGAATCCGCAATCTTCATGGTTTCGAATCTACGGTCAATTACAATTATTCACACTCGATTGACAATGCCAGTGACGGCACGGACTTTGAGCCCAATGCCGCGCAACCCAGCGACAGCTACCGCCCGGACCTGGAACGCGGCAACTCTAACTTCGACGTGCGCCATCGTTTTACCTGGATGTCCAATTACAGGCTCCCATCGCCCAAGGGCGCCGGAGCTTGGTCCAAGCTCGGCAGCGGATGGGCGATCGACAGTGTCCTCACCTTGCAGACCGGACAACCCTTCCAGTTGAACTTCAATTTCAGCGGCAACTGGGACGGGACCGGTGAATACTTTCCCCGTCCCGACGTGATCGGCAATCCCTACGCGGGCGCCAGCATTCCCGACGCTGTTGTTAACCTGTCCGCCTTCAAGGTGCCTTGTACCTGGTCGAGCGCGCTCGACACTTGCTCGGGAGGCTTTCACGACGGCACTGAAGGCCGCGATTCCCTGTTCGGTCCCGGATTCAAGCAGTGGGACTTTGCTCTCTATAAGGACACGGCGATCAACGAGCGGCTGAAGGTGCAATTTCGCGCCGATTTCTTCAACATTATCAATCACCCGAATTTTACCAATCCATTCTTGCCGACCTTCTTTGCCGCCTGTGACAACACGGGGATCAATCCGGCCAATGGTGCGTGTGAGGGATTCCTCCCCACTACTGCTACCGGCGACGTGGGAGAGGGCAATCCCTTTATCGGGGGAGGCGGCCCACGCGGAATCCAGCTCGCGGTTAAGTTCATGTTCTGAATTCAGGAGTCAGAAGCCAGGAGTCAGGAGTCAGAATCGCCCAAGTGGTCCCTCTTGCGCGTGCGACCGGCCCCTCACCCATTCCGCGCGGGCTGATGAGAACGCTGGCCTCGGCCCACGTTGTCCCCTCGGGAGCGGGAAAAGCCAATTCTCACCTTCGCCTCGGGATAAGGCAAATGCTGGATTGCGCGGGCTTGGCGCGTTTCAAAGTCAGGGGCTTTTCGCCCTGTGAATCCTTGAAAGCCGCAACCCTGCAAAGGCCGCAGCTCTGCGCTGCCCCACGCCGGTTGGGAATTCAGGTAGAATTAGGCTCTTGGTGCTTGACTTCTGACTCCTGACTTCTGACTCCTGTCTTCCATGCCGGGCGAAGTCTTGATCATCGGCGGCGGTTTTTCGGGCTTGGCGGCGGGTGTAGCGCTGTCGGAAGGCGGCTGCCGGGTGCGCCTGCTCGAACAGAAACCCTACCTGGGAGGGCGGGCGCGCTCCTTTCTCGATCCCACAACGGGCGCCGTGGTAGACAACGGCCAGCACATCTTCATGGGTTGCTACCATGCGACGATTCGCTTTCTGGCGACCATCGGGACGCTCGATCGCGTACGATTTCAGCCACGCTTGGCCATCCATTTCCTTGACCGCGACGGCCGGCTCACGGGGCTTCAATGCCGTGCGCTGCCTTCACCCTGGCACGTACTGCTGGGCGTGCTTGGCTCCGGGAGCTTCGGCTTCCACGAGAAGCTGGAAGTCTTGCGGTTGGGGACGCGGCTGCGGCGGGCGAAGGCGCTGGGGCATGGCGCGGCGGGCCTGAGTGTGCGCGAGTGGCTCAGCAAACTTGGCCAATCCGAAGCTTTGCAGCGCGATTTTTGGGACTTGCTCTGTATCGCCGCGCTCAACGAAGACCCGGGTGTGGCCAGCGCGGCCCTCTTTGAGCGTGTGCTGCGGTTGGCGCTCTTCACGTCGCCGGCGGACTCGCGCCTGGGAATTCCCGCAGTGGGATTGAGTGAAGTGTATGTGGACGCTGCCTCGGCCTACATCCGGGCAAGGGGCGGGCGAGTCGAGTGCGGTCAGGGCGTGGCAGGTTTTTTGGTCGCCGGGGGGCAGTGCCGAGGCGTGCTTCTTTCGGGAGGCGAGCAGATTGAGGCGGAGATCGTGCTGAGCGCCGTGCCCGCGTTTCAGCTTGCGGGCTTGTTGCCTGGGGAACTGATTCGCCTCGAGCCTTACTTTGCCGGGGTTATTTTCCTGCGGCCGGCGCCGATCATCTCCATCAACCTCTGGTATGACCGCGCGGTCACCGACCTTGATTTTGCAGGCCTGCGAGGCGGCACGGCGCAGTGGCTGTTCAATAAGGGTAAGATCTCCGGCCGGAACGAGAATTATGTTTCGCTGGTCTTGAGCGGAGCGCATCACCACATCGAGCGCAGCAAGCAAGAGTTGCTGGCCACTGCTATGCTCGAGCTTGGAGACTTTTGCCCCAATGCGAAGTCCTCCAACCTGCTTCATTCACTCGTGATCAAGGAGCGCTTTGCCACGTTCTCGCCCACTTGGGAAGCTGAAGAATTACGCCCCCCGGCACGGACGCCGGTTCGCGGTCTGTACCTGGCTGGGGATTGGACTGCCACAGGATTGCCCGCCACCATTGAAAGCGCGGTGCAGAGTGGCTACACTGCCGCGCAGGCGATTCTGGACGATGCTCGAGTTCATTGAGGTGAAGATGAAAACACGCGCGAGTGCAAGTCGAAGGGGATTGGTTCTTGCCTTCCTGATTCTGGTTTCGTGCAGTATTTATGATGGTCATTCCCGCGAAAGAGGGAATCCAGCCCTAATGTGGGCTGAAATGGACCCCCGCTTACGCGGGGGTGACAATGCCGCTGGGGCGCGGACGGACCAGGCGGCTGACGCTCGGCTGAGGCCCGCCTACCGATTCGAGAAAGGCGGCTGGATTTACATTCACCTCGAGGGAACGCCCGGCGAGATCGGCTTCCAGCACGGCTACTTGTTGTCCGCTGAAATCGCAGACGCCTTTGAAGCGATAAAGCTCCTGGACACGCACGACAGCAAGAAGGATTGGAGTTTCTTCCGCCAAGCTGCGCACGACATGCTTTGGCCGCATATCGACCAGGAATACCAGGAGGAACTGGCGGGAATCGCCGAAGGGCTGAAGGCGCGTGGCGTCACGATGGATCTCGATGACGTGGTGGCGCTCGATGCCTTCGAGGAACTGCCTGACTATTACGTGCCCTGGTATAACTCGCAACACAAGGTGGCCGGCGCGCCGCACCTGGTCAGTCCGGGGAATTGCAGCGCGTTCGTCGCTACGGGCAGTTACACGCGCGACCATAAGATCGTCATCGCCCATAACAATTGGACGAGCTACTTGGATGGAGAACGCTGGCGGATCATCTTTGACATTGTCCCCCAGCACGGAAATCGCATCCTGATGGACGGCTTCCCCGGCGTCATTACCAGTGACGACGATTTTGGGGTGAACTCGAGCGGCATCATGGTGACGGAGACGACCATTACGCAATTTGCCGGCTGGGACCCTGACGGCAAGCCGGAGTTCGTGCGCTCGCGCAAGGCGCTGCAATATGCAAACTCGATTGATGATTATGTGCGTATCATGCTGGACGGCAATAACGGCGGCTATGCTAATGATTGGCTGCTGGGCGATAACAAGACCGGCGAAATCGCTCAATTCGAGTTGGGTCTAAAGGCTCATCGAGTCTGGCGCGCCCAGGACGGGTATTTCGTTGGCTCGAACTACGCCCGCGATCCCGACGTGCTGGCCAAAGACACTACCTTTGACATTAACAACCTCGAGACTTCGCCCAACGCCCGTCGCATCCGCTGGGAAGAACTAATGAAAGAAGGGAAGGGGAAGATCGACGTGAAGATGGCGGAGGAGTTCATGGGGGATCATTACGATTCCTACCAGAAGAAAACGAGTCCTGACGAGCGCACTCTCTGCGGGCACGTGGACGCTTCCCCGCGCGGCACTCAGGTGTGGGAATGGGAGGCTTACTTTCCCGGCGGCGCAGTGCAGGGAAAGGCGATGGATGCCACGATGGCCAAGGCGATGAGCTTTTACGCCCACGCCGGCCACCCCTGCGGGATGGATTTTCTGGCTGCGCCCTTCCTTGAAGCGCATCCCGAATTCGCCTGGCAAGCGCCGCTGCTGCGCGATATGAAGGCCGGCGCTTGGACGCTTTTCAAAGCGGGGCAAAGACAACCCTAGCCTCGCCGAGATCTGAGAAACAGCCCTCTCCATCGGGGTTGGGCATGTGCCACATCTTTGGTTGGACACCGGGGCGAAATCGGAATCATAGCCCTCTCCCCTGGGGAGAGGGCTGTCTTTGTGGGAGGGTTCGCCGATTCATATAATAGATAATACCTTATATAGACTTATCTACAATTAAATAGTCGTCGCCATGGCGCGGCGCCGCGATTCATAAAGCGGGAACTTGTCGGTCAGGGCTTCGACCTGGGGGCGGATGCGTTGCTGGACCAAGTCATCTTCGATATGGTGCAGCACCTCGGAGATCCACTCGGCGATAAGCTCCATGTGCGGCTCCCGGAGGCCGCGCGTCGTAACGGCGGGAGTGCCGATACGGATCCCGCTCGCGACCATGGGCGGATTCGTATCGAAAGGAATGGCGTTCTTGTTGACCGTGATTCCGGCATTGCCCAGCGCCTTCTCCGCCTGCTTGCCGGTTACCTTCTGCGAAAATACATCCACCAGCATCAAGTGAGTGTCGGTTCCGCCGGAGACAATGCGGAAGCCTTTGTTGGCCAGGGCGGCGGCCATGGTGCGGGCATTCAGCACGATCTGCTTCTGGTATTCGCGGAATGCTGGCTGCAAGGCTTCCTGGAAGCAGACGGCCTTGGCGGCGATCACGTGCATGAGCGGCCCGCCCTGAATGCCGGGGAAAACGATCTTATCCAGGTCCTTCGCGTATTGCGCCCTCGAGAAAACCGCGCCGCCGCGCGGGCCGCGCAGGGTCTTGTGGGTGGTCGTAGTGACGAAATCGGCGTGCGGGAAAGGGCTGGGGTGGAGGCCCGCCGCGATCAGTCCGGCGATATGGGCCATATCCACCATCAGCAGGGCGCCGCACCGCTTGGCGATGGCGCCCAAGCGCTCGAAATCCAGCACCCGCGGGTAGGCGCTGGCCCCCGCGACAATGAGCTGGGGTTTGTGCTCGTGGGCCAGTCGCTCGAGTTCGTCGTAGTCGATGGTCTCAGTGTCCCTACGAACGCCGTAAGACACGATCTTATACATCTTGCCGGAGAAGTTGAGCGGGTGGCCGTGCGTGAGGTGGCCGCCGTGGGCCAGACTCATGCCTAGCAAGGTGTCGCCCGGCTTCAGCACAGTCATATAAACGGCCTGGTTGGCCTGGCTGCCGGAGTGCGCCTGCACGTTGGCGTGTTCCGCGCCGAATAGTTTCTTGGCGCGTTCGATGGCCAAATTCTCGGCCACATCCACGTACTCGCATCCGCCGTAATAACGATTGCCCGGCAAGCCTTCGGCGTACTTGTTGGTCATCACGGAGCCGAGGGCCTCAAGCACGGCCTCGCTGACGAAATTCTCCGAGGCGATGAGTTCGAGCGTGCGCGCCTGGCGATCGACCTCGAGGTCGATCGCGCGGGCAATTTCAGGGTCAACTTGGCGCAAGGGAAGGGAATGGTTCATGGTTTTTTCTCCGAGTGATAGCGTTGGTCCAGGGATTCGATTTTCTGCAGGCGGCGCTCGTGACGACCGCCGGCAAAGGGCGTGGAGAGCCAAGTGTCTACAATCTGACGCATGGCGGCGGCGCCGATCATGCGCGAGCCGAGGGTGAGGATGTTGGCGTCATTATGCTCGCGCGCCATGCGCGCGGATATCGTGTCGTTAGCGGCTACGGCGCGAATGCCGGGGAATTTGTTAGCGGCCAGCATCATCCCGATGCCCGTCCCGCACAGCAGCACGCCGCCGTCCGCCTGCTTGGCTGCTACCTGTGCGGCGACTTTCTCCGCGTAGTCGGGGTAGTCCACCGGTTCGGCGCTCGACGTGCCGTAGTCTTCAACCTCGAGACCTTTGGTTTTCAAGTACTCGATGACCTGCTCCTTCAAGGCAAAACCCACATGGTCTGCCGCCACAACGATCTTCATTTTCACCCCGGGGTATCAGGGGCTTTGGACATGTTTCCCGGCCCCCTTGGAGATTCTACCGGAGCAGGCACGGGGAAGGGAATAGGGAACAGCAAATAGTGAATAGTGAATGGTGAATAGAGAGAGATTCCTCGACCTGCGACATGTCCAGTTGGCTGTTCTCAATCCCACCTCTCAGCTTCCGATCCTCGGCTCCCTATCTTTCATCCCTAATACCCCCTGTGCGCCATGTCTTAGGCAGTGCTCCTTTGTTTTCATAGACATTCCCGGTTTGTTCCGCTCAAAATTGCCTCACCTTCAATCAGGCGGAACGCCGCCCCTCTCCCAGGGGAGAGGGCGGACCGCGATGGCGCTTTCTCCAGCCGTCGGGGGCCGGGTGAGGGGTCGTTTCCGTTAGACCCAAATTGCTCAGTGGAAACCAGTGATGCATCGAGATAGTGGGACCTTCTCCACCACGCTCCTTTGTTTTCATAGACATTCTCGGTTTGTTCCGCTCGAAATTGTCTCCCCTTCAATCAGGCGGAACGCCGTCCCACTCCCAGGGGAGAGGGTGGACCGCGATGGCGCTTTCTCCAGCCGTCGCGGGCCGGGTGAGGGGTCGTTTCCGTTAGACCCAAATTGCTCAGTGGAAACCAGTGATGCATCGAGATAGTGGGACCTTCTCTACCACGCTCCTTTGTTTTCATAGACATTCCCGGTTTGTTCCGCTCAAGTTTGTCTCACCTTCAATCAGGCGGAACGCCACCCTCTCCCCACGGGAGAGGGCTATTGATTCAGCTCGCCAAGCACGGTAGCCTACTTTTGCGGGCCTGTCAAGAGAAAAGATGTATCGTCGTATCAGGTTGAGCTGCGCACTAAATGTCCGTATCCTGATGGTGCGAGGTCTTAGGGTATAGCCTGTCTCTAGGTGGTGAGGAATGAAAGACTACCACATCAACATTTTCTACAGCGAAGAAGACGGCGGCTACATTGCGGATATTCCTGGATTATAAACCTCCGGTACAACGCCGATAAAGGAAGAGGAGCTTACTCGGCTCGCAACGCCGCAAGCGGATCAACGTTGGCCGCGCGAGTGGCGGGAATCAGGGCGGCGCACAGTGATATGATGCATAGCAGCGCCGAGACCGCAAGGAACGTAACCCCGTCGTACGGAGAAACCCCCTTCACCTGCGAAGCGATGAGCCGCATCAAGACGCCAGCGGCTCCGGCGCCGACTATCAGGCCGATGCCGGTCAGCGATAGCGCTTGGCGCAGGATTTGACAGACCACCCTGCCCGGCTCGGCGCCCAGGGCAATGCGGATGCCGATGTCACGTCTTCGTCGTGCTACGCCGTAAGCGACCACTCCATAAAGGCCGACCGCAGCTATGATGGCGGCAAGTATGGCGAATGAAGCCAGGAGGCCCACGGCGAACCGTTGCGGGGCCAGGGACATCCTTACGTGTTCCTCGCCCGTATGGATTCCGTAAAGCGGCGCGTTCGGGGAAGCCTCCTGCCAGCCTCGCTGAATCTCGCGCACGAGCCCCTGCGGCTTCCCGCGAGTCCGCACGATCAGGCTCCCGACGGGGTAGTGCCATTGCCAAACCGCAAAATAGACGTACGGCTGCGGGTGCTCCCAGACGGAGACGTACTTGGAATCGCGGGCCAGCCCTACGACTGCGACTAAGGTCCGGCGGCCAGGTTGGTCCTCGACGATCAAAGTGTGGCCTACCGCGTTCGAACGCGGCCACAGACGGTCGGCGAGCGTCTGGTTGACAATCGCCGTCTTCGGGGAATCTTCCCGGTCGCTCCACGCGAAGTCGCGCCCCGCTAGAATCGCTATTCCCAAAGTATGAAAGTAGTCGGGGCCGACCATGTTGTAAGCCGCGCGAAGCACTTCGGGCGCGCGGCTTTCCACATCCAGCACCTGCGTCGTGGACTGCATCATGGTGAGCGGCACATCCCACACGATCGTGGCATTCTCGACGCCCGGGAGGGTTGAAGTTCGTCGCAGCGCGGCTTGGGCGAAAGATTCGCTTCGTCCGTCGCCGTACTGCTCTCCGGGCGGGTCGAAACCCATGAACAAAAGATTGGCGGGACGAAAGCCGAGATCCACCGAGTAGGCCTTTAACACACTTCGCACGAAGATGCCACCCACGGCCAGTAAAGTCATGGAAAAAGCCACCTGGGCCACCACCAGAGAATTCTGTAGCCAATCTCCACGCCCACCTTGCAAAGGGGCATTGCCGGTCTCCTTCAGGGAAGGGACAACATCGGGCCTGCTGGCCTGAAGCGCGGGTACGAGGCCGAACATTAAGAGCGTGGCGAACGACAACATCAAGCCGAACAGCAACATCCGCGTCCGAATGCCCAGGTCGAGCGCGAGCGGAATCCCCAGCGCCGTGGGAAAGCGTGACAGAACTGCGTCGAGGGCAAAAGCAATCAGCAGCGCAAGGGAGAAGCTCCCTATGACCATCAAGAGATTTTCAGCCATCAACTGGCGGACCAGCCTCCCATGCCCTGCGCCGAGCGCGATCCGGATCGCCATTTCCCGGCGGCGGGCAAAGGCTCGCTCGAGAAGCAGATTGGAGACATTCGCGCAGGCAAGCAGCAACAGGAATCCCGCCCCTAGAATAAACACCACGAGCGATTGGGTGACTGAGGAGCGGTAGGCAGGCCAGAACTTGAAGCGTGACGCCAAGAACGCCTTGGCGGTGATGTCCCGGTTCGTGGCGCCGTCAGCTTGGGCGAGGTTGGCCGCAATAAGCTGCAACTCCGCCTCTGCCTGAGAAACTGTGAAGCCCTCTCTCAAGCGGCCAAGCAAGACGAGCCAGCGAGCGGAGCGCTGGTAGAAGATGTCAACTTTCTTGAACCTCGGCAGCAGCAGGGGAACAGTACTGAGCGGGATCCAGGCTTGCGGGGGATCACCCCAGTTCAAGTTGGCGCCGCGGTAGCGCGCAGGGACGATTCCAATGACCGTCAAGGGGGAACCCTCGATCGTAATTGTCTTTCCGACCAGATTTGGATCTCCCTCAAAGCGATTGCGCCAAAGTTCCTCGCCCAACATGACTGCCGCCGGCGCACTTGAAGATTCATCGTCCTCCGGACTGCTAAAGGCACGGCCGGCCAGCGGTGGAAGCTCGAGCATGGAGAAATAATCGGCGCTGACGGCCTCCACGGAAATACGTTCGGTAGTGTTCCCAACGGTAAGGTCCAAGGGAAGTCGGACGTAGGCGGAAAGGTGTTGGAAGGAGCGGCCGCGCCTGCTGAAATCCTCAAAGTCAGGGTAGGAACTCGAGACGTAATGCGCCGTCTTCTTGTCGAAACTGTAAACCGCAACAAGCTGCTGGGGCGCAGGTAGAGGCAGAGGACTCAGAAGGGTCTCATCGGCGGCATTGAAAATTGCCGTGGCCGCGCCTATTCCGAGCGCCAGCGTCAGCATGGCAGCAGCAGCGAAGGCCGGATTCCTTCGCAACATGCGCAGGCCAACCCGCAGATCGCCGATAAGCTCAAACATAGGTCCTTCACCTCCGCTCGGGGGATTCCATTCTAGTGCGTCTAACGTAGACACGCCAGAGGGCGACACATCGGCGACAGGTAGTGGCGTCGTTTGGAATTACCTCCCTTACGAACCACCGGTCATTCCCGCGAAGGCGGGAATCCAGCCCGTAGAATCGGACGCTCCAGAGGGCTTGCGGAGTGGATTCCCGCCTTCGCGGGAATGACGACAGCGTGGAGCGCCGATGTCCCGCAAATGACGCCACTACCCGGCGACACACCAGATTGACCTCCACACTAAATGTGCGTACCCTAAGAGTGCAAGGTCCCTAGACTGGGAAACTCTATGAACAGACGGATCAACATCATGTTGCCGGAGAGCACGCTAGCCGTCCTCGATCGGGTCACGAGCCGAGGTAACCGTAGCCGCCTCATCTCCCGTGCCGTGCTGCATTACGTGGAAAATCGCGGCAAGCAAATCCTGCGAGAGCAGCTCAAGGCGGGCTACCAGGCCAATGCCGAGGACAGTCTGAAGATTACCCTGGGGTGGTTCCCCCTTGAGGAAGAGGCATGACCAAGGAGCACCGTAAACGTAGAGAATCGGGTAGGGTCGATGTCGATGACATCCTTCCCGAGTACGATTTCAGTCGCGCTCGACCCAACAAATATGCGTCGCACTACGCCGGGGGCAGTATTGTGGTGGTGCTTGAGCCCGATGCAGCGGCCGCGTTTCCGGGTGCGGGACAGGCCAATGAGGCCCTACGCGCTCTAGCGGAAATCATCCGGAAACACCGGCCGCGCCGGACGGCATCTGGTCGGAACAGCACCCATAGGTAACGCCGGTCGGCGTTGGCGCCATTCCCTGCCGCGCCGGGTCCGAAGCCCTACCGCCGCTAGATAGAAGCAGTTTGCGCAGGGGATGCGGGAGCCTGACGCTGTGGAACTCGAAGCCTTGATCGCTCGAATCAAGTCTCAGGCGGGAGCCGGAGCGTTCCGCGTGACGCAGCACGCGCACCAGGAGATGGTTGAAGAGGAGATCACTCTGGATGAAGTCGTGCAGGCCATCCAGCGTGGAGAAATCTTGGAGGATTATCCTGAGCACCGCCGCGGGGCTTGCTGCCTGGTGAACGGGTTCACGGACGAAGGCCGCCCGCTCCACCTCGTTTGCACAACCGGCCAGCCGCTGCTAATCTTGATTACGGCCTACCAGCCCCGGCTCCCGAAGTGGTTAACGCCTCGGGAGAGGAGAAGCCAGCCATGAAATGCACTTTAGGGGGATGCCCCGGCGTCTATGAGCCTCGGGCGGTCGTCCACACCGTCAAACACCGGGGCGAGGTGATGGTGATCGACCATGTTCCCGCCGAGGTCTGCAACGTTTGCGGCGACGTGCTCTTCACACCCGAAACCGTGCGCCGCATCGAAGCCTTGCTTAAAGCAACTCCCCCACCCAGCCGCAACGTGCCCCTCTACGAATTCGCCTGAACCCTGACATGCAGTCGAAGATTTAATAGTTGAGAGTCGAAAGCTGCCACCTGCTCCAGCCCCGAGCCCCCAGGCCCTAGCCCCCGCTTTTCCCGCCCCGTGTCCCGTGTCCCGAATCCCGTGTCCCGCCGCTGACACCTGGCACCTGACACCTTTCCTTTCCCCTTGCATCGCAGGTTAATAAGTTGTTAAATGGCCTCATCTTTTCGCCAGCCCGGGAACCCCTGGGGGATAGTCGTCATGAATCACTCCTCGAGTGATCGTCAATTACCGTTAGTGCCGTTCCCTGGCCAGCCGACCCCGTGGCTCTTCGACCGTGCTATAGAACCCCTGCGCGCTCGGCGTTGGCGCTTTTTCGCTATGCCGGTCGGAAAGGGTTTTGTGCAGGTGAGCCTGAGCGAGAGTTATGTGCGAAAATATGGAAATCTATTTAGGATTTGATCCAGGTGGAGTGGATAGATTTGGATGGGCAGTGTGCTCGCCCAGTGGGCCCATCCTGCGCGTCTTGGCCAGGGGAAAAGCTGGAAACGCCAAGGAAGCAATAACACAAGCAATATCAATAGTTCCCGAAGGGGGATCGGTTGTAGGAGCAGGAATTGATGCTCCCCTGTTTTGGACTGACCATGGTGGCCGTGATGTTGACAATTTACTTCGCCAAGCCATCAAAAAATTGGGTGCTCCATCCCCTGGAGGTACCGTCCAAAACATCAACAGTCTGCGAGGGGCATGCCTTGTGCAAGGCGTTTTGACAGCAAGTCTCCTCCACAAGAAGTATCCCGGGATAACCATCACGGAATCTCATCCGAAAGCACTACTGTATTTACTGGGTATAGCAGGTGCGCAAAGGGACGCTGACGCAGTGACAATGGCGGACCTGACGCGGCATTTTGCTTCCGACACAGACTCTGTTGCCCAGCACGAACGAGATGCGTTATTGGGAGCTTTCACGGCCTTCGCTGGAAGAGAAAGGCGTCAAGCTTGGAAGAATCTCTTCGACGAGGAGAAAGAGACGGTTATACCTTTTGATTATCCGGTCGCGTATTGGATGCCGTGGGATCGGGTTGAGTAAGTCAAGCCCGCATAACAGTTCTATACCAGGGCTAGCGCAGAGGGGTAGCTGTGCGCTGCGAAGCAGTGCGGGGTTCTTCCTAAAGGAAACCCGCAGGGTCGAAAAACCACTTGCCGAGAATGAGCTCATGCTGAAAAAAAAGGGGATAGCGCGAATCGGCGGTAGCATGTCATTATGACCGTTTTTCATGAGCTTTCGCGGGCCGAAGGCCCATGGGGACAGACCTCAATGAGGGAGGTCTGCGCCGGGCCGCCTTGACGGCGGGTCAAGTGTCTTCCTTGACAAACCCAGCCGGTACGCTTATCGTTTGTAAGCGGGTAGCGCCGAGGTAGGCGCATCTTGCCTTCCTCCGCGGTTCTTCACATGATGACCTCCGCATGTTTGTTTAACGAAGGCTCGCGGAGCAATCCCACTTGTCAACAACCAAAGGGCCACAGACGAACGCAAACTGCGCCTACGTCTGCGCTCTATCCCGGTCCAAGTCGAGGAGGTTGATCCACAGATGAAGGAGCCTCAATTCTGGCAGGAGGAGGACCTTGTCGAACTCATACGGAACAAGCATGAGGAAACCATCGAACTGGATTACAAACGCGCTGACGCGCTTCAGTCGACCGACGGAAAGAAAACTGAAATCAGCAAGGACGTTTCAGCCTTTGCGAACTCGATTGGCGGAACCATTCTCTACGGGATGGAGGAAAGCGCGGACGAGCCCCATTCTGCAGATCGTCTGAGCCCGATCGACCTCAAACAAATTCCGAAAGAGTGGCTCGAACAGGTTATCAACTCTCGGATTCAGCCACGCATATCAGGATTGCTTATTAACCCAGTTGAGATCAAAAGTTCGGCCCCCACTGGATTCGCCTATGTGGTCGTTATCCCCGAAAGTACGACGGCTCACCAAGCGTCCGACAAGAAGTACTACAAACGATTCAACTTTCAAACAGTCGCGATGGAGGACTATGAGATACGGCAGACGATGAACAGGGCTTCTCGACCCGCCTATAAGGTTGATTTGCTGGCAAAGCCCATCGGGAAGTCTCCCGACAATAGAGTTCTCTTTCGGTTTGAAGTCACTGTGGAAAATCAAAGCGACATGGTGGGGCACGACGTATCTGCGGTAATCTTCGCCCCTGTGGGTCGACTCGTTTCTCCAGATGCCAACTCCACGAGTTTCAAGGGCATTCAGTATACGAGAATTACGGGCGTGTTCATGCCAGGCAATGCGTTCCTTGATGCGATTCCGACTGCTTATCCCCTTGTGCGCTACCAGCTCAGTTTTCCGAAAGACATTTACTTATCCCACGAGGCACCGCCATTCACTTTGGTGGTAAAGGTCTTTGACCACTTTGGCCTTTCACTTACCGCCTACCACAATTTCGGGTTTTGCGGCTTTACTCTGAAGAATGAGATTCACGCGTCCAAGAGAAATCCCAGCGCGTTCACGGTAGGCACACTTGAGTAGACTGTGCGCCCCCTCTCCACTCTTGCGGACCATATGGGGAGCGAGTAGCCCTTAAGTGCATTAGAGATTATAGCCGCCCGCGCTACAATTAGATCGCCCATTTTCGGCGGAACAAGACTTGCAGCTCTAACCTGTGATTTCGCTCGGATGGTGGATATGCCCCTGCCGCCAAGAATCGTGAGAAGCGTTGAAGAGTTCACCAAAATTGCCTCAGAACTTCGCGACAAATGGATGGGGAAGTCCGACATGGCGATTACGCCGTGGTTCCGCGGGCATGAAAATGCTGATTGGGACTTAGTGCCCAGCTTCTACAGAAAACGACCGATTGACCAGAGGACCGAGCGTGAGATACGGGAAGAGTTCGTCACTCATGCTCCAGCCTTCTCCGATGCCATGCCTACCAATGAGTGGCAGTGGTATTTTTTGATGCAACACTACGGCACACCGACTCGACTCCTGGATTGGACGGACGGTGCGCTAATCGGGCTCTATTTTGCAGTGAGAGACAACCGAGGTCGTCACGACGCGGCTGTGTGGGCGCTCGATCCTTGGTGGCTTAATGTGATGGTCATCGGGAAGGATTCGGTGAACCCAGTTGGAGACGTTCTAATTCCCGGTCCCAAGCAGGAGGACGCTTGGCTACCCAAGCGTTTTGGGCGACTGAGGCCGCTTCCCTCGCTGCCAATTGCCGTCTTGCCGGGCCATTTTGACAAGAGGATAGGCGCTCAGCGGTCCATGTTCACAGTCCACGGCGGTGATCCGGTTGGCCTGCTCACAGCAGCAAAAGCCAGCCACTACGTGGGGCTAGCCAAGATGGTCATTCCGAGTTACGAGATAGCGCAAGTCAAAAGGTCCTTAGACACCAATGGCATCGACGAAACGACAGTTTTCCCCGATCTGGAGCACCTGAGCCGAGTTGTCGAATACAGATGGAAAGAGGAAAAAGTGGCACTACCGCATTAGCGGGTTCTAACACGGCTGCGACCCTCTGAACGTCACGGAGTGGGCGTCTTCGCAATCAGAAACATCCGCAAAGGAACAAAGCTGTTCTTCGATGACCTAGACGAGATGGTATGGGTAGAGCAAAGTAAAGTCGGGCGACAGCCGAAGGAAGTGAGAAGGCTCTATGAGGATTTTTCGGTCTTGAAAGACGGCCGCTTCGGGTGTCCGCGCAACTTCAACCGGTTGACAATGGCGTGGTATTTGAATGAATCAGGCGAACCAAACGTTCGCTGTGTCGGGGCCTATGACTTTGAGGCTCTCAAGAGCATCAAACAAGGAGAAGAGCTGACTGTCGATTACTCGACATACAGCGATACACCAGGTGGGGTGAGAAGGAAGAAAGCGGCGAGGATTATGAGCGGGCCGCAGTCAACGTAGCTCTGACTGTGGGTTCTTCCCCCGATGGCGAACGCGCAGCCTGCGGGAATAGCTCCATATGAGCCCGGTTCGGAAGACGGAGAGAATCTGTGGTGTCAATGCGGTACGGTGACAAAGTTGTCACAGATTTCGAACAGTTGGTCAAATTGCTCCCTCCCGACGCAGTTGCGTCCCCGCTGCGTTCAACAGTGCCCTTGGTCGACTTTTGGCGGACGCCAGAGTCTCGCCTCGCTCAGCTAAGCGCGGCTATCGGAGTCACCCTGCTCCCGCCGATAGCCCTGAGCTTCGAGTACCCTGTACCCGTCACGCGTGGTCGTGGCAAGCCTTCCTTCACCGATCTCATGATCGTCGCGAGTTCGGCCGTAGTGGCGATCGAGGCGAAGTTCACCGAACCACCTTACGAGACCGTGGGTACCTGGCTTCGGGACCCGCCGCAGGTGAATCGAAGCGAGGTACTGGAGGGGTGGCTGGACCTGATTCGAGGTGCGAGCGGCACTTCGCTGCGCACTGCTGACGTAATGGACCTCCCGTATCAATTGATCCATCGCACGGCGTCAGTATGTTCCGTTTCGCGGCCCGTTCGCGCGGTCGTTTACCAGGTCTTTGGCGAGGGTCCGTTTGACTATTACGTAAATAGCCTGTCGGATTTGTGGCGGCGATTTGGCAGGATGGCCGCAATCGGTTTCCACGTTCTCGGCTGCCCCTTCAGCTCGCTCCAGACGCATGAGGACCTTGTGAAGCGGTGGAAACAGGGAGACCGTCATTTAGGAGAGGCAGTCCGGGACGCACTACTTACGGGCTCGCTCTTCTCATTCGGAGAGCCCACGAGCCAGTCCGTAATGCGGTAGCATCGGGACTGACGCAGAACTTTTGCTCTGCGCCATCCCATCTGGATATACAAGGCCGCGAAGAGGTTCGCATCCAGGCCTTACCGGAGCAGTAGATCGGCTGAAAGGCACGATTCCTGTCTCGCCGTGCCCGGTTTCTTTGTTTGCACAATGTCGTGCAACAATATAGGATTGTACCAGGTGATGCAAATGAGTACTAGAGCTTGGGGCGTCCTGATAGCGGACGTGATAAGGTCCAGTTCGACGCCGAACTTACGCGCCTTGCTGAGCGCGAAACTGCGTATCGCCAGCCTTGCACATCACGAACTGCTCCGGTTACCCTACGCCGTCACGGCTGGCGATGAGTTCCAAACCATTACCGCACAACTGGATGGCCTCCCCTGGGTGGTGTTCGATCTGCGGAGAAGGTTGAGGCCGCTCGAATTACGAATCGGCATTGGCATCGGCCCAGTTACGAAGCCCTTGCGTCCCCCGGTCAATGAACTCGGAGGGCTAGCCTTCCAATGGGCGCGGGAAGCCATCGTGGAAACCAAGGGTGGCCATGCCCACAAGTTTGAAGTTCGTACCGCATTCCGTTCCGGCACCGCGGAATTTGACCGGGTGGCCAACCTGGTATACGGCCTTCACGATACACTGATTCGAAACCCCACGGAGAAGCAATGGCAAGCCATTGACGCCTATATCGCTAAAAAGCGAGTGGACTTGGCAGCCAGGGCTTTGGGTATCAGTGTTTCCACTGCATCACGAAGTCTAAAAAGAGGCCACTTCTGGCAGATCGAGGAAACCATCGAGATCATGAAAGAGGTCATCGCGACCGCTTTTCATTAGTTGCACACTTTCGTGCAAAATAAAAGGATTGCATAATTCCATGCATATGTTCGCCACCAGCTTTCTGGCTCTCTATCTGGCGCACCTCCTGACAGACTTTGTCTTCCAATCCGATCGCCTGGTTGTGGGGAAAAGGAACAGCGCCGCACTTGCTTATGTGGAGCATGGTGGGATTCACCTTCTTTCGGCGGCGCTACTGTTAGGTTTGAGTAGTCGAGTGCTGGCGCGCAGTCTGGATTTCTACGGCGTAATCATCGGCTTGACGCTCGTGCATCTTGTTTTCGACTGGGGAAAGCTGAGCCTGGTCCGACTCACCACGAAGGCCGAGGGGACTCTCGCCTTTGTGGCTGGCGAGCTCGTGTACGTGTTTCCCGTTTGCGTGGCGGCTGAGATAATTGCGAAGACTCCCCTCCGCGAGTTGATGGTTGGCCTGACATGGGTTCAATCGCACGCTGAGCAAACCCTGCTTCTGCTGGTGGTGTACGTAGGAGTAATTTTCGGGGGAGGATACCTCGTTCGGCTTGTTACCAAGCCCCTGATTCGTGGCGACCTGGGCCTCGGCGGACAAACCACGGAAGAATTACAAAACGCTGGGATGTATATCGGTTGGCTGGAACGGTTTCTAATCTTGACGTCTCTCCTGCTGCAATCGCCAGCCACGGTGGGGTTGATCCTCACAGCAAAATCGATAGCACGGTACCCGGAATTTAAGTCAAAACGCTTCGCCGAGTATTTTCTGATTGGAACTCTCCTGAGCATCAGCATCGGCGTTCTCGGTGGTCTTATTCTTTTGAAGGCATTCTACGGAACACTTCGCTTGAAGTGAACGCCTTACACCGAACTACGGTATCCGTCTTGTGAACCCATCTTCCGCGGCTAAAGCTCCCGCCTGATACTTCCCAACACGTAGGCACGAGGTTATACGGAGTGCACATGCGTAAATC
>Ga0326728_10007043_pt1 | contig 29489 bp, 11 predicted proteins | sample MB3enrmetagenome_FD_207602 | JGI IMG/M metagenome (GOLD analysis project Ga0326728, IMG submission 207602) | Lab enriched peat soil microbial communities from McLean, Ithaca, NY, United States - MB31MN | ecosystem: Environmental > Terrestrial > Soil > Wetlands > Peat | place: USA: New York... | reverse complement strand
CACCGCTTAAGTAGATCTCCCGGACGCGGTCCCACTTGCCGGAGACTCTGAGAACATCGTCTGCGACACACGCGGCTAAAATCTCGCCAGAGACAACCTTTTCGATCAAATCGCCCTGGTGGCTGCATGGCGTTGTATTCCACTTATGGCGTCCATCCTTCATAACCAACATCGGTATCCGGTAACTGGACAGCGAGGATGGCACCCCGACACCAAATTGCAGACTGGCATGGCTGTCCAGGACAGCGGCAAGCTGTGTCAAGTTTGAGCATGCGGCAACCAATTGAGAGAATCGGGGACTGCGTGTAACTATGAAAATTGGCCGATACATCAGCGGTTGGTTATTGGGATCGGAAAGCACAAACGATGTCTGATAATGATAACGCGAGGGGTCCAGGAGAGCGGTGGCGGTATTTCCACAACTCAAGGCAAATATCTGCCGGGTCGCTCCGGACGCGAGGACGGACAGTTGGTGGCTTGTGGTTTTGAATCCCTCATTAACTTTAACCTGTATTCTTTTGGCCGGAATTTCCTTGTCCAGATTCGCCTGGAGATCCCGCTTGAAATTCTTCCAGGCCAGCGCGTAATCACCTTGATCGCCGTCTATGACGGGGGATATGACCAGAGAGTCGTCAGCAACCGGACTTTGAGCGCCATTTTGCGCCGTCCCATACGGCGCGGCGGCCTGCAACCATATCGCTCCCAGCATACAGGTTTTAATCAGGATTGGTTTGATTTTCATGGAATATCCTTTATTGAAATTGTTTGGAACAGAATCAGTGCCGCGATGTTGACATAGTTGCAGCTTCCCTCCCCACCCCCCGGCCCGGACGTGTAGCGTTCGTTGTTTTTCAAATAGCTCATGTTTCGGGAATACTCGTCTTCACTGATGCAAATGGAGTATTCTTCCCCCGCTTTGAAATCCACGCTGACCGGCGAGGACATGTCCCACCGTTTCCAATCACCGGATTGCGGCATGACCAGATAACCGCAGGCGAGCGCCTCTTTGCCTCCGGCCTTGCGGACCTCCAGTTTCTTCACGGCGCAGGTGATGCCCGTGTTGACCGGCCCGGAGCCGTTGGCGAATTCCGCGCAAATAATGTAATGGCCGCTGCGATTCACCTTGAAGTTTTTTGTCAGCAGTTGGTCATCGGGTTTTCCCCAATTCTCAAAGTGGTGGCCGGCGACCAGATTTCCTCCACGATTCTGCATGTCACTGGCCGGAATCACCTCTTCCTGATCCGCAGTCCGATGGCAGCGGGGCAGGCTCAGGTGCGAGGCGTTGCCGCTTTGAGAATCCACCGCCTCGACCGCGTAATAATGCACCGTGTCCCGGTAGTCGGTGGATAAGGGATCAGTCCAATGCGTCTCCCGGATGCCCTTGGCGCAAAGCTGTCCATCACGATAGATATTAAAGAGGACGTTGGCGGCGTCATCATGGTGGTAATGCAACGCCAGGCGTCCATCCAGGACGGTGATGCCGCCTTGGTGAGTGTCGTCCCATGTCGGTTGAACCGGCCCGAACAGTGCCCGGTCGTTTGAGACATCCACCATTCGCAGTGGAGCGGCGTCCTGAGATTCTTTGGGATCCTGAAGGTAAATGTCCCATTGATTGGCGGGTTGCGGCGAATCTGCGGTTGCGAACCCGCCGCCGGTGTTTTTGCCATTGAGTTCCACGCGCTGAATGGCGCAAACGCCGCGCGCCTGTGAATGGGCCGGGGGGAGATGCACGCGCACCTGATTGCGGGTGTTCCGCCAGGCGAAATCCTGAAGTTCGATCTGATCGCTATTGGGGAAAGTTTCATCCCGGATCTCCGCCGTGATGAATGGCCGGAAACGAATGCCGTCCCAGGAAGTTTCCAAACCGAAGACGACGTCCTGCATCGTCGCAAGGTAGCCGGCCACCGACCAGAGTTGGCGGCGGGAGTTGATGACGGGGCCATTCAAAGCCTTGCCTTTTACTTCCGCCTGGCCGGTGACAAAGTCGAAGTTCTCCATATTGGAAAGGTTAAAGGCAGCCAGGCGCTCCAGGGAGCGAACGCCCAGGTTTACAGCCCCGGCATTGTTTGCCTGTCGGGCGGCCTTGGTCCAATAAGCGGTCACGAACGGCCAGATGGCTTGGTTGTGATAAATGGGCACTGTCCGCTCCTGTGGCCAGACGACCGGCGGCCCGTGCGGTCCGACGGGGTAATTTTTCAGTATCGCTTCCGCCCTGGCCTGGTCGGCTACCCCAAACAGGATGGCGAGCGATTCGCCGAGCAAATCGTAACGGTGAACGCGGATTTCATTCACCCCGTCTGAAAGCAAATAGGCGCTGTAAAGGCCGGCTTCAGGATCGAAGAAATGTTCATTGATGGACGCTTTCAAATTCCCGGCCCACGCCGCATAACGAGAGGCATCGGTTTTTCGTCCCAGCAGGATCGAATACTCCGCCGTGGTCTTCAACAGGAAGTAATCGGCGGCGTTCACCGAGAGCGCTTTGGACATCGCGATGGGCAGCACGTTGTCCCTGGTCCAGCCGGGATACGTTTGCTCGCGCCAGTCGAGAAATGATTGCTCGCCACGGTAAAGTCCGTCGGCGGGATCAAACACCAGCCGGCGGTCCTGTTCGATGGTGTCACACAGGATCGGATAAACCCTTTTGAGGAAGTTTTCCCGCTCCGCGCCGTCGAGGTATTTCAACGTCTCGCCCGTCCCCAGCGCCCAGACGATACGGTCGCTGGAAACCGGGTAACTGCCGCCGGAACCGGTGTCCTGAATGATCTGGTTGGTGAACCCGCCCGCAACGGAGGATTTGAGGACCGAGGTCTTGAAGAGGAGCGAGTTGACGGCCCGCTGCGAATCGAACCCGGCCAGGGCCAGATGCACAGAATAAGCCAGGTCGCGCGTCCAAACGTAGGTCCAAAATTCCCCCGTCTGATAAGCTTCGAGTTCAACGGGCCGGCCCCTGCCGTAAGCGCCGTCCTTGATTTGCGCGACGGAATTCTGCAACGCCTCGTGAACCGCCATGGCGTAGAGTCCGTCGAAGAGCACGTTGCCGGTCCGGAGTCTGGCATGGCCTTTCGCTTCAGAAAACGTGATCCGCTTTTCCGCCGGTTTGTTATCACGCAACTCCGCGGTGCTTGTCAGTTCGTACGTGCGGAGGCCGCCTGATTGACTGACCGACATGGTTGCCCGTGTTTGGCCTTCGGCCAAAGTAACGCTGCTTTGCGCCATGGCGCAGGCAATTCCCAACCCCCCGCAGGCAATGAGTGCTCCCGTTAAAACTGTGTTCATCAATAATTTCATGACAAGATCTGGCAACGAACTGGTTGAGGGGCGCATTTCATTTTCCCGGATGAAGGTTAAGGCCGGGAGCTGGAAACCGCCACCCCAAAAGGGTGCGGCCCTTGCGCGAGAACCTGCCCGTCAGCGGACTGCATCAAGCTTTCACGCAGGTGTTGCAAACCGAAATTGAAAGGCCGCTCACCATCCAATTCATCGCCGCCAACACCCAAACCGGCAGCCTGGCCCGGCAGTTCATCGGCGGCGGGCTGGCCTTGCTCGCCTTGTGGGCCGTCGTAAGAATCCTCCTCGCCCGCCCCTCGCGCGCACCGCAAACGGCCTGAACCAGATGATATGAAGGGCCGATCAGATGGTGATCGAGCGCTTGCCGGAAAAGTCAATTGTGCATGCGATTATGCGGAATGGCCGCCTTTCCGCGCTCGATCTTTCCGCAAGAGGATTCCCAGTAGAAAAAGTCCCGCCGACAGCAGCCCCCCCGGCTCGGGCACCGCCACGGGCACCGTCGTGATGTCCACTCCATAGCTGGCGACTTGGGCCTGGCCCCCTCCTGAAACCACGTCCGCCAGAAACAGCGTCCAAGTCCCGTCGGGGTTTAACCCGTTGAAAGAAGTTAAACCCGTCCCGCCCGGGTTGGCATTAAAGTCGGCCGCCGGCGAAATCGGGCTGATCGTGTTCCCATCCGGCGCCCAAGTCCCGGTCAACTGGCCGCTGCCATAGATGGGGCTGTAGTTTTGATAAGAATGAATATTGTTGGCGGCGGTGGAACTAAAGGTGATGTTGAACCCCGAATCTGAGTAGCCGAACGCGCTGCTTGAGCTTACGCCCACGCGGTTGAGCAAGGTCACCAATACGCCGTCGTATTCCAAATACCCATACAAATTCCCATTGTAACCGCCGGTGATGTCCAGGTTCACAGTGATGCTGCTGATCGTCCCGGACACTTCGCTCGATGTCACTGTTTCCGAATCGCTCCAGCCCGCCGTGTTGCCGATGGGAATATCACCGCTGTTGGCAAAGCCGCTGCTGTAAGTCGGATCGTAAGTCCCGGCCTGCGCTGAAATCGAGCAGCCCAACACCAGGGCCGGAATGAGTTTGCGAGTTTTCATAGTCATCTTTGTTTCCAGTTGCTCATTGCTGCATTAACCGGTAATACGCCGCGTTGCCTCCGGGCGGGCTGTTGTCCGTGTAACTAAACACACCGTCTGACGGCGCGATGATCGTTTCCAGGGTTGTCCAAGTCACCAAATCGGTCGAGCGCTGAACATCATATTCAAAACCGGGAATCCCCGCAAAGTTGATGGTGGGGTTGCCGCCGGAAAGGGTGATGCCTTGGGCAATGCCTCCTTGCGGCACAAAGGTCAGGGTGATGCTTGCTGCCGTCGTGCAACCGCCGGCATTGGCGACCGTGTAGGGAATGCTGTCGCTCGTGATTGTGCCGCTGGGAGGAATGTAGTAAATGTAAGTCGCGTCTTTAAAAACCGTGCCGCCCGCCGTGCTGCCGGGACCGGCGCTCTGGAGGGACAATCCGGCGCCCTGCCAACTTGACAGCACTGTGGCGATGTTGATCATCGCTTCAAGCGTTGGCGCCACATTGATGGTCACGCCGTTTGCGGGAGCGACGGGACTGGCGTTGACCGTCACGGTACCCGAACCACTGTTGGCACAACCTGTCGTGCCGTCGGTCACTGTCACCGTGTAGGCCGTTGTCGAAGCCGGCGACACCGTGATTGACGCCGTCGTCTCACTGTCACTCCACAGGTAACTTGGATTGCTCGCGCTGTTGGTCGCCGTCAATGTCGCCGAAGAGCCTGCGCACACCGTGGCCGAGTTCACGCTCACCGTCGGCAACGGATTGACCGCCAGCGACACCAGGGTTGAACTGACACTGCAACTGCCGCTGCTGATGACGCAGGCATAGCCCTGGCCCACCACATTGGTGTCCTGCGCATCCGTCACTGCCACCTCGCTGTTGGTCAGGGTCGCATTGGTCGTGCCCGTGAAGTTGTCCGCGCCTTCCACCAGATTCGTGCCCTCCCGCTGCCATTGATAGGTCAGGCTCGTCCCGCTGGCCGCCACCGTCCAGGTCACCACACTCCCGGCGCACACCGTCTGGTTCGTCGTTTCCGTGGTTATCGCCGGATTGACCGTCACATTCACCGTCGTGCTGGCGGCGGTGTAGTCGTTCGTGTCCAAAGGTGTATAGGTCACACTATAGGCGGTGACACCTGACGGGGGCACGAATGACGGTGAGGTGAAGGCAAATAACCCGCCCGAAGGCGTCGCCGAGCCACCGCTCAAAGTGGCTCTGGCCAGCGTCTGGCCGTAGGTGATCGCACTGGCAGTCGGGGGCGTGTTGATCACCGTCGTCGCCATGGTGATGTTGCCCGTCAGCGTCGGTTGCGTCAGCGAGTAGTTGCCCGAAGCCGAGCCGGAAATCGTCATCGCGGTGGCAACGGATATGCCTGTGCCCACAGTGGATTGGGCAAAAGTGCCGCTGGTGGCATTGCCAAGGGTGACGTTGCCCGTGTCTCCACTGAGCACTCCACTCAAGGTCGCACCGGTGATGGTGGCATTTTCGGTGCCGTCGTAAACATGGGGGGCGACCGAGGCGCCTGTGACCGTCAATGCCGCTTTCGTGATGTTACCCGTCAGCGTCGGTTGCGTCAGCGAGTAGTTGCCCGAAGCCGAGCCGGAAATCGTCATCGCGGTGGCAACGGATATGCCTGTGCCCACAGTGGATTGGGCAAAAGTGCCGCTGGTGGCATTGCCAAGGGTGACGTTGCCCGTGTCTCCACTAAGCACTCCACTCAAGGCCGCACCGGTGATGGTGGCATTTTCGGTGCCGTCGTAAACATGGGGGGTGACCGAGGCGCCTGTGACCGTCAATGCCGCCTTGTTCACCGTGAAGGTTTGATTCACCGCTGCCGCGGCGTTATAGGTGGTGGTTCCAGACTGGTTTGCCTGCACGGTGACTGAGCCAGCGCCCGTAATGGTCAATGTGCTGCCAGAAACGGTGGCGGGGCCGGAGGTAACGGTGTAGGTGACAGTCCCGCCCGGCGCGCTTGCTGTTAAAGTGATGGGAGCGACGCCGTATGTCTGGGTGCCCGGGTTGGGGAACGTGATGGTTTGGCTTGTCCCTCCACTCGTAACATTGAGGAGGCCGCTGCCGGTAAAAGCAGCGTTGTTGTGGGCGGCGCCAGACGCGCCCCAAGTCCCCTGAGCCATTGAAGTCGAGCCGAAATTCAGGGCGCTTATCGTCTGAGTGCCCGAGAAATTGAGGTTCACCGCGCCGGAGGCGGGTGAACTGGCCAGGTTTAGGGTGGCACCCGAAGACATGGCGGAGGCGTTGCCAAGCTCAAGCGTGCCTGCACTGACGGTGACATTGCCCGGGATAGAGCCTGAGGCGCTGCCGTAGAGTGTGCCGGCACTGATCGTCGTGACACCGCTGTAAGTGTTCGCCCCGGAAAGCGTCTCCGTGCCGCTGCCACTCTTGGTCAAGGCCAGGGTCCCGGCGGTGTTTTTAATGACACCGCTAAACGTGCCGCTGTCACCGTTGGCGCCCACCGTCAATGTCGGCGTGCCGCCAGCCACGGTATTCACGGTTCCCGACCCGTTCAGACCGTTGATGGTGTCGCTGTAGGTATTTAAATCCAGAATACCGTTGTCAGTCACATCGCCGGCAATTGTATTACCCGGAATTGTGTTGGCCGCACCCAGTTGCAACGTCGGGCCGGAATTGATGGTTGTGCCGCCGCTGTAAGTGTTCGCGCCGGACAGAACCACAGTGCCGCTGCTGCTGGTTCCCGCCGCAATAGTAACACCTTCGCCGCTTCCGCTGATGACTCCGCTGAATTTCACCGTGCCGCCGGAAGCGTTGGCAATCAGCGAGACCGGGTAGTTCAAGGTAATGTTTCCGCTCAAGGTGTTATTCCCGCTTGAGTTGAGGCCGCCGATGACCCTCAAGAGACCGCTGTAACCATAAACCGTGATGTTATTTGCGAATGTTGACAGGTAAGTACTCGTGAGCCAAAGTTTCGAGATGTTGTTGTTGCCACCACCGTCGCCTACTTGAACCTGCTGGCCGCTGGCCAGACTGCCGCCGGAGTCAATCCACAGTTCTCCCGAGTTGATGTAAATCCAACTGCTGCCCCCCCAAGTCTGGGCCGCTTTGACATCAACAACGGAATAATAACCCGACAAATCTTCCATATTCATGGCAACACCCGTTTTGCCTGAAACGCCGCCCACCAAGTCGGCGTTTAAAACGAGCTGGTGGGAGCCTTGCCCATACACCTGATACTCCACGGCATTGTCATTATAAACGGGTGATCCGAGGATGAGGTTGCCGCTGACCGGATTCAACTGGATGGATCCCGCCCCGTTTAGAGAACCCGAAGTCGGAATGTTCCATGTTTGCGTGTAGGAACTGTCGTTTTCAATCTTCGCGTTAAAATTAATGCCGTTGCCAGCGGTGCTCCATGTCCACGCCCCTGCAAAACTCGAATCAAAAATAATATTGTCAATATTGACCCAGCCACCGAGGTCGTCATATCCACTGCCATCGTTGCCAACGTAAGAAAAATCCACCTCGGTTCCATATGCCCAAGTGGGGCAGGTACTGTAATACCAGTTATCGCAATAACTGAAGTTTCCGTGACCGCTTGCATCGTTTCCATTCCAGTTGATGTAATTTTCACCGCGGGCGGTCGGTACTGCCGCGCCGAGGAGGATGGCAAATGCCGCCAACGCCGCCAGTGTTCTCAGCCGGTTTGAATCTGTTTGATGTGGTTTCATGGGTTGCATTTCTTCAAAACATGTTCTCTTTAAACAGTTTCTGTGCCACGCCGCGGTTTTGCGCGACCGGGTTGCAGCTTGGATGGCGGCGCCGGATTCGACAATTAGGATTGAATCCAATCCAGCAACGGCGGCCTTCATTGACTCAGCGCGTGTCATGGCAATGGTTTGTTTCAGTTGCTCATCTGGACTTCTGGAGGCTTTTATAGCAACTATTCCCTCCCCGCGCAACCGCACAAATGTGCGGTGTGCCACACGGCTGTTGAGTTGCCCTGTGCGGCCGGCCTTTTTGCCTGAAAAAGGCCGGGAAGAGCCGCGGGGGAATTACCGCATGAAGATGCGATAGATTTTCCGCCCGGAAAGGTGGATACTGCCTTGTTGTCCAGGCCCGAAGCGTTGTCGAAAGCCCCATGATGGGCGCTTGAATCGCAGCGGGTTCGCAACTGGTTATACATGAAAACTAAACTCCACCCGGGGCTTGCCGTCATTGTTGCGGCAGCCTGCTTGATCCCCGCGCCCACCCGCGCTTACACAACCAATGTTCACACCTCGTTCCACTGGCATATGCATCAGCCGATTTACTGGCCAAACCGCCGCGATTACGGCGTTGACCATTATGAACAGGCATGGGACACCATCCAGCAGCAGAACGCCGGCCGGCCCGACCCCAGCCCGGAAGTGTTGAGCAGCGTTTTCGGCGAAGCGGACCGCGTCAACGCCTATCAAACCTCGCCCTATGATGCGCTCTCCAGCATCCTGAGTTACCCGAATTCCGGCGCGCAGATGAGTTTCTCCGGCGCCCTGATCGAAAACGTGCAAAGTCTCGCCGCGGCCGGCCAGTTGGGTTACGGCACGGATTGGGATCAGGACAACCAGATATTGCGCAGTTGGACCACCTCCGGCGGCCATCCGCGCCTGGACCTGGTGAATTTCACTTACCATCATGCCCTGGCCCCGCTCGTCAGCGCGGCCACTCTCCAGATGGAACTGCTCATTCAGCAGCGGCAGATGCAAATCTTCTGGGGCGCAAGCCCGCCCCAGTCGCGCGGCTATTTTCCCGCCGAAACCTGCTTCGCTGAATACATGATTCCGACGCTGCAAAGCAATGGCATCGCGTGGTCCATTGTCGCCAACAACCATCTGGCGCGCGCCTGCGCGGATTTCCCGGTGGTCACCGGCTCGGGTGGCGAGAATTGCGACCTGCCCAACCTGGCCGACCAACTCGATCCCGCCCAGGGCGCGGCCAATTATCAGCGGCTCTCGATTCAGCGCGGTTGCGCGCCCACCCAGGTCATGCCATTCGGATTCCAGGTTCACTATGCCCGTTATGTGAATCCGCAAACCGGCGCCGCCTCGACTCTGATGGTCGTGCCGAGCGATCAGGCCTTTAGCTGGATGGACAGTTACGGCACATGGAACCTGGACCTGCTCGCGCCCTTGCAGGCCCGCAATAATCCCGCCAAACCGGCGCTGGCGCTCTTCGCCCATGACGGCGACAATGCCTGGAGCGGCGGCTATACCTATTACAACCAGTGGGTCAACGAGTTGGCCGGCCAGGCCGGCAGCCTCGGTTACGAACCGACTACCATCGAACAGTTCCTTCAGGATTTCCCCCCCGCCACGAATGACATCGTTCATGTCGAAAGCGGCGGCTGGGTCTTTGCGGACAGCGATTTTGGTTCGCCCATCTTCATTAACTGGCACTGGCCCCCAAGTTACACCGCCGCCAACGGCGCAAATGTGGTGGACCCCAGCTTGGGCGTCAGCGACAAAGCGGACAACTGGCGGGTGATTACCGCCACGGAAAACCGGGTTAGAACCGCCCAGCAAATCTCGGGCATCACGCCCAACATTGATCAGGTGCGCGATCCCGGCAGTTATTCGGGCACACCCAACGCGGTGGAATTGGGCTGGCATTATTATCTGGCTTCCCTGGACAGCGGATTTGTTTACTTCGGCTGCACGGGTGACGAATGCGAGCGCTCCACCGTCGCGCAATCCAACGCCGTGCGCAATGTGGACCCGATCCTGTCCGCCAACCCATCGGCCGACACCACGCCGCCCACGATTTTCATCCCGCAGCGGCATCCCTGGAATCCGGGCGGCACCAATTTCGGCGTGCAATATGGTTACACGCTGACCGTCGAGACCAACACGGATTTCTGGATTTGGACCTACGCCTATGACGTGTCAGGCATCACAAACGCCGCCCTGCTCTTCCGCATCGACGGCACGAACCCGCCGGTCAGCGATGAGTTCAAGACTTACGCCGGAGGACCCGGCACCGGCCCCTGGATCACTTCCAACTTGACCCTGCGCGTCGTGACTCCAACGCTGGGTGTGACGCCACAATACATCGCTGATTATTATTATACAAAGGTCACTGGCATCACCAATGCCTACGTGGATTATTATGTCAGCGCCACGGACAGCCGGGGCAATGCCAGCCAGTCGCCGATCCAGCATGTCTGGGTTGGCGCAGGTTCGGGCGGCGGCGGTGGCGGCAATGGCAGCGGATGCGACGGCGTTGTCTGCATCACCCCGGCGGCGCCAGTCGCCGGGTCGCAGGTCACCATTCAATATAATCCCGCCGGCGGCCCCATCGCTTCAGCCACGAGCGTGGATATTCATCTGGGTTGGAATGGATGGAATCCCGTCGTCTCTCCGGATGCGTCCATGACTCTTCTGACCGCATCCAACCTCTGGCAATACACCGTGGCCATTCCGAATACGGCGACGCAGTTGAATTGCTGTTTCAACAATGGCAGCGGCACCTGGGACAACAACAGCGGGGCGAACTGGAATTTCAGCGTCACGGCGAACACCAATCCCGTAGTGCCGTCCCAACCGCTGAACCTTACCGCCACCCCGGTGCAGACCAATCAAATCAATCTGGCCTGGTCGGCTGCGGCGGGCGCGACGGGCTACATCGTCAATCGCAGCGATTCGCCGATCGCCCTGACCAGTGGCACAAACTATTCGGACACGGGCCTGACGGCGAACACTGCCTATTGCTACTCGATCACGGCCTCCAACAGTGTGGGGTTCTCGACCCCGAGCGCGACAGTCTGCACGAACACGCCTGCCGTCACCATCCCGGCATTCGTGCTGGACGGCGCTTTCGACTACCCCGGTTACCTGCTGGCTTCAAACTCGACCATGGCGCTTTACGCGGCCATGCGCGGGACGGTTCTTTACGTTGCCACGGAGTCGCCCGGAGACAGCGGGCCGAATGACATCTTCATTTTCGTCACCGACCAATTGTCGGCCAGCGCAACCAATCCCGCGCCCTGGGCCAAGGCTGGCATGGTGGCCGTGTCCACCAACAAGCCGTATCTGGCCGCCGAAAGCCAGAATACCTACATAAGTTGGTATCTCAATGATACTCAAACCAACTTTCCTTGCGCCAAGTCCTCCACCACCAATGGCGCGATGGAAGGCGCCATCGATCTAATGCTCGCCTTCGGTTACATTCCCACGAACATTTATCTCTGCGCCGCGGCCTACGTCACCACCAACGGCGGCGCGCTGGTGGCGCAATGCCCCGCCGGTTCCGGCCCCAACATCAACCCGGGCGGCTTCCTGGAAATTCCCACCATCGCCTTGAGTGATTCCAATGGCAGCGGAGTATTTAACCTGCTTGATCCAACACGCGGCTTTGTTCTCCTCGGCGCCTCGCTGACCAATGGCGTGGGCTTCACACTCCATTGGGCGTCGATGCCGGGGCATGGCTACCAGGTGGTCTATCGCAACGCCCTGACCAACCCCTGGACCGATTTGCCCGGCGCGTCCAACGTCGCGGGACCGCTGCAACTCATCCTTTCCTACACCGATCCCGTGCCCGCCAATGCCGTTGAGCGTTTCTACGGGATAAAGCTGGCGCCTTAGAGACTGTTTTAAAACTCAAAGAAACCCGACTTAAACGCCATGACCTGTCTAAAAACTGAGTTCGCCTTTGTCTGCGCCGCGTTGTCCATGACAACCGCGGTGCTCGCCCAATCCAGCCGGCCCGGATGGGGTTCCACGCCATACAGCAACTCCCTTGAGTCCGGCGTCACTTTCCGGGTCTGGGCTCCGAACGCGACCAGTGTTTTTGTCCCCGGCCAGTTTAACAGTTGGTCCACCACTGCGACCCCGTTGGGCAAGGAGTTGAGCAACAGTGTTTGGACCGGCGTCTGGTCCGCCGACGTGTCCGGCGCGTCCACAGGTCAACAATATAAATACTACATCAATTCCACCTACACTAACGGCAGTCCCTGGAGACACGACCCCAGAACACGCTACGTGGTCCAGGCCGGCTCCGCCCCCGGCGACAATGACATCATCTATGACCCCACGGCTTATAACTGGACGGGCGACGCTGCGGTGCGGCCGCCGCTGGAGGATCTGGTCGTCTATGAACTTCACATCGGCGACTTCTATGATCCGCGTTCCCCGAATTACCCGTCGTCGCTCCCGGGCCGCTTCATCGACGCCACCTACAAGCTCGCTTACCTGCAAAGCCTGGGCGTCAGCGCTGTCGAAGTCATGCCCATCATGGAATTTCCCGGCTTAAACGATTGGGGCTACGACCCGTCCGATCCTTTCGCGGCCGATAATTATGCCTATGGCGGTCCGGACGGATTCAAAACTTTTGTCCTGGCCTGTCATGAGCACGGCCTGGCCGTTTTGCTTGACGTGGTCCACAACCACTATGGGCCGACCGATCTGGATTTGTGGGATTTCGACAGATGGGCCAGCGGGACAGGAGGGGGCATTTACTTTTATCAGACCAGTAATCTCTGTTGCACCGTCTATGGTTCCCGTCCGGACTACAGCACGCAACAGGTGCGCAATTACATCCAGGATAACTTCACCATGTGGATTGACGAATGCCATGTGGACGGGTTCCGCTGGGACACCCCCGGCCTGATGATGAATGCCACCGGCTATTGCTGTAATCCCATCGCCGATGCCGTATCGCTCATCACCAATATCAACGGCATGATTCACACCAATTCCGGCATCGTCAGCATCGCCGAGGATGTGCAAGGCGACGGCTTTGACAGCACTTGGGACGGGAGTTTTTACCAATGGATCACTCCGCAACTGGCCGACACCCTGGATTCCGGGCGCGATATGTCGGACATTGCCTATCCCATCACCACCGACACCAGCTTTAATAACCAGGCAGGTTTTAACCGGGTGGTGTATCTGGAATCGCATGATGTGGTCGGCGATTTGAATGGGACCAACGCTCTCCGCCTGGTCACCGCGATTGACTCCAGCGCGCCCGCCAGCTACCGGGCCAGAAAACTTTCCACACTTGGGGCCGTTCTCACCTTCACCGCGCCGGGCGTCCCGATGATATTCGAGGGCCAGGAAATGCTTGAGAACCAGCAATTCGATTCCCAGCGGCCAGTGGATTGGACCAAAACCAACACCTACAGCTACATCGTCAAGCTTTACCACGATCTCATCAGCGTGCGTCGCGACGCGCAAGGCTATACTCCGGGGTTGGAAGGCGCCCAGTGCTATGTATATTTGACAGACAACGTGAACAAGTTGCTGGCCTATCGGCGGTGGGCCGGCGCCAACAGCAGTCAGGACGTGGTCGTGATCGCCAACTGCTCCAGTAACATCCAAAGCAACTACTCGCTTGCCTTCCCCGAAGCGGGCGTCTGGTACGTTCACTTTAACAGCGACTCAACCAACTACGGACCGGACTATGGCAACACCGGGCCGGCCACAGTGACCGCCCAAGGCTCCCCGGTCACGGGCAGCATCACCATCGGCCCTTACAGCGCGCTCATTCTTTCGCAAACCCCGCCCGTTCCGCCGCAACTCACCCTCGGGCAGACCAACGGTGTCCTGACCCTTTCCTGGCCGAATACCTACGGGTGGTGGGTGCTGGATTCCAGCCCGGCGCTGACGGGAAATCCCCCGCCGTGGGCTCAAGTGCCGTCCACGCAATTCCAAACCAACGCGGCGGCGGTTTTCATCAACCCCGTTGCCTCCGCCGGTTCCGTCTTTTATCGTCTGCGCAACACCAAACCGTAAAGGCGTTGCCGCCCACCCCGCATGAACATGCTATTGCCCCGGCCCGGTTCTTCGTGTAGGGTATCATAATGCCGCGTCGCATCCAATACTGTGTGTTTTTTGTGTTTGCGTTTCTGGCTGTCCAGAGCGCCCGGGCCGAAGCAATGCTGTCGTTGTTCCGGCAAACTTGGAGCCAGGTAACCCAAAGGATGCCGGAAATGGCCGAGGCGGGTTACGACAGTCTGTGGCTGCCCCCTCCGACCAAGGGCAACAGCGGCACTTACTCCGTCGGCTACGATGTGTTCGATCCATTTGACCTGGGCAGCTCCAACCAGTGTGGCACCATTGCCACCGCCTACGGCACACAATCTGATTTGCTGAACATGGTGCAAACCGCCCATCGCTTCGGCATACGCGTCTATTTCGACAACGTGATGAACCATCGGGCAAGTGTTGTGCCGGGATATCCGGGTGGCGAGCCGACCAATTATTTTCCCGGCATGGTTCCGGCGGATTTTCACCTGCAAGTCATTTCGGGCGGGTATTCAAACTGGCCGAACATCAGCGATTGGTGCTATACCGAGCAGGTCGAAAACAACCCCCTCGAAGGCTTGTGTGATATTGCCAATGAACCGGGCACGGTCAATTGGAACTTTGGTACCGCTTGGGGCGATGTGACGAACAAGCCGGTCTTTGTCCGGTTTCCGGGCCGGCCGGATTTATACATGGACACCAATGGCGTCTTCCTGGGCGCCGGATGGGGCGGCGCGGGGTGGCGGCCCTTCGACGGCAATGGCCAGCCAGTGGCGGAAGATGTGACTGAGTACGAATGTCGCGCCGTGGCGTGGGAGCTTTACATCACCAAATGCGACGGGTTCCGGCTCGACGCGGTGAAGCAGATACCGGTGGACTTTTTTGGCGCGGAAACCGGCCAGACGGATGACCCGTCCTTCAGCGGTTACACCGGCGCCATCCAGGCGATGTACGATTACGTCCACGGCTACGGCAGCAACGTCACCGGCAACGGTTATATCGAGACCGATGGCAATCGCAACAGCCTGTTCAACACCGAGGCAACGCGCAACGACGCAATGCTTTTCGGCGAATACGAACAGCAATCGCTGGCTGCCGGCAGTGACTTTAATGACTATCTCCAGTCAGGCATGCGCCTGGAGAACTTTCCCCTTTTCAACTATTTCGAAAACGTGTTGGAGGACGCCGATTCCATGTCCGGCATGGACGGTCGCGATTTCAGCGCGCCAACGTGGTCTCAGGGCAATTGCGACAGCAACGGCAATTTCAGCGGAGCGCAGGCGGTCAACTTTCCGATGGTGCAAGACCCCGGTTTTCAATTCTTACCAAACCAGGAATTCGGGGACTCTTATTTCTTCATGCACGAGGGGTTGCCGATGGTTTATGCCGATGGCTTCAATCATAACACAGTCGCCAACTCGACGCCCACTGAATCCCTGGCCAATTATCTCGGTGAATTCAGCGATAACACCCTGCCGGACATGATGTATGTGCATAACCAGCTTTCCCGCGGCGGCACCTGGTCGCGCTGGAGCGATCAGAATATCGTGATGTTCGAGCGCTACGATTACCGCGAAGGCAACAGCAACGAGCCGCAGACGCAGGACGTGGCGCTCTTCGGCATGAACGACATGACCGGCTATCCCGCCGACATCTCATTCGATGACGGTGTGACCCGGACCAGTGATGGATATTATCTGAATCCTTCCAACACAACTTCCACCGCTGTCTCAAATTCGCGCGGTTTGGGTATCGTGGTCGGTTTTCCGCCTGGCACGGTCCTGACGCAACTGGCAAGTTCTTCGCCGACCGGCGGTCGCGCTTATACCAACTTGCTCGTGCATGGCGCGACTTCGAGTTTGTCCACCGCACAGTCCACCGCCAATGCCGCCGAGCCGACCAATCGGCTGATTTACGTCGGCGGCCAGACCCTTGCCTCAGGCGGCGGCGCGATTGAACTCACCATCCCCACCATGTCGTGGGTCATGTATGGCATTCAGTGGCCGCAGGCAAGCCAGGCGAATTCTTCGACCAACGCCATTATTCTCCGCCAGGGTGGTGTTGTGGCGCCGCAAATCACGATTTATCGCACCGACGGCACGAATGGCCCCACAAATTACAATCCGCTATTCCCCTTCAAAATGCGCGGCAGCGTGGATCCGTACACCGGGCTTCCGGTCATGGCCCCCGGCGAAGGCAACGTCTCCAATCTCACCTACGCCATTAACATCCCGGTCGTGACCAACGCGAACTTCGACATCCTCGTTCGCAGCGACGCCTCCACTTCCAACACGCTGGTCAAGCTGGACGGCGGCATTGATTTGAACAGCCAGATGGGGCTTGGCCCGACGAATTTCCAGGCCGGCATCGCCCCCACCAACTTTCTTGACCTGCGCGACAACCCTCCGGGCTACGCCGATGATGTTTTCCTCGGTTACGAACAGACCGCGTTTCAATTTCGCAACGGCCCGGAAAAATTCGCCGCCCGCAATGTCTTGAGCAACACCATCGTCTCGCTCGGCGCGGAAACGTATTATTACACCGTCGGCGGCTCCAGCAATGTGGCTTCCGGCTCCGGCTTCGGTCAATCCATCACGAACCAGACCGCCAACTGGGTCTGGCATGATCCAACCAACAGTGTCACCTCACAAGGCAGCAATCCGCCTTCGCAAATGAATCCGTTAAGCCCGGCTTCCGGCCAGGCCGTGGATATCTGGGTCAAGGTCGGCTACCAATTCCAAATCAACACCTGCTTCATTTATTACACCACGGACGGTTCGAATCCTGAAGGCGCGTTCGGCGTCGGCGAGGGCACGACAAAGGTGGCGCAGGGAAGCTGGGTCAACCACGACAGCGTGCAAACCAACATTGACTGGTGGATGGGGACGATTCCCGGGCAGTCCGCCGGCATACAGGTCCGTTACAAGGTCGCGTTGTTTTACGGCGGCAGCGTCAATTCCGGCCAGAGCATCCAGCCGATTTCCTATGCCGAGCCGTCCGGCTCGAAACTGTTCGGCGTGACGCAAATGGCCATCACCAATTTCAATCCGGCGGCCGCCGTGGTCTGGCTCCACAACGACCTCAACCCGGCCAACACCGTCACCGGTTTGCAGTCCGGTTTCCACATCCTGCGCGCGCGCGCCTTCCTGCCGCGCGCGGGCCAATCCAGCGTGTATAACACGTTTTTGCAAACGTTCTATTACGACGGCCCGCTGCCCGGAGGCGTGATTGTCTATCCAGCCGGCGGCAGCACGATTGGCAGCAGCAATTACATCGTGGTCGTGCGCACCGACAGCACTGTCACCGGCGTTAACTTTAACATTCAAGACTCCGACCACGCCAGTGACGACGTGAACACCGGCCAGACCAATGGCATTGGCAATAACACCAACGGCGCGCCCATTTTCCTTCCGGCCACACTGGTCAGCCCCGATTCCTCGTTAAGCCTCCAATATCCGAATTATCTGCAGGAGTTCCGGTTTGCTTATAACAAAGTCCCGCCCAGCGGCACCGCGACGATTTATGTGCAGCTCAACGAATTCGGCACGGCCATTTATCCCAGCCATTACACCATGCTCACCGCGACGGTTAACACGCAGGGGCCGGAGCAAATCGTGCAATTTGCCAGGCCGTCAACCTATGGCAGCATTATCACCATGACGAACAACACGTCTTACCTGATCTGGGCCTGCTACACTCCGAGCCTGGACACGACTACCAATGCCAGTCTTTTCGAACTGACCATCAACGGCGCGTTGCAGCCAAAGTCCTCCTACCTGCTTCGTCCCGAGGGGTTTGTTCCGGCGGGTTACTCACCCGAATGCTCCGGGATGAACTCTCTGCTCTACCTCTGGTCGCTGAATTCGCCCGGCACAACGATGGGCCCCAATGTGCTCCAGCTCCTTTATTCCAACAGCAGCACCGGTGTCGTTTTAAGCAACACAACGACAGTCCTTGTGGCGCCGCCGTTGATCATTTCAGGCTTGGGGGGCGTCAACAACCAGCTTGTCTCGTGGAGCAGCGCATCCAACGTGACCTATCAGGTGTGGGCGACGACCAATCTGAACCAGCCGTTTCAACTCATCAGCACCAACCTTCCGAGCCAGGGTTCCACCACGTCCTTTTATGACACGAACTCGGCGCCGCAAAAATTCTATCACATCGAGGCCATCCAGCAGTGATAATGTGATTGCCACCGATTCAGGTTCGTGCTACTTGGTTGGCACCTTTGAAACCGCGCCCTAAAGCACAGCAGGCCGCAGCCCCGTCCCTGGTTCCGCGCCGCAAGTGGTTGTTCCGCATCGCGGCGCTTCTGGTCGTGCCGTTGCTGACGCTGGCCGTGTTGGAGGCGGCATTGCGCCTGGCGGGCTGCGGTTACACCACCAGTCTCTTCGAGAAGGTCCGCATCCAGGGCCGGGATTACCTCCTTAACAATGAGGACTTCAGCCTGCGCTTCTTTCCGCCGGAATTGTCCCGCGTGCCCGCCCCGCTGATGATCGAGCCGGTGAAACCCGCGGGCACATGCCGCATTTTCATTTTTGGCGAATCGGCCGCGCTGGGGGATCCCTCTCCGTCCTGCGGGGCGGCACGGTATTTGGAGGTCTTGCTGCGGGAACGGTATCCCGGCGTGAATTTCGAAGTGGTCAACACTGGCATCACCGCCATCAGTTCCCATGTCATCGTGCCCATCGCCCGCGAATGCGCCCGCTACCAGGGCGACCTTTGGATCATCTACATGGGCAATAATGAAATGGTCGGGCCGTTTGGCGCGGCCACGGTCTTCAGCGCCAAGGCTCCGCCCTGGCCGCTGGTGCGATTGGAGCTGGCTCTCCAGACAACCCGCGTCGGCCAACTGCTCATAAACCTCGGACGAAAACTCAAAATCAGCTCGGCCACGCCGGACGTTTGGGGCGGGATGCAAATGTTTCTTCGCAATCAACTGGCCCCGGATGACCCGCGCAAGGAGGTCGTCTATAAAAATTTCCAGAGGAACCTGCAAGACATCCTGCGGGCGGGCCGCAACGCCGGCGCCGCCATCATCCTCAATACCGTGGCGGTCAACCTCAAGGATTGCCCGCCCTTTGCCTCGCTCCATTCCAGCCGCCTCGCGTCGCCCGACCGGGAAAAATGCGACCGCTGGTGCGCACAGGGACGCGAGGCCGGGAACAGCGGCGACTGGAAGCGGGCGGCCTCTGATTTTGCAGAAGCCATCGCGCTGGACCCGCAATTGGCCGAAGCCCAGTACCGCGAAGGACAATGCCTCTTGCGGCTGAACGATGCCGCCGGTGCCGCCAGGCATTTCCAGAAAGCGTGCGACTGTGACGCCCTGGTCTTCCGGGCCGATTCGCGCATCAACGGCATCATCCGGAAAACGGGTTGGCAACTGGAGGGGGCGGACATGGCCTTGTGTGACGCCGCGGCCTCCCTGCCCGAAGTCGGGACCATTCCCGGTCAGGAAACCTTTTACGAGCATGTCCATTTCAATTTCGACGGCAATTACCGGCTGGGCTTGTTGTGGGCGGCCCAGGCCGAACGGCTCCTGCCAGAAAATGTCAGGAATAAGGCGCAGGGCGGCTGGGCTTCCCAGGAAGTCTGCGAAGCGCGCCTGGGCCTGACGGATTGGAACCGGGTTGACGTGTTCAACGAGGTCCGGGAGCGCATGGATAAGCCGCCGTTCAACAGCCAGTTCTACAATGATCAGCGCGCTTCCGAATTGACGGCCCGGATCGACCTCATGGTGAGGCACAGGAACGCAACCGCGGCAACCAACGCGCGCGCCCTCTACACCGATGCCATCGCCCGCGCGCCGCGCGATTATATGCTCCACGAGAACTACGGCGAATTCCTCGAACTGGCCGGCGACTTCAAGCAAGCCGCGCTGGAATGGAAGCATGCGTGGGAGTTGATGCCGCGCAACCCGTTCGCGTTCCTGACTGAAGGCCAGATGTTGGAAAAGCAAGGGGAGTTTTCCGCCGCGCGGGAATCCTTTCGGCAGGCGCTGAAGGTTCATCCGCGCTACGACAAGGCTTGGGTTGAGTTGGGCAAACTCGCCGCCCGGGAAGGCAAACTCGATGAAGCCCTGGAGGACTATCGCCAGTCGGCGGTCTTTGATCCCTACAATCCGCAAACTTATCTTTATATCGGCAAAGCGTTGTCGCTCTTGAAGCGATCGGACGAGTCGCTGCATAACTTCCGGCACGCGCTCGAATTGGACGGAGCGGACTGGGAGGCGCATTACGCGCTGGGCGGGGAGTTGGGCATGCACGGGCGGTTTGCGGAGGCGAAAACAGAATTCGAAAAAGTGGTCAGCCTGCAGCCGCAATTCGCCATGGGCCACCTCAACCTGGGCGTCGCCCTGAGCAAACTCAACGACCCGCAAGGCGCGCGGCGGGAATTTGCCGAAACCTTGCGCCTGGATCCCGCCAACAAATCGGCCCGGGACTTTCTGGCTGCCGTCGCCAAATGACATTCCGGTTGCAGCTATCAAGAATTACTTCGGCGGTTCTTCTGTTTTCGGCTGCTGCGGGGCGTAGGCATGCAGGTAACCAACCATCATCTGCATGAGTCGGGTGTCATCATCAATCCAATAAATGTTGCGCATGCCGGCCGGGAAATCCTCCCCCAGCAGGTGCTTCAGGGGATACTCCGCGAAGATTCTGTTCAACTCTTCCTGGTCCCCGCTCAGCGCTGCGTCTGCCGCCAGGTCGAAATAGATGGCTCCCAGGTCTTGCGGCCCCGGCGTCTTTCCAGATCGCAAAAACTCCCGCGCATAGATGGACCGGTAGGTCCGCGCCCTGGGCTTGTCAGCAGCCAGTACTTGCACCCGGGCCGCTCCCGTCCCGATGACGCCGGCCGGATGAAACCCTGGAATCGGTTTGCCTTCGGCCCCCTTTCGTCCGGGGCAAACCAACAGATAGTCGGCATTGTCCAGGACCGTCTCCGCGTCCAGCGTCCGCGAGTAATTCTGACAGAGACAGCGTCGATTGTAGAGATTGAACGCGGCAAAGTAGAACAAATCTTCAAAACGGTTATAGGCAACGTCCGTGAACCGCCGCCGGTCCTCCTTGAGCAGATCCAAATCGAATACAATCATCGGCTGGAAACGCCAGGCCAGCAACAGCGCCATGTTGGGATCGAAACCCCGCAGCACGATGTTCTTTGTGCGCTTCCAGCCGTACTCGTGGGCGTAATCCTGGGAATAGCCGCCCCCTTTGTATTGTTTCCAAGCCGGGTCGGCCTCTTTTATTTTTTCCAGTATCTCATTCGCTCCAGAGGCCCGGTCCAGATAGTATGGCGCTTCCACCACATGATTCGTCACCAGCAGATACTGGATGATGCTGGCCGCCAGAACGACCACGCTCATGGCCTTTCTTGCCCCCGGCGGACGGATGGCGGAGAAGCCTCGAAAGAGCAGCAATACGGCGGGCACGACACAGGGCGCAACATGCCGCGGCTCCTTAACCTCCACCAGCGTCAGAAGCAGCAGTGGTCCCGCCAGCCAGGCCCACAAAAGCGCCGCCTTCCCATCGGTGAGTGCCGCTCGAGACCGCCCCCACAGGACCGCCAGCAGCAGCAAGGGCGCGAGCAGGAAAAGCATCGTCTTCCAGATATTGCACACGTAGTAGAACAACGATGGCGCGGTAAACACCGCCCCCGGCCCGATCAGATTCATGATGGGAATCGTCGTGTTCCCCGCGTTCATGTAATACGCGAATGATTGTCTGGAAACCAGATAAGTCAGCGTCATGACGATGATCACAGGCACACAGAAGGCAGCCAGTTCCCGGAACAATTGCGCATACTGCCTTGCCTTCACCAGGGTAAGTCCAGCCACCAGGAACGGGATGGCGAAGTAAATGGGAAATGTCATCTTCATCATGAAGCCGACACCGAACATCGCGCCAAACAGTACTGTGCGCCACCAGCTTGCCTGTCGGCGGCTGTCGATCCACAGGCTGAATACCCATGCGCAGAGGGCTGTCAGGGCAAACTCGATGTAAAGTTCCCGCGAAAGCCCGATGAGAAGCGGAGACGACAAAACCGCCGCGGTGACCAGGACTGAGGAAATAGTGATTTCGAACTGCTGGCATAACCGGCGCAATGCCAGACACAGTACGATCAGAAAGAAAATGTTGACCCACAGCCCCGCTGCAACGGAACCACCCCCGAACAGGAGAAATGGGACAATGCAGAACGGGAAAAGGGTCGGAAGGTCGAAACGATCGATTCCGTGATACGCGCCAGCGAGGAAGGCCGCGTGTCTATGGTACAAATAGGGGTCCATCCATGAGACGGCATCCCGCTGGCGAACATCGTAATGGAAGCCAATAATGTAAACTACGACAAGAAGACCGGGAAAGAGCCAGGACCCATAAGAATGTGGTTTGGCCGCTTCCTGGCCGGGCGTGACTTGACCGGTGGCCGGCTTCTTTTTCATTAAGCTGAAGGCTACTATCTGGACCGCCCATCGCAGTCAATTTTATAAATCCAGAAATGGATGCTCCTTTGGGTTGTTTTCATGCCTTTTCCCAAAGCGGAGACTCTGAGGTGGAAGATTTGCCTCGTTGAGGGTTGACGCGCCTTTTCTTGCGCATCTGTTTGCAGTTCTGGATCTTACAACAGGTGACAGCGGGCGGCAATCATCGTTGGACCGGCTGTTTGGGAAGCCTTTCCAGAGGCAAACCGCACAGCACAAACATGCGGTAGCGGAGCAAAGGCAAGTATGATAGGTTTTAACAAGCGACCCAACAAGTCAACATATGAAAAACATTATGAAACAAAAATTATCCATAAAAGCCATCCAGCGCGGCCTCTGGATGGGAGCTTTGCTCCTCAGCGCCGCTTCAGCATCCGCCCAAACGCCTCTCTCGTTCAGCGTGGACATGTCCTCTTTCCCCGGCGGTGTCGGTAATATTCCCGCGGGGGATACTGTCTGCGTGGCCGGCGCGTTTGATGGCTGGAACGCCAACCACATCTTGACCAACACCAGCGGCACTCTCTGGACCGGCACCTTCGCCAACAGCTCCGTTAGCGGCGGCTCCATGATGGATTATCAGTTCAGGGTGGTCGAGGCCAACAACACTACGGTCGATGACTATGCCGACACGTCTTCTGGCGATAATTATTGCGCGCTGATTCCCAACAGCGGACCCCTGACGCTGCCATCCGTGTACTGGAATGATGACGGCCCTGCCGCTGTGAGCACCATCTATTTCCAGGTGGATATGGCCGAGCAGGCCAATATAGGGTTCAACCAGAGCATGACTGTTGCTGTCTCGGGTTCATTCGAAGGCACAGGCTGGTCGCAGAGCTTCCACTTGACCAACGATTATGTGCATAACGTCACCAATGGTCAGGGCGCCATCACTTCCATGCCTTATGGGGGCTTTTGCCCTGTTTGGAACAACAACTCAGGCAACGGCAACGTAGGCACCAGCACCAACGGCTCCGGGGAGTACAAATATACCTGGAACGGCAACTATGAAACCGTGCCTTCAGGCGACATACTTCAACCAGGGGATCCCGACACTGGAAACAACCGGGTCGTCATCAACACGACGCAAGTGCTGCCAAAGGTGTGGTTCAGTGATGTTCCTTGGGTGCCCAATGTGACGGACAACGTTTACTTCGTGGTTGACATGTCGGTTCAAGCGGAACTTGGCAACTTTTACACCCCGACCGAGAATGCCGTTTACATTGATGGGAACATATCCCAATTTTCCAGTTGGGCCAACCCGGGCTACGTGATGACGAACAATCCGGGCGACCCTGATACGAACCAGTATTGGTTCTTCGCGTCAATTACTGGCGCTCCAGGCTACCCGGGGGCGTACTACCAATATGTCCTTCAGCCGAATTTCGAGTGGCCCAGTGGCAATACCACTTACACGATGAGCCTGACGGGCGGGACTTTCACCAACGGCCTTAACCCAACGTATTATTGGAATAACGTAGGCCCTGGTGCCACGCGTGATTCCACTGCTGCCCAATGCAACGTGACGTTTACCGTCGATATGACGCCTGCGGTCACTGGTGTCATTGATGGCGACCTCGAGTTTACGGAGGGAGTCGACACCGTTGAGATTAACGGTTTGAACAACGGCGTTTCCGGCTCATGGTGGGGGTGGACCCCTCTATCGGATGACATCCCATCCCAGTATATAATGACTTGGATGGGACCTAGTTACGGAAACGGCAATATTTACACCGTTACCATACCCGTAAACCAGGGCCAGCCTTTGGATGTGACCTATAAATACGGCATCGACGGGCAGGACAACGAGGCTGGCATGAACGACAACCACTTCCGTTACATCCGCAGTCAGACTAATTACTCAATGCCGGTGGATCTGTTTGGCAGCCAGGGAGCGAGCATCTCAACAGAAGCCACTCGATTCGGCAATTTGTCGGCCAGCCAGTCTGGCAATGATGTAGTGTTGTCATGGCTGGGAATGACCGGGGTTAGTTTGCAAAGCACCCCCAGCCTGGATCCGCCGGTTACCTGGACGTCATTGCCCCTGACAGATGGAACCAACTTGATCGTGACGCCTGGCCCCAACTTGAACATTGCGCCTAGCGCCGTGCTCACCACAAACGTCAGCACAAGCTACTCCATCGGGAACGGCGGTTTGTTCTACAGGTTGGTTGCACCTCAATAGGTGGGTGATTGGTTGTTGCGCGCCCCGGTCAGCCATGCGCTGACCGGGGCGGTAATGAATAAACAGGTGGTTGGTTGCGCGCCCCGGTCCAGCCGCGCGCTGACCGGGGCGGCAGCGGACGTTAAGATATGAAACATCAGAAAGCATTTACATTGATTGAGTTGCTGGTGGTCATCGCCATTATCGCCATATTGGCGGCCATGTTGCTGCCCGCCCTCGCCCGTGCAAAAACATCGGCCCTTGGGGTTAAATGCATGAGCAACAAAAAGCAAATACATTTGGCTTGGGCCATGTATGCCAGTGATAACCGCGAGGTGCTTGCCGATAATCATGACGACCAGGATTTTGGACAATATTCACCGCCGAAGCCGCCGGGAACCCCATGCTGGACCGAAGGGATGATGGATTGGAGTACTTCTCCTGACAACACCAACAAACAAGGCGTAATCGGACCTCAAAATTCGTTATTCGGTCCGTACGTCGTCAACAGCCTGGACATGTTTCTTTGCCCCGCCGATTCTTACGCCAGCCCGGCCCAGCGCGCCCTTGGCTGGCCGCATCGTATTCGCAGTATTGCCATGGATGGAAACATTGGGCCTGGACAGAGATGGAACTTTGGCTGGCAGTCTAGTCTCACGAATCCCATTACCAAAATGGGCAATTTTACAGTGCCGGGGGCTGCCATGAGCTATGTGTTCCTCGACGAGCATCCTGATTGGATCGATGACGGCCAGTTTTATATTGACCCCGGCGAAACAAACGGGTTGGATGCAAACGGTGTGGGATTTACTGAAATACCGGGGAGTTTTCACAATAATGCATGTGGAGTCAGTTTTGCCGATGGCCATTCCGAAATCCATAAATGGACGGATAATCGGGATTCTGGACCTGCTTTCTATGTCCACTATGTAAATAAATGGACGACTGTCTCCATCACGGGCACACCTTCCGCCGATCTGGCATGGTTGGCACAGCGCACTCCTTACCAATAAGCGCGGGGTGTGACAGCGCCGCCCTTACCGGGGCTTCCTGATTCGACATGGTGAGCGCTCCGCGCCGCGCCGTCACCCGCGAAGGTATTTGACCACCGCGTCCGTCCGCGAATGGACGTGCAGTTTCTCATACACCGTGCGCACGTAGCTCCGCACCGTGTCGATGCTGATGTTCATCCGGTCGGCGATTTCCTTGTAAGCGTAGCCTTTCGACAGTTGGTCCAGAAATTCCTTTTCCCCAGGCGCCAGGCGCGACACCGGCGAGTTGTCCCCGGCCGGCTTGGAAAAAAACTGCACCACCCGCCGTGCCAGTTGCGGCGTCATGGGCGAACCGCCGACGTGTACGTCGTGGATCGCCTCCAGCAGCCGCGCCGACGCGGTCCTCTTCAGCAGGTAGCCGCTGGCCCCGGCCTTCAAGGAATTGAACAGCGAGTCGCTGTCCTCATATACTGTCAACATCAGTATTTGCGCCTTGGGCAGCATGGCTCTCAATTGCCGGACACATTCCACGCCATTCATCCCCGGCAGGTTGATGTCCATCAGCACCACGTCCGGCGGACGGTTGGGGATTTCTTTCAGGGCAGTTTCGGCGTCGGGATAGTCGCCCGTCAGGCGCAGCGCCGGCGCGCGCCGGATGAGCGTCGCCAGACTGGCGCGGATGCCCTCGTCGTCATCCACGATCGCCACTTTGATCTGGGTCTTTTCTGTCATGACAGTATATCAGTTGTCAGGCTCCATTCACGGCATATAACCGCCCCCCGGCAATCACATGAACGTGCGGCGGGGAAGTTCAAGCCGCGGCCTTTCCATCGCTGTGAATCAGCGCAAAATGCAGCTTCAATCTGACGGTGGTCCCCTGGCCGGGCCGGCTCTCGATGGTCACGTTCTCGCCTATCGCCTGCGCGCGGCGGCGCATGTTGCCCAAGCCGTGGCCCCGGCTCTGTCCGTTGATGTCAAACCCCCTGCCATCGTCCTGCACCATGATTTCCAGCGCGTTGCCCGTCGCCTCGGCGCGGATGAGAACCTCGCGCGCGGCGGCATGTTTGAGCGCGTTGGCCAGCGCCTCCTTGACGACCAAAAAAATATTGTGCCGGACTTCCGGCGGCAGCGGAAGCGCCGGCAAATCGTGCGGCAGGTCCAGCCGGCAACGAATCCCGCCGCCTTCGAATAATTCATTGGCAAAGTGGGCGATGTATTCCACCAGGCTTTGCAGCGAATCGCTCCCGGGCCGAACCGCCCAGACTATCTCCTCCAAGGCCCGCACGGTTTGATCGGCGGACTGGGAAATTTTGACCGCGTGGCTTTCGACCTGGCCGGGGTTGTCCCGGTCCGCCTTGAGCAGGCCGCTCAAAAGCGAAATGCGGGCCAGGGACGAACCCAAATCATCGTGCAAGTCGCGCGCGATGCGCTCGCGTTCATTCGCCAGGGCGCGCTCCTGCTCCAATTGTTCCAACCGGCGGTGAAGTTTGCGCTTTTCCATCACCCGGGCGATGGCCGCGATGACGGCCAGCAAACCCAGCGAGGCCGGCACCCGAAACCACCACGTTTGCCATATGTGCGGCTGCACGGTTACGGAGACACTTGCGCCCGTCTTGTTCCAGCCCCCTTCCCCGTTTCCAGCGATGACCTCAAATTCGTATTTGCCGTACGGCACATAAGGAAAGGAGGCCGAGCGGCTCGAGCCGGCTTCCACCCAGTCGGAATCCAGTCCTTTAAGCCGATACCGGAAGCGCACCCGTTCGGGAGCATCGAAATTGAGTCCCGTGTATTGAAACTCAAGCCGGTGCTTGCCGGGTCCAAGACGCAATGATTCCGCGGCATTCGGCACCCCGTCCACCAGCGTCTTCTCCAGCACCACCGCCGGCGCGGGAATCCCCATCGTTTGGTGATGTGGATCCGCCACCACTATCCCCTCCTGCGTCGGAAACCAGAGCAGGCCCGATTTTGTTCTGAGGCCAATCGGAAAAAATCCGCTGATGCATTCCTCGGACAACATGCCCTCGGTGCGGCCATAGACCTGCGGATACGCCGCCGGTATCTTTTGGGCCGCCAAATCCTCCAATTCATGCTTGCTGACACATACTATGCCCCGGTCGCCTCCCAGCCAAAGATTGCCCGCGTCATCTTCGAGTATTTGCGATATCGTATTGTCGGGAAGCCCTTCGCGGGTTGTAAATGTCGCCACCTTCCCCTCTTTCAACCGGCTCAACCCGCCGCCCCCGGTTCCGATCCAAAGTGTGCCTTCCGCATCCAGGTACAGTGTCCGGACCCAATCGCTCAGCAATCCGTTCTGTTTCCTCCAATGCCCGTCCGCCTTGCCTTCAACACTGAACAATCCATCACCGGCGGTTCCCACCCATATGGAGCCGCCCTGCTGCGGCACAATGGCTGTAATCGCATGAACCTGCTGACCGTTCGTTTGTGCCTGCCACTGCCCGTTATCCTGCCACCAAAGCTCTCCTTGTCGTGTCCCCGCCCATAGCCTGCCCTGCGCATCCTCCCCCAACGCGCTGACGTCCAGGTTGGTCAACGCTGGCAACCCGGATTCGGTTTCAACATTGCGCGCGTCCTCAAATTGCAGCAACCCGCGCGCGCCGCCCATCCAGCAACTGCCGTCCCTGGCCATCAGCAGCGCCCCCGCCCCGCCGTCCCCCGGCGACAAGCCTGCGGCAGGCAGCGGCCTGAAATAACGGCCATCCCAAAGATAGAGGCCCTCGCTTGATTTGCTGGCCCAAATCAAACCCGGCGTCACCTCCGCCAGGCCCTGCACTGCGCCGTTGCCCAGCCCCTCGTTATAGCTGATCACGGACAGGTTTTTGGGGCGCAGCCGGTTCAAGCCCCCGTGTGTGCCCACCCAAAGTTTCCCTTCCCGATCCACCAGCAGCGCTTCCACCAAATTGTCCGACAGGCCGCTGCTCGCATTCACAGCCACCAGCTTCCCATGCTTGAACTGGAACAAACCCTCGCTCACGGAGCCTGCCCAAACCGTGCCGTCGGGATCCTCCGCGAGGGCGCTGATGTAGTGCCTCGCCAGGTGACGGGGAAACCGGTAGCGCCGCCACTGTTCCCCCTCGCGATACAGCACCGAGTCATCGCCCGCGCCGACCCAGATGCGCCCTTCATAATCCACCAGCAGGCAATGCGGATCCTGCAGCAAATTATCGAAGACCGGGTCATGCACCTTCAATAGTTGCCTGCCCCTCAGACTGAACACCCCCGCCCCCTTCGCCCCGATCCACATCGCCCCGGTGCGCTTGCTGAACAGCGAAGTGATCGGTTTTCCGGCCAGTTCAGCCGGGGCGCTGAAAGTATCCAGATGTCCATTCTGCCATACCGCCAACCCGGCTTCCGTGCCGACCCAAAGCCGCCCTTCGCTGTCCTCCGCCAGCGCATTCACTGAATCCGACGGGAGTCCGTCCTGGGTGGTAAACGCCGTAAACCGCCCGTTCTGCCATCGTCCCAATCCCCGGCCCACACTCCCGATCCACAGCGCGCCCTGCCCATCCCCCAACAGCGTCTGCACCGGCCCGGCTTGAAATCCCTCCAGTAAACCGAACGACACAAATCTCACCCCGTCGAACCGGCTCACCCCGGCATCGCTCCCCACCCAAAGGTAACCATCCCTGGTCTGCGCCAGCGCGCGCACGAAATTCTGCGGCAACCCTTGCTCGCGTTGCCACACCCGGAACGTGAATGGCAACTGCCCGCG
>Ga0326728_10007038_pt1 | contig 29513 bp, 14 predicted proteins | sample MB3enrmetagenome_FD_207602 | JGI IMG/M metagenome (GOLD analysis project Ga0326728, IMG submission 207602) | Lab enriched peat soil microbial communities from McLean, Ithaca, NY, United States - MB31MN | ecosystem: Environmental > Terrestrial > Soil > Wetlands > Peat | place: USA: New York... | reverse complement strand
TCGGTGTATGCAGGATCAAGCTCAAGCGCTCCATCAAACGCTTTTACCGCGTCTTCGAAACGTTCGATCTTTGCGAGTGCGGCCCCCTTGGAAAAGAGTGCCTCTTTATTCGCGGGATCAACGGCCAAGGCCTGTGAATACGACTGGATGGCTTCCCGGTACTGCCCCAGCTGATCGAGACAGCGGCCTTTCGAGAACCATGCCTCGCCGTAATCCGGCCGGATACCGATTGCCGAATCAAACGCCGCTATCGCATCAGTGTAGTTGCTGAGATGAACCAGTACCCCGCCCCGTTCGTACCACGCACGGTCGTTTGTGGGATCTACCTCGAGCAGATCCCTGAACGTATCATCTGCTTCACGATACCGCTCGAGAGCGGCAAGCGAGGCGGCACGGAAATACAGTGCTTCCGGGTTCCGGTGATCGGCAGCGAGTGCGCGGTCGAGAGCAGCAACCGCAGTCGTGTAACTGCCGGCATGGAAGAGGGCAATGCCGCGCTCGAAATGTGCGGCAGGGTTGGTGGAGTCGATCGCGATCTCCCGGTCAAACGAGGCAATGGCCTCATCATACTGCCCGAGCACAGAGAACGCTCTTCCCCGTTCATGGAGGGCGCGGGTGTCGTCGGGACGGATCACGATCGCTCTGTCGAATGCAGCAATCGCGTCGGGGTACTGTGAAAGGTGCATACAGGCGGATCCCTTGGCATACCAGATGTCCGGGTTGCTGTCCTTGTGTGCGAGAGCGGTATCAAGTGTCCTGCCGGCTTCCTCATACCGGCCCAGTGCCATGAGCGCCTCCCCCCGCAGGTATTCCGGCTCTTCATCACCGGGAAGTTCTGCGGATGCAATCTGAAACACCTCCTGTGCCTCGTCATACCGCTGGAGCTGGACAAGGGTCTTTCCTTTCAGGAGGAGGATCCTGCCTTCAGAGGGTTGTTTCCCGAGCGCGATATCAAAGAGATGGAGGGCATCCTCGAACTGCCCGAGACGGAACCGGGCACTGCCTTCCGTTTCGAGCAGGGGGATATCATGGGACTTGATCGTGCGCGCCTTCTCAAATGCCTGAACAGCATCCTCATCCTGCCCGAGACGCTCGGACGCGAGGCCCCGGTGGAACCATGCCTCGAATTGATCCGGGACGCGGGCGAGAAGCCGGTCAAAGGCAGCGATTGCATCGGAATAGCGGCCGAGCCGTTCCAGGGCCAGACCCTCATGATAGTACGCCTCAGTGTACGCCTCGTCAAGCGCAATCACGCGGCTGAACGCAGCGACTGCCTCCTCGTCATGCCCGAGCGCTGCGAGCGCAAGCCCCATCTCATAATGTGTCTCTTTGTAGTTCTCATCCAGCGTGGCGGCACGGGAGAATTCGGTGACGGCCTCCTCAAACTGCTGGATGTGTGCGAGTGCGACGCCCCTCTGGAAATGAGCGTTGTATGCGGTCTCATCAAGGGTGATCGCCCGCCCGAATGACTCGATGGCTTCAGCAAACTTTCCGGTTCCGGCTAGGGCGAGCCCCCGGTTAAACCAGATATCGTACTCTGCCGCAGGATCAAGGGCAATAGCCGCATCGAATGCGGTGACCGCATCCGTGAACCGCCGGAGGCGATTGAGGATGAGTCCCTTATGCAGGAAGGCCGGGGGATAGGAGGGATCGATGGCGATTGCAGCTTCAAATGATTCGAGGGCATCCTTATTCTTTGCCAGTCGTTCGAGTGAAAGCCCTTTCTCAAAGTATGCCCGGGAAAAGTTCGGGTCGATAGCGATCGCCTGCTCGAACGCTTCCACTGCCTTCTGGTCCTGCTCCAGCCGGACAAGGGCAAGTCCCTTGTCATAATGGGCACTGGAGTAATTCGGATTTATGGTGATCGCATGATCATAGGAGGAAATCGCCGCAGTATACCTCCCGAGTTCTGTGAGGGCGAGGGCATGGTCGTACCAGGCATTTGCATTGCCGGGTTTCATCTCCAGCGCCCGGGCAAGAACGTCAACAGCCGGCGGGAACTGGCCCTGCGAGAGCAGTGCGCTGCCTTTCCGGAACCATGCAGCAGCGCAGGACGGATCAATCGCAATGACACGGTCAAAACATCTGACGGCTTCCGCGAAGTTTCCCAGTTCCAGGAAGGTCCTTCCCCGGAAGTACCAGGCAGCCGCATTCTCCGGGGCCAGTGCGATTGTACGTTCAAAGGTATCAAGCGCATTGGTAAACCGTTCCATGCCGAAAAGCACGCTCCCTTTGAGGAGCCAGACGTCTGCATTATTGTTCTCAATATCCAGTGAGGCGTCAAGGGCAACGAGTGCTTCGTCGGCCCGGTGGAGACGGGAGAGCATCCGTCCCTTCTGGAACATGACCGCTGCATTCTCCGGCACCAGCGTCAGCATCTTCTCGAAGGCCCGGAGCGCGTTCTCGTACCGGCTCATGCTGGCGTATGCCATACCGGTCTGGAAGATAGCATCGTTGATCGCGGGGTCGTTGTCAAGTGCATGCCGGTATGCACGGATCGCTTTCTCGTACTTCCCCAGCCCGGCCAGCGCGAGGCCTCTCTGGTAATGCGCAAGGGCATGGTCAGGCAAGTACTCGATCGCATGATCATACGCTCTTACCGCACCGGTAAGGTCGCCGAGCCGGAAAAGGGCGAGGCCCTCATGGTAGGCTGCATCGGGATACGCCGGGTCAATGGAGAGTGCCTCTTCGTAGGCAGCAACCGCGTCCTTGTCGGCGCCTTGTGCGACAAGAGATTCCCCCTTGTAAAATGCGGCATCGCCGGATTTCTGGTCAAGCCTGAGTGTCTGGTCGAAAGCACTGACAGCGGCAGGAAAATCGCCAAGCCGGAAGAGTGCTTCACCCTTGGCCAGCCAGATAAGCGCATTCTGTTCGTCCAGCGCAATGGATCGGTCAAGTGCGGCAAGAGCATTGTTATAATTCCCGGTCTCCATCAGGGACTTGCCCCGGTAATACTGGAGCGGAGAGGTTTCCGGGCCCTGCGCAAGTGCCATATCAAATGCCCCGACTGCATCCCCGTACCGCCGGAGCATGAACAGGACAAGGCCCCTGCTGTACGCGTACTCCGGCCCATCAGGAGAGAGTTCGAGCGCCCGGTCGATTGCCGGCAACGCCTCGTCGAACCGTTCCAGTTCAAAGAGCGTGAGCCCCTTGTGGTACCATGCCGTTGCGCAGGCGTCGTCAAGTGCCAGCGTGTTTTCAAACGCGTCGAGTGCATCCTCGTGGAGATCCATCCGGGAATAGCCGATACCTTTGTAGTACCATGCTTCCGCACTCTTCGCATTGATGGCCAGGACCTTGTCGAACGTGGCAATTGCCTCCTCCGATCGCCCGGCCTGGAGGAAAGCCCTTCCCCGGTACCGCAGCGAGAAGAGGTCCTTTGGCTGGCGCTTGAGGGATTTTCCGAAAGATTCCGCGGACTCCTTGAACCGTCCCAGACGGTAGAGCGAGTAACCTTTGCAGGAATGGATCCCGGGATTTGTCCCGTCATATTCAAGTGCCCGGTCCAGGGAAATCACCGCATCCTCGAACCGGGAAAGCCGTGCAAGAGCGTTCCCCACAGCAAAATGCGCAAGGGAGTTCTCGGGATCGAGCGCGATCACCTGTTCAAACGTGGTGATAGCATCTTCGTAGCGCCTGAGTTCAGTCTGCGCCTGACCCTTCCGGATCAATGTCCCGATATGGGTGCGATCCAGCGTACTCGCATGGTCAAATGCCGAGATCGCCTCCTCAAACCGCTGGAGGGCGGAATATGCCACTCCTTTCTCGTAATGGACCCGGGAGTTCTCCAGCCCCCGGCTCAGGCACTGGTCGAATGCCTCGATCGCATCCTCAAACCTCTGCAGCCTGACAAGCGCAAGCCCTTTCTGGTAGAGAGAATCCGTCCTACCGGGGTCAATCTCCAGGGACCGGGAGAATGCCCCGATGGCCTCCTCATCGCGATGGAGTTCGGAAAACGAGAGGCCGAGATGGTAGGCCGTGTCGTATGAACCGGGGTCAAGCGCCTGCGCCTTCCCGAATGCTGCGATCGCTTCACGGTACTTTTTCAGGAGTTCGAGCGTGAGCCCTTTTGCGTAGAGGAGAGGAGCGTCATCCGGCGTGATCTCCAGTGCCTGGTCAAATGCGGCCACCGCGTCAGCGTTCCGGCCCAGTTCCGTAAGGGAAAGTCCCTTATGGTAATGTGCCGGGGGGAAATCCGATACCCGTTCCAGGACCTGGTCGTAAGCCGTGACTGCTTCCTCATGCCGGCCCAGCCGTGCGAGATCGAGACCCATGTCAAAATACGCATGGGCGTTATCCGGATCGAGCTCCAGGGAACGGGTAAACGCCGGTACGGCATCATCAGGACGCCCGAGTTCTGAGAGCGCAAGACCCTTGTAGTACCACGCCTCTGCAAAGTCCGGCCGTATCCCGATCGCCAGTTCGCATGACGCAAGAGACGCCTCCGGATTCTTCAGTTCATGCAACGCGATTGCCTTGTCGATCGCCGCATCAGCATTCGCCGGGTCACAGGCAAGCGCCCGGTCGAACGCGGGTATCGCCTCCTCAAACCGCCGGAGGGCGAAATACGCCACTCCTTTCTCGTAATGGATCCGGGAGTTCTCCAGCCCCCGGCTCAGGCACTGGTCGAATGCCTCGATCGCATCCTCAAACCTCTGCAACCTGACAAGCGCAAGCCCTCTCTGGAACAGGGCATCGGTATTGCTGGTGTCCAGTTCAATGATACGCGTGAATGCTGTCACTGCCTCCGAATCGCGGCCAAGTTCGGCAAGTGCAAGGCCGGCATGGTACCGGGTATCGGCCGAGTTGGGCCGGAGAGCAAGCGCTGCTTCGAAAAGATCGAGCGCGTCTTCATACCGTTTCAACCGGAAGAGTGCAAGCCCTTTTGCGGAAAGTGCGGGCACGTCATCCGGCAGGATCTCGAGCGCGATATTGAATGCGAGAACCGCCTCTTCGTTCATTCCCATCTCGGCAAGGGCGAGCCCTTTCTGGTAAAACGCCGGGGCGTCGCTGGGCGTGATCTCGAGCACATGGTCGAACGATTCGACCGCTTCAGAGAACCGTCCCAGTCGGGCAAGGGAGATGCCGAGATTAAAATGTGCCCGTGCATTATTCCGGTCACGTGCCAGCGACTGCATAAATGCCGGGACAGCATCGGCATGCCGCTCAAGTCCGATGAGGGCGATGCCCTTGCAATACCATGCATCAGCAAAGTCGGGCCTGATCTCGATGGCCTTTTCACATGACGCGAGAGCATCCTCGTCCCTGCCCAGGTGGTGCAGGGATATTGCCTTGTTGAGCAGCGCTTCCGCATGGTTCGGATCGTAATCGAACGCACGCTCAAATGAGTCAATGGAGTCCTGGAAAAGCCCCTGTGCCGCGAGCGCGATCCCTTTGAGATAGTGAGCCTGCACGAAATTGGGAACGAGGGTAAGGGTCTGGTCAAATGCCTTCACTGCCTCTGCATATTTTTCCCGTTTCAGGAATGCTGCACCACGGTAAAAGAGGGCTTTGTCGAGATGCGGGTCAATCTCCACTGCCTGATCGAAGGCAAGGATTGCCTCCTCGTACCGGCCCATCTCATAGAGCGCAAGTCCCTTGTGCAGGTAGGCGTCCTTGTAACCGGAATCCATCTCCAGTGCATGATCGTATGCTTCGACCGCCTCCTCATAGCTGCCAAGATCGAAGAGTGCCCGGCCTTTCTGGTAGTATGCATGGAAATTATTGGGGTTCTCCGTAAGTGTCCGGTCAAAATCCCGGATCGCGTCCTTAAACCTACCGAGATTATACAGAGCAATTCCCTTGCGCATCCGCGCATCGGTATACTTTGGTTTGAGCGCCAGGGTCTTTTCAAAGGCGGTTATTGCTTCCTGGTGCCGTTCGAGTCCGGCAAACGCTCTCCCCTTCTGGAAATAGACCAGCGCATTCTCCGGATCATAGACAAGAGCCCGGTCAAACGCCTCGATGGCCTCGGTGAATTTTCCCAGTTTCGAGAGTGCGACACCTTTAAAGTAGTACGCCGGTGCATTGCTGGTGTCCTTTTCGAGATTTTTACTGAAGGCCTCTATGGCTTCGGCATACCTCCCGAGTTTCTGGAGCGCAAAACCGCGCTGGTAATATGCCTCGGTGTATGCCGGTTCGAGCCCGAGAGCCCGGTCAAAGGCGGCGATTGCATCCTGGTATTTGCCCGTGTCGACCAGCATCTTTCCCTTGTTGTACCATGCCGGTGCATACGCCGGGCTGATTTCAAGGACGGTGTCAAAGGACCGGATGGCTTCTTTTGGATCGCCGAGATTTGCCAGCGCGATCCCTTTATGGAAATGGGCTTCGCTGTTGGCTGGATCGATCTCGAGCAGGACTTCAAAGACATGGACTGCTTCCTCGATCCGGTTCATCTTCTCGAGTACAAGTCCCTTGGCGTAAAAGGCCCCGATGCTCCGCTGGTTCAGGGCAATCGCATGATCGAATGCATCGATGGCTTCATGATACCGCCCGAGTTCAAACAGTGCCCTGCCGTCACAAATCCAGCCGTCTTCCTGCTCCGGGTCGATGCGGAGCGATTTTTCGTAGGCAGCAACAGCCTCCTCCGTCCTGCCGAGCTGGTGCTGGATATCGCCTTTCCGCATCCATACGGTGACGAGAGCGGGGTTGATATCCAGCGCATGGGTCAACGCGAGGACTGCATCCGTCAGTTTTCCAAGATCCTGTAGGATATATCCCTTTTTCACCCAGGCATCCGCATGGCCGGGGTTTATCTCGAGAGCCTTCGTATATGCCGCAAGGGCTTCCTGCTTGCGGGAGAGCTGGTCGAGCGCTTTTCCCTTGGCCAGCCAGATAGCAACGAGGCCTGAGTCGATCACGAGAACCCGGTCGAAGGTCTCGAGTGCATCTTCGTATTTCTGGAGCGCCATCATGGATTCGCCGCGGCAGATCAGGGCTTCGATAAGGGAAGGGTTGGCGGCGAGGCTCCGGTCCAGTGCCTGGATCGCGTCGTCGTACCGCAAGAGACGGGAGAGTGCAATCCCTTCATACATATATGCGTCGGAGAGGGATGCATCAAGACCGGCCGCCCGGTCAAGCGCAGCAATCGCCTCATCATACCGCTTCACCTGCAGGTACGCGATCCCCTGGTAATAGTACGAGGATGCATTGTTCGCGTCAAGGGCGAGTGCATCGGAAAAAGCCTGGATCGCATCGTCATACCGCTCGCGCTGGAAGAGGGAGATACCCAGGTAGTGACGGGCAGGGGCATAGGCAGGATCGAGATCGATGGAGTTATCGAATGCCTGGATCGCATCGTCATACCGCTCCCGTCCTGCGTACGCGATACCCAGATAGTACTGGGCAAGGGCATGCTCGGGTTCGATGGCAAGTACACGTTCAAACGCCCGGATCGCGTCGTCATACCGTTCGCGCTTGGCAAGCGCTATCCCCTTCTGGTACAGGATCCGCGGATTATCGGGGTCTATCTCGAGCGCCTGATCGTACGAGATGACCGCCTCCAGCTGCTTCCCGAGACGGGCAAGGGCGTTGCCTTTCTCAAAAAATGCACGGGCACAACGGCGATCGAGTTCAAGCACGCGGTCATACGCCCGTACCGCCTCTTCAAAGCGGGCAAGTTCGGAGAGAGCAAGCCCCCGGTAGCACCATGCCCGTGCACTCAGCGGGTTGTCCTCCAGTGCCCGTGATAGAACCTCAATCGCGTCCTGGTACCTTCCCAGCCTGAACAGGGCCTCGCCTTTCTGTACCGCTGCTTCCGTGTTTTTTGGATCGAGGGTGATTGTCTTGTCAAACGCCTCAATGGCCTCTTCACTTCTCCCGAGGCGGGCAAGGGAAAGCCCCCGGAAGTACCACGCGTCCACAAGGGCGGGGTTCTGCTCCAGAGCCCCGCCAAACGCGGTGACAGCCTCCTCATACCTCTTGAGGTGCAGGAGGGCGATCCCCTTCTCGTTGAGAGCGCTTGCATTCTGGGGGGCGATTGCGATCACGGCATCGTATGCAGCCACGGCAGCGGCAAAATGCTCCTTTTTCAGGAGCACAGCTCCCCTCTGATAGAGCGCGGGAGCATAGGCCGGATCGATCGCGACCGCCTGATCGAATGCAGACAACGCATCATCAAGGCGCCCCAGACTGAGCAGCGCAAGTCCCTTGTTGAAAAATGCGTTGACATAGTTGGGGTTGATCCCGGCCGCATTGTCAAACGCGTCGATGGCCGGTGCATACTGGCCGGATCGGAACAGCGCCATGCCCATGTCATAATATGCCTGCGCAAACCCGGGCCTGAGTTCGAGGGTCCTCCTGAACGATTCGACTGCCTGGTCATACTTCCCCGTTTTCAGGAAAAGGATACCTCTCTGGTGGTACGCTGCGGTATTCTCCGGGTCATCGCTGATCGTCTTTTCAAACTCGCGGAGTGCATCGGCACTCTTTCCCAGTTTCGCGAGGGCATACCCTTTCTGGTACAGCGCATCCGAGTAATCCGGCCGGATGTGGAGCGCCCGCTCGTACGCACCGATGGCCTCGGAGAACCTGCCGAGATGAGCGTAACAGAGCCCGGTCTGGTACGCTGCAGAAGCACAGCCGGGATCGAGGACGAGCACATGCTCAAAGTATTCTATTGCCTCCTGCTGCCGCCCGAGCCGGGCGAGGGCAAGCCCCCCGAAATACCACGCCCCGGTATGGTTCTCCCTGCCCGTTATGACCCTCTTGAATGAGGAGAGGGCATCCTCGTACCGGCTCATGTGGATGCAGGCGATCCCGTGACGATACGCGGCATCCGTGTTCTCCGGTTCAACAGAGAGCGCCCGTTCAAATTCACCGGCAGCCTCCCGGAACCGGTTCAGGCGCTCATAGGCGCGGCCCCGGAGGAAGGAGATCCGGCCATCTGCCGGTTTCGTATCCGCGGCCTTCCCGAATGCCGTAATCGCATCCTCGAACCGGGAAAGTTCGATCAGGGAAAGACCCATATAAAGCCATCCGTCGGTCACCAGTGGATTGATGGCAAGAGCCCGGTCCAGTGCAGCGACCGCTTCCTCAAATTTTCCGGCCTTGTAATCCGCTATGCCTTTGAGGGCCCAGATATCTGCGTGGTTCGGTTCGGCAGAGAGGAATTTTTCCGCGGAATCAGCCGCTTCGGCAAACCGCTCCTGCCGGGAGAGGATGAAGCTCCGGTAATACCAGACCCAGGTATCGCTTGGATCTATCTCAAAGGCACGGTCAAATGCATGGAGTGCGTCATCGTACTTTCCGATATCATAGAGCGAGATGCCCATATTGTAGAACGCTTTTGAGTAGTTGGGAACGATCTCGATTGCTTTTTCGTATGCACTGATGGCCTCCTGGTGCCTCCCAATATCGGCAAGCGCAATGCCCTTGTTGTAATAGACTTTTGCGTGGCGTGGATCGATCGTGAGCGCGTGATCATACGCCGTGATGGCATCCGTGTACTGCGCCATCTCGTAGAGCGCGATACCTCTGAGGATCCATGCCTCTGCATTGTCATATTTCACCGCGATGAGTCGATCGCAGGCCTCGAGCGCTTCCTTATTTCTTCCCAGCTGGGCAAGAGTCGCGGCCTTGTTGTACCATGCATTGGGATCGGACGGATCGATGGCCAGCGCACGATCGTACGCTTCGATAGCGTCCGTGAATTTGCCGAGATCATACAGAGCAATACCTTTAAAATAATAGGCCCGGGGCAACCGGGGGAAAAGTGCAAGCGCCCGGTCAAACATGACGATGGCTTCCTGGTACCGGCCAAGGTCATACAGTTCGATGCCCTGTCGCAATAACGCCTCAGCATCACTCCTGCTCATGGGTTTTTTCGCTCTCCAATTTTGTATGGGATGACAGCCGGTCTGGTCTGGGAAGCCTGTACAAGTATAAATATTACAAAAACACGGCTTATACCCTTTCTGGTATGTACATATATTCGATGTATCTCTCAAAACTGTTGTTATACTCCCATGCTACCGGGGGCTGGCCAGACAGGGAGAACGGCTCCTGTTTTTCCCCACAACGGGATCAGTTCCCTCGTATGTCGTATCAGGAAATGTGAAGAGAACGGCAATGATCACCGGGGCCGGGAAGTTGCCAGAACCGTGCCTGACACGGAACATCACTTCAAAAGACTTTTTACCCAATCTTTCCCACAGATTGTCAGGTGTACGAGTATGACCGTCATCAAGAGCATTGACATTATATCATGGGCGAAGATCCACGCCCTGTTCGGTATCATCATCGGTCTGGTCTATGGAATATTTTTTGCAATCCTTGGTGTTATGGTCGGGGTGAGGCACGAGATGTTCGGCCTGGAAGCGCTCGGCCTTGTCAGCATCATCCTGTTTCCCATCATATTTGCCATCATGGCATTCATCTGCGGAGCCATCATGGCATTCCTCTATAACATTTTTGCCGACAAGTTTGGCGGCGTTGTTGTCACCCTAGCGGAAAAGTAATTTCCCTTTTTAACGGGTATCTGATTTTTGCAGCTGTGTTTTCTTCTCCGCTACATTTTCCTATATCCGCCGATGCAGAAAAGTCCCGGAAGGGGAACCTGTTCTCGAAGCAAACATTGTGGAGAGTGTGGAAGTGGATACGGACGAAAAACATTCTGATACAACGAGAAAAATTTTGAATCCTTCACGTTAAGCCTATGCCGAGATTTGAACTCGGGACTTCTTCCTTACCAAGGAAGCACACTGCCGGGCTGTGTCACATAGGCACTTTTTTTCTTTACTATGATAGGATAAGGTCTCTTAAATAGAGTCCTTACCAAGGACGCGCTCTGCCGGCTGAGCCACTGAGGCAAGTTGCCAAGATCCATTGTCAGTTATCCTTATAAAATATTGCGGGGAAAAACCAAGTTCGGCCGTCAATCGCTCTTCGGGTGCCGGGATAATAAGATCCTTACGATCCTTCATATCCGGTTCAGGATCTTTCCAGCTCCGGGAACACTATCAACCAGCAAAATTTCAGGAGCAAATGTATCCCTGTCCTCAGGACACTTCCGCTTCCGGTGCTCCTGCCGGTCAGGGAAACTACTGAATGGTGATTGCCGTCCCGGCATCGATCTCCCCGAAACGCAGTTCACCCTGAAATCGACAGTTATCCCATCGGAGAGGGCCGGCAAGATCGCCAGGGAAAGTCTCCGCCACCGTTTGAAAAAAATTGTGCAGAAAAAGCTCGATCGCTTTCCTGAGCGGGAGATGAAACATGGACCGGGGATCAGGTCCGTGTGCGGATATCGATCTGCTGGAACGGGATCTCGATCCCTTCGGAGGTAAAACGTGCTGCGATCCGGCGGTTGATGCTGTCTCTGACTTCGTCCTGGGTATTGAAGGACTTTGCCCAGACATACAGGATGAACCTGAGATCCGATGCACCGAACTCGGTAAAGAACACCGATGGCCCCGGCTCGGCGAGCAGGTAGCCGGTGTTCTGAATGGCGTCACCGGCAATCTCTAAAAGAACGCGTTTCACCTTCTCCACATCGGTTCCGTACGCGACCGAGACCGGGACAGCCATCTTCACCATGGGATCCGGCGTTGAAGAGTTTACAATGACCGAAGTCGTGATCTTGTTGTTCGGGATCGTGACGATCATGTTGTCGGGCGTCCTCAGCCGGGTACTCCTGGGGCCAATCTCGATCACATCCCCATAATAGCTCTCCATCCTGATCCGGTCGCCGATCCTGAACGGCTTGTCGACCGTGATGATCGCGCCGCCGAGGAAGTTGGAGAGGATGTCCTGGGCCGCCAGCGCGAGGGCGAGGCCGGCGATCCCGGCTCCCGCGAGGAACGGGGTGATGTTCACCTCAAATACCGAGAGGATGAGCATCAGTGCGGCAAACCAGACGATATACTTCACAATGCGCTCGAGGAGTTCGACCAAGCGCTCGTCCCATTCGCTCCTGCTGATCCTTGCCAGATCGGAACCGTAGATCGCAATGATATCATGCAGGAACGAGGCAAGGATCCACGCTCCCATCACGATATAAAATGTGGTCACGGCCCGCGGGTCAAGGAGCCACGCATACGGGGAAGGAACGATACCGTATTCCGTGAGCGCGATATGTATCCCGATCGCGATGATCGTGACCTGGACCGGCGTACCGATCGCCGCAATGATGATATCGTACCACCGGGTCCCCGTGACCTCAGCCCTTCTCTTCAGCCACGTAACTGCTATCCGTGCGATCATTGCAAACAGGATGCCGGATATGACCGTTGCGGCCGCAAACGCATAGTTAAGATGGGGAATTCCGGTCATCATACACGTACTCTTATGTCATTTCGTGGTAAATATCTATGAGATTTTATGGCAGCGGGAGAAGAGATTGCCGGCACGCTCCGCACGCTTGTGGACCGCGACCTGACGTTCATGCACATTTGCGGCACGCACGAAGCGGCAATCGCCCGGACCGGCCTGCGCAGCGTGCTGCCGGACCGGCTGAAGATCGTGATGGGTCCGGGGTGCCCGGTCTGCATCACCCCGCAGGGAGAGATTGACGCGGCACTCGAACTGGCCGGGCGGGACTGCATCGTTGCAACCTACGGGGACCTGATCCGTGTACCGGGTTCGAAAGGCTCGCTTGAATCGTGCGGTGGCGACGTCCGGGTTGTCCAAGGTGTCCACAAGGCGGTCGAGATCGCGAAGAAGACCGATCGGGAAGTTGTGTTCATCTCGGTCGGTTTCGAGACGACTGCGCCGACGGTCGCCGCGGCAATCCTCACGCATCCCCCGGAAAATTTCTCCATTCTCTCGTTCCACCGACTCGTCCCGCCGGCGATGAAGTGGCTGCTCGAACAGGGCGAGGCAAAACTGGATGGCTTTGTGCTTCCCGGCCATGTCTGTACGATCATGGGATACCGGGAGTACAAGCAGTTCCCGGTTCCGCAGGTGGTCGCCGGCTTCGAGGCAGACGATATCCTCCTCGGTCTCCTGATGCTGGTCCGGCAGGTCCGTGAGGGAACTCACCGGGTCGACAACGCGTACCCGCGTGCTGTCCTGTGTGAGGGCAACACCAAGGCACAGAAGATGATGTATGACGTATTCGAGCACTGTGACGTGGAATGGCGCGGTTTCCCCGTCATTCCCCGATCCGGCCTCCGGCTCAGAAAAGAGTTCGGGCAGTACGATGCACAGAAGAAGTTCAATCTGGTGTACAAAAAAGTGAGCAAGCATTCTGCCTGCCGCTGCGACAAGGTCCTGCGCGGCATCGCCCAGCCGACCGACTGCCCGCTGTTCGGGAAGGTCTGTTCGCCCCGCACCCCGGTCGGTCCCTGTATGGTCAGCCATGAAGGGGCCTGCAAGATATGGCACCTTTACCACGTCAAAAACCAGTAGGGCCGGTCCCATCCTTTGCATTTATATGGATCCGTGCAAGAATAAGTAAGGTAAACGAGCCTCGGTAGGGTAGTGGACATCCTAGAAGCCTCCGGAGCTTTTGACCCGGGTTCAAGTCCCGGCCGAGGCGTCCCGTTTTTGTTGTCGTAACCACGTTTGAGGGCCTGCATTCCCGGATGACATGCCATGCCATTCATAAGATTCATTGCCTTTCCTGCGCTCATCTCGTACAGGGAGGTTGGGGACAATGTCGTTTGTACCGGGCAGTGATGACATATACCAGGAATCCCTGGCGCTCCACGCGGAGCACCGGGGAAAGCTGGAGATCCATTCCAAGGTCCCCCTCAAGACCAAATACGATCTCTCCCGCGCCTATACCCCGGGGGTCGCGGAGGTCTGCCGGCAGATCGCGAAGAACCCGAACCTCGCGTACCGGTATACGCTCAAAGGGAACACGATCGCGATCGTCACGGACGGATCTGCGGTACTGGGCTTGGGCAATATCGGGGGGTACGCGGCGATCCCGGTGATGGAGGGCAAGGCGATCCTCTTCAAGGAGTTTGCCGGGATCGATGCATTCCCGATCTGTTTTGAGAGCTACGAGACGGACTTCACCGACCAGGTACGGAATATCGCCCCGGTCTTCGGCGGGATAAATCTGGAGGATATCGCTGCGCCAAAATGTTTCGAGGTAGAAGATGCACTGCAGGATATCGGGATCCCGGTCATGCATGACGACCAGCACGGGACCGCGGTCGTCGTGCTCGCGGCGCTGCTCAATGCCTGCCGGGTGACCGGCAGGAAGTTTGAAGATCTCAACCTTGTCATCTGCGGAGCGGGGGCTGCGGGGTATGCCATCACCCGGCTGCTGAAGTGTATCGGGTATGACCCGGATGTATGCACATCGGTAAACGAGATCATTGTCTGCGACACGAAAGGGACGATCTTCCGCGGGAGGGAAGGACTGTACCAGAACAAGTACAAGTTCATCATCGGCGAGGAGACGAACCGGCCCGCGCTCTCCGGCACGCTCGCGGACGCGATGACCGGCGCGGATGCCTTCATCGGTGTCTCAACGGCAGACATCGTGACCGAAGAAATGATCCAGTCGATGAACCGCAACCCGATCGTCTTTGCGATGGCGAACCCGGTGCCGGAGATCATGCCCGATCTCGCCGTTCATGCCGGCGCTGCCGTTGTCGGTACCGGAAGGAGTGATTTCCCCAACCAGATCAACAACGTGCTCGCCTTCCCGGGAATATTCCGCGGTGCCCTCGATGCGAGGGCGACGAGGATCACGGATGAGATGAAGATCGCCGCGGCACACGCGATCGCGGATTATATTCCGCACCCCCACCGGGATCACATCCTCCCCAATATCCTCGACAAAGGTGTGACGCGGGCAGTTGCTGCGGCGGTAGCATCGGCAGCGGAAAAGTGCGGGTGCAACCGTCCTGTGTGAGCGGACCATCACCGCTGATTTCAACGGCTCATCAGGAGAGATACCAACAGGGGGATCCTGCACTTGTTCATCGGGTGGCAGGGAGATCAAATGATATGCAGGTTTGTTCGTGCCGGATCCCATTACCACGGTCACCCGTATCCCGTGATCTCGTAGTCGATCGCCGTCGAGTTCTTTGCGCATTCCTTGCCATGGATGAGCACTTCGTCGATCATCTTCTTGAGCAGCGCCGGGTACACCGCCCCTACCATCTCCTGCACCGGCTTGCCGTCACAGAAAAATTTGAACGTCGGCGTGCTCTTCACGCCGTACCGCTCGGTGGTCCAGGGATTGGCCGCGATGTTGAACCGTACGAACGTGACGGACTCCCGGTATTCCAGAGAATAATTCCGGAAATAAGGTTCCATCTGGTGACAGAAAACGCAGGTCGGGCTGTAGAACATGATGGCAACCGGCTTCTTCCCTTTCTCCACCACTGACTCCCATGTGACGTCGGTGACTTCAAGAACATTTCCCGGGGGTTCTTTGGGCTGCGGTTCTTTTGCCTGAGGTTCCTGATCCATCATGCACCCCTGAGAGTGAGGTACGGGGATACGGCAGATATAGTTTATCCTGATGAGAGAAGGGAGCTGGCGGGACGGAATGCCCCCGGAAGTCCCGTCAATTACGTTCACCCTGACCTGGTGGCAGGACCGGCAATCCCTGGTATCGGGACCGGATCGGATCACTCGGGTACGGTACAGGGAAGTCTGCCCGGGAAGTACCGGCCCCCACTCCTTTACCCTGTCAGCACAATTCACCGCATGTGCGGAGCTGGCAGTCCTGTATCGATCCATTATTCAGGATCACGGGATAAACTAGAATATGTTGATAGTGCAAATTTGTAAACAGATTTGTATACGGCATCTGCCATGATACGTGCACGCACGGGGAACTTCTCACGATGATATACCAGGTACGTTGATATGGTCAGGCGGTATCTCTCCCTGCTCTCTCTCGCAGAGGCTCTCCGTATTTTAACGACGTCATTTGTCCCCCCGGATCGGGTTGAGACGATCCCGGTCACGCAGGCACTGGGCCGGGTCCTGGCATCCCCGGTCTCCGCGACGTACTCGGTCCCGGAAAATAACCTCGCCGCGATGGATGGGATCGCGGTGAGAAGCGATGATACTGCCGGGGCCAGTGATCAGACACCCGTCACCCTTGACCGGTTTGTCCGCGTCAACACGGGTAATATCGTTCCCCCCGGGTACGATGCGGTGGTCATGATCGAAGACACTTGGCAGGAGGGTGACCGGTTCCAGGTACGCAAGGCCGCCGCACCGTGGCAGCATGTCCGGACGGCCGGTGAAGATATCCGGGAAGGCCGGCTGGTCCTCCCCCGCGGGCACCAGGTCCGTGCCTTTGATATCGGTGCACTGGCGACCTACGGGGTTGTAAACCTCGATGTCCGGACCGTGCAGGCTGGCATTATCGCAACCGGCAGCGAACTTGTACCGCTGGGAGTGCGCCCGGCACCGGGGCAGGTCGTGGAGAGCAACACGATCATGGCACAGGTCTTCCTCGAATCGATGGGTGCGCATTGCACCCGGTCGCCTATCGTGCGCGATGACCCCGGCGAGATCGAACAGGCACTCCTGTCTGCGGTGCAATCCTCTGATCTCGTCCTTGTCTCTGCAGGTTCGTCTGCCGGCACCCGTGACTTCACGGCAGATGTGCTGGCAACGCTCGGCGAACTCCTCTTTCACGGTGTTGCCGTCAAGCCGGGCAAGCCGGTCATGCTGGGGAGGATCCGGGGCAGACCGGTCATCGGCCTGCCGGGGTATCCCCTTGCCGCCCAGACGGTGCTGCGCGAATTTGCGGCGCCGCTGCTGGAGTGGTGGGGGCTTGCACCGCCGCACCGCCATGCGGTCCGGGCACGGCTTTCAACCGGGATCAGTTCCGATCTCGGGTTTGACGAGTTCGTTCCGGTCTCAGTAGGACAGATCGGGGCAGAATCATGGGGAATTGCTCATTCACGGGGATCCGGGGTGCAGATGGCAACCATCAGGGCCAACGGCTATCTGCATATCCCCGCACCGGTCGAAGGGTACGATGCGGGGCACGAGGTGGAAGTGACCCTGACCACGGATCCCGTAACCATCGGGAGGACAATTCTTCTCACGGGGGTCGTCGATCCCGCGCTGGAGGAACTGGGAGCGATCGCCAGCGGCCATGGCATCTTCCTGCATGCGGCAGCCACGGGAAACGCCGGCGCGATCCTTGCCCTCCGGCGCGGTTCCTGCCATGCCGCGCCGATGTCCATCCCGGTCTCGCCGTTCCTCAGGGAGTGCCGGGTCATCATGCCGCATCTCACATCGCTCGACCTCGCGTTTGTCCATATCGCAACGCTCCAGCAGGGCATCGCATCCCGGGAAGATGTATCCCTGGAACGCCTCTCATCCGTGCGCTGTGTTACCACCCGGAAAGATTCCGCTGAACGCATCATACTTGAGGCGCTCCTCGCTTCACAAGGTACCGGGCCCTCAGGGATTGCCGGCGATGGGGACGAAGTGGCGAACTCCGCAGCGGTCGCTGCCGCTGTTTTCCATGGCCACGCTGATGCAGGCATCTGTTCCCGGGGAGCCGCAGCGGCCTGTGGCCTCCGGTTTGTTCCGGTGGCACAGGAGCAGTACGAACTGGTGGTGCGCCGGGAGATGCTCGGGGACCCGCGCATCGCTGCCCTCCTTTCCCTGGTCAACTCCGATGAATACCGCCATCTCATGGAACGCAGGGGGATGTATGATACAGCACAGACGGGAACTATCCGCTGCGGATCCCCGGATAACCCGGAGACCGTAGCCATGCCCCGCAGCAACCTTCCCGGTTTCTCCTGAACCATGACCATCGCATCTTTATACTCGCATCAGGTAACAGAGAACTGAAATCGTTTACCGGGGGAGAATGTGGTATGCACATGATAATCGGGGGCAGGGATGCCGGATCAGCAGACGATCGCTGGATGGATGTCATCAACCCCGCGACCGGCGGGATCATTGACAAAGTTCCCCGGGGATCCTCTGCCGATGCCGATGCAGCGGTTGAAGCGGCAGAAGCGGCATTCCCCTCATGGTCGGGCAGGACCGCCCGGGAACGCGGGATGATCCTCTGTCATGCAGCAGGGAAGATACGGGAACAGCACACGGCACTGGCGCGCCTCCTCACGCAGGAGCAGGGAAAACCGCTGAAAGAATCGATCGACGAGGTGCGGGGCTGTGCCAACATCCTTGAATATTACTCCTCCATCGCCGGCCGGCCTTCCGGTGAACTCGTCCAGCTGGGACCTGCGGGGGACTGCCTCGTCACCTGGGTCCCTCTCGGTGTCTGCGGGGCGATCATCCCGTGGAATATGCCCGTCCTTATCATGGGCTGGAAGCTGGGGCCCGCCCTGCTCGCGGGCAACACGGTCGTCCTCAAACCGGCCTCGACCACCCCACTGACAAACCTGGGAATCGCACGGATCCTGCAGGATGCCGGGCTCCCGCCGGGGGTGTTGAATGTCGTCACCGGGCCGGGGGAGACGGTCGGCCCGGCGATCGTCTGCCACCCCTCGGTCAGGAAGATCTCGTTTACCGGCGACTGCGAGACCGGGCACCGGATCCGGGAGATGGCGCAAGGACAGTTCAAGGAGATCACGCTCGAATTGGGTGGATCGGACCCGATGATCGTGATGGACGATGCCGATATCGGGAGCGCAGTCGAAGGGGCGATCCGCGGGAGGTTTTACAATGCGGGCCAGATCTGTACCGCCGTCAAACGTCTCTACCTCCACGAGAAGATCGCGCCGGCCTTTCTGAAAACGTTGCAGGAGAGGACGGAGGCCCTCCGGTTAGGCGACGGGCTCGCCCCCGGCACGGACATGGGACCGATGAACAGCGCCGGCCAGCGGGAGAAGGTAGCGACTGTTCTTGGCGACGCACTCGCGCATGACGAAGGGGGCCTCCTCACCGGCGGTTCGGCTCCGGCGGGTGGTGCATATGAGGATGGATTTTTCTTCCGCCCGACGCTTGTCACCGGCGTGGCACCCGGTTCCCGGCTGCTCACGAACGAGATCTTTGGCCCGGTGCTGCCCGTCATGACCGTCCTCGATCTGGATACCGCCATCCGGGAGGCGAACCGTTCACGGTACGGTCTCGGCGCATCGGTCTGGACGCGGGATATCGGGGTAGTAAAGAGGGTCTTTTCCGAAGTGAAGGCCGGTATTGTCTGGGTCAACCGGCACCTCACGGTGCCCCCGGAGGTCCCGTTCGGCGGGATGAACGAGAGCGGGATCGGCCGGGAGAACGGTTACCACGCCATCGACGCGTACACCCAGACAAAGACCCTCTTCCTTGGCTGGTAAATCGGTCTCTCCCGCACTGCACCTTCCGCATGGCCGGGAGCGATATGTTCAGGAGCGCCCGGACCGATTGCGATCTCCCAAGCAGCACTCCCGTACTGTCATCATTGCGGAGTGAACGCGAACCAATGATTCATGTATTCCGGCACGGTCCATCTCTCACCATACCGGAAATCCGATACAATCTGGCCGAACAGTGGATCACCCGTGAGAAGATTCTATATCCCTATTGAGTCCTCCGATATGGTGCAGGATTATAAGCTCGCTATCCTAACCTTGAATGAAGCATGCATGCGGGAGTTCATCGGTTAAGAGAACCGCATGCCGGCAGGAACCGGGATGACAACTGCACCACCGCCGCTCAATGATCCATCTCTCTATATCAACCGCGAACTGAGCTGGATAAAATTCAACCGGCGTGTCCTTGACGAGGCGCGGGACGAGCGGCACCCCCTCCTCGAACGGGTGAAGTTTCTCTCCATCTTCGCCAACAACCTCGATGAATTTTTCATGATCCGGGTCTCGGGTCTCCAGAGGCAGGCGGCAAAAGGCGTCCTGAAGGCACCACCGGACGGCATGACCCCGTCGGAACAGCTGGCAGCCATCCAGCGGGCGCTCCTCCCGGAACTTTCTCTCCAGTACGACTGCTGGAACAAGAAGTTACTCCCGGCGCTTGCGGCATCGGGGATATTCATTCACGCCTATGCCGAACTTGACGAGACGCAAAAAAAAGCCCTCCACACGTTCTTTGTCGAGGAGGTATTCCCTGTCCTCACCCCGCTCGCCTTCGACAGCGCCCACCCGTTCCCTTTTATTTCCAACCTCTCGCTCAACCTCGCCATCATCGTCCGCGATCCTGCAAAGAAAGATCTGTTTGCACGGGTCAAGGTACCCACCAACCTCTTCTCCCGGTTGATCCGGGTTCCCGACGGGGCAAAAAGCGCACACCCTGACGACAGGAATGTGCACCTCGTGTGCCTTGAGGACGTCATCGCTGCCCACCTTGACATGCTCTTTCCCGGGCTCGAAGTGGTGGGATCGTTTCCCTTCCGGATCACCCGGGACGCCGATCTCGATATCGAGGTGGACGAGGCCTCCGATCTCCTGACGACCGTGGAGGAGATCATGGAGCAGCGCGCCCGGGGAAACCCCGTCCGGATCGAGGTCGACTGCTCGATGCACGAGAACATCTGCCACATGCTCGGGAAAAAACTGGGTGTCGGTTCCCATATGCTTTACCGGGTCGGGTTCCCGGTCGGCATGGCCGATCTCATGCAGCTCCTCTCGCTTGACCGCCCCGACCTCAAGGACACGCCATTCCAGCCATCGATCCCCCCGGAACTCGACGACGAGAAGGATATCTTCTCCGCGATCCGCCAGAAGGACATCCTGCTGTACCACCCCTACGACGGGTTCTCGCCCGTGATCAGTTTCCTCCGCCAGGCGGCCCATGACCCGGATGTCCTTGCGATTAAGATCACGCTGTACCGGGTGGGTTCCAACTCCCCTGTTGTCAGCACGCTCCTCGAAGCCCGCGAGAACGGGAAGGCGGTCGCTGCGCTGATCGAACTCAAGGCGCGGTTTGACGAGGAGAATAATATCGGCTGGGCCCGGGCGCTCGAAGCCGATGGCGTCCACGTGGTCTATGGCGTCGTGGGGCTCAAGGTGCATGCAAAACTCTGCATGGTGGTCCGGCGGGAGAAGGACGGGATACGGAGGTACCTGCACCTCGGCACCGGCAACTACAACGCGACGACCAGCCGCATCTACACCGACTGCGGGATGTTCACCTGCGACCCGGACATCGGGCATGATGTGGCTAACCTCTTCAACTTCCTCACCGGCTACGCCCGTTTTGACCAGTACCGGAAACTTGCCGTGGCGCCGGTCACCCTGCGTGCGGCCATTCTCGGGCGGATAGAACGGGAGACCGCCCGCCACCGGCAGCATGGCGACGGGTACCTTGCCTTCAAGATGAACGCTCTTGTTGACCCTGAGTGCATCGCCGCCCTCTACCGCGCGTCCCAGGCCGGTGTGAAGATCGATCTCCAGGTACGGGGCATCTGCTGCCTCCGGCCGGGCATCCCGGGTGTCAGCGAGACCATCACGGTCAGTTCGATCGTCGGCCGGTTCCTTGAGCATGCCCGCATCTACTATTTCCGCAACGGCGGGGATGACGAGGTCTTCCTCGGCAGCGCCGACCTGATGCCGCGGAACCTTGACCGCCGGGTGGAAGAACTGTACCCGGTGGAGGACCCCGCCATCAGGAAGGCGCTCGTCTCGACGATCCTCGATGTCCAGCTCCGGGACAACCAGAAGCTGCGGCTGCTAAGGAGCGACGGCACCTACGAGCGGCGGGTGCCTGCTCCCGGTGAGACACCCCTCAATGCCCAGTCATGGTTTGTCGAACACCGGGGGATCTGGTACCATGACCGGCAATGAGCAGGCGGTACCGGTAAAGGGGTCATGTGTTTTCGGGGCACAGCGCCTGCTCCCCCAGCTCGATGCGTTCACCAAGGAGATCAACGGGGTCAAAAGCGGCGAGGATATCGAGCACATCCACCGCATGCGGGTGGCGTCCCGCCGGTTGCGTGCGGCGCTCCCCCTCTTTTCCGCCTGCTTCCCGGAGAAAGAGTACCGCCTCTGGGCATCGGAGATCCGAAAGGTCACCCGTGCACTCGGGGACGCACGCGACGCAGACGTCCAGATCGCGTTTTTAAAAAAATATCTCCGGAAACTGGAGGAACCTAGTGAAGGTCCCTTGCATAACGGGCCGGTGCCAGCGGCCCCGGCTCACCACTCCCTCGACCTGGTCCTCTCCCGGCTGCAGAAAAAACGCTCCGGCTGCCAGGACGATGTCGTCCATGCCCTTGAAGAACTGGAACAGGGGCGCGGTATCGATGGGATCCGTGCAGCCTGCCGGAACATCCTGCCGGAGCACGGGCGGCGACACCGGCGACACCGGATGTATGGCCTTCCGGCCGTCGCATCGGCACGGATAGGAAACCGCCTCCTTGGCCTCTTTTCCTACGAGCCCTGGGTGCACAACCCGGATGCGATCGCCGAGCACCATGCCATGCGGATTGCCGCAAAGAAACTCCGGTACACCATGGAGCTGTACGCCCCGCTCTACCGGCGGGAATTGAAAAAACCGATCGCCCGGGTCAAAAAGGTTCAGGACCTGCTGGGCGACATCCATGACTGCGACGTCTGGATCGACGACATCACGCTCCTCATCATGAAAGAGCGGAACCGGCCCCACGCCCTCCACGACCTCCGCCACGGCCGGGCGTACGCAATCGCCCCACTCCGGCGGCTGCTGATCAACCGGGAGCGGCGGCGCCAGCGGCTCTACCGGCAGTTTGTCCGGTTCTGGGAGTCCCTCCAGCGGTCAGGCCTCTGGAATGAACTGCGGGCCACCGTCATTTCAGGCCAGAAGAATGCGTACGGCGTTCGGCCGGTTTCTTCCGGGGCAACGGAACGGGAGGGGATCCAGCGGCTCGCCGGGGAAGCGCCTGCGCAGCAGGAGCATTCCCGGGCCGTTGCCGCGCTTGCGCTCGGGTTATTCGACCAGCTCCCGGATCTGCACCGGCTGGGCGACCGCGACCGCACGCTCCTTGACTATGCCGCCCTCCTGCACGACATCGGCTGGACGTCCGGGGAGAAAGGGCACCAGAAGAGGAGCGCCCGCATGATCCTCGCTGATGAAGACCTCCCCCTTGGCACACGGGAACGGGGAATCGTCGGGCTGGTCGCCGGGTCCCACGGGACAAACGTCCGGCTCGCGGGCAACGGGCTGTACCAGCTCCTTTCGCGTGAAGACCAGCACCGCGTGCTGGCCCTCGCGGCGATCCTCCGTGTCGCGGACGGTCTCGATTACCTCCACCAGCAGACCGTCACCGGCCTGCACTGCACGGCCGGTACTGATGAGATCGTCTGCACGATCACGGCATCGGGAGATGCGATGATCGAAAAGCGGCGGGCGCTTGCCAAGAGCGACCTGTTCACCGAGATCTTTGGCCGGAAGCTGGTGATACCATAAGGTCACGGAAGATCGGGCCTGCCGGCCGGGTCGTCGCCTTCATCGATATCGGGACCAACTCCGTCCGGATGCTCGTCGTCCGGCTGAACCCGAACAACTCCTATACCATCCTCTCCCGGCAGAAACAGCAGGTGCGGCTGGGCGAAGGGGAGTTCGATGACGAAGAGATCCGGCGTGACGCCATCGAACGGACCACCCTTGTCTGCAAACGGTTTACCGATCTTGCCCGCTCGTTCAATGCCGAGGAGTTTGTCGCGGTCGCCACGTCCGCCGCCCGGGAAGCCGCGAACCAGAACGAGTTCCTGATCTCGCTGCGGCACGAAGCCCGCCTCGATGTGCGGGTGATCTCCGGCATGGAGGAGGCACGGCTGATCTATCTTGGGGTGGCAAGCGGGATGCATATCGGTGACCAGCTGGCACTCTTCATCGATATCGGCGGGGGGAGCACCGAGATCGCGCTGGGCGGCCGGCAGCAGTACCAGTTCCTCGATAGTTTCCGGCTGGGCGCGATCCGGCTGACCAACCAGTACCTCCCGCACAACGGGGCAGATCCCATCAGCCCGGACCAGTACCGGAAAGTCCAGCAGCATGTCAAGAACGCGATCATCCACTCGGTCCAGAAGATCCGCAAACAGAAGCCCGAGATTGTGATCGGCAGTTCCGGCACCATCATGAACCTTGCCGAGATCGCGCAGAAAGCCGTCCACCAGAACGGCAGTACCGACGGGACCACCCTGACCTACCGGGATCTCCGGAAGGTGATCGACCTCCTCTGCCCGCTCTCCCTTGAACAGCGCCGGAAGGTCCCCGGCGTCAACCCGGAACGGGCGGATATCATCATCGCCGGCGCGGCCATCCTCGATACCTTCATGAAGGAACTCTCCCTTGAATCGGTCAGCATCACAGGCCGGGGCCTCCAGGACGGTCTGCTGGTGGATTACCTCTCCCGGATCGAGAACTTTCCCCTGTTCGGGGAGTTGTCGCCGCGCGAACGCAGCGTCCTGCAGCTGGGGCGTTCCTGCGGCATCAACGAGGCGCACGCCCGCACGGTCACCGGGCTGGTGCTGGAGCTCTTTGACAGCGCACAGGAACTGAAACTGCACAGCTTCGGGGACTGGGAGCGCGAACTGCTCGAGTATGCCACGTTCCTCCACGATATCGGCTCGTTCATCTCGTTTGCCAACCACCACGCCCATTCCTATTATATCATAAAAAATTCCGAACTCCTCGGCTTTGACTTGAAAGAGATCAACATCATGGCAAACCTTGCCCGGTTCCACCGGAAGAAGATGCCCCGGAAGAAGAACCTCGAGATACTGGACCTCGGCCCGCGGGAACAGGAGATGGTCCGTCTCCTCTCGACATTTATCCGCCTCGGTGAAAGCCTCGACCGGAGCCATGCCGCGCTGGTGCAGCACGTCAAGTTCGTCCGCGTGGAGAAGAACACCGTGACGCTCGATGTGATCACCCGGGGGGACTGCCAGCTCGAGATCTGGGGCGTGGAGGCAGAGCAGCGGGCGTTTGAAAAGGCGTTCGGGAAGGATCTCGTCCTTGAAGTCATCGAGATGAAACCTAATGAGAAGGCAGCATAATCCGCCCGGCCGCCGCGGGGCGCGGCGCTGTTTTTTACGCTTCGGCAGTTTGTAGTGCTGCCGGTGTTGCCCGTGGTTCTGCCCTTATGCCCGGGAGGTTCATGCAGCCGGCACGGTTATAGCCTGCGGTCACCGGCTCTCTGGGATTACAAAACCGTCGCGGAAAACCGGGTCGTTTGAAGCAACGGGAAAAAACGAGGGGAAAAGGTTTGCCTTACTGCCGGGTCGCCTGCTGGCTTCCCAGTGCATTTTTCACCATATCTGCCACGTCCAGGGGCAGGTTCATCCCGCCAAGAACGGTCGGAAGGACTGCCGCGATCACTTTCTGGCCTTCGGGGGTCCCGGCAAAATTCTGCAGGAAGCTGATGCCTTCCGGGGAGCCAAGGTACTTGCTGATCGCAGCCTTCCCGTCCGGGGTCGCCAGGTAACTGTTCACCGCTCCGCCGATCCCGCTTAATCCGCCCAATGATCCAAAATCCATCTCTTTCACTCCAAAGGTAATGTTGTCTGCATAAGTTGGCGATAATTATTCTTAAATAGAGAGGTGGATTTCAGGACGGACATGTACATTTTTCACCCGCCGGGACAGGGAACCCGGGAACATTTTCCGGGGGATCCGGTAAAAAGAGGGTTTCCTGAGGGTACGAGGTACTCATCAGGGTTTTTGGCATGCTCACAGGTCCGGAAGAATCATCCGAACCTCAGAGTTTCTTGAGGGCCTGCACGAGCCTGCCGACGGTCTCCTGCGCATCGCCATAGAGCATCCGCGTGTTGTCCCGGTAGAACAGGTCGTTCTCGATCCCGGCAAAGCCCTTCCCCTGGCCGCGCTTCAGGACGACCACATTCCTGGCCTGCTCGACATCGAGGATGGGCATGCCAAAGAGCGGGCTCCTCTCGCGGTGCGCTGCCGGGTTGACGGTGTCATTTGCCCCGATGACGAGGACGACATCGGTGCCGGCGAACTCCGGGTTGATCTCGTCCCGGTCGAAGAGGCGGTCGTACGCGACCCCGGCCTCGGCGAGCAGGACGTTCATGTGCCCGGGCATCCGCCCGGCGACCGGGTGGATCGCAAACTTCACGGTGATGCCTCTGCTCTCCATGAGGTCGGTCAGCTCCTTGACCTTCTGCTGCGCCTGCGCGACGGCCATGCCGTACCCGGGGGCGATGATCACCTTGCCGGCGTAGGCAAGCATGACCGCGACATCGTCGACCTCGACCGGCTTCATGCTGCCCGGTATCTGCACCCCCTGCTCCTCGGTCGCACCGAACGCGCCGAAGAAGACGTTGGAGAGCGAACGGTTCATCGCCTTTGCCATGTTGATCGTCAGCAGCGACCCCGCGGCACCGACAATGATCCCGGCGACGACCATCGCGTAGTTGGGGGTTGCAAAAGAGAACCCGTCGAGCGCGACCGCAAGCCCGGTGAACGCGTTGTACATCGAGATCACGACCGGCATGTCTGCCCCGCCGATGGGGAGCGTCATGAGGACCCCAAAGACGAGCGAGAGGAGAAAGAAGATCGGGAGGTTCAGGGCAATGGCGGACGGGACCCGGACCGGATTCAGGACAATGAGCGCCCCGGTGATGACGGCGATGGCAAGGACGGCCGTATTGAGAACCTGCTGGCCCGCGAAGATGACCGGGCGCGGGCGCATCCAGCCCTGGAGCTTCGCAAACGCGATGATGCTCCCGGCAAACGAGACGGCCCCGATAAGCCCGCCAATGACGGCAAGGGAACTGGTCACATCGATAGTGCCGAGGAGCGCGACCGCCGAGATCCCGGCTGCTGCGCCGCCGCCCATGCCATTGAAGAGCGCGACCATCTGGGGCATGCCGGTCATCGCGACGCGCTTTGCCGCGATGTACCCGAAGCCCCCGCCGATGACGATCCCGATCGCCATCAGCGCGAAGTTGGTGAGGCCCGGGGTCAGGAACGTGACCAGCGTCGCGATCAGCATTGCGGCGCCGGCCCAGACGATCCCGCTCCGCGCGGTGAGCGGGTGGCTCATCCGCTGGAGACCGATGATGAAGAAGAAGATCGTCGCAATGTAGACCGGGTCGATCACCCAGGAGAGGTCGGTCATCACGGGCCTCCTTTTTCCTGCTTCTTTTTGCTCCGGTCGAACATCTGGAGGATCCGTTCGGTGACGACATACCCGCCGGTGACGTTTGCCGCGCCAAGGACAACGGCGACAAAACCGATAGCCTGCTCGAGGGGCGTCGTCGCGAGACCGAGCGCGATCATAGCCCCGACCAGCACGATCCCGTGGATGAAGTTCGAGCCGCTCATCAGCGGCGTGTGGAGGATAACGGGCACCCGGCTGATGACGACATAGCCGGTGAACGCGGCCAGCATCGCGATGTAGACCGCGGTCCAGAGAAGGGTAGTATCGGTCATGGTCTGCTCCCCTCCAGCAGGTCGCGGGTCGGTTTGTGGACCACGGTCCCCGCGTGGACGAGGAGGCTCGCGGTCAGGATCTCGTCGGTGAACTCCGGGACGAGTCCCCCCTCTTTGGTGAGGAGGAGCGCCAGGAACGACTGGAGGTTCTTTGCATACATCTGGCTCGCGTGGAACGGCACCCGGGCCGGGAGGTTCCGCGGGCCGATGATCGTCACCCCGTGCTCCCGGATCGTTGTTCCGGCCTGCGTCAGCTCGCAGTTGCCGCCCGTCTCGGCCGCAAGGTCGACGATGACGGCACCTGGCTGCATCCTTGCGACGGTCTCCCGGGTGATGAGGACCGGGGCCCTGCGGCCGGGGATGGCGGCCGTCGTGATCACGATATCGGCCCGCGCGACCGCGGCGGAGACCATCTGCTGCTCCTGTTCCTTCTCCTCCGGCGTCAGCTCGCGGGCGTAGCCGCCCTGCCCTTCGGCATTGATCGCGAGCTCGAGGAACTTTGCGCCGAGACTCCTGACCTGTTCGCCGGCAGCGCGCCGGACGTCGTAGGCCTCGACCATGGCGCCGAGACGCTTTGCCGTGGCAATCGCCATGAGGCCGGCGATGCCGGCACCGAGGATGAGTACCGTCGAGGGCCGTATCGTGCCGGCCGCGGTCGTGAGCATCGGCAAAAACTTCGGGCAGTTCTCCGCACCGAGAATGACCGCCACGTACCCTCCCGCCGTTGCCTGCGAGCTGAGCGCATCCATGCTCTGGGCGCGGCTGATCCGCGGGACGAGTTCGAGGGCAAACGCGGTGACCTGACGGTCGCGCATCCGGGCAATTGCCTCAGGGTTGCCGGCCGCGTTCATGAAACCGATCACGATCGTCCCTTTCTCCAGCTGGTCGACCTCGGCCACGGTCGGGGGCTGGACGCGGAGTACCATCGTTGCCCCCTTCAGCAGGTCGGCCCGGCCGGCAACGATCTTTGCCCCGGCAGCAATATACAGGCTGTCCGGGTAGTATGCCGCCGCTCCTGCGTCATGCTCGACCCGGACCTCGTACCCCGATTTCGTGAGGTTCCGGACAACCTCCGGCACGGTTGCCACCCGCTGTTCTCCGGCCCCGATCTCGTTCGGGACTGCGATCACGACCGGCGATGTCACCGTTCCCACCAGTCCTGCCCCGTCCTATCACCATAAACCACGGACTTCACTCCCTCGATGATCTGCGATGTAGCGTACACATTAACCGGCAAGCTTCTTTATTTTACGCACCCGGACGGCAACCCCGCGGCGGGAGGACTTCATCTCCTGCGATGACATTGCCGCCCTGCCCGTGGCGATCACCCGGGGTCCGACCACCAGTACCTCGTCTCCGTCCCGGATGGACGGGTCGGCATCAAGGACGCCCGGCACGAGCACGTCGCCTTCGGGCACGAAGTCCGCGATGGTCACGCGGTACCCCTGCGGGAGCAGGTCCCACCCTTCAAAGGTCGGGCGGAGCAGGCCGGTGCCGGTATCGATCGAGAAGAGCTGCCGGTTGTCCCGGGAGTAGAAGAGCTCCGGGAAGTGGCCCCGCTGGAGGATGCCTCTGGTCTCAACGTCGCAGCCGAACTGGCAGGAGAGCATCCCGTGGAGACGGTCGTCCCTGAGGCGGCGCTCACCGGCAAGAGCCCGGTCGAGGTGCGCAAGGGCCGCGTCGCCGGCCGGGCGTTCGCGGCAGGAGTATTCGAGCGCGATCCCGCAGGCAGCGGCCGCCATCTCCGCGACCCTGAGTGCACCGCCCTCGAGATGGGCGATCACCCGCTCGTACCGGTGCAGCGCGAAGTAGCGTGCGACGATACCCGAGATGTACGCGCACTCCTCGGCGTCCCAGAACCCCGTCACCGGGACATCGTAGTGCATCGCGGGGTACACGCACTCCAGTTCCCGGGGGACAAGGCCCAGCGGCGAGGTGATGACAAGCTCGTGGGCCCGTCCGGCGATTGCCTGCCGGAACCGGCGGTGGCTCTGCGAGAGCGAATAGGGTTTCTTTGCCGAGCAGGGCAGGAGGACGGCGACCGTGGCACGGGGCGGCCGGTACCGGGAGAGGAGACGTTCCGCGAACCGGCGCACCTCGGCCCTCTGCATCGATTCCCCGGCGTTTGCCCGCATCACGCCGGTGCGGGCAACGGGGGCGTATACTTCCGACCACGCGTAATCCGCGTCGAGGTGGCGCATGATGGCGACGTGGTTTGCGTTCATCCGGCACCGGGCCTCGACCAGTTCGCGGAGGCTGGCCTGCCCGATGAAGTACCGGGCGAGGGCGACCTC
>Ga0326728_10007035_pt1 | contig 29521 bp, 19 predicted proteins | sample MB3enrmetagenome_FD_207602 | JGI IMG/M metagenome (GOLD analysis project Ga0326728, IMG submission 207602) | Lab enriched peat soil microbial communities from McLean, Ithaca, NY, United States - MB31MN | ecosystem: Environmental > Terrestrial > Soil > Wetlands > Peat | place: USA: New York... | reverse complement strand
CCATCCCCTTCTCCGGGCTGCACGCGCCCTGCGCAAACCAGCTTTCGGCTGCGCAAGTGGCCGCTTTTGGCAGTCAGCCTCTCAGCATTCCGCTCAATGGGTCCTGTAGTCCTAACCAGAACGCAGAGCCGAATCCGACAGGCGCCACGGTGCCTGTCACTCAGCCGATCTTTATGCCGTACACAAACAACGCGCTTCCGTTCGTCGCCGGGAACGCCACGGCACTGCTGAACGCAGGCATCTTCCCGGCTCCGACCAACGGACACAATTTCCAGGGTGGGAACAAGCAGCCAATCACTGTGCGGGAAGAGATGGTCCGGATCGATCACACGTTTAACGACAAGTTTTCGATTTTCGGACACTTTGTCTATGATACAGTCTCGCAAACCTACGGGGAAACGATTTGGAGCGGCGATAACGTTCCCACCGTCAGCAGCACGTTCGGCAATCCCTCGAAAAGCGCTGTGGTTCATCTGCTCCACACCATTCGCCCCAATCTGCTCAACGAGATTGCCTTTAACTACAACGGCAACAAAATCAACATCCTTCCCGCGGGCGTGTACACGGCGCCCACCGGCTTCCAATTTAACCGCATATTTCCGGGCCCCAACGCCGATACTCGCATTCCGACGATCAATCTGAGCGCCCAGACGGGAACGCAATATAGCGCCAACTGGACCCCGTGGCTCAATCACTACAACGATTACCAAATCCGCGACGACATTTCCTGGACCAGGGGAACTCACCAAATACGGATGGGTGGCAGCTGGGCGCTCTACGCCAAGCAACAGGACGTGTTCGCCTCCACTCAGGGCAATTTCGGGTTCAACGGTTCTTACTCGGGCAACGACTTTGCCGATTTTCTGTTGGGCTATGCTCAATCGTATGAAGAGGATGCCATTCACGATCACGGCGATTGGAACAATGTTTCCTGGGCCGCCTACATCCAGGACAACTGGCGCGCCAACAAGAAACTCACTTTGAATCTTGGAGTGCGGTGGGATGGAGTGCCGCATACCTACGAAACCAACAAACGCATGTCGAGCTTCTACGCTCCTCTATATGACCAAAATGCCCGTCCGACGTGGGACAGCAATGGCACAATCTGCAGCAGCGCCACCGACCCAGGTTGCACCGCTGCTAGCCCCGGTTTGGGCACCAGTCCCAACTCGATCCTGGCGGGTGTTCCGCTGTATACGAACGGCATCGGCATCGGCGGTGAAGGCAACGTCCCGAGGGGCATGGTGGACAACCACTGGGCCGCTTTTGGACCACGGATTGGATTTGCCTATGACCTGACCGGCCAGGGCAAGACCGTCGTCCGCGGCGGATTTGGCATCATGTACGAGCGCATTCAAGGCAACGACGTGTACGATTCCGCCACGAATGTTCCGTTCGACGCCAGCGTCACGTTCAACAACGTTCTGCTGTCGAATCCAGGTACCGCCATTAGTTCAGGCAACACGCTTTCGGTGCCGATCGTTGCTACCAGCGTCACCGGTTTCGACAAAGTCAATTACAAACTGCCGATCAGCAGTCAGTTCAGTATCGGCGTGGAGCAGGGGTTAGGCTCGAAGGCGGTGCTGTCCGTCTCTTACGTTGGTACCCAGAACCGGCATCAGAGCGACTACCGCGAGATCAATGCACCTGACGAGAGTCAACTCCCGACCCTCGTGACCGGGACCAACGCGACCCCTTACAACCAGTTGGTGCAGTATCCGGGCTACCACTCCATCCGTCTAGCCACGGATGAGGCGAATGCCCATTACAATTCACTGCAAACTTCCGTCCGCGGGCGTGTGGCGCGCGATCTTCAGCTCCAGGCCGGTTGGACGTTTTCAAAAGCGATCGACCCGACGATGGGCGGCGGCAATGGCTTCGACCTCGATAATATCTCCAATCCCTACGGGGGGTGGAAATTCGATAGCGGACCGTCGATCTTCGATCGCAGGAACGTCCTGTTTGTCAACTTTATCTACGATATCCCCTTATTCCGGGATGCCACCAATGGGGCAGCGAAAACCATACTCGGGGGCTGGCAATTGTCCGCCATCATTAGCGCAATGTCGGGCGCGCCGATCGACATCACGCAGGGCGGTACTACCGCAGCCAGTATCGTTCCCAATTCCACCGTCCGGCCCGACCTTACGGGAAAGATCTCCTATCCCCACAAGGCCACCGAATGGTTCGATACCTCGGTCTTTGCACCCCCGGCATGCACCACAGGCCCAGATTGCTGGGGTACCTTGGGGCATGACGCGCTCCGCGGTCCCGGTCGTGACAACTGGAACATGTCTCTCTTCAAGAACTTCAACTTCACCGAACGCGCCCGTCTGGAATTCCGGGTCGACGCGTTCAACATTTGGAACCACACTCAATTCATCGGAAACGTCAACCAAGGTGGCATTTCCACCAACGCGGCGGCCACCAACTTCGGTCAGATCACTTCGGCTTCCGATCCGAGGATTCTGCAACTTGGCGTGAAGATGGTCTTCTAGTTTGCCTCACGAGGCGAGATTGCCCCGCTCCCAGAGAAACCGCTGGGAGCGGGGTGACATTTTCAGGGCGAAATCATAAACAGTCCCCATCCACGAATCGCGGCCCAGTTATAGAGAGTTGCGAAAACACCGGAGAAGCGATAGGTTGTTTCTTCGGGCACGGATCGTTCTTCAAGTCTTCCTCTACGAATCGACCTCCGCCGCACTGCGACTTGGCATGATGAACTGGAAGCTACAACTGGCCTCGGTTGCGCTGGTATTGTCGGGCGCTGCGCGAGGCCAACCCCCCACTCCCGCCCAAGCCATCGCCCTCGCACAACAGGGGAAACTGGCTGAGGCGGCCCAGGTTTGGCGGGCCGTGACCCAGCGAAATCCTAAGGATGCCGCAGCTTTCGCGAGCTTGGGTGTGGTCCTTTCCAAGGAACAGAAGTACGACGAAGCGGCTTCCGCCTACAAGCATGCACTTGCCCTGAACTCGAAGTTGCCCGGAGTGCAGTTGAATCTCGGCTTGGCCGAGTTCAAGCAGGGACACTTCGACGCGGCCATTCCTCCCCTGTCGGCAGCGTTGAAAGTGGAACCAAAAAATATGCAGGCGCGAACGCTGCTGGGTTTCAGTTACTATGGGGCAAAGCGCTTTGCGGACGCCGTCGAGCCTCTCAAGATCGCCATAGAGTCCGATCCGGACAACGCCGAACTGCATCAGATCTTGGCGCAAAGCTGCTTGTGGGCGAAGCAGTACTCGTGCGCGCTCGACGAATTCCGCCAGATTCTGGAGCAGAACCCGGATTCGCCTGCTGCTCATGTGCTGACCGGCCAGGCACTGGATGGATTGGGAAGGACGCCCGACGCCATCGCCGAATTCCAGGCGGGGGCGAAAATCTCACCGCGCGAACCGAACGTGCATTTTGGCCTGGGCTACCTGTATTGGAAGTCACACCAGTACGACGATGCCAAAAGCGAGTTCGAGAACGAATTGTCCGTCGATTCCAGCCACGCCCAGGCGCTGGCGTACCTGGGCGATATCGAGATGAAGCGGAACCATCCAGAGGAGGCTCTTGCGCTGCTGGACAAAGCCACCAAGCTGCAAGACGACATTCGTATTGCCTACGTGGATTTAGGGACCATTTTCGCCCAGCAGAAGAGGTATGACGAGGCGGTGGGCGCGCTCCAGCGTGCGGTGAAATTGGATCCCGCTCAGCCCGACGCTCACTACCGTTTGGCGCGCGTCTACCAGGACATGAGGAAAACTGCCGAGTCACAGCGGGAGCTTGCCCAAGTCCGCGAACTGCGTGAGAAAGCGGATGATCTGGTCCGCAAGATGGCTGCCTCTCCGCCGGCTCCGCCGCAATAGGTGAGGCAAGACTTCGATCGCGTGATTTGCTCTCAACCACCGCCTGTTGGTGTTGGCTTTGCCATTCTGTTTTTCACCGAGGGAATCGTCGCCTTCCGCGACCTTTCCTTCGAGGGGCCGCTACTCGACGCCTGAGTTACGGCAGGGCACGATGTTCGCGAGAGGTATGGGACAACGCCAGTTACCTCCGAGCATGCCAAGGAGAATAAAGTGCAAGACTGGGGTTGCCGCGCGTTCTAGAATGTTGGGTTCCTGAATCAAGCGCATACGGGGAGTGCCGGTCGTGGAGCTCATATTCGTAGTGTTGGTGTTGTTAGCCGTCGCCACACCGCCATTGACCGTCTTCCTCCTATGGCGGCAGTACAAGCTCCGCCAGCAACTCCAGAGTCTGAAAGAGCTGTGCATCGAGCAGAGTGATGCGCTGCATCGTGAACTGCTGGAGCTCAGGCGTCAAGTGGCGGCCTCTCCGCGGGCTGTCGATTCGACCGCCTCATCTCAGGAGGAAGCACCACGGCACGCCTCTTCCGTAATGCGACCGAAGGCGGAAAAGCCTGCCGCTCCTCCCGCACACGCTGAGGAACCAGCAAAACCACTACCGGCTGAGGCGACCACTGCCGAGAAATTGCAGTTTGTTACCGGAAGATCCCAACCCGCGCTCTGTCCCTGGTGCAGTACTGTCCACGCTGGAGGCGTAAGTAACTGTCCAACGGCGAAACCGATTGCGCAACCATCACAGGTTCAGGCTCCTAGTCCGAAAGAAAAAGTTCCTGCGGTTCGCGAATCGATTCCCACAGCGCCCGCTGTGCCCACCGCAAACCAGCCCGCCAATGGGATTCTCGGCAACGCTAAGCCGGACCATGCGGATCTCTCCGCGAGCCCGCCACATCCTGCCGCGCCAGTAGCGCCAGCAATTCCGCCACAATCTGCCGGACCGGCGGAGCCAGCCGCACCACTGCGGCCAGTCGTACCACCGGTGCCTCCGCCTCCGCATACGGCGGTGCCGCACGTTCCGCCACCGCCTCGGGCTGTGCCGCCCCCGTCGGCGGCTCGCGTCGTCGCGTCGCCGCAGTTTGCTGCGCTCCGCTCTTCCACGCCGAAGCCTACTGCCCAGCAGCGCATGAAGTCTGTCTTCGCTCTCGAAGAAACATTGGGCACGAACTGGCTTAACAAGCTCGGCATCATCATTCTGGTGTTAGGAGTCGCACTCTTTGGCATCTACGAACTTGGCCAGCTTGGCCCGGGCGGCAAAGTGGGCCTTTCTTATGCCGTCTCGCTGGCGCTTTTGGGAGGTGGAATTTTTCTCGAGAGGCGGGAGCGTTATCGCGTTCTTGGCAACACGCTGATCGGCGGCGGCTGGGCACTTCTGTTTTTCACCACCTACGCGTTGAATCACGTGCAGGCAATGCGGGTGATGAGTTCAGAAACCACCGATCTCATCCTCATGCTCGCAGTGGCGATCGCCATGGCCGTGCACACCCTGCGCTATCGCTCGCAGCTGGTTACCGGACTCGCATTTTTGCTGGCTTATAGCACCGTGTCCCTTAGCCATGACAACGTGTACAGTCTCTCCTCCGGCGTGATTCTCGCTATCGGACTGGTGAGCATTGTTCTCAAGATGGATTGGTTCGAGCTCGAAGTCTTTGGCATCTTATCGAGCTATCTCAACCACTTATATTGGTTGTATCGCCTGTTAGGGCCGGAAGGCGCGCAAGGACATCCATTTCCCGAATACCACGCCAGCACTGCGATCCTCTTGTTTTACTGGTTGATCTTCCGGACTTCATATGTAGTCCGAAGGATCAGGTCTCCGTTTCTCGAACATATATCGACTGCAGCTGCGCTGCTCAATACACTGCTGCTGCTCGGAGTGATGAAGTTTCAATCCGTGCGCCCTGAGTTGGCCTTCCTGGCTCTTGTTGTGATCGGCGCGATGGAGTTCAGCTTTGGACAGCTTCCCATAACCAAGCGGCGCCGCGAGGCCTTTATCGTCCTGAGCGTTCTCGGCGCAGCGCTCATGATCGCAGCTGTTCCGTTCCGCTATTCCGGCAACAATGTTGCCATCTTGTGGCTGGCCGGAGCGGAAGCATTTCTCGCTGCAGGCGTGGCCGTGGGCGAAGTGGTTTTCCGGCGAATCGGCTTACTCACTGGACTTCTGGTGGGCGTGCATCTGGTCCGATTCGATTTCATGCAGTTGATCTCGGTCCGGCAGAGCAGCGAGGATCCAGTTCTGACTGCCGGAGTAATGTTCGGGCTGTGCGCCATTGTCTTTTACTTAAATGCGCTTCTTGTAGGAGAGCGCTGGAAGCGGGCTTTTGGCGGATGGCCGGATGCACAACTGCTCTGCACACACTCCTACATCGCAGGATTCGCCGCTGTCGCTGCCGATTGGGCATTGTGCTCTCATGATTGGACGGCTCTCGCTTTCGCTGGCATCATGCTTGCGCTCTCGGCGCTCGGATGGAAGCTGAGGTCTTTTCACCTGCAGGTGCAGTATGGCGTGATTGGCGCGCTCACCTTGTATCGCGTCATCTCTGTAAACCTTCACACAGAAGCTGCTCAATACACTCACGTCCGGATGCGCCTCATCACGCTGCCCCTGATTGCCGCGGCATTTTATCTCACGGCCAGGCGGGCGGCATTCCGCGACGACCAGAATCAGCGCACATTTCGAGGACTGTTCGCAATTGCGGGCACGGCGCTGGTCACGTTGCTCGGCTATTACGAAGTGCCGGAACTCTGGCAACCGCTGGCGGCGATTGCCTTTGCTGTGTTGCTGCTGGAAGTCGGCCAATGGATCGAGTATCACGCGCTGGCGTGGCATGCTCACGTCCTGACTGCCCTGGCGGTGCTGGCGGCTGTGACTGCGGACCCGGCGGGCGTGCGACGTTGGCACAATATCCCAATTCATGCTCTTGGGGCATTGCCGGTGGTCGGGGGAGCATATTGGATTGCTAAGCGAATAAGCCTACCCAGCCGGAGCCACATTGATTCCCGGCATGTTGATTTCGAACGCATTGCCTATAGCTGGGTGGGCACCGGCGTGATGGTCTGGGTGCTTAACGAGGCCGTGCCCGCTCCTTGGATTGCTGTCTCTTGGATTGCCTTTGCGGTTGCCCTTGCGCTTGCGCTGCGCTGGATCGGTTACAAGCACCTCGCGTGGCAGGCAAACGCTGTAGCAGCGTGTGCGCTGGTGCGCGCCTACACTTACAACTTAACGCTGGAGCAGATACTCTGGCGGAGTATCTCACTGCGTCTGGTTACGGTTTCGATGGTCGCTGCGGGCCTCTATTTCCTTTCGCGTCAAGCCACTGTGCCCGGCTCTGAATCCAGGCGCGCACTTACTTACCTGCATACTTTTGCCGCGACGGCGCTGCTGGCCGTCTTAGCCTGGTACGAGGCTCCAGGGGGATGGCTAGCGGTGGTTTGGGCTGTCTTTGCTCTCGTGCTGGCCATCGTGGATCGCCGGTTTGAATTGGAGGATCTCGCGTGGCAGGCGCACGCGCTCGCCGGACTCACATTGCTCCGCAGTGTCACCGTGAACTTGTATGTGACGGAAACCTGGCATGGTATCAGCGTGCGGCTACTGTCACTCTCAATCGTCGCAGTCGTTCTATACGCGCTGTCTAGGATTATTCGGATGCCCGAGGACTGGAGGGCTCGGGAGTTCAACCACATTTATTCCTGGGCCGCATCGGCCCTGGTTTCGCTACTTATGTGGTATGAGTTGCGGCCACTAAGTGTCGCTGTCGGTTGGGCGGTCTTTGGATTGGTTCTTTTCGAATACGGCCTTTTGCGCAACACCCGGCAGTTCCGATTTCAGGCGTATGTGGCGCTGGCCGCTGCCTTCGGCCGTATCTTTTTCGCCAATCTAACGGCAGGTAATCCGGGCGAGTTCTGGGGCCCCCGAATATACACGGTGCTGCCGCTCACCCTCATTTTCTTATTCGTCTATGCGCAGTTAGGTCCAAACGAAAAGAGCGTTCGGGATGATCGTCGGCTGTATTTTGATGCGCTTCTTGGTTATCTCGGCACGGGCAGCGTCGTTGCTCTGTTGTACTTCCAATTTGCGAATGACTGGCTGGTTACGGCCTGGTCGGCAGTCATTTTTATTCTTTTTGGAACAGCTCTTTTACTGAATCGTCCGATCTTCCTGCATCAGGGAATCCTGCTGACGTTAGGCGCCTGCATACGGGGCGTGATGCACAATCTCTTCGGCGCCAGCTATTTCAGCGGCGGCGACTGGACCGGACGATACTTTGTCCTCGGCTCTGCCGTAGCTGTCATGTTGGCGTGCCTTCCACTTGCTTTTCGGCTGCGCGACCGCTACAAAGCGCAGCCCCTTTCGAATGGCTGGGCAGGGGCGCTCGTGCGGCATCCAGAACAGTTCATGTTCTTTGCGCCCGTGCTGCTGCTCACCGTCATGCTTGCTCTCAAGATGCGCGCGGGTATGGTCACTGTCGCCTGGGGCATCGAGGGCGTATTGATCGTGCTGCTTGCTCTTGTGGTCAATGAGCGCAGCTATCGGCTCACCGGGCTGATCCTGCTGTTGCTGTGCGTCGCTAAGGTGATTGTAAGAGACGCGTGGGGGTTGGCGCCGCGCGATCGCTATATCACCTTCATCATCCTCGGAGCCGCGTTATTGCTGGTGTCGTTCCTTTACACCAAGTACCGCGACACGATCCGGCAATTCTTATGAAACAGTTCCTATGAAACGCGCGGCCGCATTTCTTGTTGTGCTGGTCGTTGGCGTTGCGGCGCTCTACTTCAGCCAACGCCGGCGCGAGTCCACTCCCGTTTCTGCCAATGCGGTTGTGGCGCTCGCGGCCGATGCCCAGCGCGACTTGAGCCGGGTACCCATGCGGTTCACGCGTCTTTCGGATGACGAGGAGATCGCGATCGGCAACCAGCTTGCCGAGCAATACGCGGTTACCAACGCCGCTATAAGTCCCGAAGAGCAAGGGCTTGAGAGTTACATTCGCCGCGTGGGCAACACTGTGGCCTTGCACGCGCATCGGCGCCTGCCCTATTCGTTTCATCTCGTGCAGAATCGCGCGATGATAAACGCGTTCTCTCTGCCGGGCGGTCACGTCTATGTTGGTGAAGGTCTGCTCGAGTTGATGACCAGCGAGGACCAACTCGCATTCCTCATCGGGCACGAGGTAGAACATATCGATCACTACCACTGCGCTGAACGCGTGCAAATCGAGGCCCGTCTGCGCCATCTGAACCTCGGCATCGTTGGCGCGCTGGTGCAAATTCCGCTTGGGGTGTGGGAAGCGGGCTACAACAAAGACGAAGAACTCGAAGCCGATCAGGAAGGAATGCGCTTGGCAGTTCTAGGCGGTTACTCGCCTTATGGCGCAGTTAGTCTGTTCGAAAAATTCAGTAAGCTGCAGAGCGAATACATCATTCGTGCAGAGAGTCCCGAAGAGGAGCTTTCGGAATTAGCCATTCAAAGCCTGAAGGGATATTTTCGTTCGCACCCTCAGCCCTCGGAGCGGCTTGCCCAAGCCAATAGCCTGATCGCACGGGAGGGCTGGCAGGATCGGAAGACGGAGACGCCATTTCGAGTTGAGTATGAAGTGCATAACGGCAAGTTTGTAAAGTGAGTTGTAATCCCATCTAGCCACCCATTAGCACTCGTCCGCGGACCGGGACACTCTTATTCACCTCAGTCCTGGCACGGTTTCACTGAAACAAGTCACTGAGATCCACAGTTTTCTTGTCCCCAGCGGCTCGCAGCAGAGGCGTAACGCCGAAGATCTCCTGCATCGTCTTCAGTGTGCTGTGGTCGTAGTGAATGTTAACGCTGTAAGGCTTCTTACCTCCGCCCTTGGCAAACGGCGAAAGCAAGAAAACGCCAATCGGGCCATCACTGAACTGGTTGGTGTCTTCGGCTTCATCGCAGATGATGAACAAGGCGCCGCCTTTCTTGTATGCCTTCGATTCCAGAATTACGGTCACATTCTGCTCAAGCCACGCATCCGATCGCGCCGTATTATCCGCGGGTTCCGAAAGAGCACAAGGATAGATACCCTCGTGTCCCTGATGGCACAGGTTTGGGGTAATAAGGACAGATCGCGGCACAATCCCCAAGAATGTCGTCTACTTTAGTTCGATGGGGACGCTTATGGTGCCAAGGAATCCACTGAAGTTGTCGCGGACCGCGAATTTCACTTCATATTTGCCGGGGGGGAGATCGAGCTTCTCAGGAATTCCGAGGCCGGTTTGCAAGGTTTTCTGCATCATTTCTGGCTTGAGTCCAGTGGCAATGGCCTGCGATGTAGTTGCAACGCTCTTGTGGTTACTGTCGAACGCGAGAGTGATAACCTCCAGGTCGATTGCATTCCCCTTTTCGCGATCGATCATTATGGAATTGCCCATTACGCCAAGCATGAATTCCGCAGGCCTCTTTCCGGTGCCGGAACTTGCAGATTGGAAAGTTGAAGCTGGGTTGCTGGACGACGGCAGGAGACGCGCAGTAAGTCGCAAACCAGTGTATTGGAGGGGCGATGCGAGCGCGTCGACGAGTTGTTTACGCCGGAGTTCGGCAGAGTCCTGAACTTTCGGCGTGACGTAGAATCCGTTGCGGTATCGAACGCGGAGACCATCGCCTGCAACCTGCACTTTAAGTTTGCGCCATCCGGGCCGCGTGTCCCCTCCAAGAGAGTAGCCGAGCACGTAGTAGGTTTTCGAATCATCGACGGCCTCCGTGAAACACTTTTCCAATTCGTCCACGGTGACGCAGGCTCGGCCGCCGGTGGCATCAGCGAAAGCGTGTAAGGTCAGTCGTTGCTGGGAAGCCTTGTCGTAGGGCAGCCGCATTGCCGATTTCGGGCCGTTGATCCCGCGCATATTGTTGATTTGGGTAGAAGAGATTCCGGAATTGGCGCTAGGCAGGTTTCTGGCACTGAAATCCAGCGCATTCAAGTCTACCGGATAGACAGCAATGTTCGCGGAATTGAGAGCTCGCCAGGCTTCTTCATATTCGGCGAACAGGTCGTCGCCCTGGCGAGCGAAGGATTGCGGGTCGTCGATGGTGAACGGAAAACCAGCGCTGGCCCAAATGAGCGTTTTGCGTCCAGGGATCGCTTGGAACGCGTGCGCAAGTTGCGCCATGCCAAGCAGGGTTTCCCGGGTCGCGATGCGCTGGTAGTTAGCGGAAAGCGTGTCGCTGAAATCCTGCATGAAAGTGCCAATGAGTTGCTCCTCGTCCGAACCTTGTTGTTCTTCAAACGAATCGTCGGTGAACACCTCCGGGGGCTGAGTAGCCTCCTCCGAACTTAACGATAGTTTAAGTTTTTGCAGGGCATCGATCAACACCCTGGTGTCGGTGGTGAACGGATGCAGTTGATGAAGGCCGCTGCCATTGAGGCCGAACAGCGCCGTGGGTTCGTCGTGCGATGCGCTCCGCAGCAGGTAGTCGATCAGCTGTCTCTTCGCTTCTAACTGCCTTATCGAAGGCGTATTGATCGTGTCGAGGACAATGGTGGTCAGTCGCCAGGGATGTTCGTCACCGGGGACGAAGTTGGAGTAGCCATCCGAAGTGGCGTCCTTGCGGCGGGCAACCAGTTTCTCCGTTTCCGTTTCTTCGAAGACAGAGACGCTGCGGACATTACCGTTTTCTTCGATCCGAAACGCGTCCTTCTGCAGGCCGGGAACATGCTTGCCGGATTTGTCCGTCACGATGACGGGCAACAGAACCAAATCCGTGCGGGCCGTAAGCTTAGACAACTCTTGTGTTGGAAGGACGGTACGGTTTTCGGGAACTGCCGTTGAGGTCCCGGCACTGGACGGCGAGGGCTGCTGGCTAACGTCTTGTTGCCCGAACAAGGGAGACCCCATTAAGAGAACTGCGGCGACTACGAATGCAGGTCGGAGCATGGGATGACCGCCTCCGGATAACGGAATCGGACCCGAGGAACTTTAACACAGTGGACGTGCTAGTGGGTTACAGCCATGTTACGCACGCCAGAGAAACGCATCTCATCTGACGAAGTTGGAGGTTAGCGCCGCACCGCCTGCATTGCTCCCGAGCTTTCCTCCTTGTGTTTCATGGAAAACAGAAACTGCATCCCCAGATAGCCAAAGAATTGCGGCTGGTTGCTCGACGGCCCGCGGAAACTGCGCCCAGCCGTAAATAGCAGCACGAAGTGTTCTCCCAGCTTGTAGCGTCCTCCGCCGTCGAAGGTGTTCCAGTGGTCGGAACCATTGGTGTTAGCGGTGTCATAAACTTCAACGTCGAGTTCCAACCGCTTGCTAACGTCGCGCCCCACCACCAATCCCGCAGCCCAGGCTGCGCCCGCTTTATCGGCGAACCAATAGCCGACCTCCGGATTGATCACGAACCGCCCAACCTTCTTGGTTAACTCGATGGGAAGATAGAACCTGGTGCCACCGTCCACAAGTCCACGCTCTAATGAAGATGTAGGATTGTTGAATTCGAGCTGCGGATACGTCGATATCTGAGTGCCATCTTCGCCGCTGTCATAGAAGCGCCACTTCACGCCCGCTAGCGACTTGCCCAATCCGCTGCGCGTCGGGCCACCGTCGGTACCATCGACCAGGTACGGCACTTGGTACTTGAGCTGGATGCGCGAACCCCAGCCGTAGTTGGCATCGAGGATTGGAGCGTTGTAGATACGCTCGGTGGGATGGCGCTCGGCGTAAGCGGCAACGTTCACCTCCCAATTGCCATCGCCAGGAGTGCCGGGGTCGTCGCCGATGAAGGGTGGACCTCCCTGCCCCCAGCTCGGCAGCGAGAGTGCAGCCAGCAGCGCTAGCAGCAGCGGAACGCAGAAGATGGAGACGGGACCCCTTACGCGGTGCCGCGCAACGATCTTAGCTATGGTTGGAGTTCCGTTGTTGACGTCCAACGCGATTATCTGCCTTGCGCTGCAGCTTTCGCTGCCGGTACCGAAATCGTAACCGCGTCAGGTTCCGTCCAGATGGCTTTCCCGCTGGTCAGGTCGAGACGGTGCATGGTGACCTTCAGGCCGCCGTTATCGACGTCCACCTGCAGGTAGTGGTAATTCACTTCCTTGCTCTGGAAAGGGTCATCCTTGGCGCGTTCAATCGGATAAGCGTGCGCTCCGGCGCCGCCCGTCACAAAGTAGGTGACTCCGCGGTGCTCATGGCGTTCGTAGTTGTGCACGTGTCCGGAGAAAACGACGATCCGCGCGCTCTGGTTCTGCTGACGCGCCTCCAGCATTTTGGCGAGATCCTTCTCCTGCGAGCGGGATGAGTGTCCTCCGCCAAACATTTTCATGTCCGACGAACTGGTGTAGGGAGGATGGTGAAGAACAATAAACACGAAGTCCACATCGCCCGGAAGATGGTCGAGCTTCTGAGTGAGCCACTGTCCTTGCGGGCCAGAGATCTCGTCCTGCGAGCTATCCAGAACGAGCAGCAGCGCGTTGGCGGCGCGGACGGAATAATAACGGCTGTTCTTCAGATCGGGGAAACGCTCGAAATAATTGGTGAGCGCAACTTTTTCACTCCCGTGGAGATCGTGGTTGCCGAGCGCGGGGTAAACCGGAATCTTCTTCTCGCGCCACACCGCAGTCTCAGTGTCCCACACCTTCCAGTCGTCCTTGTCATAACCGTTGTAGACGATATCGCCTCCGAAAGAGATAAACGCAGGATTGGTCTGGGCAATCGCTTGTACCAATGCCTGACGCACGGCCGGATTGGCAGCTTCCGTGTCTTTGGGATCGTGGAAGCGCGAATCGCCATAGGCGACGAAGTGGAAGGGCGTGCTCACTTGCAGTTGCAAATCAACCGGCTCGGTTTGCGACGCCGCCTGGGAATGCGAACGTGTGCACGCAACGCAGGCGAGAAGAAGAACAACCGGCAATTTTTGGAAGAGCTTCATTTAGCGGCCCACCACCAGCACTTCAAACTGTCCCGCTTCCGCCGTGGATAAGAAGAGGCGATGCGTTTTGGGATCGAGCGCCATGGTCTTCGCCTTGGGCAGCGTTTTCACATTTTCGACAACGGAGTACTTGTCCGGGCTGTCTTGGTGAATCACCGTGATGGTGCCTTCTCCGTTGGAATTGAAAACCAGCCGCGACTCGGGATCGAAGGCGGTGGCGTCCACGTGGTCGCCGATGGGAAGCGTAGCGATCACTTGTCCTGTATCGGCGTTCATGACCGCCATTACCTTGCTGCGGCAGCCGATGAACAAGCGCCGATTAGGCCGGTCCATCGCCATACTGGAAGGCGACGCGCACGGCGCTGTCGGCCAGCGCTGTTCGACTTTCAGGGTGCGGGAGTTGATTTTCAGGACCAGGCTCGCGTCTTCCACGTTGTTGTAAACATACCCCGACCCGTCGGCGACCGCAAACTCGGGACCACCGCCTAGATCAACCGTTCCCGCCACTTTTCCGTCCGCCGCTTGAATGGCGGTGGCGCTGTTGCTGTCGCCATTAAATGCGAACACTCGCGACGTAGCGGGATCATAAATGATCGCGTCGGGTTTCTTGCCCACCGGAACTTCGGCGATCGTCTTCAGCGTCTTCAGATCGAAGACGGTGACGGTTGAAGACTGGCCGTTGCTGACGAATCCGCGTCCCAGTTCCGGAGCGATGGCAATTCCATGCACGCCAGGAGTGTTGTCGATCTTGCCCACGATGGCGCCCGAATCGACATCGAGCACTTCAACCTTGGTTCCGTGAGAAACGTACAGCCGGCGTCCGCCTTCGTCGACGGCGAGATAGTCCCAACTGCCCTGGCCGGCAATGGGGATTTTCTTGATGACAGCAAATCCCTCGGCGGACGCGGTGGGGATGCTCGCAAAGGCGAATGCCAACGTGAAAACGGCGGCAAGAAATACATGCATTTTGATAGATGGATTAGACTGCGGATACCTGTTCTTCATCTGTAAGGGCTCCTTATTGCTTGACCGGGTGATTCTCAAAGATGCGTCCGAAGGCGCATTTCTGCGCGACAATCCTGCGGTTCCACTGAGATCGGGGAACCTTGAGGACGTTTGCGGCTTTCGTCACTATTCTCTGCGCGGCTCCCAGCGCAGGCCGAGGGAATATGTTCGACCGTAGAACTCGCGCTGGTTGACGTACTGCGGGCTGCCGTTGTAGAAGCCGAACACTTCATTCGTAAGGTTCAGCCCTTGCACGAGGAATGTGAGACTCTTCTTTACACGGTAGCTGGCTTGCGCGTCCACCTGCAGGTGCGGATAGAAATAGATGTCGCCCGCCGGGCCGGCAGGCCCGACGACGCCGGCGCCTGTCGTCCATTGATATTGGTAAATGCTTGCTCCGTTATAGGAAAGACCTACGCGAGTCGAAAAGCGGCCGCGGTCGTAGGTGGGGCTGATGTTCCAAGTCTTGGGAGCCTGACGCTGCAGTGCGGGAGTGTCTGTGCGGCCGGGCAGAGAGCCGGAGTTGGAGGTTGTCCAACTGTAGTTGGCGGAGATGCCAGTGCCGCTCAGAGCTCCGGGAAGAAATCCCAGGTGCTGGATGTAGGCAACTTCAAAACCCAGCAGGCGGGCATTGGAGCCGTTGATAATGTAACTCAACTTATCGCCCGGGTATTCCTGGTAATACGGGTCACCGGGCCCAATTGACGGGTTGGTGATGTAATAAATGGGAGCGCTCAGTTGCTTGTAAAAAAAGCCCGCCTGGATCTCGCCAAAAGGTTTCAGGTAACGCTCATAGAGCAAGTCGTAGCTGTTGGCGTGTTCGGGCTTGAGGTTGGGATTGCCGATGCCGACCGTATAGGGATTGGAGCTCTCATCCAGTGAAACGTAGGGCACTAGGTCATAAGGGTCTGGGCGAGAGATTCCCCTGCCGTAAACCGCGCGAAGATCAGATTCGTTGTCCAGGCGATAACGCAATTGGACGCTCGGCATGGGGTCCCAGTACCATTGGTTCGCCGGTTGCGGGATAACGGTTGAGGGAAGCGGATTGCCATTGGCGTCGACGTTGTTGATCACTTTGTAGCCGAGTATGTTCAACTGTGTGGCCTCGAAACGCAAGCCAGTCTGCAACCGGAAACGTCCGAATTCGATTGTGTTCATGGCATAGGCAGCCGAAATTCGTTCCGTTAACTCATAGTTACTTGGAGCCGAACCGAAGGTCGTGGCCGGCCCGTCGAGCGGGAGAATATTTTGACTGGCGAGGCTAGGCAGAGCAGCCGTGATTGCGCTGAACGAGGTGACCGGCCCGATCCGATAATCATTGAAGTAATAGTTTGGGTTCATGAATCCGCTCAGATACCCTGGTGTTGACATCGGCGGTGTCGGTGGTGGAGTGAGTAGTAGGCCCTGATCGTAGGTCGGCGAGTAGGCATTTTGGCCCTTGAGGTCATTCCTCACCTTGAAGCCAAATTCCAAGGTCGAGTTATGCTTCCCCACATGGTAGTTCTTTGCATACGACATCGCCCCCTGCAAGTTGACCTGGGACGTATTCCCTGAAGTGAGGTTGACATCCTTAAGGTTCCAGTTTGCCGGATTGAAAAAGGGCGTTCCCGGCGCGGTGCAGGCTGGGCTAAATTGCGGAAGGTTGGGATTGGTGGCGGGGACGTTCAAACAGATGGGCGTCACTCCGTCACTCTGGAACACAGGACCGTTGTATGAGAAATCGAGCCCAGGATTGCCGGCAGCGGCTGCCTGCATCGAGGGGGACACCGAGAGTTCCCAAGCTAACCACGAGTCCGTAAAGATGTGCTTGCCGCCAATTGCCACATTGCCGATCCGATATTCTGGGGCGCGCTCGGAGCTTGAGTACTTCGGCCCTGACCCACCGCTCAGGTTGTAGTCTTGCAGTGTGTACACCCACTTGTCGCCGAAGTCCCTGAAATCCGAGTAGAAGTAGTGCAGATAAATTCCCGCTCCGTCACCGAGTTTGTAATCAAGCGAGCCGCCAAAACCATAGCGTTTGCGCCGATACCGGTATTCGCGGAGATCCATGCTGTCGTACGTTGGGGTCACGAAGTTGGGGTCTACCGAGGGTTCGATGTCATCGATCCCGCGGCCGTTATAGTCGAAGCTGCCGGAGAAAAGTGCCCCAAATTTCTTAGTGGCTCCAAAGCGCTGACCGACGGTGCCATTCACCTGGGCAATGGCGCGAGTATTCAGGATGGGAGTGAATCCGCCGATTACACCAAGAGTCAAGGTCGGCAAATCACCCGCGGTCTTGGTTACAAGATTCACGGATCCGCCGATCGCATCGGCATCCTGATTGGCAGATAGCGTTTTGTTGACCTCGACCGACTCGACGATGTCTGCGGGGATGGTATCGAGTTTCACTTGGCGGACACCAGCTTCTGGCGAAGCTATGGTAACGCCGTCGATGGTCAGGTTGTTCAACCGCGGCTCGGTTCCGCGGATCTGGACGTATTTGCCTTCGCCTTCGTCGCGCTCCAAGGTTACGCTGGGCAGTCGGCCAACAGCGTCGGCGATGTTCGCGTTCGGCAGGGCGGTAATCACGTCGGACGGCAAGACTTGCAAGATGTTGTCTGAAGTGCGCTGCCGGTTGATGGCCTCAGCTTCGCCGTGCGGGCGATCGGCAACCACCGTCACTTCTTCGCTCTTGGCGGAGACATCTAGCTTGGCTTCGATGCGGCTTGCCTGCCCGGCAGCAACCGTGATCTGCTTGGTGAAAGTCGAGAAGCCAACGTAAGAGATGGTGACAGTATAGCTGCCGGGCGCAAGGCCAATGAAATTGAACTCCCCCTGGCCATCGGTGGCTCCGGAAATGTCGCCTGGTTCCAACTTCACTTGTGCGCCGGCGAGTACGGCACCGACCCTGTCAACCGCGCGTCCACTGATTGTTCCATGGCCGCTTTGAGCAGACGCCATGGCACCCAGGAGCGCGCAAAGGGCCAGCAAGATCGGCAATCTAGCAATAGTAAGGAAGAGAGTGCAGCATGAATGCTTCGATTTCATCGACGTAATCTCCTTGAGAACCAGCACCTTCACCGGAGGAGGACTGCCATCCGTTGCTAGCGGTATGCGACTCGCCCAGGAATCCGTGCTCCCCTGCTGCAGAACGTTGTGCCGGTTGAGATGACTGCCAATAGTAGGAAGACGCTGTGAAGCCGTTATTAAAGGAACGTTAATAATTTTTCAGACTCTGTTTTCTGCTACATTTTGCCTCTACCCTAGTGCTTCAGTGTTTTTGCTTAGCGGAAACCGACTGGTTTTTCCATGAAACTGCTGGTTGTCGAAGATGAACGGCGAATGCTGGAGTTGCTGCGCCAAGGTTTGAGTGAAGAAGGGCACACGGTCTCGTGCGCGGTGGATGGCAGCGAAGGATTGCAAATGGTCCGCGATCACGACTTCGATGTGGTCATCCTTGACGTGATGATGCCCAAGATAGACGGATTCGAGCTGGCGCGGCGCATGCGCACCGAAAACAACGTGACACCAGTGCTGATGCTCACCGCCCGAGATGCGGTACCAGACGTCGTGCATGGCCTGGATCTGGGCGCCGACGACTACATGACCAAGCCATTCTCATTCAGCGAACTCCTGTTACGGATTCGCGCTGTAAATCGGTGGGCGGCGGCTCCGGCGAGAGCGCACTTGCAGGTCGCTGGTCTGCTGTTGAATCCCGGCACGCGAGAGGTGTATCGCGATGGGACGCGCCTAAGTCTGACGCGCTCCGAATACCAGTTATTGGAGCGGCTCATGCGCGATGCCGGGCAGGTGGTGACGAGGGAAATACTGATTGCGTCTTCCGGGCGTGAAATGGGGAGCAATACGCTGGAAGCCTTTGTGCGGTTGCTGCGCAATAAAGTTGATTGTGCTGATAACGGTAAACACTGGCGAAAGCTGATTCACACCGTGCGGGGCGTCGGATACGTGATTAGTGCGGACTGGCAATCATGAAAAAACTCTCCATTCGCCTTCGGCTCACGTTGTGGTACCTGGCCATCTTCGCTGCTGCCCAGGTTTTGTTCGGGGTTGCCATGTGGCTGGTCCTGCGACAAGACCTCTACAGCATCGCCGACGGCGCCCTCACCGCCCAGATTGAGGATGTGACCCATTTCCTAAAGTCGCAGAAGAAGAAGAATATGAACGTACTCAAGCTTCGGGAGGAGGCATCCGAGGCGTACGTTGGGGAGCACTCTGGCGACTTCTTGCAAATTTACGATGAGGATGGAAACTGGATTTTCAGGGCACCTTTGCTGGAACGAACTGGATTTCCACCAGTAGCGGCAGATCTGATCAAGAAACCTGCGCTTCAAGATTTCGAACTAGGAAACAAGCCACTTCGCTTCCTCACGCAGCAAATTGAAGTCAACGGTCGCGCCTACGCGGTGCAGGCCGGTCTGCCCACCGATCAGACCATTGCCACGCTAGCGCTGTTTCGGCGTTATCTCCTGATGCTGGCGCCGCTGTCGCTGCTTGCAGCAGCCTCCGGAGGCTACTGGCTCAGCGGCAAGGCCTTGTCTCCGGTCGATGCCATCACGCGGATGGCAAGAACCATCGGCGGCGGCAACCTGGGCGACCGGCTGGAAAAACTTACTACGGGCGATGAACTCCAGCGATTGTCGGACACATTGAATGAGATGTTGGCGCGCATTGAAGACGCCTTTCTCCGCGTCACCCAGTTCACCGCGGATGCGTCGCATGAACTGCGCACGCCCATCTCGCTCATTCGCGCTGAGGCGGAAATTTCTCTCCGGAAGTCGAGAGGAGACGCGGAATATCGCGAAGCTTTACGCCACATCTTGCTGGAGGCGGAAAGAACTACGTCTTTGATTGAAGAGTTGTTATCGCTCGCCCGTGCTGATTCCGGTCGTGAAAACCTGCATCTGACAGCGCTCGACCTGCGTTCAGCCGTCACGGAAACCGCGGCCGAATGGCGTCAACTGGTGGAGTCCCGCAATCTGCAGTTTACGCAAGCGATCGCGGATTGCGAACTTCCAGTCCTGGCGGACCGAAGGGCTATACAAAGACTGCTGGCCATCCTCCTCGATAACGCCGTCAAGTACACGCCGGCGCCCGGAGCCGTCGACCTGCGTCTGGAAACCCGAAATGGCAACGCGGTCATTAGCGTGCGCGATACGGGAATTGGAATCTCCGAACAAGATCGGAGCAAGATCTTTGAACGTTTTTATCGCGTGGACAAGGCCAGAAGCCGTGAGCTTGGCGGAGCCGGCATTGGGCTCGCCATTGCCGACTGGATTGTGCAGCAGCACCGCGGATCGATCGCCGTTCAAAGCTCGATTGGCAACGGATCAACCTTTCTCGTCGAGCTTCCTCTGCAACCAGCGGCGGTTCTTAATCCGCCACTGTCAGGAACGTTCACGGACTACGCCGACAGCTCGCCGGAGAAGCTCCGCGGTTGATTCGTGAGCTGTGAGCCTTGCGCGGAAACCTCTTCACAAACCGCTACCCGCTACCGTAGCTCGCAACTTTTTGCTGGGCAACATGAAATCAGCCTGTTATTCAAATTCCGAGGGTTCAATGAAACGTCGCAATCTATCTATAACTTGTTTGTTTCTTCTCATCACTCTTTCCGCTGCCGCGCAGACCGTGTCCCACACTTCCAAGAGTGCGGATGCTGAACTGAAATTTGTGGTTTACGTCAGCCGTCACGGCGTTCGTTCTCCTACCGGAAAGGCGGAAAAATATAGTTCCTACTCCCTCGCCCCATGGCCAACGTGGGATGTTGCTCCCGGTTATCTCACTGCACATGGCTATCATCTGATGGAGATATTTGGCGCCTACGACCGAATGAAGCTGGCAAGCCAAGGCTTGCTAAGCGCAACCGGATGCGACGATGCCGCTCACATTACGATCCACGCAGATTCTGACCAACGCACTCGCGAAACTGGCAAAGCGCTCGCCGCAGGGCTGTTTCCTGGATGCACGATCAAAGTGCAAAATCTGCCCGAAGGCGACAACGATCCCCTCTTCCATTCCATCGCGGCAGGAGTGGGAAAGCCTGACCCGGCTTTGGCTGCGGCTGCAATTTCTGGACGAATTGGAGGCGATCCAAACAACCTTACCAATGCCTATCGCACTCAGATTGCCGCGCTCGATAAGATTCTCGCTACCTGTGGCACGGGCGCCGCTCCGGAAACAAAACGAACTTCTCTTTTCGACATACCCGCAAAACTTGCTCCGGGCGATGACGATGGGTTGACGAAATTGAAAGGCCCGTTAAACACCGCATCCACGATTACTGAGAACTTTCTATTGGAATATACGCAAGGCATGGATGCCTCCAACGTCGCATGGGGCTGCGTGGACGCCGACAAACTGCGCTCACTGATGGACCTGCACACCGTGGCCGAGGACTTTGCGGGCCGCACAAAAGCGATTGCCCGGATGCAAGTCTCCAATCTTCTCGACTACGTCCGCCGGGCCATGGAACAGTCGGTCACCGGCAAGCCGATTTCCGGTGCTCCAGGCACGCCCGCCGATCGCGCCCTCTTCCTGATTGGACATGACACCAACCTGACCAATATCGCTGGCCTGTTGGATCTGACCTGGATTATGGACGGACGCAGGGACGATACTCCGCCTGGAGGAGGGCTGATCTTCGAACTTTGGAGGACACCCGCCACCGGAACTTATTCAGTGCGGATCTACTACTCTGCTCAAACCCTGGAACAAATGAGGTCAGCTTCCAAGCTAACATTGGAAGACCCTCCGCAGCGTGTGCCTGTCTTCCTTCCTGATTGCAGTGCGGAAGATTTTTCCTGCCCTTGGCCGTCGTTCGCAAAGACGCTGAATCAGGCAATCGATCCGCTTTACGTGAGTTCCCGGTAGGGGAGTTGAGATTCTGCGCCTGATACTGCGCTCTTTCAGACTCGTGACGGAATCATCGTCCGAAATGCTGATGGAGTGAGCGCTGGTACCGAGAGCATCGAATCAGCACCTTTCCCGAATCCATTGTACGTTTATTGTACTATTGTAGGATTTTTCTATCGCTTTATAACATGTGTATTATCAGTAGTTTATAGTGGTGGAGGCGGCGGGAGTCGAACCCGCGTCCGAAAATGTTACTGGTCAAGAGACTACATGCTTATTCCGGTTCCTGCCCTGGGCATTACCCCAGAACGTTCGCGACAGCTGCTCAGAACGGACAAGAAACAGTTGGCGCTAGCCTGAAGTCTTAACCTCTCAGCCCAGACGTAGCAGAGAAGAGCAGCCCGCTGTGTGACGTTCGCTCGCAGCCCACGGACGAAGCTGCGGAGAACGGCTGCCTAAACTAGTTAGGCTGCGTATGCCATCTGTTGATTGGCAATTATCATTTTGCACGCGATTACGGGTGTGTGCACCCCGGCATGCCTCTCGGCCGCAAGCATCTCCGTCGAAGCCGTGACGCCCCCACTTTGTGGGATGGGCCTTCAAAGAACTACTTCCATTCTGGTCGGGAAGTCACGGGAAGTCAAATGCCGATGGAGGCAGACGGCTGGTTGCCAGTTCTCAGCTCTCAGTTCTCAGGAAAGGATTTCTGGATGGCCTTAGAACAGCGTCTTTCAGTTGCTCCCCGGCGTTCCAATTAGTCGATAGTGATCGCGGCTGAAACCGACTTGGTGGGATCAGTCACTGAGGTCGCCGTTACGGTTACGCGGCCGCCGGTCGGAACCGTGTCAGGGGCCTGGTAACTGGTTGGAACATTGCTGGCAATAGGGTTTGGCGTAAACGTGCCACACTCGGTTGCGGGAACGCAGCTGAAATTCACGCCGGCGTTCTTGGGGTCATTGGCAACGTTGACTGCTATGCCTGCTATGGCCCCAGCGTTTAGCGAAGCCGGAGGCGAAAAATTGGGGTCAAACGTCACAACAATCGCAGGCGGCTGGTATTTGGGATCGCCGCAGTCGACAAGGGCGGCGAGCATGGCCAAGGTAATCCATAGGAGAGTTGATTGGCGAAAGGTCATGGAAAAGGTTCACTGCACCTAACGGAGGAGTCTAGCATGGAGCGCTCCCGCGCGAGGCGAACACGCCCCTCGGTTTGCTTGGTTGCTAGATGACCCGAACACCCGATGGCCCGATTTCCTTTAGCTTCCAACTTGTCAACAAATTGTCAAACTGATGTCACTTTCTGTCCCGAAGTGTGTCATTAACTTGATATCAGGCTAGAGTTTAGGGGTATGATTTCCAACTACTGCAGTGTGCGAGGGCGATTGTGAACAGGAACATATCTTCGGCAGTGGCGGCGGCAACAATGACAATGGAAGCGGTTCCGGCCAATTCGGAGCGGATCCTGGTGATCGAGGATGACCGCGCTGTCCAGAAGGCCTTGAAGCGGTTGTTTGAAGGCGAAGGCTTCGCGGTGGATATCGCGGGGAATGGCGCGGCGGGTCTGGAAATGTTTCGGGCAGCGGCGCCCGCTGTGCTGGTGCTTGACCTGAGCCTGCCGGGGACGCCGGGGCAGGACGTGTGCCGGGAAATCAGCCAGGCGGCGCCTTCGTTGCCGATCGTCATTCTCAGTGCCCGAACCGAAGTAATGGACAAAGTGCTGCTGCTGGAATTGGGCGCGCACGACTACGTCACGAAGCCGTTCAGTCCGCGGGAACTTCTGGCGCGGGTGCGGACGGCGATGCGGCGGTCGCAATCGATGCGGACTCCGCTGACTGAGACTTTCGAGTTTGGCGACGTGAAAGTCGATTTCACGAAGATGGAATTGTGGCGGGACGGAAACTTGGTGCAGCTGACGTCGCAAGAGTTCAAGGTGCTGAAGTTCATGATCCAGAACGCGGAGCGCGTGTTATCGCGAGAGGAGTTGCTGAACTTCGTTTGGGGATACCGGAATTATCCGAGCACGCGGACGGTGGATAATCACATCCTGCGATTGCGGCAGAAACTGGAGAAAGACCCTGCGAACCCTTTGCACTTTCGCACGGTCCACAGTTCGGGCTATAAGTTTGTGCCGTAAGTGGAGCGAGGTCAGAGGTAAGAGGTCAGATTGCAGAGGTGTAACGTCACAACGGCTTTTACCTCTGCAATCTGACCTCTCACCTCTGACCTTTTGTACCTATATTATTCTCTAACCCCTTCGAGGTTTAACCATGGGCGGAATTCGGTTGCGGACCAAGTTCCTGCTTTCCATGGTAGTTGTATCGGCGGCGCTGACCTTTACGACGCTGCTGGTGGTGCGGCACACCGTGCAACAGGAGGTGCGCCTCGGAATCCAGCACGACCTCGAGAATTCGGTTTCCGCCTTCCACAATTTTCAGCAGCAGAGGGAAGTCACGCTCGAGCGCTCGGCGTCGCTGCTGGCCGACCTGCCGGATGTGCGTGCGCTGATGACCACGCACCACCCGGCCACCATCCAGGATGCATCGCGTAATTTGTGGCAACTGGCGGGCAGCGACCTGCTGCTGCTCGCCGATTCCTCAGGCAAGGTGATGGCGCTGCAGGCCACTTCGCCGGAGATCACGGTCCGTCAGGGCCAGGATTTTTTCCCAACCGTGATGTCGCGCGAAGAAACGCGGCACTGGTGGTATGTCGAAGGGCACCTCTACGAAGTTTTTCTCCAGGATATTTATTTTGGTCCAGCGAGTGGGCGTCAGGTTCTGGGATACCTGCTGTTGGGTTACGAAATCGACGACCGCGTTGCCCGCGACATTAGCCGCGTGGCCGCCAGCGAAGTCGCGTTTCGTTATGGAGATTTGATTGTGCGGAGCACTCTGAAGCCCGCCCAGGAGTCGGAGTTGCTGCGTGTGGCGCCGAGAACGGCCGCTGGCGGTCCGCCGCAGGGCGATCAAATCCCGCTGGGTGGGGAAACGTTCTTGGCGACTGTAGTGGAATTGCCCACGCCGGGCGGACCAGCCTTGAATCTGTGGGTGTTGAAGTCGTTCGATCGGGCGACTGGATTCTTGAGCCGTCTCAACGAATTGCTGCTGGCGCTCGGGCTGGCGGCGGTGCTGGCGGGGAGCCTGCTGGTTTTTCTGATCTCGCACACCTTTACGCGTCCGCTGGAGAATCTGGTGGCGGGCGTCCGCGCGCTGGAGCAGGGAGATTATGCGTATCCGCTGCCGTCGCAGGGCGGAGACGAAGTCGCCGAAGTCACCGGAACCTTCGACCGCATGAGAAAAAATCTGCAGAAAACACAAAGAGAGTTGCTGGATGCGGAACGGCTGGCGACAATCGGGCGGATGGCGAGTTCGATCTCGCACGATCTGCGGCATTCGCTGGCTGCGGTCATAGCCAACGCGGAATTTCTTTGTGAAAGCAACCTGACGCCGGGGCAGCGCGAAGATCTGTACGCCGAGATACGGATTGCAGTCAACCAGATGACAGAGTTGATCGAGTCGCTGCTCGAATTCTCGCGCACACGAGAGTCGCTGCGTCCCAGCTACGGCGACGTTCGGTCGGCGGTGGATCGAGCGGTGCAGGGTGTAAAGGCGCATCCGGAGTTCCAGCGCATACGGATCCGGATTTCCGGGGAAGGGTCGAGCGAGGGCTGGTTCGATTTCAAGAAACTGGAGCGCGCCTTGCTGAACCTGCTGCTGAACGCGTGCGAGGTAGTGCCGGCGGAATCCGGGAGAATCGATATCGAACTGCGACGCCAGGCCGAAAATCTGGAAATTCGCATCGCGGATAACGGTCCAGGAATCGCCGACGCGGTGCGGGAGCGGCTGTTCGAGCCGTTTGTGAGCCACGGCAAGGAGAATGGTACGGGCATGGGATTGACGGTGGTGCAGAAGATTCTGCAGGACCACGGGGGCGACGTCGCGGTCGAGCACACATCGGCTTCGGGAACGACATTCCGCATAAGCATTCCGCTGACTCCCTCGGCGGAAAATGTTTTGACAGGCCGGCATGTTACGTAAACGGCATAATTTCAGCTGACGGCCCGCGGTGAAGGTGAGCTTCATATCAGGGCATCGCTTCAGCGATGCCGGCAGTGCTGCATTTATGAAAGCGCCTTCAGGCGCCGGGACCGGCGATTGGAGTTTCACCGCGGACTGCTGAGCACTCCGTGATTTGCAAATCGAAATTGCGGGCCTGGAGTTGAAGGCTCCAAATTCAGAATAGTGTGCTGAGGGCGGGAGGCGACATGACTAAGAGTGAGAAGCGCTGGTTCGAATGGTTGCGATCGGGGATGCTGATCGGAGTGATAGCGTGGACCGCATCCGGCGTCGCGCAGGAAGCCGCGAATCGGACAAAACCGACTTCTCCCGGGACATCGAACGACTCGGTCAATGATTCGGTGCGCGAGTTGCGCGACCAGGTTCGCGAATTGCAGGCTGCCATTGCCGGCATGCGCTCCGACTGGCAGGAAGCCCGCGCGGAAACGGCGGAACTGCGCCGGGAGTTGGACGAGGTCCGCGGCGGCCGAGCACCGCGGAATGCTGGGTTGAGCGACGTGGTGGAGAGGTCGGCCGTCACCAACTCAGAGGCGTCCCCTGACAGTCCGCAGAATGTTGTACAGAACGGCGCGCCAGAGAATCAACTTCCGGGAGGTCAGAAAGAAGATCAGAGAGAAGATCGAAAAAAAAGCGACCATGCCGCCAGCCTCGAAGAGGAATACCAACTGCTAAGCGGGAAGGTCGACGATCAGTATCAGACGAAAGTGGAAAGCGCTTCGAAGTACCGGTTGCGGCTCTCGGGTATCGTGTTGATGAACCTGGTGAGCAATCAAGGTGTGGTCGATAGCATCGATCTTCCCACCCTCGCCTACGCCAGGCCCGCGGGTGATTCAGGAGGGAGCTTCGGCGCGACGTTGCGACAGTCGGAGATCGGATTCGAGGCATTCGGTCCGACGGTAGCAGGCGCGAAGACGAGGGCAGATTTGCAACTCGACCTGGCGGGCGGGTTTCCGCCGGTTCCTAACGGGATCAACTCGGGACTGGTGCGCTTGCGGACGGGCACGATGCGGATGGATTGGACGAACACCTCGATTGTGGTCGGGCAGGATGCGATTTTCTTTTCACCGAATTCGCCGACGTCGTTTGCCTCGTTGGCGGTTCCGGCGCTCTCCTCCGCAGGGAACTTGTGGGCCTGGGTACCGCAGATACGCGTCGAACACAGAGTGGCTTTGGGAGAAGGATCGAGCCTGATATTTCAGGGAGGGATTCTGGATCCGGTGAGCGGGGAAGTGCCGACGACAGCGCAGGGGGGATATTACCCGCCGGCGGGGCCCGGCGAAGCGTCCCGGCAACCAGCCTATGGCACACGGATCGCATGGACGCGGAATGTTTTCGGTCAACCGCTGCGCCTGGGAGTGGGAGGCTTCTACAGCCGGCAGGATTATGGTTTCAGCCGGAACGTCGATGGCTGGGCCGGAATGACCGACATCGAAGTGCCCCTCAGTCGCCAGTTTTCATTGAGCGGAAAGCTCTACCGCGGCCGGGCGCTGGGCGGACTGTACGGCGCAGCTGGACGCAGCGTGTTGTTCAGCGGCGATCCCACATTGGCCAACACGCAAGTGCAAGCCTTGAATTCGATTGGCGGCTGGGCGCAATTGAAGTACCGTCCCGCGAATAAATGGGAGTTCAACGCCGCGTTCGGTATGGATAATCCGTATGCTGCCGACCTGAAATATTTCGAGTATCCGCAGTCTTACGGGGACGCGACGCTGGCGAGGAATCAAGGAAGCTTTGCCAACGTGATTTATCGCCCCCGGTCGGACCTGTTATTTTCTGCTGAGTATCGGCACCTGACGACGTACACCATTACCAGCGGCGGGAACAGTGCGAGCCACCTCAATCTGATGATGGGAGTTCTTTTTTGAGGCGATGATGGAATCGGATGGTAAGAAGCCACGGCAAGAAGCTAACATGAGCCATCAGCGGTGAGTTATCAGCGTGAGTTTATTATCGATGAGCCATAGAGGGATCCTGATCTGGGCTGCGATGTTATGTTCCGGCGCGACCGGTTTGCACGCGCAGGCCCCAACGCCGGTAACGGCAACCACAGTGCGGGGGCGCGTCGAGGTCATCGGTGCAGGAGGTGCGGGCAAGACGCGGCATGGAGCGATACCCGAGACGGTGGTGTGGCTGACGCCGTTAACAACGACCGGAGCCGCTGGCGAGGCGACCACGGCGACGCTTGGTCCGCAGGGAAGCCCGTCCGCGAGTCCGGCGCAAAACCCGCGGCTGGTGCAGAAGAACAAGAGTTTCGAACCGCACATCCTGGTCGTTCCGGCGGGGTCGATGGTGGAGTTTCCCAATCGCGATCCCTTTTTCCATAACGTTTTTTCACTCTTCGAAGGCAAGCGCTTTGATCTGGGTCTCTACGAGGCGGGCACTTCGCGGATGGTGCGTTTCGATCGGCCTGGAATCAGCTACATTTTCTGCAATATTCATCCCGAGATGAGCGCCGTTATCATCACGCTAGCAACGCCGCTGTATGCCATTTCAAACGCGGACGGGCAACTCACGCTGGCGGGCATTCCCTACGGGCGTTACATGTTGCACATCTGGAGCGAGGGCATGGGTCCGGAAAATGAGCAGCCGCTTAGCCGGGAGGTCACGATCGCGGAGAATGCTTCGTCTCTGGGAGTGATAAGAGTTCCGGCAGCGACGGGGCAGAGCGTGGCGCACAAGAACAAATACGGCCGGGAATACGACGAACCAACGCCGAACAACTCTGTCTATGAGCAGCAACACTAGTGTAGTGCATCAAACAGATCGACCTTTTATGATCCGCTGACTTCCCCCGTGATCCTCTATGTCCCCCGTGGTTAAAGCCTTTGACTTCCTCGTCAAACACCGAATTCGTATCGGATCGAGACGAAACATGCCCATCGCTATCTTCAACGCACTGTAGTAGGTAGAATCGTCTAACGTGAACCCTATGAAAATCGACAAACTGCTTAAGCGCTACCGCATCGAACATGGGAAACATTTCCGCCTAAAGGACCACGACCCCGCGGACACGCACGGGCTGGGGTCGGAACTGAAGCCGCAGGCGAAGAAACTGCTCGCGGATGGCGTCAAAGAACTGAGCGTCCTGCAGGACGTTCTCGCGGCGCAGGACCGTTGGGGCCTGCTGCTGATTGTTCAAGCCATGGACGCAGCCGGAAAAGACGGAACCATCAAGCATGTCATGTCGGGTGTCAATCCGCAGGGCGTGGATGTGTCGTCGTTCAAGGCGCCGTCGGCGGAAGAATTGCACCATGGCTATCTCTGGCGCTGCATGAAATGCGTGCCGGGGCGAGGCCGGATCGGCATCTTCAACCGGTCGTATTACGAAGAGGTGCTGGTGGTTCGCATCCACCCCGAGATTCTGGAAAGCCAGAAACTGCCGAAGCCGCTGGTGACGAAACATATCTGGCAGCAGCGCTTTGAGGATATCAATAACTTCGAGCGCTACCTTGCGCGGAACGGCATTGCGGTAGTTAAAGTCTTTCTGCATCTTTCAAAGAAAGAGCAGAGGCGCCGATTCATGGGGCGGCTCGACACGCCCGACAAGAACTGGAAGTTTTCTTCCTCCGATGTGAAAGAACGCCAATTCTGGGACGCATACCAGGAGGCGTATGAGGACATGATCCGTCATACCGCGAGTGAGCACGCGCCCTGGTACGTCGTGCCGGCGGATAACAAGTGGTTCACCCGGTTAGTGGTAGCGGAGGCGGTGGTGGATGCGTTGGAGCGCATGAATCTGAAGTTCCCGAAGGTGAGTGGCGAGCAGAAGGCTGCTCTGGCCGAAGCGCGTCAACAACTCGAGAATGAGTGAGGCGTGAGTTGTTGGTGGAGAGCCGGGCGTCCCCGCCCGGCCGCAAAACACTGGATGGGCG
>Ga0326728_10007034_pt1 | contig 29522 bp, 26 predicted proteins | sample MB3enrmetagenome_FD_207602 | JGI IMG/M metagenome (GOLD analysis project Ga0326728, IMG submission 207602) | Lab enriched peat soil microbial communities from McLean, Ithaca, NY, United States - MB31MN | ecosystem: Environmental > Terrestrial > Soil > Wetlands > Peat | place: USA: New York... | reverse complement strand
CCCAACGGCGCCTCCTGGGAGGACTACATCAGCCCTGGATACTTCGAGACCATGGAGATACCCGTGATTGCCGGGCGTGGCTTCCATACCAGCGACAACGCCACCTCGCCGAAAGTAGCGATCGTCAACCAGACGTTCGTCCAGAAATTTCTGGGCGGCACAACGTATCCCATCGGTGCGCAGATCCGCGTTTGGGCCCCGCCGGGAAAGCCCGCACGCTACTACCAGGTGGTCGGCTTGGTGAAGGATTCCGTGTACGAGGACATGCACGAGCCCATGGTGCCGGTCATGTACTTCGCGCGGGCGCAGAGCGATGAACCGCGGCTATTCACCGGGCCTCGGTTCCTGGTTCGCTCGCGAGGCGGTTTCGCCGGTCTGCTGAATTCCGTCAAGGACGAAATCGGCAGCGTGAATCCCGAGATCAACATCCAATTCAAGCTGCTGCGCACCCAGATTCACGATTCGCTGCTTCAGGACGAGCAGATGGCCACCCTCTGCGGCTTTTTCGGTGGCCTCGCGTTGCTGCTCGCCGCGGTCGGACTGTACGGCGTGATTTCCTACACGGTTGCCCAGCGGACAAACGAAATCGGCATCCGCATGGCTCTCGGATCGCAACGCGGCGGAGTGATTCGCCTCATCCTCAGCGAAGTGGCCATCCTCGTCGCCATCGGTTTGGCCGTGGGCGTCGGACTCACGCTCACCGGAAGCAAATTCGCCAGTTCCATGCTTTTTGGCTTGAAACCGCGCGACCCGCTCACTCTTGCGCTAACTGTGCTCATCCTCGCTGCCATCGGCTTTGCCGCCAGCTTCCTGCCCGCTCGCCGCGCCTCGCGCCTCGATCCCACGACCGCCCTCCGCTACGAGTAGCCGCGGCCAATCGGTTCGAGCCGTGCAGTTCGGCAGAAACGGTACCTGGAACGTGTGAAAAAATTCACTTTCAAACAAGGGTATCTCGCGCAGAGACGCAGAGGCGCGGAGTCGACAAAGAAAATAAAGCAGTTATTTAATTCGAACCTCTGCGCCTCTGCGTCTCTGCGCGAGATTGTTCATTTTTTCACACGTTCCTGGTACCGTTTGCCGCCTTTTGATATATGCGCCCCACCCACCGACACGACTTCAAAGCATCTGATCCAATCCCCCTTGGTAAATTTGATTGAGCACAGGATCGAAAGACATTTGATTAGGAATCAGCCCGTACTGAAACTAAGGGGGTTAGACACTTCGGCTCCGCTCACGATACCACCGCAGTCTTTCATGGGGTTTCGCGGGCCAACTGCCCTAAAAGACATACACGAAAGGCAATGGATGCGCCACCCGCGATTCCCCGGCTGGCTGACTTGTGTCCAGAGCTGGAGTACACTGCGGGTAGCTGCAAACTCTTGGTTGACATCCGCAGCCAATACTCAACTGGAGGCGCACGATGAATGTCAAGTCCCTCCTCCAACTCCTCCTGGCGAGCAACCTGGTTCTTGGTATCCCTCAAAACAAGCCGCAGGACCGACTCTCCCGTGGCACTACTCTGCTTCAGCAAAACAAGCTGGAGGAGGCGATTGCAGAGTTTCGCGAAGCGATGAAAGACTCTCCCGACTCCGCCGACGCCCATCGAGGCCTTGGCGATGCTCTCGCCAACAAGGGCAGCAAGGACGAAGCGCTAATGGAGTTTCGGGAAGCGACGCAGGCCGGCCCCCGATACATGTACGCGCGCCTGAACCTTGGAGAAACCCTGCGGGCCAAGCGCGACCGGGAGGCGGCGTTCGCGGAATACGAGACGGCTTACAAGCTCGCGCCCAGCGAGTCCACGGTTGTTGCCAACTATGAGCGGATGAAAATGGAACTCCAGCGCACCACCGTAACGGCTGGAATGGCGCCGACGCAAAATCCTCCCCCGGGCAGGCAGCAGTCGCCGCCGAGCGAATACGGCAGCATTGAGGGAACGGTACTCAACTCAACTACCGGCGAGCCTCTCCCGGGTGTTCCAGTTTGGATTCGCTCGCAGGGCCTCCCGCGCAATGCTGCGCCAGATTATAGTGCACGCACCGATGCCCGCGGTCATTTCGTGATTGAGAAAATTCCCTCAGGCCAATATGTATTGCGCGCCGGTGGCGTCCGCGTGCCGGAACAGGCTTATACAGAGCGAGGCCAGATCTTTTATATCTCCCACGGAAATCGCATAGGCGATGTCGTTTTTCGTGTGAAGCCGGGCTGCGCGATTGGGGGCACCGTGTCTGACGAGGACGGCCATCCTATTTATGGCATCAGAGTGGGCATTTCGCAGCCGTCGCTCGCATTTCCAGGCGGGATTTCGGAGAAGTTTGGACCGGGAGCAGAAACTAACCTTTTTGGAGAATACTGCATTGGCAACCTCGGTGCTGGCCACCACTATCTCTACGCTGATGATTCCGGCAGATGGCCACCCACAGCAGACGGCAAACCTCTCGATAAATACGTCGCCACCTATTATCCCGGTACTATTGACGTCCGCCAAGCGGTACTCGTCCACGTCCCGTCGGGTCAAGGGACAGCCACAATCAACTTGAAACTCATCAGATCGCGCGGCGTGGTGGTGAGCGGCCGCGTGGTGAGCAAATCGACAGGAAAGCCTGTGCAAGGTGCTGTTCTTGAGGTCAGGCCACGGACTTTTAGGTTCCAGGGCTGGCCTTCCCAAATGTTTGAGGCCCGCGTCAAAAACGAAGCAGGGACGTTTGAGATCCCCGGCGTGCCGCCCGGTTCCTTCACGATCATGGCGATGGACGATAAAGGTATGTGGGGTTTTGCTCCTGTCGATGTGAAAGATCGTGATGTCGATGATGTCAGCCTGTTGCTCGAACGTCTTGACATCGCTTGCCTCAATCTTAAGGGGATGGATGGTGGCAAGTTGCTCGAAATTTTTGGCATCGCTGGCCTCATCAATCCTCAGGCGACGGATATTGGCAAGTGCATGCCTTTCAGGGGCGGGAAAGACTTAGGCGGACACGTTCGAGCCGACCCTGGAGTGAAGATAGATTTTGCAAAGTTAGAGATCCAATTACTTCCTGAGACCGCCTTGCTTCCCTTCACGTATGGAGCTGAGATGAAGGCGGACGGGACGTTTGTCTTTCACAACCTCTTCGAAGGTGGTTATCGCCTGCACGTCCAGGGCTTTCCCGAAGAGTTTTATCCCAAGTCGGCACGCCTGGGCGATGTTGATGTTTACGGGCCGGGCCTCAACATCCCTCAACCGAAACCGTTGAGGACCTTGGAAATTGAACTGGCTTTGGACGGCGGGCGCATCGATGGAACGGTCGTGAAGGATCACAAGCCTGTTCCTGCCGCCCTGGTGGTCCTTGTTCCCGATCCGCCTAACCGCGATCGCGATAATCTATACTCCAAGATTACCTCGAACAAGGAGGGAAAGTTTTCCATGATCGGCCTGGCGCCGGGGGACTTCAGGATCTACGCGCGGGCCGTTTCCGCTGACGATCAATTAATCGGCAACAATCCCGAATATTTGCAACTCTACGCAGACCGCGGCAAGCCTGTACATATTCAGCCCAGGAAAACGCAGAGCGTGCAGTTGGAATTGGTCGGAGACAACTAAGAGCGTGGCCCCGCCGCAGCCAGCAAGCCGGGCTCGACCGGCGAAAGCCCCAGGGTCTCGAGGTGGTGTGGGAGGCGGGGGTCATTTGGGAGGTAATTAACGCTGGTTCGAACAATGTCGATCACTTCGAGGAAGTTTCGACAGTACGGGAGAACATCGATGCAGACCGTATTAGCGAAATTACTGCCAACATCGCCCACTCGGAAAATACTCTCATGTGGTCACAGAAGAATCTACCCGCTCGACGCACTGCAAGTTGTGGCTGCGCGGAAAGTTCCGGCCCTTTTTGGGATTCGGAATGAAAAGTCAGCTTCCTGGATCGTGACCTGCCAGGAAAAACCATTCAGAATGAACCAATACCCCAGGTTTCGCACAACCCCAGGTTTCGCAACCCCAAGGTTCGCAGGGCGAAATTCAGATTTGCGTGTTACAATTCTAATCCTTCGCGTGTCCTATTCACCAATGGAGGATGATCATGAAGCTTTCCCCCGTGCCGCCGGGGCCCAAGGGGCATTTTCTGGTCGGCTCGTTGCCGGAGATTCAAAGAGATGAGCTGGACTTTCTCATGCGGCAGGTCCACGAGCACGGCGACATCGTCCACTTGCGCGTGGTGAACCATCCCGTTTACATCCTCAGCCACCCTCGGGACATCGAAATCGTTCTGGTCAGCAAGAGCAGCAATTTCATCAAATCGGTATTTCTGCGCGAAAGCAAAGCGCTTTTTGGCGATGGCCTGCTCACCAGCGATGGCGCCCTGTGGCAGCGGCAAAGGCGTATGCTCCAGCCGTCATTTCATCATGAGCACGTCCTCTCCTACACGCGGACCATGCTTGAATCCGCCGCGCGCATGCTGGCCACGTGGCAGGACGGCGAAGAGCGCGACGTCCACCAGGACATGACGCGCCTGACCATGGAGATTGTCGCCAAGGTGCTCTTCGGTGAAGAAATCAGCTCCGACGCCGAGCAAGCCTGCGAAGCCTTCGGCCTCTTCTTCAAGCAATATGACGAGCGCTTCGGCCTTTACCTGATTCCCGAGTGGCTTCCCACCCCCGAAAACCTTCGCTACCGGCGATCCATCAAAAAACTGGACGAGATTGTCTTACGAATCATTCGCCGCAAACGCGCCAATGGCAATGGCCACTCGCACGATGTCCTTTCCATGTTGCTGCACGCCCACGAAGGCAATGAACCGGGAATGGAAGAGCGTCAGATCCGGGACGAGATGATGACCCTCTTTTTCACCGGCCACGAGACCACGGCGCTGGCGCTGGCCTGGACCTTCTACCTGTTGGGGCTGAACCCCGAGAAGGAACAAAAACTCCAGGCGGAAGTGGATACGGTTTTGGAAGGCCGCGCGCCCTCCTTTCAGGATTTGGCGCGCCTGCCCTATCTGGATTTGGTCTTCAAGGAATCGCTGCGCCTTTATCCTCCCGCCTTCGGCGTGGTGCGCGAGGCGGTGAACGACTGCGAAATTGGCGGATATCCCATCCCCAAGGGCGCCACCCTCGCCATGTTTCAGTGGTCGGTGCATCGCGATCCGCGGTTTTTTGAGCGGCCGGAGGAATTCGTCCCCGAGCGCTGGGAAAAAGATTTCGCCAAGACTCTGCCCCGCTGCGCTTACTTCCCCTTCGGCGCCGGGCCGCGCCTGTGTATCGGCAACACCTTCGCCCAGGCGGAAGTGCCTTTGTTACTCGCCAACATTGTCCAGAAGTTTCAACTCAAGCTGGTGCCGGGGCACCGCGTGGCCACCGCCCCGTCCCTCACCCTCCGCCCGTTGCAGGGAATCCGGGTGACCCTCAAAAAGCGCTGAGAGGCCCGGCACTTCACAATTGCTCAATAAGATTTCACACAGAGGGCAGGGAGTTTAGCCCACGGAGAGCACGGAGAAAATCCGAAACCTTCTCCGTGTCCTATTTCGACACGCCGTATGTGGCTTGAGAACAGAGGGGATGATTGGGTTGGGCGCTGCGCAGCAAAATATTCGTGTCAACGAGGACGCGCATCAGTGCTCACGGCCGTCATACATGGCTTCGCGGCTGACCGCATAATCCGACAGGGGAGGAGTAGGACGATGACGCGCAGACCAAGCCTCAAACGCTGCCGCTCGCTCCTCCGGCGACAGACGGGTCTTTACGGCAGGCAACACCGTCCCTTCCAACACCGAAAGAACGTATTCTTCCACGCTCATTCCGTTCGCTTGTGCCTGGGCCAAGAGTCCGGCTTCAACTTCCGGCTTGAACGTCAGGGTCACCGTCATTGGGTTGTCTCCATTCCTTAAACCCTGATGTTACCCTAACGCGAAAAACCGGGTTTGTCTACCGCAATGCGCCGGGTTATTCAGGTCCGAGACGAATTATTCGGCGGTCCCTTCGACACGCGGTGTTTGAGGCTCGCCGCGCTGGGAATTTAAATCACAATGTGATATAATGAGTTCGTATGAAACGCCCAACCCTTTCTGATGGCTCGACTCCCTCGAGGTCTGAAGCCATCCGGCGTCTGGCGTGGTTTCGCTATCGACTGCGGTGCTTCCAGCGCTTCAGCGAGCGCGTAGCGCGCTCTTGCGGCATCACCCCCCAACAGCACCAGCTCCTGCTGGGAGTGGCGGGGTACACGGGCCGCGGCTGGGCCACGATTTCCGAACTCGCCGAGTTCTTGCAGGGACGCCACAACGCCGTGGTGGGGCTGGTCCAGCGCGCGGAGGAACGCGGGCTGGTGCATAAGGTTCAAGGCGAAAAGGATCGCCGCTTCGTCAAAGTACACCTGACACGCAAGGGTTTTACGATTCTCGACAAGATTTCGCGTATGAATATCACCGAGCTCCGGGAACTCCAATTCGAAATCATGAAAACTCCCCAGCCCCGGCCGCGTGATATCCCCGCTGCTCAGGGCACCTAGCAAGTAGTGACATGTGACAAGCCGGTGTAGCGCGGACCTGTTCTTTAGGCCCGCGGTTCTTCCTTGCATGCAGGGATTAACCGCCGACCTTAGCAACAGGCGCGCGTTACGTCTGCTGATGGCGAGGACTGAATGGATCAATCACCCATCACCAATCGCAAATCCCCCATGCCTTGGTTCCGGGAATTCGGCAAGGCTCTTGACCCCAGCATTCTCACCACTTCCGCCTACGCGCTTCTGGTGGGCTTCATTGGCGGCCTGGTGGCCCAGGGCCTGCTGGAACTGATCTACCTTTTCACCAACATCTTCTTTTATGGGAAGTGGTCATTCACCATGACCTTCCCGGTCCATAATCATCTGGGCGCGTGGGTGATCCTGATTCCGCCCATTGGCGGGCTGCTGGTGGGCGTCATGATCCACTTTTGGGAGCCCACCCTGAAGGGCCACGGCATTCCGGAAGCCATGGAAGCCGTGCTGATCGGCAAGAGCAAGATCCGCATGCGCGTGGGCATTCTCAAACCGCTGGCCACGGCCTTCGCCATCGGTACGGGCGGACCGTTCGGCGCGGAAGGTCCCATCATTCAGACGGGGGCGGCGTTCGGCTCGATTTTCGCGCAGCTCACCCACCTCACGCCCTACCAGCGGCGCGTGTTGCTGGCTTCCGGAGCCGCGGCCGGCATGGCCGCCACGTTTGTCGCGCCCCTGGCGGGAATCCTGGTGGCCATTGAACTTCTCCTTTTCGAATTTCGCGCGCGCTCCTTTATCCCCGTGGCGATTTCCTCCGTGGTGGCCACCGCCGTCGCCGTGCACTTCCGGGGATGGGCGCCGCTGTTCCCCACGCCCACGTTCTCACTGGTCAGCATGCAGGAACTCTGGCTCTTCGCCCTGATGGGAATTGTCATGGGGTTGATCGCCATTGCCATGATCCGCGTGCTTTACTTTTTGGAAGAAGCCTTTGACCGCTTCCCACTGAAGCCCGCGGCCATCTGGGCGCCGGTGGCAGGAGCCTTCCTGCTCGGCCTGATCGGTTACTTCTATCCCCAGGTTTTCGGCACGGGGTACGATACGATTCGCGACATGCTGAACGACCGCTTGACCACGCACGCCCTGCTGGGAATTTCAGCGGCAAAATTCGCAGCGTTGGTGCTCTCGCTGGGCTCGGGGACCACGGGCGGTGTGTTTGCGCCCTCCCTGATCGTGGGCGGCGGCGTGGGGGCCGTGTACGCGCAGGTGTGGCATCACTTCCTTCCCCACCTGGTGAGCGATCCCGCGCTCTACGCGCTGGTGGCCATGGCCGCGGTTTTTGCCGGCATCGCGCGCGCGCCCTTCACCTCCATCATTTTCCTCTTCGAGCTCAGCCGCAATCCCAATGCCCTGCTGCCCCTGGTGGTCTGCGTCGTGGTGTCTGACGGCTTCGTGCGCCTCTTCAGCGCCGAGTCCATCATGACCGGCAAACTCATCAAGCGCGGGCTGATCGTGCGGCAGGACTACACGGTTCCAGTGCTCATGCGGGGGCGCATCGAAGAGGTGATGCGCAAGAATTTTACCGTGATCAATGCGGATGAAAGTGTTCAGGCGGTGGTGCGCGATGTCCAACCCGAACAGGCGGGCGTGATTCCCGTCATCGAACGCGACGGCAGCCTGGCCGGCATCATTGAGGCCCACGACCTGCTGAAGGGCTGCGACAGCAACGCCCATGTGCGCGAAATCATGCGCCAGGATTACGTCGCCGCGCGCGTGGGTGAGACCGTGGACGAGGTTACCCGCGACATGGTGATCCACAACGTTGAAAATATCGTGGTGGTGGAGGGCAACGGCCTGTTAAAGCCCCTAGGAGTGGCCCGCGCCGCCGATATTCTGCGCCTCCGTCGCTGGGTGATTGAAGAAGAAGGCTTCGGCATTCAGCCGGTGCGCGCCAAGGCTTCCCTGCCCCAAACTGCCGACGCCAGCGCCTCCCCAATAAGCCGCTAAGAGTGCAGCGCGGTGGGGCCGCAACCAAACCACCTGACCGGATTGCGCCCCTTCGGATTGCCCAGAGCGCAGCTCTGCGGTTTAGCGCGGCAGATGGACGCGAATCGCCCCGATGCATCGGGGCGCAATCCGGCATCCCCTCTAAATCGCTAGAAAACCTAGGGCTGTACTTCCTTCAATTCCTGTGCGGCTTGCGCCACATTTTCCGGCCTGCCGAGATCTCGCCAGTAGTATTCATCGGCGCGAAAGGCGAGGATTTTTTCATCGCGGGCGGCGAGACGCAGATAGGAGGTGATGATGGAGAAGGCGCCTTCTTCGGTCAGCATCGCCAACAGACGCGGCGAAATAACGTGGATGCCGGAAAAGCCCAGCTCCTGCACGGGTTGTGACGGTCGCACCAATTCAGCCTCATGATCGCGCGCGCCCCGCCGTCCGCAGAGTTGGAGCTGGTCGTTGAAAAGCAGATATCGGGAAGCCTCGCGCTTTTTCACCGCCAGGGTGGCAAGCGCCTGCTGTTCGGTATGAAATTGCACCATGCGGCCAAGATCAATCGTGCTGATGACATCGACATTGTGGAGGATGAACGGCTCGTCGAGACGGTGGGAATCCTCGAGGAAAAACCACGCGGCCTTTTTCAGCCCGCCGCCGGTGTCAAGCAAGGTCTCCTCGCGCGAAACTTCAATGCGCATGCCGAAGTTATGGTGGGTTTCGAGATACGCGAGAATCATATCGGCAAAGTGATGCACGTTGATGATCACTTCGCCGACGCCATAGTCGCGCAAGCGGGAAAGCGTAATTTCCAGCAGCGTGCGGCCGGCGATTTCCACCAGCGCCTTGGGGCGATCGTCGGTGAGGGGCCGCAAACGTTTGCCGAGGCCGGCGGCCAAAACCATGGCTTTCATTGGCCCAGCTTCTCCAACCCAAGATGCCGCACCACCACCTCCACGCCGCTCCGGCCGCGCAGATGCTTTGCCAACTGCTCGGCGAGGTAGACCGAGCGATGCTGGCCGCCCGTGCAGCCGAACGACACCATCAAGCTCTTGAAACCGCGCCGCTGATATTCGCTCACGCTCGCATCCACCAGCGACATGACGCCGGCGAGGTATTGATGCACGCTCTCCTGCTGATTCAGATATTCGATCACCGGCGCGTCTTTACCGGTAAGCGGCTTGAAGCGCTCTTCCCGTCCGGGATTGGGCAGGCTGCGGGCGTCGAAAACATATCCACCCCCATGCCCGCTTCCGTCCTTGGGGAGGCCTTGGTGGAAGGAAAAACTGAAAATCTGCACGCTCAGATTTTCTGATCCGGAAGCCAGGCTTAGCAATTTCTCCGAACCCAGCATGCTCGTGAAGGCGTTCAGCAGCGTCGGCAGCGCGACCGGCAGTTGGACGTTGTGCAGCAGCCAGCGCAGGGATTTCAGCGCGTAGGGCACGCTTTGCAGAAAATGCGCTTTGCGCTCGTAGAAGCCGCGAAAGCCATATGCGCCCAGCGCCTGCATGATGCGGACGTAAACGTAGGCGTAGTAGTGTTGCATGAAGACGGCGCGGTCGAGGTTGATAAAACCGGCCAGCGTGTCGAGATAATGATCCAGCAACTGCTGGCGCAGCTCGGGCGGCAGATCGGCCTTGCCATCGTACAAAAGCGAGGCAATGTCATATTGCAGCGCGCCGCGGCGGCCGCCCTGGTAGTCCACAAAATACGGGTGGCCGTCGCGCCACATGACGTTGCGGGATTGGAAATCGCGATAGAGAAAGTAATTGCGGTCGGCGCTCAGCAAGAGCTTCGTCAAGTGGCCGAAATCGACCTCCAGCGCTTGTTCGTTGAACGGAATGCCGGCCAAACGGAGAAAGTAATACTTGAAATAATTCAAATCCCAGGCGATGGATTGGCGATCGAAGCTCGCGCGGGGATAGCACACTTTGTAATTCAGGTCGCGCCCGGCTTCGATCTGAAAGCGTGGCAACACGGCCACCACCTGGCGATAGGCTTCCACGGCCTCGGGAGCAATATTCCCGCCCTCACGATGTTTGGAAAGAAACTCGAACAAAGTGGTGTTGCCCAGGTCTTCTTCCAGATAAGCGCCCTGGCTCAAATCCTCCGCATAAATTTCCGGCACGGGCAAGCCGTGGCGGCGAAAGTGCCGGGAGAATTCCAGAAATGCCACGTTCTCTTCGCGGACGTCATAGAGAATGCCGATGGCGCTGAATTTTTCGCCGGCCAGCCGGATGATCTTGCGCCCCGAACCGCCCAATTCGCCCTGCAGCGGCTGCACGCGTTCGACGGATGAGTGGAAATGCTGCTCGAAAAGGGTTTTGAGAACGTCCATGAATTTGACTTTCCGTGATCGAGCGTCGCATGGGTAGCCACAGTCAACGCCTTCCTGACCGTGGGCTTTTCTCATGTCCGATGCCCTAACAGCAACCGCACGTCGTCAATCACCACGCGGCACGCCGCTAGGTTATCGCAGGTCGAGGGTCCAAGCAACTCTTTGAGCCAAAGGCGCAGCGGCGGCAACTCCCGCCCCGCCGCGTTCGAAGTGGACCGAAGCGATCGTTAATTTACAAGATTGACGCAATTAGGTAATGCTGGTGCAACACAGAGCATATAGCTTGTGCACGCGGACTCCCCCAGAGTCGGGAGTCTCGCTTCATTTTCTTAAGGTTTAACTCTAAACGCAGCACCTCAGGCGAATGCGCATCTATCCGCTCATCGCCCTCCGGGCATGTGCAGGATTCAAACGGCGCAAATCTTTTTGAGATGCTGCGTGTAGAGTCAAGGCTTAAGGTAAGAAAATCTATTTCCAACTGCGAATTGGAGGAGAGGCTTGATGCAAACTCAAATACGCTTGCGCGGTCGTGTGCTTACAGTAGCCTGTCTCGTTTTTCTGGCGATTGGACAGCTTCCGCTGCTTCGGGCGCAACAGGATAGCAATGCGACGCTCACCGGAACCATACTCGATCCCCATGGAAAAGTTGTCGCCAGTGCTGCTGTGCAGGTGAAGAGCGAAGCGAGCAACCTGGTTCGCAAAGTCACCACCGGCCCGGATGGCCGCTTTTCGGTGGAGGGTCTGCCTGTGGGCGCTTACACCGTTGAGGCTTCGGCCCCCGGCTTTTCGATGAACAGCCGCAAGGGAGTGCAGGTTTCCGCGGGTGGCGCCAACGACCTCTCGATTTCGCTGAGCGTCCAAAGTCTGATTGAGCAAGTCACGGTGTCCGCCACCGCCGATGACATCCCTTCGGTTGCCTCGCAGGAGTCGCCGGTGAAAGCCTTGCTGGACGAGGGATCCGCGACGTCGGTCATCGATTCCCATTTCATCCAGAACTTCGCTTCGCCCATGGCGGATTACGGCGAACTTGTGCAGATGGTGCCCGGAACGTTCACGGTCAATCCCAACGGCGTGGGTCTGGGCCAGAGTAGCACCTATTTCCGGGGTTTCCCAGACGGGGATTTTGACATCGACTTTGACGGTATTCCGTTTTACGACACCAACACCCCGACCCACCACTCTTGGGCCTTCTTCCCGAACCAATGGATTGGAGGGGTGGATTTCGACCGCAGCCCGGGATCGGCATCAACCATTGGGCCCACTCCCTTCGGCGGAAACATCCACCTGCTTTCCAAGGACATGCCGACGGATCTGAACATTCGCGGAAGTTTTGCCTATGGCTCCTTTAATACCAAGCTGTACGACGCAGAATTTGACACTGCCAACTTCGCTCCCTACAGCCGCTCCGACCTGACGTTGGACTGGCAGCGCATGACTTCCGATGGATATCAGACTTTCAATTATCAGATGCGCAACGCCGGGTCGTTCAAGTATACATACCGCATTTCCGATCACACGATGTTGACGGCGTTTAGCGGGATCGACTGGCTCAACAGCAACACGCCGAACTTCAAAGGACCCACACGCGCGCAGGCAGCCACGAACGGTCCAAACTTCCTGTTGACCGACAACTCTAATGCCACGCTCTACACCGACTATCAGTACAACTTCTACTACGTTCCCACGGACTTCGAGTATGTCGGCTTAAAGTCAGATCTGGGCCACGGATGGCTTCTCGATATAAAGCCCTACACCTACATGTACGACAACAAGCAGCACTACGCCAATGCAGTCACCCTCGCCGAACCCTCGTGCGATACGGCGGTCACCAAGAAAGGGGTCACGGCCATCCCCTGCGCCGTGGATAAGCGCAACGAGTATCGCAAATTCGGCCAGACATCCTCGGTGAGCCAGAGTTCCCAACATGGCATTTTCCGCGCCGGCCTTTGGAGCGATTTTGCATCGACCAACCGCTTTCAAATTCCCAGCGATCCCCTGAACAATTGGGCGGACCAGCTCCTGCCGAATTTTCACGAGAATTTCGAGACCAATTCCTATCAGGGCTTCGCTGAATATCTGTGGCATGCCCTGCCCCGGCTGAACGTCACCGCCGGCATCAAGTTTGTAGTCTATACCGTGGGCACCCGACAGTACGCCGATGACGGCAAGACGATTGGCAACCTGAATGGACTGGAGTTCATTAAGAACAATGGCACCTACCGATCTTATTTGCCCTCCGTCGCCGCCAACTATCGCCTGAGATCAAACTGGTCGGTGTATGGGCAGTATGCCGCCGGAAGTATTGTCCCGCCGAGCGCCGTGTTCGATTACAACCAAACGACTTCTCCGACCAATCTGCATCCCGGCATTGAGACCACCCCCTCGCCCACCACCACCAAGACCATTCAGACCGGCACGGTGTTGAAGTTGCAGAGGCTGACGCTGGACGCCTCTTACTATCACATCTGGTTTCAAAACTCGTACTCGAACGTGACCGATCCGACCACGGGCGAACAGGACTTCTTCCTTACTCCGAGTTCGATCACCCAGGGTGTGGAAGCCGAGGGGAACCTCTACCTCGCCCGTGGAATCAGCGCCTACGTGAATGCCACCGACGGCAAAGCTACGTACACGGGGTCAGAGACGGTTTCCGGAGTCGTGTTTCAGACGCCCTCGGGACTTTGGGTATCGCAGACCCCTTCGAATACCGAGGCGGGAGGACTGACGTATCAACATAAGAATTGGGATGCGGGGATGTTCTACAAGCGCATCGGCCCCGAGTGGCAGGACAATGGCAGCTACCACAATCAGGTGGCCCTCTCGCCGTTCAGCTTCACCAATATGTTTTTCGGCTATACCATCCGCAACCATTCGCGCTTCAGCCAAACCCAACTGCGGTTCAGCTTTAACAATCTGTTCAACCAGCACGATGTTACAGGCGTGACCCCCACCGCCTCCGTGGTTTCACCCACCACCAGCGGTGTGACGAACCCCTTTCTCGGGACAACGGCATTGTCCGGTACGGACGTCATGAATTTCCTGCCGGGACGCAGCATCATGGTCTCGTTGATCGTCGGCTTCTCGCCCAAGAATCGGTGAAAAGAGAAGTTGTCAGTCGTCAGTTGTCAGTTGTCCGTAAATTGCCTTCTGCCCGGCGGTGGCTTTCGCTGACAACTGATGACTGAAGACTGACGACTGCTTGTGGTCGCTCTTACTGAGAACTGATGACTCAGAACTGACGACGGTTTTTGACCGGATCTGGAAAGTCGAATGGATTAACGGGACGGGCGTAATGACAGACCTCCCTGAAAATCTCCTCCCCGGAGATTCGCAGTAGTGCTGACCTTGAGGAGCAAGTCAGCGCCGAATTCCGCCACGGCCTGCGCGACGCTCAGCCTCTTGGCGCGGCCTAAAACCTGTTTCGGTACCCAGCGCGGGAAGGCCGTCACGACCGTGCGATGGCTGCCGCGCGCCGTGTGCTCCTGCCGGACGGCGGCGAGGGCCCGCTTCGGCAATCGACTCTCCAAGCGCACCAGCGCCGGCCATAACCGGCGATGCACAAATGTCACCTTGCCCCCGACCAGCCGGCACACCAGCACCTGATTCGAGTCCCCTACTTCTTCAAACACCCGGTACATGTGAAGTGACTTGGGGTGGCCCCACCAACTCCCCCGGAGGGGCTCACCCGCCAGGGCTTCCGCCAAGTTCAGGACAGGCCCCCGCGCCGACATGAGCACCACCCCATGCTCCTTAATAAACGCCAAAGCCTCGCGTCCGTTCATCGAATTCTGCCCTCGTCGGTGGGTAGGCACAGCCAGTGAAGTCCCAAGCGTTGCTCTTCGTTAGAATGAACGCTCAACATCGCCGCACTTGTCGCGAAACTCCAGTACGTGCTTTGCGGGATCGGGCTGCTCCCTGGGACGAAGCGGCACTCCGGGCATCCGAAATCCGCCGGGCGTGGCCCAATCCACGCCGTAGTAGGTTGGGCAGTCATCGATCTCGCCAAAATGCCTGACGATTCGCCACGCCACTCGCCAACGACCGCTCTCGTATGGCTCGATGAAAACGTGACTTGTGCTGGTCGCATCGACGCTGCTCATGGTGATGGTCAGGTAGGCCTGCTTTCGATCCCGCCAGTGCTCCCAGATGAATATTCGAGCCCGTGGAACCACCGAATGGTCCGTGCCCTTTTCACCTGCAAGGCTCGGTCTGGGGACCGATAGATTGAGTTCGTCGTATTGACTGAGATCGCGTCCTTGGGCAATATCGTCAGCAGTCAGTGCACTCCCTTCGCGCCACACTCGCACTTTAGTTGTGCGCCCGCCTTTTCTAGCGAAGCGTGCATTCGGGAGCTCGTCACGCGCTATGGCGCCACAGTCTCGTGCTTCGAGCGGAGGTGGCAGAGATGGCTGTGTGGTCATTTCGCCAACCAAGCGGGTTGGGGAGTCGGGGCCGCGTGCATCCAAGGAAACGTATGTAAGCACTACAAGCAAACATAGAGGACATAAAATCGCACGGACTAACATGCTCAACCCTCACAGGAAATTCGTCGATCGGCTCGCGCAGAGCGCAGCTCTGCGTTTTAGCGCTGAAGATGAACACGAATCGCAGAGCTGCGCTCTGCCCAAGCCAGTCACTCTACCGGGGCCTAAACGTTGCGGCGCCGATGAGGGCGAGGACAAATGCAATGCCTAAGAGCCCCGCAGTCGCCCGCAAGAGACTCCTTTGTGCGGTCGAATAATCCGTTCCGGGAAAGTCACGGGACTCTCCTTCCATGGCCCGGCGCGCCGGCGGTATCAGGCTGACCAGGAAGTTCCCAATCACCATTGCGCCGCTGATGGCCGGAAGAAACGGCGGCAAGATCATGAGAAATACCGGCAGGGAGTGTTGTCGCCCCAGGGCTTTCATCCAGTTGCCGCTCATCGGGCTAACGCCATGTTGAAAAAAGTGGAGATGGACCCACCAGGCGAGTTCCACGCCCCACCACCAGAGCACCATCCAAAGCGGAATCATGACGAGCGGGAGGAGCAAATTCCACGCGCTCTTGCGACGAGAGGCGCGCCGGCGGGCGTTGTCGATATAGGTTCCGTCCTTAACCTCGTCAACGACGCTACCGAATGTTCCTGGCTTGTTTTCCTTTCGCACGGCCGTCAAGGGTATCTCAGGTGGGAGGCCCGATCAACCCCTCGAGACCGCAGGGGCGGCGGACCGGATTGCGCCCCGATGCATCGGGGCGAATCGGTGGCCGCGAATCCACCGCGAAGGCCCAACCGCCCCGATGCATCGGGGCGCAATCCCGCAAGACAAATGCGCGCCGTGCCGGGATACACCCGGCATCCACAACGGAATCGGAAAATAATTCCTCTTGACAAACCCAGATATCTGGCCTATAATGTTAGCCTGCAGTAGGCGAGGTGCCGCATGGTCTCTGCGCATGTCTCCCACCCGCACGCCGGCTTTCCTAAAAGCCCACCGGCGCAACGCTCAGAAGTCCACCGGGCCCCAGACCGTACGGGGCAAGGCACAGTTCTGCTTGAACCAACTCAAGAAAAGTGGGGAAAGATTCCTGATGGGGTCAAAACACCTCACGCCAATGCGCAACGGCGGGAGCGCGAAGAAAATAAAGCACTTATGACTTCTACCGAGGGAGAGGGCAGAAAAAAAGATGTTAGCAAACGACGTTGGAAGTAGGAATGTTATTGAAAACAAAGGAAACAGCGACATTTTGTCATGCTATCTGTCGGACATTTTAGGCAATCCAGACCCAGTTTTGACAGAAAACGCACACTTCTGTACGACAAAAAGCACCTTTTCGATTTAGGCATGTGCCAAGGGCGTCTTGGACTGCGGCGGCTCGATGCCGCCTTGAAATGACATGGACATCAAAGGAAAGCAGCTAGAGGAAGACGCGCCAGCAAGGCGGAGCCGCCACCGGTCAGGCGGCGCTACGCCGGGAACGCACGCTGGCGCGTCCATCGGAGGATCCTAAGGCTTGCGTCCCTATTGATAGTACTCAGCGTTCTTGGCCGTAAATGCCGCGAAATTCTCCGGCAACTCCGCCTCCGGGAAAATTGCGGAGGCCTCGCAAACGGGAACGCAGGCGCCACAGTCAATGCAGTTTACGGGGTCGACGTAGAGTTGCGCGACTTCCGCAAATTTGGGTTCGTCCTTGCGCGGATGAATGCAATCAACCGGACAAACTTCGATGCATTTCTCATCCTTTGTGCAACTTTCAACGATGACGAAAGCCATGAATCATTTCTCCTCGGATGAATTTGTAAAATTCCCTGCCCCGTACCGGAAGGGCGCGCCGGGCGGACCGACTCGCGCGGCCACGTCCAAAGCGAGGGCAAAATGGATGTGCAATTCATACGCCAAACACCGCGTGCTTTTTGTCGCATGCAATCGACGTAAAAGCGAGCCGGAACTCGCAAGCTGGATTGAAAGACCCAGCGTGGGGGTCATTTTGCCCACCTCCAACTTCCATGACGGCCAAATTGGCCGATACATTCCTGCCGCAGAAGTGGATTCCACTGGTAGAATAGGTTATGGAGCTTTGCCGCCCTCCGCAACTGCGGTAGAATGCACCCGATTAACAGCAATGGAAAAAGCTGACGCAAATTCACCCGATTCGCAACCCCCTGATTCGTCCATGAAGGACTCCCCATGGAAGACGGAGGTGCTGCTTCCCGGCAGTTGGCGGGGCGCTACCAGCACGCTGCTCTCGCGGGGCCACCATCACATCATCGTCGACACCGGCATGCCGCACGAGGCCTATCGCCTTCTCGAAGCCCTGGAAAAACGCGGCCTCCACCCCAGCGACATCCGCATGGTCGTCAACACGCATTTCCACGTCGACCATGTGCTGAACAACTGCCTGTTCCCGGAAAGCGAAATCTACGGCTCGCAGCAGTCGCATGACTGGTGCTGTGAGGCTTACGCCGATCTTCTCGATGAGCAGAATTGGGAGAAGCTGAGCCTGAAGTATTACCCGGAATCAGCTGATTATGAAAGGGCTACGGAGCTGATGGGGGCGCTGCGGCGGTTCGCGCTGCGCTGGTGGGACCGCAAACGCCTGGGCGACCCCTCGCGCTTTCGCTGGATTGAAACCCACCCCCTGCCCGACGACCTGGAATTCCTGGTGACCAGCGGCCACGTGCCGGGCCACGTCTCCGTGATTATCCATAATGACGAGCAGCCCATTGTGATTGCCGGAGACGCCGTGCTGACCCGGGAGCACGATGAGAACGTATTCACCATGATTCCGCACAATCGCGAGCAGTTCCAACACGATCGGGCGCGCATTCTGGGGATGATGGGGCGTATCCTTCCCGGCCACGATGGGGAATTTTCCAATTCCAGCGGGGTGGGGCCAATGTCTCCATGATCCCCGGGGGGCCTGCCGTTGGCTGAACGTGATTTGAGGTTTCGTTGCCCGCTCATTGGCGGGAAAAATGCTCGGGAAGATGTCAGAGCCCGGAAATGGCTGCGGAATTTCTCGTTGCACAAGGCCATCAGCAAAGGGCTTGACAATGACGCGCTTATTGACCAGAATGATACCGACCGCTCGGTAAGAACGCGAACCGGGAGTTTTCTAAAACCGGCAATTTGCGATGGAAGGCTCGCAATAGGTGAGACACCGTGGCGTCATATCCCCCTCGCCGGAAGGTTCTGATCATCGAGGATGAGCCCTCGATTCGGAATGTCCTCTACGTGCTGTTGGCGGGGCTTGGCTGCGATGGTGACATTGCCCACAATGAAGACCAGGCGATGTCAATGATTCGGCACGATGATTTTGACGCGGTGCTGCTGGACCTGCGCTCCGCCCAGCTTCCGCAAATGGTCTCTGCCATCACCGAACTTCGGCCCAGCCTGGTAGGGCGCGTCCTGGTGATTACCGGCGAGGTCTCTGACCCCATCACGATCGAGATGCTCGAACACTACGCCGTGCCGCACTTTCCGCGCAGCCGGGTGACCTCAGACCTGTGGGGGCGACTGCGCACGCTGCTGGGCTTTGCGCATCCTTCACCGAATTCTCCCACGCGATGAATCGTGGACGTATTCCGCCAAAGCTTCCTGCCACGGCCTCGGCAGTGCGAAGCCGGCACTGCGCAAGGCGGCCATTTCCATCACCGCGTATTTCAATCGGGGAGCGCGTCGCTGCATCAACGCGTCGGGGACACCGATGACTTTTGCCGGATCAAGCCCCGCCAGCTCTGCGGCCTTGCGGGCCAACTCAAAGCGCGTGCACTCTCCCTGATTGGCCAGGTGATAGAGGCCGTAACGGCGGGCTTCCGCGACCTCCATGATTTCGAGGCCGGCATCCACCGTATGCGTTGCGCAACCCAACTGATCGCTCGCGACCTTGTACTCCTCACCCGCCGCAAGCTTGCGCAAACCCTTTTCCACAAAGTTGATCTTCCCCGGACCAAACAGCACGGAGACACGAAAGATGAAGTAATGCTCCAGGGCTTTCACCGCCTGCTCGGCTTGCAACTTGGTTTGCCCATAGACGGTGATGGGCCCGGTGGGATCGGTCTCCACATAGGGCATCGCCTTCTTGCCATCGAAAACCGCATCGGTGGAAATGTGGGCGAGGCCTGCTCCCACACGGCGGGCGGCGTCGGCCACGTTGCACGTGCCCTGGTAATTCACGCGAAAGGCCAGGGCGGGATCGGCTTCGCAGATATCGATGTCCGGAATGCCGGCGGGATGCACGATCAGGTCCGGGCGGATGCGCTCCAGGGCCGCGCGGATGGCCGCCGCATCGGTGATGTCAGCCTCGGCGCGCGTTAGGGGAATGACCTCATGCCGCGCGGAAAACGCCGCGACCAGTCCCTGGCCGAACAATCCCGCAGCGCCGGTGATGGCAACTCTCATAGGAACAGTGCCTGGTGGATGGTGGCTAGTGGTTAGTAATTGTGGATTGGACCGGTGGACGCGCACCAAGCACTTTCACTAGCCACTATCCACTAACCACTGCCTTTCCTACTTCATGCGCAGAACGACCCCAGGAGTATTATAGAGCCGAATCAGGGTGTTGAGATCGCGCTGGCTGGGCTTGCTGACAAGTGACTTCCACGCGAACGGGTAATAGACGCCCGGGACCCTCACTTGGCGAGTCTTATCCTGCATTTGGAAATACATGATATCGCCTTTGGACAGGCTGTGCCCTTTGATGCCGAGAGCGTGCCCCATTTCGTGCAGGACGATGGCGCGCATTTCATCCTTGGACCATCGGCGCGAAAGGTCCACGGAGATGAAAGCCACTTTGCGGCCGGTCAGTTCGTTTCCCACGCGGCGAAATTGCACCCAATCCATTTCCTCGCCCGCCTCGCCGCGCTCCATATCTTGGCCACCCTCCCAATTGAAGCGAATATCCGCTTCCTCAGGTTCCGCGGTCAGTTCCAGCGGCAACATCTCCTTCCAGATGCTGAACGCCTCGCGTGCTCCCTGCGCCCAGTTTGCTTCGGGCACATTTCCAATCGATACCTTGATGGGATACGCGGTCCATCTCTCCGATTCTGAGGTTTCCGCGATCTCCGGGTAGTAATCCGATGCCGAGGAAACGTAGCGCGAGGGTTGCAGCGCGTCGGGATAGGCCGGCAGCATTTGTAGAATCTGGATTCGGGCGCTGGCTTGACCCGCTTGATACTTGAAGTCAGGAGAGTTGGCGGCGAGGTCAGCGAACTGCCGCCAATCCGCGATGGCTTTCTGCCGATCCACCATCTCATCGGAGAGAGCGCGATTGTAATAAGCCTCCAGGAATTGCGGGTCCTGCTCAATGGCGTGGCCGTATGCCGCAGCCGCATCGGCAAACCGCGACTGATCGAAAAACTCGTTCCCTTGCCGGTAGCTGGCCTTCGCCGCTTCCCGGTCCGCCGCCGGTGCGGAGGCGGCCAACAATAAGATCGATAAAGTCAGAATCGCTGGGCGCATGAACAACTCACCTCCACTCACTTGTTGGGTGACATCATAATGGCAAGCGAGCGCTGGTTCCAGAGGTTTGATACTTCAGTCCTGATAGGGGCTGGCGCGCCCGCCGGTGAGGATGCGCAGATAAGTCCCCACTTGGGCGCGGTGGTGAACCTGGTGTTCGATGATGCGGAAGAGCATGAGGCCGGCGGGCCGGCGCGTGTGGAACTGGGCGTTCTCGCGGATCTCGTCCCAGCGCTCCAGCGGATACGCCTGCACGGCACGCAAGGTATCCTGATGGACGCGCCGGATTTCCTGCAACTCCTCATCCAGCGATTTCACTTCGCCCAGGACCGCCAGGAGGCCCTTGGGAATCCGCGTTTCGTAGTAACTCCAATCGCCGTCGAGCGCAATGCGGCGGGTTCCCTCCTCCGACCGCCAAACGTGCCGCGCCATCTGCCCGAGGGTGAGCATGCCCTCCGCCGGGCGCCAATCCAGGCGATCGCGCGGAATCTTCTCGTACACCGAGATCGTCCCCTGGTGCTCGCTTTCTTTTTGCGTGAGGAAGAGTTCTTTTACGTCCACACCACACCCCAACGTAGGGGCGGTTCGCGAACCGCCCCTACTTCAATTTGTCAGAATATCCATTGCAAGGGCGACTCGCGAACCGCCCCCTCAATTTGTCAGGATACCCCATCGCAAGGGCGGCTCGCGAACTGCCCCCCCTATGTCAGAAAAGCTTTTTCAACTCCGCCAGAATTTCTTCATTGTCCGGCTGTTCGCGCAGTTCGTAGATCTTCGACCACGCGATTTTGCCGCCCTTATCAACAATGAAAACGGCCCGGTCGTTAATGAATGGGATGGGGTGTTTGGTGGGAGGAAAAACCCCGTAGGCGGTTGCCACTTCGGCGTACGGCCAGCGATCCGTGGCCAAGGGATACTTCAGCCCTCCCAAGTGTTTCTGGAAGGCCATGTGGGCAAAAACCGAGTCAGTGCAAATTCCCACGACTTCGGTGTTGGCACTTGTAAACTTGGCGAGGTCCGCTTGAAACGCGCCCAGCTCGCTCTGGCAAACGGGAGTGAAATCCAGCGGGTAAAATGCCAGCACCACGTTCTTGCCGCGATGAGCGGAAAGCTCAAACTCGCCTTGGGTCTCTCCGGTGGCGCAAACCAGTTTAAAGTCCGGCGCAGCATCCCCTACCTTGAGTGCCATACAATCCTCCCTGCTTCAGCATGAAATCAATGGCCCGCCCTGGGTGGACCCAATTCCGCGATATCCCTTCGTGTTGGGTGACCGACCTAATGTGAGAAATGAGATTTTACCCGAGGAACCCGATAAAAGAAAGTGCGATGCGAGGAGTTCGCAGCACGTGTCCCGTATCCCGTCCCGTGTCCCGTAATTTCTCAAATTCCTCCGTAAAGACTCCAAGACTGGTCTCCGGCGTTCACGATAAACAGTTCGGGTTCCTTCACCACCACCCGGCTGTAAGGCGCGACGGAATGGGTGAGCCACACGTTCCCGCCGATTACGCTGTGATGGCCAATGTGCGTGTTCCCTCCCAGAATGGTGGCGTTGGGATACACGGTGACGTGGTCCTCGAGGGTCGGGTGCCGCTTGTTTGACTGTCCGCGGCGCAGTTGGCCGTCCTCGTCCTTGCTGAGCGGATTGAAGGCGCCCAGCGTGACGCCGTGATAAAGCGTCACCTTGTTTCCGATGATGGAGGTTTCGCCAATCACCACGCCCGTACCATGATCGATGAAAAACGATTCGCCGATGGACGCGCCGGGATGAATATCAATGCCCGTGTGACTGTGGGCAATCTCCGTCATCATGCGCGGGATGAACGGCACATCCAGAAGGTACAAGCGGTGGGCAAGACGCTGCACGGTGACGGGCTCGATGTAAGGATAAGCCAGCAGAATTTCTTCCACGCTGCCGGCCGCCGGGTCGTTGTGATAGGCCGCTTCGATGTCGGTGGCCAGCAGGTGGGCCAAATCCGGCAATTGGCTGAACAGTTTTCTGTGCACTTCCTCGGCGCAATCGTCAAGGTGGGCGGGCGCTGGTTTGCCACTGCGGCGGGATTCAAATCCCACCGCCCGGCAAATCTGGCTGGTCAGCAGGTCGTGAATCTCTTCGAGGTAACGGCAGGCAGTGGCGCCCGGAGCGTCGCCTTCCCGGGAGAGGAAGTAGATGGGGAAAAGAACCTCCAGGTACCGGCGGCAGATGGTGGCCACCGCATCACGCCGGGGCAGATTGAATTCGCTCGATTCGTCTCCCGCCAGTTGCACGTCCAAGTCCGCGCGAAACTCCTGCGCCAGGCACCTCATATCATCGGCACTCATGTTCGAACCTCCCTAGGCTTTCACCGCGGAGTCGCGGAGGCGCAGAGAGAAGGATACAGGAGACGTGTGACAGGCTCAAAACCTGCAGCTGCTCACTTTTGCCTTTTGACTTTTGACTTTCTTTTCTGCCTCCGCGCCTCTGCGCCTCCGCGGTGAGCTGGCACGCTATCCAATCCCCTCGAAGAGCACCGTGGAAATATACCGCTCGCCGGAGTCGGGGAGAATCACCACAATCGTCTTCCCGGCAAATTCCGGCAACTTGGCCAAGCGGACAGCCGCGGCGGCGGCGGCTCCACACGATATGCCGCTCAGAATGCCCTCTTCGCGGGTCAGTCGCCGGGCGAATTCAATGGCCTCATCGTTGGTCACCTGTTCCACGCGATCAACCAGCGACAGGTCAAGGATCTTGGGGATGATTCCCGCGCCGATCCCCTGGATTTTGTGTGGCGCGGGCTTCAGCGGCAATCCCTGCTGGTGCTGAGTGATAACGGGGCTCGCCGAAGGCTCCACACCGACGGAGAGGATCTTCTTGCCCTTGGTGTTTTTGATGAAGCGCGAAACGCCCGTGATCGTGCCGCCGGTGCCGATGCCGGAAACCAGCACATCGATGGCGCCATCGGTGTCATTCCAGATTTCGGGACCCGTGGTTTTCTCGTGGATAGCAGGGTTGGCGGGATTCTCAAACTGATGGGGAAGGAAGTAGCGCTGGGGATCAGCTTGAGCGATCTCCGTAGCGCGCCGGATGGCGCCGGGCATGCCTTCCGGTCCGGGAGTCAGCACCAATTTTGCGCCGAAGGCCGCCAGCACGCGCCGGCGCTCCAGCGACATGGTCTCCGGCATGGTGAGGGTGAGGCTGTAACCACGCGCCGCGGCCACGAAGGCAAGAGCGATTCCCGTATTGCCGCTGGTGGGCTCGATGATTTCCACGCCGGGCTTTAGCACGCCCCGCTGTTCAGCATCCCAAATCATCGCCGCTCCAATGCGATCTTTCACGGAGTATCCCGGACCGCGGCCTTCCACCTTGGCGAGTAATGTCGCCGTGGACCCGGCAGCAATCCGGTTTAACTTCACGAGGGGAGTTCTGCCGATGCTGGCGGCATTGTCTGCAAAGAAATTTGCCATGAGTTCTCCTTTGAACTGGGTTTGTGAGTATACATCCTGCTGCGTCTTAATGGCGGCTATCGATACCGCAGAGGCGCGGAGACGCAGAGCAGCGGGTATAGCGCCCCAATGTATCGGGGCGCTACGGCATCCTATTCACCAACCACTAGCCACTAAGCACCAGCCACTGCCCTTAGTACTTGGGCACGGAAGGATCAACCTGGTCCGACCACGCCAGGATTCCACCCTTCAGGTTATGAATCTTGCGGAATCCGGACTTCATGAGCAGGTCCACGGCCTTGGCGCTGCGCATTCCGGACTTGCAATGCACCACGATCTCGTCCGCCGAATTCAGCTCATTCATCCGCTTGGGCACTTCCCCCAGCGGGATGAGTTTTGAGCCCGGGATGCGGCAAATCTGGTATTCGTGCGGCTCGCGCACATCGATCAGGACGAAGGGTTCATGCACATCCATCTTCTTCTTCACTTCCGCCGGAGTAATTTCCGGGATGCCGGTTTGCATCGGTGTATGCTCCTCGCCGCGAATGCCGCAGAACTGCTCGTAGTCGATCAGTTTGGTAATCGTACGATGCGTCCCGCAGATCGGGCAATCGGGATTTTTGCGAAGCTTGAGCTCGCGAAACTTCATGCCAAGCGCGTCAAACAGCAGCAGGCGACCAATCAGCGAATCGCCGCGGCCCAATATCAGCTTGATGGTTTCCATGGCCTGGATGCAGCCCATGATGCCGGGGAGCACGCCCAGCACACCGCCCTCCGCGCAACTGGGGACCAGCCCGGGAGGAGGCGGCTCCGGGTACAGGCAACGGTAGCACGGCCCCTCCTCGGCGTAGAAAATAGAAGCCTGGCCTTCAAAGCGGAAAATGCTGGCGTAGACGTTGGGCTTGCCCAGCAAAACGCACGCGTCGTTCACCAGGTAGCGCGTGGGGAAATTGTCGGTGCCGTCGGCCACGATGTCGAAATCGCGGAAAATGTCGAGCGCGTTGTCACTGCTCAGGCGCGTTTCAAAGGTTTCAATTTCGACGTTGGGATTGATTTCCAGCAGGGTGTCACGCGCCGACTCGAGCTTGGCGCGGCCCACGTCGCTGGTGCCGTGAATCACCTGCCGTTGCAGGTTGGTGAAATCCACCACGTCAAAATCCACCAGGCCGAGCTTGCCCACGCCCGCGGCGCCCAGATAAAGCGCCAGGGGCGAGCCCAGGCCGCCCGCGCCAATGCACAGCACCTTGGCCTGCTTCAACTTCAGTTGGCCCTCCATGCCCACTTCCGGCATGATCAGGTGGCGGCTGTAACGCAGAATCTCGTCCTTGCTCAGTTGTGCGGTCGGAATCATGGTTGCGGTGCTCATTTTCAGTCCTTCCCTAAAGACTTGTCCGTTGTCAGTTGTCCGTTGCCTGTTATCAGTTTTCAGTAGGAACCCCGCGCGGGGAGGCTTTTACTGATAACTGATAGCTGAAGGCTGATAGCTTTTCGGGGGTTTGCCCGGGATTCGCCATCCCGGCTGGGCGGGATGGGAACCCAGGCTAGCTACAGATACAGCGTAGAACTTGGCCTGAGCAGACCGCAGGGGCAGCGCCACCAGCGATGGAAGGTACAATGCTGATGACGTCGTCTTCCTTCAAGGGAGTCTGTTCTTTTTGCAGAAAGCGAATGTCCTCGTCGCCCACGTAAATATTCACAAAGCTGCGCAGCTTGCCTTCGTCGTTGTAGAGGTGCTTGCGGAGGTCTCCGTACTGAGAAGTGATGGCCCCCAGCGCCTCCGCTACGGTTTTTGCCTGCACTTCCATCGACTCCTTTTTTTCCGCATATTGTCGCAGCGGAGTCGGGATGATGACCTTAACGGGCATTCGAGCTCCTCAATTTGTGTTTGGTGATTGGTGATTGAAAGGCCCCTTCACCGGCGATTTACGCTAGAACTGAAGATGACCGCTGATCGCAAAAATCGCCACATCACCTAATTAACAGTAAATTTCCTCATTAATTCAGATGCGCACCAAAGCCGAAAGATTCTGGGGCTATGCTGATTTGCGATTGTGACATACGGTCGAATCTCGCGGGAATCGCTCAAATACCATTCACCAATCACCAATCGCCAATCACCGATGCTTTAGTCCCAATCACAAATCACCAACGTTTCCGCCCCAAACGTCGACCGATTTTCGGCCAGAACCCAACTCGTCAATTCCTTCGGAGCGCCCCGTTCAACAGCAATTATAACATAAGAATACCATGGCCAGGCGTGGTCGCGGTCATAAATTGAGGGCTGCGCCGGGTGGTCGGGGTGGGAGTGATAATATCCCAGCACGTCGAGGCCCCGCTTGCGGGCGTCCTTTTCCACGCGCAACTGATCAAGCGGATCGATCAGGAAACGGTTTTTGTCCGTTTCCCTGCCTGGGTCGTCCAGGGGCAAAAGCTCCTGCGCGCGGCTGGGGTCGTGGCGCAAGTTGGCGAGCGGCACAACTTCCGTCAACTGCTTCATGTCACCATCCGCTTCCCCCAGCAACACTCCACAGCACTCGCTGGGATAGTCGCGCGCCGCGTGGGCTCGAATGGATTCCAGTTCCCGTTTGTTTATTTGAAGAGGCATCGAGTTTATTGGGTCATTTATTCATCGAATCATTGAATCATTGCGTCGTCGGGTCATTGAAAAGCTGTCAGCTGTCCGTGGTCAGTTGTCCGTTGCAAGAGATACGCGAAGCTTCAAAGTCTTAGGCCGCTGACTACGGACAACGGACCACGGACAGCTCTTAAATGATTCAATGACCCGATGAACCAATGACCCGATTCCTTAGCTTCCCTCGTCCCAAAATCTCTCGCTCAAATATTTGTCGCCGCTGTCGGGGAAAATGGTTACCACCACGCCGCGGGTCAATCGATTGGCCACTTTGAGTGCGGCCACCAGGGCGGCGCCGGCGGAGACGCCCACCAGCAGGCCTTCTTCGCGCGCCAAGCGCAGGGTCATGATGTGGGCGTCTTCCGTGGAGATTTCCAGGTTTTCGTCGGCCACGCTGGGCTCGTAGATGCCGGGCTGGATGGCGGTGGGCATATGCTTCATGCCTTCCAGTCCGTGGAAGGGCGAGTCCGGCTGGAACGACAGGCATTGGATGTGCGGGTTGAGCTCCTTCAGGCGCCGCGCAGTGCCGATGAACGTGCCGCTGGTGCCGAGCCCCGCCACGTAGTGCGTCACGCGGCCGCCCGTCTGCTCGAAAATCTCGGGGGCAGTGGTCAAATAATGGGCGCGCCAGTTGGCGGGGTTGTCGTATTGGTTCGCGTAGAAATAAAGCTCGGGATTTTCCTGGGCCAACGCGCGCACGCGGCGAATGGCGCCGTCCGAGCCTTCCATGGGATCGGTGTAAACGATCTCCGCGCCATAGGCCTTCAGAATCCGCTTGCGCTCCCTGCTGACGTTGGAGGGCATGCAGAGCTTCACGCGGTAATCCTGCGCGGCACAGATCATGGCGTAGGCAATGCCGGTGTTGCCGGAGGTCGAGTCAATCAGGATTTTGTCCCGCGACATCCGTCCGGCGGCTTCCGCCTCGCGGATGATGTTCATCGCCGGGCGGTCCTTCACCGAGCCGCCGGGATTCTCCCATTCCGCCTTGGCGTAGATCTCGACGTCCGGGGAGGCGGGGCGAATGCGGGCCAATCGGACAAGTGACGTGTTGCCGATCAGGTCCAGCAGGTTGACCGGCCCGCGAAGTACTTTATGGGAAGTTTGAATGGTCGCCGCCCTTGCGTTTTCTGCCATCAGTGCCTGGAGATTTCATTGTAGGATGTGCTTTCAAGATGTGTCAACCTTCACCACGGAGGCACGGAGGCACAGAGGAAAACCGGCGGATGCTCCGCGCCCCAGGCTGCCAGGGCGGACGGACAGACGTGCGGTCGGGCTGGCTCCCCTCCTGATTCAGGAGGGGCCGGAGCGGTTAGCGACGGGGGTGGTTACAGAACCCTAATTCCGTAAATGTAAGGATATGATCCTTTCGCGTCGGGGGGGGCGGCGATGCATCAGGTAGAGAATGAGGCCCACGGTGATTCCGGTGGAAAGCGATAAGGCAAAGAACACGCGGGCCTCAGGCAATGAAATCAGAATCATGGCCGTTATGCCAAGCATGAGGACAAACCCCATCCCCCAGTCCATGGGGACATCTTGAACACGGATTCCAAAGCGAATCGGAGGTAAGGGTCGCATGATTGACCCCTTGACCAGAGTCTACGCCCGATACATGACCAATGGAAGCTGTGTCCTCGGGGAATGTCATTGACAAGTCAGCAAAACCCCCATCAACCCCGAGCCCGAGCCCTGAAGCGGCGACCTACCCCGCCCCCCAAACCAACCTTCACCGCGGAGGCACGGAGGCGCAGAGGAAAACCGGCGACTGCTCCGCGCCACAGGCCGTCCGGGCGGACAGGCAGACGAACTGACAGGCGCACGGGCGTGGTGACTCCCCTCCTGATTCAGGAGGGGCCGGAGCGGTTAGCGACGGGGGTGGTTACAGGCCACTAATTCCCAATCCCAAATCCCTAGTACAAGGCGGCGGAAGCTATGACGTCGGTAAATTGTGCCTCTCCCGCTTTCCTAACGAAGGCCAGGCTGAAGGCCTGGGTCAACGGGACCCAGACCGACACCCGAACCCTGAATGGGCGGAACAATCCTATCAATCCCACGCGTACCGCTCGTCGTAGGCGATTCCGTGCGCGTCCAGCGATTGCGGCAGGGGGAAACACGTATCTCGCCCTTTCAGGGCTGGGGGCGAAAATTGGGGGTAATCTAAACTCGACCGTCTTCCCGCCCATTTTCCCAAGCCGGTCTCAGCCTCTATACGGGCCGGGTTTCTTCGTCGCCTCAAGATGATCGAGCGGACGTGACCACCTCAATCATCAGGGAGTATGGCGTCAGACGGAACGCTGATTATTTTTTCGCTTTCGGATGGCCCCAAGCACAGCATGGACATAATAAACTTGTGTATCGTTCCGTCCCCAGGTTCCATGATGTAAAATTTTTAACAAAAATCCTCTTGACAGGTAGTGTAAAATATTTTACATTAAACCCGGTATTTGAGGGAGCATGCGGATGGAGAAGAGTGGACCGCAGCACCGACGTGGCAAGCGTAGGCTTCGGATCATTAAGGAGCTAGTTTCGTCCCGACAGTACAATTATTCGAAGAAGGTTAGAAGCCTTATTGAAGATGCTTACTTTGATGAGGAAGAAATGGAACGATGCGTTCTTAGTGCAACCTCAATCCACAAAGTCCTCAGTGGTCACCCAAAACCGGCCAATGATGGTCACCTGAAAACCGGCCAACGGAGACACCCTCCGGGACATTGACAAGAGCACGAGGCGTTAGCCTCGTAGCTATGGCCAATGTCTTGAGTGAC
>Ga0326728_10007033_pt1 | contig 29524 bp, 25 predicted proteins | sample MB3enrmetagenome_FD_207602 | JGI IMG/M metagenome (GOLD analysis project Ga0326728, IMG submission 207602) | Lab enriched peat soil microbial communities from McLean, Ithaca, NY, United States - MB31MN | ecosystem: Environmental > Terrestrial > Soil > Wetlands > Peat | place: USA: New York... | reverse complement strand
CGGCGGCAACCCGGATAGGCCCCGAAAGGGATTTAGGGCAAAGAGTTGGGGTAAACGGGGCCGGTTGCATTGGTGAGCGCCTGCTTTACGGGGCGACGTTTCGCGGCTACTCTGGCGCTCGTGGACAACATTGCGCATGGGTTGACGGGGGCGTTGATCGGATACTGCGGGTTTCGGCAGCGCGGGGGGAGCGAATCGGGGCGCGCGGCGCTGTGGACGTGCGTCGCGGCGGCGGAATTCCCCGACATCGATATCCTGACGGCATTCTTCGGACGCGACACGTATTTTCGCTGGCATCGAAGTTTCACGCATTCGGCGATCCTATGGCCGGTATGGGCGGCACTGGTAGCGTGGGTGTTTTGGTTGATCTGGGACCGGAAGAGTTTTCGATTGTTATGGTGGGCGGCGGTCGCGGGGATCGCATCGCATTTGGTGATGGACTGGCTGACGAACTACGGGACCGAATTGTTCTGGCCATTGAGCGATGCGCGGCTGGCGCTGAGCTGGGTATTCATCGTGGACGTGTACGTGTGGGCGATCCTGCTGGTCGGAACCGTCGCGGCGGTGTGGACGCAGCGGGCGTGGGTGGCGCGAGGGGCGTTGGGAGCGGTCGGCGTCTACTTTCTGTTTTGTGGCGCGTCGCGGGCGTACGCGCTGCAGGCGTATGAGGCCAGACGCGAGACGGGACGAACCGATGCATTTCCTCTGCTGATGGACCCGTTGCATTGGACGATCGTGCGTGATGACGGCGTGGCGGACCACTGGACGGACGGCTTCCGCAACGACACCTTCGTGCCGTTTCACGACGACAAGCTCTTGCCGAAAGCGGAGGCGACCGAGGCGGTGAAATTGTTTCGGCAGTTCGCGGCGTTTCCGCTTGTGGAGAAAATCGAAGAGAATGGTCACACCGTGTTGCGCTATCGTGATCTGCGGTTTCGTTCGGAGATGCCACGGGGAGCGGTGGAAGAGGGGATGTTCGTCGTTGCGAAAGTGGTGTTTGACGATCAGGGAAACGTCGTGTGGTCCGGGTTGGCAAGTGGAAGGGGTTGATGGGCGCCCGCCACGGCACGCTATTCATCAAATGTGGTTGACGAAGTCTGGGCGGGAAAGGATGATGAAGTTGCTACGTGGAGTGGAGAAGCCTCTGGATGGCCGCGAATTCTAGCAAACGAAGGATTCTTGTGACGGGGTCGAATGGGCTGATCGGGTCGGAGGTCTGCCTGTACTTCGCGGCGCGAGGGTTTGACGTCTCCGGTCTCGACAACAACCAGCGGGCGGTGTTTTTTGGTCCGCAAGGGGACACGCGCTGGAACCAACGCCGCCTCGAGGAAGCGATCCGCAATTTCCATCATTACGAAGTGGATGTGCGGGACCGGGCGGGCATCGAGCAGACGGTCAAGGATGTTTCTCCCCAATTGATCGTGCACGCGGCGGCGCAACCGTCACATGATCTGGCCGCTTCCATGCCGTTCGCGGATTTCGACACCAATGCCGTCGGCACGTTGAACATGCTGGAGGCGGCGCGCCGACACTGTCTGGAATCGCCGTTCGTCTATCTATCGACCAACAAGGTTTACGGAGACGGACCCAACACGATTCGGCTGAAGGAACTCGAAACGCGCTGGGAGTATGATGACCCGCGGTTCGCGCAGGGGATTCCGGAGTCATTCGGTGTGGACCAGGTATTGCACTCGCTGTTTGGGGCGTCGAAACTGGCCGCGGATACACTGGTCCAGGAATACGGTCGGTACTTCAAGATGCCGACCTGCTGTTTGCGAGGGGGCTGCCTGACCGGGCCCAATCATTCCGGAGTGGAACTGCACGGGTTTCTCAGTTATCTCATCAAGTGCAACTTCGAGGGCAAGCCCTACAAGGTTTATGGGTACAAGGGCAAGCAGGTCCGCGACAACATTCACTCGGAAGACGTGGCCGCGTTTATCGACGAGTTCTATTCCCGTCCGCGGTATGCCGAGGTGTACAATATTGGCGGTGGTGGCGGGAACTCGTGCTCGATTCTCGAAGCGTTTGCGATGGTGGAGCAACTGAGCGGGCGAAAACAGGTTTACGAATACGTCGATCAAAATCGCATCGGGGACCACATCTGCTATTACAGTGACTTGCGCAAGATGAAGGAACATTATCCATCATGGTCGATTACCAAGACCCTGCCGCAAATATTCGAGGAGATCGCGGCCTCCTGGAGTCAGCGGCTGGTTGGCGGCGCTGCGAAGCACCGCTAGCCCGTGACGAGAACGGCACTGGAAGACCATGAAGATACTGATCACCGGGGTTTGCGGTTTTACGGGGAGCACGATTGCGGAGGAATTGGCCAAGCGGTCATCGGGCTGCCAGTTATTCGGGCTGGACAACCTGAGCCGGGCTGGCAGCGAGATCAACCTGCCCCGCGTAAAGAAATGCGGAGTGCGGTTTTTCCCTGGCGACGTGCGCAATGCCAGCGATTTGGAATCTCTGCCCACGGTCGACTGGGTGATCGATGCCGCGGCGAACCCGAGCGTGCTCGCCGGTATTAACGGGCAGGTGAGCAGTCGGCAGCTCATCGAGCACAATCTGCTCGGGACCATCAACGTGCTGGAACACTGCAAGCGTTCCGCTGGCGGGCTGGTGTTGCTGAGTACGAGCCGCGTGTATTCGATTGCGGCGCTGGCGAGCGCGCCGATGGACGTGGTGAAGGATGGGTTTGTGCCCCGGCAACGCGAGATCAAACTGGCGGGCTGGACCGACCGAGGGATCAACGAAGAGTTTTCCACCGAACCTCCCTTGTCCCTGTATGGCTGCTCGAAATTCACATCGGAACTTCTGGCGCTGGAGTATGGAGCGGCGTTTGGGTTGCCCGTGTACATCAATCGCTGCGGGGTCCTGGCCGGGGCGGGACAATTTGGGAAGCCGGACCAGGGCATTGTTTCGTTCTGGATACATTCGTACTGCCAGAAGCGGCCGCTTACCTATATCGGTTTTGGCGGGCACGGCCATCAAGTGCGGGATTGTCTGCATCCGCGCGATCTGGCGCCACTATTGCACGATCAAATGCAGAGTTCGGGCAAACTGGCCGGGCAGATCATCAATTTGAGCGGAGGAATCGCCAGCGGCATGTCGCTGGCGCAATTGAGCCAATGGTGCCGTCAGCGGTTTGGTCCGCACTCCGTGGGAAGCGACAGTGGCCGGCGACCGTTCGATCTTCCCTGGATCGTATTGGATTCGTCCCGGGCGGAGCGACTGTGGGACTGGCGAGTGGCGACGCCCGTGGGCCAGATTTTGGACGAGATCGCCGAGCACGCGGTGGCGCACCCGGAATGGTTGGATTTATCGAGCCACACATGACCGAGCCCACTCCAACAGCGGCGCCGTTGTCGTTGCTTTCCGTGGTGATCCCGGCGCGGAATGAGGAGGGCTGCATTTGCTCCACCGTGGAGCACCTGCACGTGGAGTTGCGGCTTCACGATGTGCCGCATCAGATTATCGTGGTGGATGACGGGAGCACCGACAGGACGTGGCCGCTGCTGATGGACCTTCAAAAGCGAATTCCCGTTCTGAGCGCGGTCCAAAACCAAGGGTCGAATGGATTTGGCAGGGCCATCATTTGCGGATTGGACGCAATGCAAGGCGACGCGGTGGTGATCGTGATGGCCGATGAGTCGGATGACTGTCGGGATGTCGTGCGTTACTGGGTGGAATTGAACAAGGGCTTCGATTGCGTGTTCGGCAGCCGGTTCATCAAGGGCGGGGGGGTGATCGACTATCCCCGACACAAGCTTTTGTTGAACCGTCTGGCCAATCTGTTTCTGCGGATCCTGTTTCGCATTCGGCTCAACGACACCACGAATGCTTTCAAAGCGTATCGCAAAGAGGTCATTGCGGGCTGTCGTCCATTGATTTCCCCGCACTTTAACCTGACGGTGGAGCTTCCGTTGAAGGCGATCGTGCGCGGCTACACGTGGACCGTCATACCGATCACGTGGCGCAATCGCCGCACGGGCGAGGCCAAGCTCAAGATCAAGGAGATGGGAAGCCGTTACCTGTTTGTGTGCCTGTACGTGTGGCTCGAGAAGTATTTCAGCCGCGGCGATTATCGAAAGGGCGGGAAGGACGAGGCCTGAGCCGCGGAGCCGGGTGACAGGGGGAGGGACGAACGACGTGCCATCGGCTGACGCAGCACCGGGGCGTCTCGATGTCTCGATGCCTTACCTGAGAATCGGCGTGACACCACACACCAAATATCATATCAACGGGCACGCATGAAACGGGCTCTCATTACCGGCATCACGGGACAGGATGGGTCGTACTTGGCGGAATTGCTGTTGAAGAAGGATTACGAGGTCCACGGCATCGTTCGCCGCGCCAGCAGTTTCAACACCAGCCGCATCGACTACCTGTATCAGGATCGTCACACCCGCGGCGTCAAACTCTTCTTGCATTATGGCGACCTGAGTGATTCCGTGAACTTGGTCAAACTCTTGTATGACCTGAAGCCCGACGAAATCTATCATCTGGGCGCGCAAAGCCATGTCCGCGTCAGCTTCGACATTCCCGAGTACACGGCGGACATCTCGGCCGTCGGAACGATTCGGATTCTGGAAGCGATCCGCGAGACGGGCAGCAGCCCGCGCTTCTACCAGGCTTCGTCCAGCGAGATGTTCGGTAAAGTCGCGGAAATCCCCCAGCGGGAGACAACCCGGTTTCATCCCCGCAGCCCGTACGCCGTGTCGAAAGTCTTCTCTTACTGGGCCACCGTTAACTATCGCGAGAGCTACAATCTGTTCGCCGCCAACGGCATCCTCTTCAATCACGAATCCCCCCGCCGCGGGGAAACGTTTGTGACCCGCAAGATCACCCGTGCCGTCGCCCACATCAAACACGACCTCCAGGAGAAGCTCTATCTCGGCAACCTGGACGCCAAGCGCGACTGGGGCTACGCCCCCGAATACGTCGAAGCCATGTGGTTGATCCTCCAGCAGGACCGTCCCGATGACTTCGTCATTGCCACGGGCGAAACGCATTCCGTCCAGGAATTCTGCGAGCAGGCCTTCGCACACGCGGGCTTGGACTGGCATCGCTACGTCGAAATTGACAAGACCTATTTCCGCCCTGCGGAAGTGGATCTGCTCATTGGCGATGCTTCGAAGGCAAAGAAAGTTCTGGGATGGGAGCCCAAGACACGATTCAAGGAGCTGGTGAGTCTGATGGTCGACGCGGACCTCAAGATGTTGGAAGACCAATTATCTGGCCGCGTCCCGAAGGTCGATGTTGGTCAGCATTAAATCACAAAACCCAACCACTCTGGTAACGCCATGAACTTCTGGAAAGATCAACGGGTCATCGTCACCGGTGGCGCAGGGTTTCTCGGCTCTTTTGTCGTCGAGGGCCTCAAGGCACGGGACTGCCCCAACATTGTCATCCCCCGGACACGCGACTACGATTTGCGGGATCGTAGCGCCATCGCCCGCTTGTTCAAAGACGCACGGCCAACACTGGTCCTGCACCTTGCGGCGGTCGTTGGCGGGATCGGCGCCAATCGCGATCATCCCGGAAAGTTCTTCTACGAAAACGCCATCATGGGCATCGAGTTGATCGAACAAGCCCGACAGTTTCAACTGCCCAAACTCGTGGTTGTCGGCACGATCTGCGCCTATCCCAAGTTCACACCGGTCCCGTTCCTCGAGGAAAACCTGTGGAACGGCTATCCCGAGGAAACCAATGCGCCCTACGGCGTCGCCAAGAAGGCGATCCTGGTTCAGTGTCAGGCCTACCGTCAGGAATACGGTCTGAATGCCGTGTACCTGTTACCCGTCAATCTCTACGGACCTCGCGACAATTTCGACCCGAAATCCTCGCACGTGATCCCGGCGCTCGTGAAGAAATGCATCGACGCCCGCGAGCGCGGCGACAAATTCATTGAGTGCTGGGGCACCGGGACCCCCACGCGCGAGTTTCTCTACGTCACGGACGCCGCGGAAGGCATCCTGCTCGCCGCCGAGCGCTACAACAAGCCCGATCCCGTCAACCTCGGAAGCGGACACGAGATTTCAATTCGAGATCTGGTCAACCTTGTCGCCGAACTGACCCGGTTCCAAGGTGAGATCCGCTGGGACGCGACCAAGCCCGACGGCCAGCCGCGCCGTTGTCTCGACGTGCAGAGGGCCGACCGCGAGTTTGGGTTCCAGGCGAAAATGAAGTTTCAAGAGGGACTACGCGCCACCATTCAGTGGTACGAACAAAACTCGAAAACCGCGTGACTCGATGGCGGAGTTGGCGCGATCGGCGCCAAGCAAGGCTCAATCCTCATGGACGGGGTACGACCGAACTACAGACAATCCCCGCCGGGCTCGGTTTCGTCACCGATCAATTCACCGGTTGCGCCAACCGTTTGAGCGAAAGGATCGGTTGCAACTCGACGGACACGCATTGAATGCCGTTGAAATGTCCGCGACAATCCCCTAGGTTCTGGCCCAGCAATGAATCGTGTTCAAGTTCTTCTAGTAACCACGGGCGCATGGCATCTCCGTCGCACAGCAGAAGCTTTCGCCGAGCGCGAAGCTTTGGCAGGACTATGGATGGCCGACAAGAACGGGACGGAAATACCCGCCGACAAGTACCACCGTTGCTGGCCGTTTCACTTGGCGATGAAACCATTTTATCACTTGGCGCCGAAGTATTATTGGGAAGAGGCGTTTTATGCGTTCGTCCCGATCTGGAGTCGATGGGTTCGCAAGCAACCGCTTCCCGAGTGTAATGTGGTGCAGGCCATCATGGGGCTAGGGACGGAGATTTTCGATCGGGCCGACAAAACGGGGGCGCTCAAGGTGGTGGATTGCCCGAATACTCATCCGACAAGCTATTATGGGTTCTGGCAACGGGAATGCGATATCTGGTGTCCCGGGGAGAAGGTGATTGTGCCGCGAAAGATGTTCGCCCGGATGAACCGCGAGTTGGAGCGAAGCGACTTGATTATCGTGCAGTCCAAGTTTGCCAAAGAGTCGATGATTTACAACGGAATTCCCGAGAACAAAGTATTCATCAATCCGATGGGCGTCGACACGACGGTATTCAAACAGAGGAAAGAAATCCCTTCGACGCCGCGGTTCATCTCGGTCGGGGGCGCCATCACCCTGCGGAAAGGCTACCAATACCTCTTTCGGGCCTTCGAGTTGGTGAAGAAGGAGATACCCAACGCGGAGCTGATCTGCGTGGGAAGGTACAAGTACGACTTCCGCGCGGAACGGTCGAAGTGGGAGGGCACATTCACGCACCACCTAGAGCTTCCCCAGAGCCGGATCGCGGAGTTGTTGCAGGCCAGCACGGCATTCGTTTTTCCTTCGCAGGAAGAAGGTATTTCCCGTGCCCAAATCGAGGCTCTCGCGGCTGGTCTGCCCGTCATCGGCACGCACGAGGGGGGTGCCACAACCATTGTCGAAAACGGCGTCGAAGGTTTCATTGTGGAGGGTCGCAACCCCCGGCAAATTGCGGAGGCGATGATCAAGTTAGCCACGGACAAGGAACTGAATCGGCGCATGGGAGAAGCGGCGTACCGGAGAGCGGGGATGGGGAACACGTGGCAGGATTATGGTGATCGGTTGTTGGCGGAATACGAGCGCCGGGTGGCGGCCCCGGCATGACGACGGGGGCTTGGAGGCCGTGCGCGTGTCGGCACGGAAACGTGGAATGGACCGGAAGACGGGCCTGTTTGAGACCTAACAGCATACCATGTCTCGACTAACACGCTTTGTCCATACCGTCACGACCGGCTACGCACAGCTTGTCGCCACGATGGTGTATCAGCTCGCCTCGATCCCATTGGCCCTGCGGTTTCTCGGCCGGGAAGAATTCGGACTGTGGGTGCTGATGACCCAGATTGCCGGGTACTTATTGTTGGTGGATTTTGGGATCACCAGCGCCGTGGCGCGGTTGTTGATCAACTACAAAGACCAACGCGATGGCGGGAAATACGGAAGTATGCTGCAGACTGGATGGTTGGTGTTTGTGATTCAGGCGCTGATCATCCTCTTCCTGGGGATCGGTCTGAGCTCGCAATTGATGGGAGCGCTGAGGATTTCGCCTGCGTTTCACACGGAGTTTCCGATCCTGATACGGTGGCTTTGTATCTTCCAGGCGCTGATTCTCATCACGAGGGTGCTCCCCCAGGTGTTTTATGCGCACCAACGTTATGACGTGGTCAATTATTCAGCGATTGCGCAGCAACCTGTCAGCTTTGTGATTCTTTGGATCAGTTTGCGAGCGGGACAGGGAGTGTACAGTTACCTTTGGCCTTTGGGGGTCTCATGGGCGATGGATATGGTTATTTTGGGGACGAGTTGTCTGCGCTTGGGTCTGCTGCCTCGACGAGGCGCTTGGGGCCGTCCTAGTTGGCTTCTGTTTCGGGAGCTTTTCGATTTTGGGAAGGACTCTTTTCTGGTATCAGTCGGACTGCAGTTGATGATGGCGAGCCAGACGTTCATCATTACGCGGAATTTGGGCTTGTCCGCGGCGGCCACGTGGTCAATTTGCACCAAGGCTTATTCGCTGATCTACCTGCTGCTCTGGCGAATTGTCGATTTCTCAATCCCGGCGTTCTCCGAAATGATCACCCGGGGTGAGCGCGACCAGCTTCGCCGGCGATGGCGAGACCTGACGATGTTTGTCGGGGCGCTCGCGGGCGTGGCAGCGGTTGTGTTTGCGGTCTGCAACCAGCCGTTTGTCGCGGTTTGGACACACGGAAGAATCTTTTGGCCCACACGCAACGACTCACTGCTGGCCGCGTGGATTGTGGTGAACACAGTGGCGCATGCCCATTGCGCTTTCGTAGGAGCCACGGGAAAGATCGGGGCCATGCGATATGTGTATTTTATCGAAGGCGCAGTGTTTGTCGTTCTGGCAAACCTTGGCTCGCAGGTCGGGGGGATGACAGCAATTATTGCCGCCTCGGTGTTGTGCACCACATTGGTCAGCGGTCTCTACGGGTTCTTTCATACGTCCTGGTATTGCCAGTTCCCATTCCGTGAAGTTGTGTTTGGATGGCAACGGCCCTTGGCCAAATTGGTGCTGTTCCTGGTTCCGGTCGCCGTCGCCGTCTGGTGGGTCTCACGCGGGTGGTCACCGATCGTGCGTTTCCCGGTGAATGCTGCGCTTGTTGGTGTGACCGGTGCCGGCCTGTTGTTGCGCTGCGCCGTTCCCCCGACCATACAGATCGATATTTCCCGTTCCTTGCCAGTGTGGGCGCGCCAACTGTTTCGGCGGTGGCTGGCGTGGGAGTAACGAGAGGGTCGTGTCGCTGGCGGACGACGTGGCGGCTTGGTTGGGCGAGGCTGATGAAGGATGTGCGGTGGGATACACGCGAACGGAACACGGTAGGGCCACGAAATGCCATCGGCTACAGTTGCTGGATCGCGGTGGCGATCAGCGAAGAGCTCGCTTTGACGAAGATCACGTCCACTTGCACGAGCGTATTTTCCGTGCGTTGCCGCATCAGGGTGCAGACATCGTAGACATGGTACCCATGCGAATGCATGAAGGCGACAACCTCGTGAAATAGGGGCGCACCTTCATACTGGGCAAGGGTCGAAACTTCGAGTAAAACCGCCTCCGCCGCGGCGAGTGCATTCGGGGCACCCTTCAAGACTTCAAGTTCGAAGCCCTGAACGTCGAGCTTGAGAAAATCGGGACTGGCAATACCCGCGTTGGCCAACACATTGTCCAGTGTCTCCATGCGCCGCCGTACCACACGGAATGTCAGGGGCTCAGGGGACGTAAACGCCAAGACCGACGAGCCCGTGGGCGCCGTGTCGCATTCATGAAACGGCACGTCTTCACGACTTTCGGGGCCCAAGAGCGCAATTCGGCTCCGGATTTTCCCGGGATGGGCCTGAACGACTTTGTCCAGCGCGGCGGCCTTGCTGTCTTGGGCCTCGAGCATCAGGATGGAGGCCTCCGGGAAAATCGTATGCGCCAGCAGGCTCCATTCGCCGATATGCGCGCCGATGTCGATAATGGTGGCTGGCCTGAAACCGAGGCGGCGCATGTTCTTGAAACTCAATTCCATCGACGGGGCTTGGAAATACCGGGTCAGATCCTCTTTGAGGCGCTGCTTCAGCGAGCCCGGCACGGTTTTCGCCGCGAACCTAAGTAGCGGATGCATCAGTCATCACCTGTTTCTTCGAAAGCAGATTCTCATCAGTTGTCAGTTGGCGCAACAACGGTTCACCCGTCGAAACAGTGGCTGCCTGCTGCATTCCGACGTGATCGACGTCCGTCCATACCGGTTGTCGGATGGTTTATAGCTTCTCTTGTCTGGTTTTCCAAGTTAACATTTTGCCCGGTTGTACGCGACGCACCGTGTCAAGACGAACTTGACAGGGTGCTGGCCATACGGAAAACATCATGCCACTTCACATGACCCAAGATGATCTGAACGACGGAACAAGATGCGGGACAAAATGAAGTCCGAGACCTCACCAGTTTCAAGCCGATCCTTGTCGAGGATCTTTGGGAAACTGAAGAAACCGCTGGCCTTTGCTCGGTTGCGTGGGGGGTCGTTCGCTGGAGCCGTACAACTGTTTTACTACGCGGGCCTTAAGTCCCACCTGGCGTACCGGGGGATAACGGCGTTTGGTGCTGGTCGAATTATTCGCATCCCGTTCAACGCCCCCGAAAGCAAGGTGTGGGAAGTATGCCTGCGCGATAACGGGTTGGATATTGTGACGCTCGCAGAGTTTTTTTCCCCGGAAGCCTTCATTGTAAATGAGTTCCCCGATCGCGAGCCAGCCGTCATCTACGATATCGGCGCGAATATTGGCGTCGCATCCTTGTTTTTCGGCGCCCGATACCCGCAGGCCACGATCTACGGATTCGAGCCGTTGCCGTCCAATTACGAAATCTGCTCGATGAACTATCAGAATCTGAATCAGGCCCGCGTTTTTCCGTGGGCCCTCGGATCGTCTACGTGTACGGCCACCTTCGAGTTTGAAGCGAACGATAACCGGGGAGGACGGCTTGCTGCGTCATCGGCCGTCCATTCCGAGAGTTCCAGCCAGAGCATTTCGGTGGAAGTCTTCAGCATCGCCGATGTGATCCGGGAGAAGCAACTCGATCCCCCGGAGCTGTTGAAAATCGACGTTGAAGGGGCTGAACTTGAAGTTCTGAAGGGCTTGGGCAACCACGTGACTTCGGTCAAGGCGATGCATCTGGAAACGCACGGTCCGGGACTCAGGGCTCAGTGCCTGCGTTGGTTGCGGGACAATGGTTTTTCGGTCATCGGGGAACGAGAGGAGCAGCCGGGGTACGGCTCAGTCTGGTGTGCGCGTCGCTAGCGCACCTTCCAATTTGGCCTGCACGCTTGGAGCGGTGTGTGCGAGGCGTGAAATGAAGATTGGCGGAGCGCTAGCGTACACCGTTGTTTTGGATGCCACCCGCCGTGTGCGTAGCAAGATTCCGGATAACGCGCGCTGGATTGCCCGCAACCAATGAATCCGGCGGGATGCTTTTCATCGAGACTACCGCGCCTGCACCAATTACACTGCGCTCCCCAACGGTAACCCCCTTCAAGATGATCGCATTGGCGCCGATCAAGACGTCGTCGCCGATCACGACAGGGGTGGTCTTGCAGGCCGCAATATCGTTCACCGGGCTGCGGCGGGACAGATGATTCAGTGCGTGATAGTCGTGGTCGTAGATGCGGGCATTTCCGCCGATTTTTGTGTGGTTGCCGATGCGGATGCTGCTTTTGGAGGAAAGCACCGCAAACGAACAGCCGCAGTTGCTGCCGAAGGTGATGTGACCGTCGCCCATGCAGTGGAGGATCGTGGGATTCGTCCGCCCCACCAGATTGGAGCCGGTGCGCGAATTGATTATTACATTGTCACCGAGCTGAATTGCGCCGCGGCGCGCGACCCGGATGATGACGTGGCCATCCACGCGAAGGTTCCGGCCGTACGGGCAGCCCAACCAGAGCAGGAGCAGCTTGGTTTGGAGCGTCCAGAAGAAAGTGGAGAGGTGTCCGATGGCAATGTCAGAGAGCACAAACAAATGCGCGGGGAAATCGTACTTTCCGATGAACTGCCGCAAACGGGTCTTGCTCATGGCTCTGTCCATCCAATCAATGACATCCGGGGGCTTCAAGGTTCAAGATTTCCTGGTACGCCTGCGCCGTTTGTGCCGCGACATGCTCGGGCAGATGGCGGTCCCGGGCACATTGACGCGCGGCCTCGCCCAAGTGCGCTCGTAGCTCCGGGTCGTTGAGCAATTGGAGGATGGCGTTCGCAAGCTCGGCAGGATTACGGGGCGGAACCAGCCAGCCGCTTTGGCCGTGCTCGAGCATCGAGGGGATTCCGCCGGCCGCGCTGGCGATTACGGGCAGACCCGACACCATCGCTTCGGCGAGTGTGTTGGGGCTGTTCTCGTTTCCCGACGGCAAAATGAACAGTTGGTTTTCGAGATGGTGTTTGGCGATCTGCTCGGCGGACTGAAAGCCCAGGAACTGAACGTTGCCGGTGATCTGCAGGCGTTCACACAATTGCCGATACGGCGTCTGATCCCCGCCGCCGATGACCGTGAGCACGGTCTTCGGTGTCGCTTGCACCACCAGCTTCAGTGCCTCCAACAGGACGTCCAGGCCCTTCCGCGATTCGAGCGAGCCGACGTACAGAAGTCGATCCTCGTCACGTACACGCCATTCGTTCTGAAAGAAGACGGGATTCATGGCTTCGTGGATCGTAAAAATGCGCGCGTTGGGGTTGACCGATCGGATGAAGCCGGTGTCAAAACTGGTTCGACAGGTAAAGTACCTGGCACGGCGCACGCAATCCTGCTCGTAATGGCGGACGATTCGGTACCGCAGACACGGGTCTGTCTTGAAGTACTCGGTGACGATCCCCTGAATGGAGATCAGACACGGCAGTCGCGTCTTGACAGCCGTGAGTGCGTAGGCGGCTTCCGTTCCGTGCGCATGAACGATGTCGGGTCCTATCGCCTGAACTTCTTTGAGTAACCGAGCGATGCTCCCTCGAAAGCCGCTCAGGAGATCCAGCGGCAACCAGGGTGGGAAACCCCGGTTCAGAAAGGGAATGCCCGTCTTCACGACATGGAATGCAACGCGACCTTTCTGGGTGCTCTGAGTGGATGAGACGCGGCTGCTTTCCGTAACCAGATGTAATTCCACATCCGATCTCTCCGCGAGTGCATTCGAGAGGTTCACGATCCAACTGCAAGGGTGTTCCGTGGGGGGGCTTCGCCGGACGTGAACCTCGGGCTCCAACGACAGAATCGGATAAGGCGCGAGCCAAACCGCCTTTGTTCTCATGTGGAAACCCGTATTGCTCCGTTGTTCCAAAGAAGAGGCCGCGCGAGCACGGCCGGTTCTGTGGAGGGAGGCTGGCGTTCACTCATGCGACGAACCAAAATCAGCAGACCGACCAGGAACATATGCTCGGGCAGTTGGCTCGAGTAGTCCCCGAACAAAAACGTGAAATGAACAGGCGTCCAGACGAGTTGGATGGCCAGAAAGATCGCCGCGGAAAGCAGGGGGGTGCCACGGCATCGACGAACACATCTGACAGAGGAGACCGCCGCGGCAATCATGAGCGCATAGAACAGAATCAGTCCGAACACTCCCGCAGCACGGATCGTGGTCAGTGGCCCGTTGTGGAAGCTGCCGGTGATCGTGGCCGCGTCGTTAAAGGCGACTTTTCCTCCCGCGATCGATGCGAAATCCCGCTCGCTTACACCGAACCCGTCACCGATCCACCAGTTGTTAACGACGGTTCCTTCTTCAATGACTTGTCGCCACCAGTCCAAGCGCGCATTACTGATCTTGACTTGTTCCTTGATGGATTCGTCCCACTTACCCGGCAGGGACCCCAGCGCGCGCTGTGCCGTCAAGGGCAGATCAAAGAAACGACCCTGGCCAAAGATCAGTAGCACGAGGAGGGCTCCGCCGATTGTGCCTCCCACGACGACTCCACGCCAGCCACTGTGGAACCATGCAGCCAACGCCAAGGACCCCAACGCGATCGCCAGGAAGTTTCGGAACCCCGATGCGAGTATCACGGCAAATCCCAGTGCAAACAGATAAAACTGCCATCGCGCCGGGCTAAGAATCTTGCGCGGCGGATAATAGGCCGAAAGTGTCTGTATGAGGATCACCCCGAAGGGTGCCAGTGCGAATAATCGACGAAGCTCCGGCTCGGATTCCGCGGCATTGAGACTCCCGAGATACGCCGAGATGTCAATGCCGCCATAAAAGAACCAGATGTAGGGTGTAATGGACGGGAAGATGTACACAATCGCGCAGATCAAGGCAGAAAAGCTTGCGCTGACCAACAGCCAAATGGGAATCTTGGTGACGCTCTTGTAGGACTCGGGCAGGTGCACGATGACCCAATAGGCACACAAGCTAATGAAGATGGTAAAGTAGGTTCGTCCTCCCATCGTTTCCGCGCCCAGTGCGCGGATGCCAACAGGGTGACAGAGAAAAGTAAAGGCGATGTAGCCACAGTTGATGACCGCGAGAGCGCCCAATGCCCCTCCCGACTGTTGCGGAGTCTGGCCGACGACGCGTTGGGCAATATACGAACATGTCACAAACAAGATCACAATGTCACGGGTTGCCAGTGGCACAGGAAGTGCGTGGATGCCGCCTTCGAGGAACCAGCCGACGAGAATCAAGAGCCAGGCATTTCGTTGCATCCCTACGGTCACGAAAATCATCACCGCTACGGCTGCCAGAATGCCGAACATGAAGAATTGCTGGTTGACAATCCAGAACGCCGAGAGAATGGCCATCACGATGCAGATGGCCATGGTGATCCAACGACGGATCGCCTCGGTAGCCAACTGCTGGTCATTGATAATCTCGGAAAACTTCATTGCGTAGGCCGATTTTCCACAGTCAACACAGTCAACGTGGTAATGATACTACATGAACCTGCGTTGAGCCGCAAGTGTCGTGCCACCACTCGAGAGATTGGAGAGCCTGTATTTATCGGCGCTGGTTGGCCCGCGAAGCGGTTTTCGAGACGCCGGAAACGTGGGCTGGAAAGGACATTTAGCGTCCATGCTGCCTGCCCGGCACGCTCTTGGGCGGACACCCTCCGTTGGCTGTGGTTTGGGTGGTGACGACAACTGCGGCTAGGCGGGAATCCCCAGTCGGTCGCCAAGACGGAACAATCGATCAGAGCCGACAATGCGGTCATAGACAGCGAGCATGGCGAAGCTGGCGAAAATTAGTAGCTCGGGGATGATCATAAGAGTCCAGCGCGGCGTTCCGTAAAACAGTAGGACCGTCGGCACGTAACTGGCCACGACGACGTACAACACGGAGCAGGCACGCCAGCGGCGGAGGGATGCGATCATGCCGCCCAGGGCGAACAGGGCGACGAATCCGTACGTGACCGAATGGACAATTCGCCGCGCCAGCGAATTCCCTTCGAACACCTGGGCGCGAGGAAACAGCCCGAACGCGTTGTTGAGTTTCTTGGGCATCAGAGCCAGAAACTTTCCGGGGTTCTCGCGAATCCACGACAATGCCAACGACTTGTCCATTTTCTCGATCTCCACCTCATCGGTGGTCCTCCATCGGTCCGCAAATCCGTGGCTTTCGACGAACGCGAGGACAGCGGGTGAGCCCGAGTTCATATCCGTGAACCCGACAGAATCGGGGTTGTTGCTCACCCACAAGGTGACGCCCCCATTGTTTGGCAACAGGTGGAACTCATGGGCGGGTGACAGGAAGTTGGCAATCGACTGGATGAGCACCGTCACGGCCAAACCGCCGATCCAAGTGGCAAGACACAGCGCACGTCGCTTCGCGCTGTCGCGGGCGGAGAGAGCGAACCAAACCAGCAGCATCGCCGGGAAAAGGAAAATATTTGTCTTCACCAATTGGGCCGCACCGACGAGCGTACCCAGAGCGAACGCTCGAAGAGGTTGCGGATCTGCGGCAAGGGAAATCGCCACCAACAAACTCCACGCGACCAGCAGCATGTACAGAGGCTCCGCCATCAACCGCCAACTGAAGAACACATGCCCCGGATAAATGGCCAGCAGAACACCGGCGACCAGACCCACGCGTTCCGAGAACACTTTGCTGCCGAGACGGTAGACCAGCAGGCACGTTGCCGCGCCGATCGCGGCTTGGACGAGGCGGGCAAGGAACCACGACCTGCCGAACACCGCGTAGTTCAGCGCCAGAAAGAGCGGATATCCGGGCGGGTACAGGGTGTTGGTGTACTCGTGCTGGGTCACCAGACTATAGGCGATCTGGTCGTAAAACTTGTCGTCAGCCCGCTGCGACGGCAACGCCGTCGGGCCGACGGCCAGGATGAACGCGACCCGGGCTGCGAATGCGCCGAGGAAGAGAACGAGCAACGGGTGGGTACGGCAGAAGTTGAGAACACGCGCAGCGAATGGAGCCCCCCCAAGCTGAGGGATCCCACTGGATTCCGTTCCCAACTGGTTGCCTTGCGGACTCTTCATAACGAACGTCGTTTGACGAGGAGCGTGCCGTACAGTTTCGCTTTACCGACGGACTGAACATCGGTTTCAAACGATGAGGTAAAAGGGGAAGACACCCGGCGGTTCGGGTGGCATCGACGATCGCCCACGAGACAAATCTGTGGACGGAAACCACCGTTGACACTTCCAAAAGTCACGATTGGCAGTGAGAATTCTACACTCCAGAATGTCTGAACCGCACTCCGCCTCAAACTCATTCAACTTTCCTCAGTTCTTGGGCGAAAGTGTATTGGCCCAAGGCGAAGATGTCAAAGGGAATACGCCCATCGCCGCTGCCATTCAACGAGGTGCCGAATGGAATACAGCAGGTGACCCAACGTTGTGTTGTCGCGAACTGATAGGATGCTTGTGCAAGAGTGCGGGCCACTGTGAGCGCCCGGCGCACGGAGGACGTGTGAAAAAAGCAAACGCGGTGGGGCGACGATATTGTGTTGGCACCCTGCCTGCCCTTGATTAGACTTACCGGCCACTAGGTGCCAAGGAATCATCAACTGTCAAGCAACCAGGGAATCGAAGTGTCCGTGGTGATGCTCTGCCTCAACGAAGCAAACCTGCTGGGAGCTTGCATCACCAAGGCGCAAGCCGCTTTTCGGGAGCACAACATTGCGGGTGAAGTCGTCGTGGCAGATAACGGCAGCACCGACGGTTCTGTGGAGATTGCGGAGGGATTGGGGGCTCGTGTTATCCGCATCTAGGCCAGGGGTTACGGCAATGCATTGATGGGCGGCATCGCCGCGGCTCGAGGCCAGTTTGTGATCATGGGCGACGCCGACGACAGCTACGATTTTTCCGAGGTGCCCCGTTTTGTGGCCAAGTGGCGGGAAGGATTTGAGGTTGTGATGGGGAACCGTTTCCAGGGCGAAATCAAGCCCGGCGCGATGCCCTGGCATCACAAATACATCGGCAATCCGGTGCTCTCGGGGATTCTACGCATCCTTTTTCAAGCCAGCATCGGCGATTCCCACTGTGGCATGCGTGGGTTCACCAAAGCGGTGTTCCAACGCATGGATTTGCGCACCACCGGCATGGAGTTTGCGAGCGAGTTTGTCATCAAGGCCGCCAGGTTGAACGTCCGCATGGCGGAAATCCCCATCACACTTTGGCCGGACAAGCGCGGGCGGCCGCCGCACCTGCGCAGTTTTCGCGATGGCTGGCGCCACCTGCGTTTCATGCTGCTGTTCGCTCCCAACTGGCTGTTTCTTGGTCCTGGCGTGGCGCTCATGATGGTGGGGTTGACGCTGGTGATCTGGCTGTTGCCGGGACCGCATTGCGTTGGCGGGGTATGCTTTGATATTCACACGATGTTCTTCGGAGTTCTCTTTACCCTGCTCGGCGTGCAGATTTTGACGATCGGACTGTTCGCCAAGACGTTCTCGTACACCGAACGATTCGATCATTCGAACCCTGGGTTAAGCCGTTGGCTGCGACGGCTGCCGTTGGAAAGCGGACTGGTGGCCGGAACGGTGTTGGCAGTCGTGGGTTTCCTTGGAGATGTGGCCATCTTTTGGAAGTGGAAAGACGGGGGATTTGGCCCGTTTTCGGAAATGCGGTGGCTCCTGTTTTGGTCGATGTTGTTTTTCTTCGGAGTGCAAATCGTGTTCTCGTCCTCTTTTATGAGTATGCTCGGGATCAGCCGTGGCACTTATCGAGGTGACTACGACATCAGATAAATGGCCGGCTTGCATCCGCCAAGTTCTCGGCCTATGCACCCAGATTGGTTGTAAAAATCCATTTTCGAGCCTGACGCGATTCGACCGCCTGACTCAGCCAGCTTCTTGAACGGATCCAACAGCCAATTGCCCCTTGCGGGGTGGGGCTGGTGATCCCAGTCTCAGAGACACTCGTATCATAATCGCCGCGAGATGGACGTGCGGCCGTTTCGGTTATTTGGTTGGTGGAAGCATCGCGTCAATCCCGTTCCACGTATCGCTGGGCGATGGGGACGCGGCGACCGATGCCGAAAGCTTTGGTGGTGACGCGCAGGCAGGGTGGGGTTTGTTTGCGCTTGTACTCGTTGAGGTCGATCTTGCGGACGATGTCGCGGACGAGTTTCTCGCCATAACCCGTTTCCTTCACGATCTCCGCCGTTGATTTCACTTCTTCGACGTAGTGTTTGATGATCGCGTCGAGAACGTCGTAGGGTGGAAGCGAGTCCCGGTCGGTCTGATTCGGGCGAAGTTCTGCGGACGGCGCTTTCGTGATGGAAGATCCCGGGATCGGGAATCCTTCCTTTCCCATCGTTCGCTTTCCGTTCTCGTTGATGTACCGGGCGAGTTCGTAGACCATCGTTTTTGGCACGTCGGCGATGACGCCGAGCCCGCCATTCATGTCGCCATACAGCGTGCAGTAACCGACAGCCAATTCGGATTTGTTGCCGGTGGTGAGCAGCATGTGGCCGAACTTGTTCGAGAGCGCCATCAGCGTCGTGCCGCGGATGCGCGCCTGGATGTTCTCCTCGGTCGTGTCTTCCGGCAGTCCCTTGAATACCGGCTGCAGTGTGGCCTTAAACCGCTCGAAGACTTCCTGAATCGCGATCGTCTCCCACCGAATCCCGAGGTTGTGCGCCAGGTCCCGCGCGTCCTCGATGCTGCCCCGCGACGAAAACTGCGAGGGCATGGAAACCCCCATCACATTTTCGGCGCCGAGCGCCGCGACCGCCAAGCAGGCCGTGACTGCGGAGTCGATCCCGCCGCTGAGGCCGAGCACGACCGATTTGAAACCGCACTTGCGGGTGTAATCGCGAAGTCCGAGCACCAGCGCGTCGTAAAGGGCGGCGGCCGGCTTCACCGGCACGGGCTGAATCGGGACCGGCGAATCCAGGTCAATCAGCACCAGGTCTTCCGCGAAGGCCGCTCCGGTCGCGAGAAGATGACCGGAAGCGTCGAACACCAGACTGTTGCCGTCGAAGACCAGTTCGTCATTGCCGCCCACGAGGTTGCAGTACAGGACCGGAACGCCGTGTCGTTGCGCCACGGCGCGAAGCATGTCGTAGCGAGCGCGTTCCTTGCCCAGATGGTAGGGCGACGCCGACATGTTCAATAGAAGCTGGGCTCGTTTATCTCCTCGCATCAGGTCGAGAATCGGGCTGCGTTCGTACAGGCGGGTGGGCAGGAAATCCTGCGTCCAGATATCCTCGCAAACTGTCAGCCCCAGACGCCGACCGGCGAATTCCACCACGGTATTCGATTCCGCCGGCTGAAAATAGCGGTCTTCGTCGAAGACATCGTACGTGGGCAGAAGCATTTTTTGGCGGCGGGCGATGATCTTGCTGTTTTGGATCAGCGCGACGGCATTCCAGTAATCGCGGCCCGGGCGCTTGGTGTTGAAATCGACATAGCCGACGAGCAACGCGGTCTGGCCAACCTGCGCGGCGAGTTCCTCCAGCACGCGCAGGTTGTCATCCACGAAACGATGTTTGGCGAGCAAATCGCGTGGCGGATAGCCCGTGATGGCCATCTCGGGGGTCATAACCAAATCGGCCCCCGCGGCGGTACCGCGGCGGTAGAAATCAAGGATCTTGGCCCCGTTGCCGCGCAGATCGCCCACGGTGGCATCCAGTTGCGCCAGCGCGATTTTCATTCGAAAGAAGAATCTAACTTACGTTTACCACTTGACCGGCAATCACCAACCATCGTGAGCCATTGCGTCCGCATGGCCGCCATAATATCACCTCGCGGTGTGCCGTCAAAAGCTTCTTGCTGAGCCCAACGCATCCCATTTCTTGCACTCGAGGCCATGCTGCATGAGATGGTGGTTCGAGAGATTCCGGCGCCGCGCATCCACCGACTTCTCGGGGTGCCCCGCGCCCGGATTGTTGGGATTGTTCCACCTTGATCCGACCAAACCCAGCGTGTTTGTGGTGCTGCCCCGGAGCCGCCTTTCCAAGAAATGCGAGTGCGGGCCTGTCGGACGGGATGTTTCCCGTGGCATGACGAAGGCGAGCGGGCTCGCGGCAGCCAGTTTGTAAGGGGATTCACGATGTCCGTTGTCAGAACCGAGCCAAATCAGCGCCTTTGCCGCAGTGAAGGGATGAATTCTCTGCGGGGGGACCCCGACGACGGGATCGGTTGATTTTGGCATATAGAATGCGGCATTTTGCAATGCATGAGCTGTGCCTCTCCAACATTTGTTGATGGAATTGTGAACGAATTCAAACGGCAGTACAGGGGGAAGACGCCGAGTCAACGAGAAGAGCTGTTCGTCGAAACTCAGGCGCTGGGTTGATCATGGATGACGATGCTGCGATCTTGTGTATGATGAGCGTTGACTCGCGTGCGCACTGTTCGAGTGTGCTGACGGCATCCCCGGGTGTCGACGGCCTGAACAGGCTTACCCCGCCAACCCGGAAGAGTACGCGTTCGCGCCGGGCTGGGCCACGATGAAACGCGTACTGTTCGCGATCATGTTTCTCTGGGTCGCTCTGGTCCGCACGGAGGGACAGACGAATTTGCCAACCAATCTTCCCGCTATGACCCAATTGCCATGGTTTGGTGTAGGAACCTCAGTCCCAATTACGATAACCAATGCAGTCAATATTAACTCCAATTGTTACGCATGGGATCCTGGTTTTGAATTGGCTTATTATCCTCAGTGGGGCATCGGCGCGATGCGGGATTTCTTCAATTGGCATTATGGTGGGTTCTGTAACCAGAACGAAGAGGATACAAACGGATACAGTTTTGCATGGTCAAAGATTCAATTACTGGGGTCTAATGACTGGGAATGGGGGAATGCCGATGCAGAGATGGCTTGGCTCACCAATTTCAATACTCAGATCGGGGTGGTGTGGCCATCATGGGGCAGTAAGGAGGATAACGCCTACTGCACGAACGGCTGTTCTGCCAACGGCCCCCAATGTATGCTGTGGGGCGACCCGCCGTGGGCATCCAGTCTGACGACGGCACAGTACGCCATTGCCAAGGGCAACTTCATCAGCAACTTCGTGGCTCGTTACTCCACTCCGGCTTGGCGGCATGTGGTTAACGGTGTGACGAATGGGTTGACCTACGTCGAACCGGAAAACGAGCCGTTTCCATATATCCCCAACACGGGCATCCCCAACACGAACTCGATTGAAATGCACATCGCCATCCTCAAGGCAGCGCAGGGTGCCCGCACTAATGGTGTTCAGTTAATTGGGTGGGTGTCGTGGGCACCAGATACAAACTCCTTGGCAAACTACATCAGTTTTGGCTTGACCAACTGGGTGGATGGGGTGGCGTGGCACTATTACACGTTTTCAGATATAGACCCATCCCGGTCAGACGCGCTTGCCGGGTATAGCGACACTAATGACCTGCGGGCTGACCAGTTCATGAATTATCTCCACACGAGGGTTCCATCCAACTTCACCTGTCATGTGGACGAACTGGGCATGGAGTATAGCGACCCACAACTGATTACCAACTCCCCGACGTCGGTCATCACGACGAATTGGATTACGCTCGACCCGATGCGGTTGGCCAAAGAGATTATCATGCTCCGGGCGGGTGGGGCGGAGATGAACCTTTTCTGTCTCAGTCCCGCACTGTATACACCTATGTATGACGGTCAGGGCCCGTCCTCAGGTTGGACAAACTATAACATATCTGTGGAACTTCCGGGACGTACGGCCATATACACCGCCTCGTGGATTCAAAATCTGCCCTTCTCGGGACTGGTATCAAACGGGAACGCGCTGGCGTATAGCTTTGGTTCAGGGTCTAATGAAGTGACGTTGGCGTGGACATATGAGGGCACAACGCAAATAGTCACAACGGCGGGGTACAGCGAAGCCGTTGACCTGTACTCGAACTCGGTCGATACGGTGAGCGTCCTCACATCGGACATCACCGTGCTTCTCGGTCCGGGTACGATTACGTTCCCCAAGAACATCGGTCGGGGCGAAGCAGTGTCCGATGCGCCCGTGGCGGCATTCAGCGCCACGCCGACCTACGGCTCGGCGCCGATGGTCGTAACGTTTACGGACAGTTCTGCCGGTGCGATCACAAACCACTCCTGGCGATTCGGTGACGGCTTCGTGACCAATGCGGCCGAACTCACGGTGGTTCACCGATACACGATGCCCGGTAGCAATACTGTCCAGTTGATCGTTAGTGGCCCGAGTGGTGCCAGTACCAACACGCAATACGACATGGTCATCGTCCCTCCGCCGATAAATGGCGGGGGTGGCAACGGCTTTCCGCCGGGCGCTGGCGATACAACCGGGGGGAACACCGGTGGTACCAACAGTGTTCAGTCGGCCGATGGCCGGGCCAACAACAACTGGCGATTCCTGATTACCTATTAGCCGTGGCTCGCGCAGTAGCGTCTTTCACCGCGTCTGCCGGACGATGGCGCCGGCGGACCGTTGGATGCGTGACCTCAAGCCACGCGCGATGCTCGGGCTGCGCTAGCGTATCGATACGGTACGCGAACGGCTTTTGGAAATAGACCGTAAATTTCTTGGTGCCGCAGTCATGAGGAGCTCGAGCTAACTCGCCGCTTGCTTCAGGGGGGCACTACACCCCCGCGCCCAGTGCACGATGCGAGCCGCCGCGCCGTCGTAGTTGGTGGCATCCACTCCGCGTTCCGGGGATGTGGCGGTGCACCAACGGCTGCATGAGCTCTTTGTCGCTCATCGTTTGACCCGCTGAAGAGCGGTTTGGTAAATGTTGATCAGGATCTCGTAATTTCGTTCGGCCGTGTAGTGCGCTTCATACTCCTGACGCACGGCCCGACGGATCTCGCCCAGTTCGTTCGGATGACACCGGGCCCAGCGCACCTGCGCGACAAGGTCATCGGCGTCACCCGCGCGGAAGTGAAGCCCCGTCTGCCGGTGCCGCACCAACGAGGACATCACCCCCAAATTGCTCGCCACCGAAGGTAGTCCCCCCGCAAAGGCTTCCACGATGCTCATTGGGAAATTTTCATACACGATTGACGGAAAGATGAGAAGCGACGCGCGTTGCATCAACTCCACCACCTTGGCATGCGCGACCTTTCCCAACCACTCGATTCCAGGCAATTCGTCCGTTGCCGACTTCACAATGCCGGCCAGATGGCCTTCCCCGACTATTTTCAGCGGCATCTCCGCCGCCAGTTGTTTCCATGCAGTAAGTAGCGTGCTGATTCCCTTTTCCCCCGACAATCTCCCGGCAAACAGCGCAAAACCACCGCTTCCGTCCCCAATTGCGGGAGAAGGATGCACAAAATTGGGCTTCACAAACATCCTGTCGGCGGGTAGCCCGCTGGCAACCAATTTTTGCCTGCTAAACTCAGTGAGCGCGATATACGCATCGACCCCTTCCCGCCAAGTTCCCAGAGCGTGATGCACGGCCAGCATCGCGACCACAGGCGCTGTCGCCAGTCGGCTGCCTCGATAGCAAGCATGTATTAGTCCGGGTAGCGGGAAGGTCGCGCCCAGGCAGTCCTCGCAGACATGTCCGTCGCGGAAGAACAATGCATTGGGACATGCCAGGCGGTAATTATGCAGCGTTTGCACGACGGCCACACCGGCCTCGTGGGCGGCGGAATAAATCGAGGGTGAAAACAGTGGAAAGAAATTGTGTACGTGCATCACATCGGGATGAAAGCGCGCCAACTCCATGGCGACACGACGTTTTCCGTGCCGGGAGTAAATGGCGCCCACACCGGTCTTCAGTTGACCCATCGCCCCCGAGATTTCCGTGTTGTCAGCTTCGAGCAGCGCGACGTCGTGTCCCCGCTCCTCCAGCATGGATTTTTCAGCGCACACGACGATATCTTCGCCACCGGGGATCTGGTAACGATTGTGCACGAGAAGGATTTTCATCGGACCATCACCCATTATCTGATATTTCCCATATGATTGACGCTCTGCAACAAGCGCGTCCATTCAGTCTCGTTGACCAACATTGTGTCCGCTCTGACAGTGCCATCAATCTTCTTCTCGGCTCCAAGACCGGATTTCTGACTCCGGGGAGATGGCTTCTGCCCTTGATCCCGTTCCGTACCGTTTTTCGACCGAGCGCGAACAGAGCGCCGCCTGCGGCACTTCTCCTTCCCGCGATTTCTGCCTGGCGGGCGTCAGTCCGGCAGCGGTGTGGGCAACCTCAGCCGCCCAATCCCTTCCAGAATGGCCCGGAACAGTTCCCGCGAGGCCGCCACCTCCGCCATGTGGAAGATCACCCGCCGAGCGTGGCGTACGACATTCGCTCCGATCTTGATCAGTTTCTCCCGCAACCCCGCTTCTGCTGCCACCTTCATCAGCGCGCCGAACGCCACGCCGCATACTTCGCATGGCTGTGGCGTCGTCATGGTTTCCCTCTGACGGAACTGCGCACCACCATCCCTAACGGCTGTCCGGTATCGTTCTCCCACACCAGCGGCAATCGAATCGTGCCTCCAGCGGCGCGGGGCTGTGGCGTCGAGGGAGCCGGCGCGCCTTGGGCCAACTGAAGGAGTACCTGCTGGACGACCAGCTCCGGCAATAGACGCTGCATGCAGACATTGTTCCCATAGCACGGCGGTTCGTCGACTTCATAGATGCACGGACTACAGGGGACGGGGGCGTAGAGGGTCACAATCTGCGGCTGCTCCATGCCATAATGGACCGGGTCTGCCGGGCCGGTCAGACAGACCGTAGGCCGTCCCAGTGCGAACGCCATGTGCATCGGCCCTGTATCGTTCGTCAGTACGCAGGCTGCGCCTTCAATCAGAGCAAACGCTTCACCAAGCGAGAGCAACCCGGCGCTGTTGAACACGCGGTCTCGCACCGGCTCGGGCACGCGATCCCGCAGGCTTTGCACGAAGGACGCCTCCGGTGCAGCTCCCATCATGACCACGTTATGCCCGAACTCGGCCAATCGCGCCAGAGCTTGCACCATGTGGCCCTCGGGCCAACGGCGTTCGATCAGCAAATCAGACGCATTGGGATTAACGAGGATGTACCGGCTACCCGGCGTCAGCCCCAACGCCGACAACTTCTCCCGCAACTTCAGCCGTTCCGAGGGACTGACAGGGATCGGGCTCAAACGGGCATCGGCGTCGGACGGAACCCCGCCGACCCGCCCCAGTTGCAGATAGATCCGCCGCACCGGCATCCGCGTGTTGAAATAGACCAGGTGGGTGTAAATGCCCCTCTTGAAACGATTCGAATGACGGTAGAACCCCAGCCGATTCCGCGAGAGGCTGAACACAGCGAGCAGGCAGGCAAATCCCGAGTAAACCTCAAGATCGAAGTAATGGTCAACGCGGCGCCACATCAGGCTGACGACGATGCGCAATGTCGTCCAAAGCATTGGGAACGCTCCGCGATCATCCAAACACAACACCTCGTCCAAGCCTTGCAAACGATCCGCCAAGCAACGGTTGCTCTCCAGCGTCACTAATGTCAGGCGAGCCGCTGGGAACCGCTGCTTGAGAGCCCGCAGCAACGGTGTGGCTTGCAGGATACTGCCCATGCCCACCAGCTTGCACACGACGATCTGGCGGGTCGCTTCCGGGGTGATCGAATGATCCCGACGAAGAATCAGGCCCAGCACCCGCACAAACGCGTTGCCTGTCACGGCCAACGGAACCGCCAGAAGCCGATCCAGCGTGATGCGTTGTCGAAAGGTCATGGTCGTTCTCCGCGAGCGTGCAACATCCGATCCGTCTCGTAAATTTTGCGGATTATTGGAGGGAGAAATTCCTGCCCATCACCTTCACTGCGTTCCGAAGAGGAACTTGGAGCGCCCACCAGAATTGTGGCCGCCGCCTTCAGACTGTGGGGGAAGGACGTACCCGCCGGCGTGGCCGAAGCCGCTTCGTCGCGGCGAAGGCCCGTAAGCTGAATCCGCGGAACGCGCTCCGCAGGGCGCACAGTTCTGGCCGCTGGACGAGCAGTTTTGCCGGGCTCCGGGGTCACAGTTGTATCCTCTTCTATGTTTGGGTTCGGCGCACTTACTGCAGGAGAAGACACGCCAGCAACAACCGATAACGCGCTTTGTTTGAGTTTCCGGTAATTATCAATTCGACTGGCGTGCCGGCTGTCGACAACGACGTCCGTGGTTCAACAACACCCCGCAGCGCATACGGGATCTCGTTGAACGGTCCGGCCGGATCCAGATAAGGGAACACGGAATCATGAAACGCCGGCGTTCTGTCTTTGGGCAGGTTACGATACCAAATCGAGTGCCCCTGTTCATCCCGAACCATTGTGAATGGTTTTCCATTTCTTACGATGGTGTATACAGGTTGATCGGGCAAGGCGTGACCACGCAAAGCAAGCTCATCCATGAGGATTGTTTTCCCGCAGGCGTGTTCGGGGTTGTCCTTCAAGAAATAGACAAGGTCGGCAATTGTTGCGGAATCAGTCCTGGTGATGACCTTGTGCAATTGACTGAGGAACAAACGATTCTTCGACATTTCACAGCCTAATGGCATGCGGAAAAGCGCCGCGAACAACAAGAGCAGGGCTATGGATTTTTTCCACCTGGCTTCTTGTTCCCACAAACTCAAAAAACCGATGGTCGCCAGCACAAACAAGCCAACGCCCACGTGCCGCCAAGTGAATGCATGCACCATGCTGTGTTGACGAAACGCGATTGGCCACGCCAACCCGGCGCACAATAGGACCGCCGGCAACCACAGCCGTCTCTTGAAGCACGTTTTCAGGCCGATGCCGGCCAGGATCAGAACACCCATGCCGTAAAACCACAACAAAGCGTACGCTGCCTTCGTGATGTGCTTCACGATGCTATAGGACTCACCGGCACTTGTCGCAGTCGCGCCAGCGCGGAGCTGATAAGCTGCCCTCAGATCACCAATCGCAGCCGAGAGCGAATGAAAGTAGCAGGCGTTTTGGAAGAGGTGGATCCCAAAAGACAGACAGAACATTGCCGCCATGGCGGCGAGGAAGACCAGCGCGCGCCTGACACTCCATGTTTTGGCCGTGACCTTCTGGATGGCCAGGAACATTCCGACAACGCACAACCACGGAACAGGCTCGAAGGAAAAGAACAACGCCAGGAAGCACGCGAGAAGATAGAGTCTGTCTTTCTGTCCGACCACCGCCCAGACGGCGAACGCCGTGATGAGGTCTCCATAGGTGAATTGGTGAAGGTTGCCCGACCACCAGACAAACCAAACGCTGGTGATGGCGATGGACACAAGAACGAAGGGCGCAACGGTTCGTTCCGCGGGAAGCAGGCGGCGAATGGCGAAAGCGAGCAGGAGCATCGCGATCAGATTGAGAGAAAGCAACCACCCTTGTTGCTGATAAAAACCGTGGATTCCCAGTATTTGCAGGCCCCCGCTCATCAGATCGGGTCCGGGCGGATAATGGGTGTAAAGCGGCTGCTTCTGGAGCGCGTCAAGCGAATCTTCATAACGCGCAATCGCTGGCAGGAAATGGAACTTCGCAAACCCATGTCGCGAAAAATTCAAGCCGGCCGTGTAGGCGTTCAGCTCCGAAAGGGCATCACCCTTGTAGTGATAACGGTACTCTGATTTTTCGACGAAGATCCTGCCAATCGAGCAGACGGATATGACGCAAGCGACAAAAAGAACGCCGAGAAAAAAGGATTTGGTTCTCATGAGTTGTTCTCTGAGTCGCTCCGTTGCCGTGTGCCGTAGGGCAGTTACCCGACATTTCCCATATGACATACGCCCCACGACTATCGTTGATCAGGCAGTCGGACGAGCACTGACGGTATCACCTTTGACAAGGTTGACAAGCCGAATCTGCAAGGCGATTGCGTCGAGAAGTTCCGCAATTTTACGGTTCCGGGACTGACGCAGAACGTCGAACTCAACGTGCAGATTCGTGCTCCCGGCGACGTTTTAAAGCTACAGGAATGGTTTGAGCCCCTTGGGCTTCGGCGATCGTCTCCGGTCGTGCTCGGGAAACTGGATCAATTCGCGGAATGAATTGGGACAGATGCGGATTGCCGCATCGTTGGTTTGTCTTCCGAACGACGGTCGACAATCAACTGCAATTCCTCTGCTGACCAAACGTCCCACTGTTTGACCGCCTGACCCAATTCGTCCGTCCGCAGCCGGCTGCCTTCCGCGGTCAAGTGCATCGTACTATCGGCATAAAGGTCGGCTTGCGGCTGCACACCCCATTGCGCATCCTTGAGCACGGGAATGAAGTTCGCAATTTGAAGAAGAATGTCCTGATTCTTGCGTTTGCATTCTTCGACCTGCTCAGTCTCAGCAAACGCCCAAGGTAACGAGTATGCCACCCGCACCTTGCGTTGCGCGCACCAGTCTCTCAACGCACCCAACAACTGCCGGGCGTCCTCGGACAAGTATGGACCATGGCCAGGCCACTGGGTTCCGTGCGGTCGATACGGCGTGGAAACCAGGCCACTACGCGAAGTCCCGGCGATGGTGTAGGCATACAATGGACGGCCGTGGATCAGTTTTCCGACCAGCGTGAACGCATGAAAACTGCCGGGTCGAAGCGCCAGAATTGCCGGCAGGACCGGATGCCCCGGCAGGCCCAACTGCGCACGGTACGCCCAGTCGAAATGTCCCGTGCTAAAACTCAATTGCACACCCTCGTCTGGGATGGCAAACGGCTCGGTCAACAATCCCGGCTCGACGGAGACGATCAACGTATCACCCTCCCGCAGGTCCTTCAACGCATGCAGGGTCATAACTGTAACGCCCACGCCCGCCCCCAGTCCTCGGTTCACAGTCGGTATTCCATATTTCTCAAGCATCTGCTCGCCATTGATCGAGAACATGCAACTCGAACCGCCGAAGACCACGACCTTGTGGCCATACTCGCGGTCCATCTTTTGCGACCATTCATCCTGTCGGCGAGACAGTTGCGTGTAGAAATGGATTTCTGGATTCCACCACGCCGTGTAGGCGGCACAGGCCATCCATGTGGCCACAGCCACCGCCAGAAGTTTCACGGTGAGCTTGGGCATCTGCGCCTCAAAATGCGAAGTAGATGAAGGCATTGTGCTTGTCCGGAGCTAGAATCACCGTCAAGATGACCAGCGCTGCCAATATTTTGGGTCGGCGCAGGAGAGCATAGGGTTCGTTTTTG
>Ga0326728_10007032_pt1 | contig 29535 bp, 28 predicted proteins | sample MB3enrmetagenome_FD_207602 | JGI IMG/M metagenome (GOLD analysis project Ga0326728, IMG submission 207602) | Lab enriched peat soil microbial communities from McLean, Ithaca, NY, United States - MB31MN | ecosystem: Environmental > Terrestrial > Soil > Wetlands > Peat | place: USA: New York... | reverse complement strand
CTCTGCACTAAACCCCTTCTTCTTCATCCTGACCCCCTATATTTATTCTCAGTCCTATTCTAACTCATCCCCTGGACCAATTTTCGGGGGGCAGGTCATGCGCAGGCTCTAAGCCTACCCATTTTGGCTGCGCCTCGTTGACACGGTGTGTTGCTTCCATTCCAAAATTCGTTTAAAATTAACGTTTGGATCAAAAAAGCTCTGTAGGCCCTATTCGAACGAGGGGGAGTTGAGCATGCCAAAAGAATTGAAGAGGACAGCCCTTTATTCCTGGCATAAGGGGCACGGCGGGGGATTGATTGAATTTTCCGGCTGGGAAATGCCTGTTGCTTATCAACGGGGTATGCTCGAGGAGCATTCAAGCACAAGGAGATTTGGAGGACTCTTCGATATCTCCCATATGGGACGTTTTTTGATTCGCGGAATAGACGCTATTCCTTTTATGCAGCATGTCTTAACAAACAATGTGACGGCCCTTGACCCGGGTGTGGCCCAGTACACGCTGATTCAGAATGAAGAGGGAGGTTCGATTGACGATGCCTACGTCTATCGACTGGAAGAAGAGGATCCTTCTCTGGAAACAAATTATCTCCTGGTTGTGAATGCGGCGAATAGAGAGAAAGATTGGAATTGGTTTCTCGATCATAAGAAACAGTACAAGAATGTGGCGATTGATGACAAAACCGATGAAATCGGAATGATCGCGCTCCAAGGTCCTCACGCCAGGAGAGTATTGGAAAAGATTCTTTTGGAAGATCACCCAAAACTTCCTGACCCATGGAGAAATCGCTTAAGGGTTTGTGAGTTAGAGGGGGAGCACGTCCAGATAACGATCTCAAGAACAGGATACACGGGTGAACCCATCTGTTTCGAGTTATTCTTGCCCGAGAAGAAGTCAAGGCTCATATGGGAGAAGATCCTCGACGCCGGAGAGAAAGAAGGGATTGTTCCAGTGGGTTTGGGCGCGAGGGATACGCTAAGGCTGGAAGCAGGGCTTGCCCTTTATGGCCACGAGTTAGGGCTCGATGCACAGGGAATAGATATCCCCATCTATGCAGTTCCTTCGGCAGCAAGGTTGGCCATGAGTTTCTCTCCCTTAAAAGGAGAATTCATCGGAAGAGATATCCTGAAAAGGCAATTTGAAGAGGTGACGGCAAGAGAAAGCGGGAAACCTCTACCCCCCAAAGAAAGGCAGTTAGTTCCAAAACGGATATTCCCGGTTACCCTTAGCGGTCAGGAGGTTGCCGGACAGGGCGACGAAGTTTTTGCAAATGGGGAACGGGTGGGACATGTGTCGAGCGGGACGATGGCTCCCTATTGGGTTTTCTCTGATCGGGGAATCCTTTCAGAACCGACCGATGAAAAGAGAATGAGATCGATTGCCCTCGCTTATATCGATTCAGATTTAAAGGAAGGGCAGAGGATAGAAATTTCTTGTCGGGGGAAAAGGGTGGAGGGGATGATCGTAGAAAGGCATCTCTCCAGCGAAGCCCCGCCTTATGCACATCCCATCCTGATACAAGAGCCGAAAAAGGTGCGTGCTCCGTCGGGAAGCTTAAAGGACTTGTCTGAAAGACTTGTCCGTCGGGTGGCGGAGAATACCCATTGGAGGCAGAGAGAGACCTTCAATCTCATCCCTTCGGAATCGACCCCTTCTCTCCTGGTGAGACTTCTTACGGTTTCCGATCCATCCAGCCGATACGCCGAGCACCGGCTGATGAAGGCCTTTAGGGAAAGCGATGTTTTCTATTATCAGGGGACCAAGCTGATCGGAGAAGTGGAGACCCTGGTTGCCGATGAGCTTCGACGCTTCATCGGGTGCTCCGAAGTCGAGGCCAGGGTGATCAGCGGTCAGATGGCCAATACCGCTGTCTTCAGCGGGATCGTGGATTACCTCAACCGATTGGACCGGAGAACCGAGCCTCGCAGGATCAGAAAGGTGATGAACCATCATATCGGCAGGGGGGGACATCTGAGCGCCCAGCCCATGGGCGCCCTGAAGGATTTTATTGCTAACGATCCAACGAACGAGAGGCCAGCAGCTGTTCCTTTTCCCGTGATGAAAGAGGATCAATACAGGATCGATCTCCTGAAGACCCGGGAACTGTTGGAAGAACACAAGCCCGAATTGATCGTGTTGGGCAAGAGCATGGTGATCTATAAGGAGCCAGTAAAGGAGATCGCCGAAATGATTGCTCCGATGAATCCAAAACCGATTCTCTTTTATGACATGGCCCATGTCCTGGGACTGACTGGGCCTTATTTTCAGGAGCCCTTTAAAGAGGGCGCGGATATTGTGACAGCGTCCACCCATAAGACTTTCTTCGGGCCACAACGAGGGCTGATTTCGAGCAACATGTCAGAGGGAACGGAATACGAGGATCTCTGGGAAGCCATTGTCCGCAGGGTCTTTCCTGGAAGCGTCAGCAATCACCACCTGGGAACACTGGTGGGCCTTTTACTCGCCGCCTATGAAATGAATGTCTTCAAATCGGATTATCAGAAAGCGGTGATCTCCAACGCTAAGGCATTTGCCCGAGCCCTGAAGGATCGGGGATTAACGGTGGAGGGCGATCCGCGCCTTGGGTATACGGAGACGCATCAGGTGATCGTCAGGGTTAGTTACGGAAAAGGACCATTAGTTGCCGAACGATTGGAAGAAAATAACGTCATCGTCAATTACCAGAGTGCGCCGGATGACGAAGCCTTTACAACAGCGAGCTGCCTGAGGTTGGGGGTTCAGGAGATGACGCGGTTCGGGATGAAGGAAAATGATTTTGTTCAATTAGCGGAGTACATGAGTCAGGTCATTTTAAAGGATCGACCCGTGGCCAAAGAAATTTCTGAATTCAGAAAAAAATTCTTGGAAATGAAATACTGCCTGCCCGAGGCAGAGTCTCGATCCTTGGTGGAAAGATTGTTGGAGGTTATCCGGTAGTCGTTTAAATAGTTTCTGCCCACAAATTATGGTTTTCGTAAGAAGTCGTCATTCCGGCGAAAGCCGGAATCCAGGATTCCCGGTAAAAACCGGGACGCAGTCATTGATATGGTTCCCGACTTTCGTCGGGACGACGTCTGGATGCCGGATCAAGTCCGGCATGACGGAATAACGGACTTTATAAATAGACTCTAAATAGAATCGCCCTACCAGATGGAAACGGGCTGTTCGATATGATTCGCAAAAACGATATCATTGAAAAAGCCTACGAATGCGGTTTTGGGGATATTGGCTTCACCACCGCCGATCCTTTTGACTCCCAAAGGGAGCTTCTGCAAGAAAGGCAAAGAGAATACGCGTGGACGCATCAAATGGGCTTGGATCTTATTGCCGGAACCGACCCCAAACAGATTTTCCAGGATGCCAGGACGATTATCGTTTTAATGGAAGTTTATTTTAAAGAGGCATTTCCCTCCTCTATGGAGAAGCATTTTGGTCGTTGCTACCTGGATGATGATCGAATCATCAAGGATGATCTGGCCAAAAGGATCAAAGCCTTTCGCTCCTTCCTCAAAGAGAACGGTATCGAGTCAAAAGTCCCGTTTAATCTGCCTCACAGGTTAGCCGCGGCTCGATCCGGAATGGGCACGTTTGGCAAAAACTGTCTGTTCTATTCAAACAAGGTGGTCTGCCAGGGATCATGGGTCTTGCCCATAGCGGTTGTCGTTGACCAAGAATTCTCGGCTGACGAGCCTACGCTTCGAGTCGGATGCTCGGATTGGTGCAAGAACTCTTGCATGAGCGCGTGTCCCACCGGCGCTTTAGAGGGACCTCGTCACATAGACCCGAAGAAATGTATCTCTTATCTCACCTATTATGGCGAAGGGATTACCCGCACGGAGCTTCGTGAACCGATGGGTTTGTGGGTCTATGGTTGTGATCATTGTCAGAACGTGTGTCCCCGAAATGCCCCGTGGCTGGCAAGGGAGTTGCCGGTCAACAAAAAAGTAGCTGCGATGGTAGATGACTTCAAACTCGTAAAACTGTTACATATGGATAAGGCTTATTTTAATAGTAAAATCTGGCCGCATATGTTTTATATGTCCGATAAAGATCTATGGCGGTGGAAGATGAATGTGGCCAGAGCCATGGGAAATAGCCGCGACGAGGAGTATATTCCGGATCTCTTGACAGCGTTCCATAATGCTAATGATGAAAGGGTATTGGGTATGATTGCTTGGGCGGTCGGTCGTATTGGCGGCACAAAGGCCAAGAAAGCTTTAAATGAGATTCTCCCCGGGAGCGATGGCTTGGTTCGAGAAGAAATATTGGTTGCCTTGGAAAAATCTTAAACTCCAGTATTCAGCTGTTCATTTAAGAGATCAAATGCAAGCGTGAATTGTGTAGTCTCACGATTGGAGCGAGGTATCGATGGCCAAAGTGATGATTCATCCTGCTAACTATGAGAGCGTTCGTCAGGCTGTGGATCGGGCCTTTGAACTCTTCCCACTGGAATTTCACGGGAAAAAGGTCTTGATAAAACCCAACGTGCTTCGGGCTTCAAAGCCAGAGGAAGGGATTGCCACCCATTCTGCGGTGGTTCGAGCTGTCGTGGAAAAGGTGGAAAGCATGGTGCCAGCCTCCATCGTTGTGGGCGACAATCCGGGCGTCTTCGGCTATGGGGCCAATGAGGAGTGCTTCAAGAAAACAGGACTGACGGAAGCGGCCAAGGGCTATTATCAAAATATCGGGAACGATTCACAGAAGGTAGATTTCAACCCCGATTTCATGTCCGTGGTGAGTCTCTCCCGAGCTGTCATAGAGGCCGATCTCATCATCAGCCTGCCCAAATTCAAGACCCACGGCCTAACCGTCATCACCGGAGCGATCAAAAACAGTTATGGTGTTTTGCCCGGCGCCCAGAAGGCCAAGCTACACAAGGCAGCCGGTTGCGCCGAACGCTTCCATGATCTGATGGTCGATGTGTTCCGGCTCCGGGTCCCCGACCTGTTCCTCCTTGACGCGGTGGTGGGTATGGAGGGCAATGGTCCGGCCTGCCCGGACCTCAGAAACATCGGCCTGCTTCTGGCCTCTGACAGCGGCGTAGCGTTGGACGCTGTCATGGCGACGATGATGGGGTGCGAGCCTGGCCGGCTACGATTTCTTCAGAAGGCAAAGGAAGCGGGTTTGGGGGACTACGACCTTCGCACGATCGAACTCATCGGGGAGTTGAGACGATTGCCTGATTTCAAGCTCCCCCCGTTGGGCGGTGAAGCGGTTCTTCGGAACGAGACGATGCAGACGTTCCTTCAGAGTCGAACGATCCTGCGACCGCAAGCCGATCCTGAGCGGTGCACAGAGTGCGGCACCTGCATCGATCAATGTCCGGTGTCGGCTTTGTCCATGAATGACCACCTCCCGCGTGTGGATGCCGACACTTGCATCACCTGCTTTTGCTGTCAAGAAATCTGCCCTGAGAAAGCCATGACGCTTAAGTAGTGGATATTTTGGGCAGACCGTTCTCCATCTTGTCAGAGCTCGAAGCAAAGCTGCTCTGGCACGATCTATAGCGGGTCCAAACTACAGTTTTTTTCTTCACAATATACACGGTTCACCTCATTTACTTCCATAACGATCGCCAGTAGTATTCATGGTAGAATCAAAATGATATGCCAGCTCGGTTATCCGTTTCAAGATAAACCACTAATACGCTCGGAGGAGGGAGAAAATGGTTCAAGACATCAGTTCTACGGCTAAAGATCTGATTAAGGCTCTTTCCAGCTACAATGATCTAAGTCGCGTGGAGGCCCGAAAGGCACTCGTGGCCATGGGAAGTCAGGCTATCCCTTTTTTGGCCGAAGCTCTAAAGGATTCTAATCCCGTTCGCAGATGGGAAGCAGCCAAAGCGCTTGGTGAGATTGGAGATCCGAATGCGGCGCCCATGCTGGTAAAGGCTCTCGAGGATGAGAGGTTTGAGGTTCGTTGGCTTGCGGCCAAGGGCCTGATTGAGATGAACGTTAAAAGTTTGAAGCCTTTGTTTGAGGCATTAATCCAAAATGCAGATTCGGCCTTGCTCCGACAAGGGGCACATCATGTCCTTCATGACTTAGCCAAGGGGGAGTTAAGAATATACTTGGCTCCGGCGTTAATTGCCCTGGAGTGCATGGATTGCGCGGTTCGAGTCCCTCCCGTAGCTTCGCATGCCCTCGATGACCTTGTAAAGGCGGGGATTGTTTAGATACCTCGCTGAAGAATTGAAGATTAGGCCGGACCAATGGGTTTGCGCCGTCTTCTTTCAGCCACCTTCAATCTGGCCAAGGAACGGCGCAAGGCGGCTTCAGCGCTCGCCGCGTCGACCGTCATGGGCGCTGCTTTCATTGTTTCTTGAGCGCGCTTCTTTGCTTCCTCGGCGCGTGCCACATCAATTTCGTCAGCCTGTTCGCAGGCATCGGCCAAGATGATCACTTTGTCAGGACGCACTTCGAGAAAGCCGCCGCTTAAGGCGAGGTATTCTTCTTCTCTGTCCTTTCTGATCATTAAATCTCCGGGCTGAAGCATCGTCATCAAAGGGGCATGATGAGGAAGAATGCCCAGTTGCCCTTCCACCCCCCAGGCGATGAGCGCCGTCACATCATCAGAAAAGACCATCCTTTCAGCAGTGACAATTTCTAATCTGAACGTTGCCACAATTACCCTCTCATCGTTTTGGCCTTTTCGAGTGCCTCGTCGATCGTTCCCACCAAATAAAAAGCGCCTTCAGGAAGATCGTCGTGTTTCCCTTCCAAGATTTCCTTAAAGCCTCTCACGGTCTCCTTGATGGGGACGTACCTGCCCGGCGTTCCAGTAAATTGTTCAGCTACATGGAATGGCTGGGAGCAGAACCTCTGGATCTTTCTGGCTCTGGCTACGGTGAGCTTATCTTCTTGACTCAATTCTTCTATACCCAAGATAGCGATGATATCCTGCAATTCTTTGTATCTCTGCAAGGTCGTTTGAACCCCTCGAGCGACTCGATAGTGTTCCTCACCGACAATGGCAGGATCAAGGATTCGAGAAGTGGAAGTCAGAGGGTCCACGGCCGGATAAATCCCCAGCTCAGCGATGGAGCGCTCTAAAGCCACAACGGCGTCAAGATGACCGTAAGTTGCCACAATGCCTGGATCGCTGTAGTCATCCGCGGGAACATAGATCGCCTGAAAAGAGGTGATCGAGCCCTTCTTGGTGGTGGTGATTCTTTCTTCCAGCTCCCCAACGTCCGTTCCGAGAGTAGGCTGGTAACCGACGGCTGACGGCATGCGTCCGAGAAGAGCAGACAGTTCCATATTCGCCAGGACATAGCGATAGATATTATCAATGAACAGGAGGACATCCTGTCCTTCAATATCTCGAAAATATTCTGCTACGGTGACTCCGGTAAGGGCCACACGGGAACGAACGCCCGGGGTTTCATTCATCTGACCGAAGACCATCACGGTCTTATCCATAACGCCCGATCTTTTCATCTCCAGCCACAGGTCATTGCCTTCACGGGATCTTTCACCCACACCCGCAAAGACGGAAAACCCTCCATGTTCGGCAGCAATATTGCGAATGAGTTCCATAATGATGACGGTTTTACCCACTCCGGCCCCACCATAAGCACCGATCTTGCCACCTCTTGTAAAGGGCGTGACGAGGTCCATTACTTTCAGTCCTGTCTCAAGCATTTGAGGAACCGTCTCCTGCTCTGTCAAGGGAGGAGGCGGACGGTGAATCGGCCATTTCTCGTCTGTTTTCACCTCACCCAGTCCATCGATCGCTTCGCCGAAGACGTTGAATAACCGGCCGAGGGTTGCGCGTCCCACAGGGACTGAGATGGGAGTCCCCATATCAATGGCCTCCGCCCCCCTTGCCAAACCATCGGTGGGGGTCAACGAGACACCTCGTACCCAATTGTTGCCAATATGAGCTTGTGTCTCCACGATCACCTTACTGCCGTTCATGGGAATGATGATCCCATTGTAGATGGTCGGCAACTCATTCTTAGGAAATTCCATATCCACCACGGTCCCGATCACTTGTACGACCTTGCCTTTTGCCATCTTCAGCTCCTTGCCTAGAAAATAAGGGTTTCGTCTATCGGCAACGGTAACGATGCCCGTATCGCTACTACGATGAACGTTAAACGATGAACGATGAACAATAATAATCTCTTTTTTTGTTCATAGTCCATTGTCCATCGTTCATTGTTCAAAACAGGCCTCGTAGCCGTAACCCTAGAACATTTTCATCCTTACTAACTTCGTAACCCTGACGCAAAGACTATTTCCATCATTTGAGAATGCTTACGTCGTTAACGCCTCAGCCCCTCCGCTGATATCGCAGATCTCCTTGGTGATCATTTCTTGCCTTGCCTTGTTCAACGATAAGGTTAAATCCTTGATCAGATCTTCCGCATTGTCGCCGGCATTTCGCATGGCCACCATCCGCGCGGATTGCTCGCTCGCAACGAGCTCAAGAACGGCGTGGTAAACCTGCATCTCTATAAATCGGGGTAATAATTCGTTCAAAACCGAAAAAGGATCAGGCTCGTAGATGTATTCTGCCACCTGTCCCGTAGGAAGCGTCGCTGGCTCTACGGGAAGCAGTTTTTCGATGGTGGGTTTCTGTAGCATCGTGCTGATAAAAAGCGGATAGGCGAGAAAGATTAGATCGGCCTCCCCCTTGCTGTAATCATCGATTAAAACTCTTGAGATGGGCATGGTTTCCAGCATGGCGGCTCGGTCGCTCATGCCGCCGAATTCTGCACGGACATTCAGTTTGGCAATGCGAGCGAACGCTCTCGCCTTACGGCCTACCGTCATCACGGTCACCGGGACCTTTTGTTGTAAGATAAACTCAGCCACAAGGCGGTTTAGGTTCGTATTCAATCCGCCACATAAGCCCCGGTCGGTCCCCACGTGAACGATGGCAATTTTTTTTACCTCACGTTTCTGTAGCAATGGCAGGATTTTCCCTTTGACGCGGGGCTCGACGGCGAGATCGGCGATCACCTGACGTATTTTTTCAGTGTAAGGCCGACCTGCCAGTGCCCGCTGTTGGGTTCTCCTCATTTTGGCGGTCGCCACCATCTCCATGGCGCGGACAATCTTTGTGGTACCGTGGATACTTCGTATGCGACGGCGTAATGCTTGAATGTTGGCCATGATGGAGCTCTCAGCTAGGTGCTGCCTGCTTCTTAAAATCTGTTATTGCTGTCTTTAAAAGATTTTCAGTTTCGGGTTTAATCTCATTATCCGTATTGATTTTTTTCTGTATTTCAGGATGATTGGTCTCCATAAAGCGGTGGAAGTTCTCTTCCCAGGAAATCACCTTTTCTACCCCAACATCATCAAGATAGCCATTGGTGACCGCATAAAGAACGCTCGCCTGCTCTCCCAGCGACATCGGGGTATTGACGGGCTGCTTCAATATCTCGGTAATGCGGCGGCCCCGCTCCAGTTGATCCTTGGTTGCTTTATCCAATTCTTCGCTGCCGAACTTCGCGAAGGCTTCCAATTCCCGAAACTGCGCCAACTCCAACCTAAGTCTCCCGGCGACCTGCCTCATCGCCCTCCTTTGCGCCGAGCCACCGACGCGGGAGACGGATAATCCCACATTGATCGCCGGCCGAATTCCGGCATTGAATAGATCGGGCTCGAGATAGATCTGACCATCCGTGATGGAAATGACATTGGTTGGGATGTAAGCCGAAATATCTCCCAGTTGCGTCTCGATGATAGGCAAAGCGGTCAGCGAACCGCCGCCGTGCTCTGAAGCTAATTTGGCGGCCCTCTCCAGCAGCCGGCTATGGAGGTAAAAAATATCTCCGGGATAAGCTTCTCGGCCCGGCGGACGGCGTAGTAACAGGGAGAGTTGGCGGTAAGCCCAAGCATGTTTATAAAGGTCATCATAAAGGATTAAGGCATCCTTCCCCTGCTCCATGAACTCCTCACCCATCGCGCATCCCGCATAGGGGGCGATGTATTGGAGCGGAGCAGGGTCAGAGGAGTCTGCCGCTACGATGATCGTATATTCCATCGCTCCGAACTTCTCCAAAGTCGCTATCGCCTGCGCCACCTTGGATGTTTTCTGGCCTATGGCGACATAGATGCAGATCAGATTTTGACCCTTCTGGGCGATGATGCTGTCCAGGACGATGGCCGACTTGCCAGTAAAACGGTCGCCGATGATCAGCTCGCGCTGGCCTCGTCCAATAGGGATCATACTGTCGATTGCCTTGATCCCCGTCATGACGGGCGTATTGACCGGCGCTCTCTTTGTGACGTCCGGTGCCACTCTCTCTACGGGGCGAGTCTTCTCGGCCTTAATGGGCCCCTTGCCGTCGAGGGGACGGCCGAGAGGGTCAACTACCCTGCCGATGAGAGCCGCTCCGACTGGAACCTCGATCACTCTCCCAGTCGCTTTTACCTCGTCCCCTTCTTTGATCTTACTGCAATCCCCGAGGATAACTGCCCCGACATTATCCTCTTCCAAGTTTAAAGCGAGACCCGTAATCTCATGGGGGAATTGGAGTAATTCGTTGTAAGCTGCCTGCCCTAGCCCGTGGATGCGGGCAATCCCGTCACCCACTTCGATCACGGTTCCCACATTCGTTACGGAGACAGCAGCACCGAAACGCGCAATCTGTTCTTTAATTACTGCAACAATATCCTGTTCCCGAGTTGCCATCTTAGCCCCTCTCCTGTTTAAAAAGTGAACGATGAAAAGGTACCGGGCCTCGTAACCTTTGCCCGCAAACCGAGTTTAATTTACCGACCCGCTGCGACCAATCTTCTTTTTAAGGTCTCTAATCGCTGCCGTATGCTTCCATCGATCAGCCGATCGCCGATCCTGGCGATGAATCCTCCGAGGATGGAAGGGTCTACCCGGGCGTCAATGACGACTCGGTGTTCGACCATTTGTCCAAGCCAGCGGGAAATTGCCTCCCGATTGTGGTCAGTTAAAGGCAATGCGGCGATTACTTCCGCATGTTCAATACCGCGATGAACATCCAACAGCTCGTCATACTGTTGCGATATATCCCCGGCGAGCTTTAATCTCCCTTTACTCGCCAGAAGAAGAGCCAGGTTAAAAGCCAGCGGGTTGATCTCACCGAATCCTTTCTGCAAAAGATTGCTCTTCGCAGCGAAAGGAAGCCGGGGATTCTCCAGAAAAGCCATGACCTCTTCGTCGGTCGTTAACCTGGCTATTCTTCGCAAATCGCCTTGCCAGCTGTCCAATTCATTTTTTTCCAGGCCGAGTTCAAAAGCAGCCTGGGCGTAACGTTTGCCTGAACTTATTCTGGGCATCTCTCACGTCAATTCTTCGACTTTTTCAGTCCGAAGCCCGGGGCTTGGCTTCAACTCGAGACTTCGGCAGGTCCGTCGACTTAGAGGCCGTTCACCGCTGCTCATGGCCCGGAGCTTACAAAAGACTTTCAACGGGCTTCCTCGATCGGATCAAGCTCGGGCTCCGGGCTGACCCTGCGTGTATCCCCGCTCAATGGAGCAGGGCCTTGGCGGAATCGAAGGGTCAGCTTTTCTTGAAAGTGACACTTTCCCGAAGGGTCTCCTCAATCAGTTTGCGATGTTTCTCTTTATCCAAGGTCTCTTTGATGACCTTCTCAGCCGCCGCTATAGCGATATCAACAAATTCCCGGCGCAGATCGCCGAGGATTTTATCTCGCTCCGCCTCTAATTCTGCTCGCGTTCGGTCAACGATCGCCTGCGCCTGTTTTCTCGCTTCCTGTCTTGATTCTTCCTTCAGTCTTTCTCCGACCTGCACCGCCTGTGCAATGATGGCCTGCGCTTCCTGGCGCCCTTTCTCGATCTGTTTTTCAACAGTCTCCCTGGCCTGCTCGAATTCCTTCTTGGTCGTCTCAGCCAGTTCCATCGCTTCCCTTGTTCTCGCCGACCTTTCGTCAAGCATCTTCAGGACCGGCTTGAACAAGAAAAGCCGCAGCAGAACAAAAAGGATGATGAAGTTAACGACAAAAACGACCAACAGAGGCAAGTTAATTCCCAGACTGGCGAAGCCTCCCATTTTACCCCCTTTGATCATTCATCCACAGCGAAGAGATCTCTTCCCCGGAATGTTAAGCCCGCAGGACCAAAAACATCGCTAATCCGGCGATAGAAAAAACTGCTATGATGATGGCAATGATAATCGCTGCTAAACTCGCAGGTAATCCGCCCTCTCCCATGGTTATACCTCCTTACTTGACGACCATCGCTAAGATGATACACACGATCAGGACGTAAATCCCTATGGCCTCAGCGAGGGCACCGATCAAGATCATGTTGGTGAGAATCGCGCCTCTGGCTTCAGGGTTGCGTCCCAGGGATTGCATGGCTGAAAAGCCGATGAGTCCCAATGCTAATGCAGGGCCGAAGAAACCCAGCCCCGCGGCCAACCCGATCACTAACATTTTTACCACTTCTGGCGTCATTTAAAGGACCTCCTTTCCTTTTTTATTCTGTCTCTTCATGCGGAGATACAGCAATCGTTGCAAAGACCAGGGTCAAACCGGAGAAGATAAGAGCTTGGATCAGACCGATGAGCAACTCCAACCCATAAAAAGGGATAGAAAATGCGAGAGGAATAAGAAAAGAGGAGACTAAGATCAATATCTCCCCGGCGGTCATATTGCCGAAGAGACGGAAGGTGAAGCTGAGCATGCGGATAAGATGGCTGAATATCTCCAAGACGCCGACGAATAAATTGATGAACCCGAAAACAACGTTCATCACCCCCTGGCCGATTTTGCCTTTCAGCAGTTCTTTAAGCCCTGTTAGCATCTGGCCGACATTGATGAATTCACCGAGGTAGTGAGAAACCCCTAAGGCCCTCATTCCCCAGGATTCAACGAAGATGAAAGACATAATCGCGATGGAGAGAGGTACGTTCAGGTCTGTGTTCGCCGCCCGGAAGAGGGGCGCAAACTTGCCACCGTGCTCAATCACCCCCACGGAGCCGAAAAAGGGCAAGAGACCTAAATAAGCGTTAGCAATCACATAGATGAAGATCGCAGCAACTCCGGGAAAGATCATCCGGGCATGTTTTTCACCGGCGACACTTCCCACAAAGTTCAACAGTCCTTCTACGATGGCCTCGGCTGCCGCTTGCCGCCTGCCCGGAATCAGTTTCATCTTGCGGGTGAGGACAAAGAATAAGACGGCCAGCACGAGGATCGTAAGCCATGAGGCAAGGAGTGTGTTCGTAACGGAGAAGTGGTTGACATGAAAAACTGGCTCCGCAGGAAGTTCAACGGTCGGCCGAGGGACCTGGAAGATGCTCGGGGGGGTCCTGCCCAAGAAACTGGAGCCAAGGGGGCCGAAGACCAGGCCAACGCCGAAGAGGACTAAAACGGGAATAAAAAAGAAAATTAGAATCTTGGAGCGGCTACTTCCCTTTTCCATTCTTATTCTCTATATCTTGCTTTTCCTGCTCAGCCTGATATCTAATAAGCATACGGAATAGACCGAAGAATGCAATGACTGTCCCAACGCCAAGACCGATGAAAGTAAATAAAGGATGCTTATTAAGTACCCCAGGCAGATCGAGCCAATAACCGATCGCTACTGGGATAATCAAACTCAAGGCCACATACCAACCTACTGTGAGTAGGAATTGAAGTGGCTTTACCCAGCTCTTCAGATAAACCTCCAAGAGCAATTAGAAAGACGAAAGCCGCTCCCTTGACCGAGAGCAGCCTACTGACATCGGCGATCAATATCAAAGATCAAAGAGCGATAAATTGTGAATTAATTAACATACAACAGATAGGTTGTCAACAATTTTTTTTATTTAGTAATTTCAGCTGGATAGAGGATTGTCTGTCTTTTAGGAGGGAAACTCAGCACTCTCCTCTTTCTTATCAGGAGAACCCTTCATCTTACAGTTACCTTCGAAGATTCCGCCCTCATTAATGACAAGGGTCGGGGTCAGCAGGGTTCCATAGACCTTTCCTGTGGAGTGGATTTCCACACGGCCCTTAGCACAAACATCCCCTTCGATCAAACCGTTAATGACGATCGTATTGAGCGCAATTTTCCCTTTGACGACAGCTGTTTCTCCCACGACCAATGTTCCGCTTTCGAAAATCTCCCCTTCAAATTTCCCGTCCAGACGGAATACGCCTTCAAAGGTCATCTTCCCTTCAAAGACCGTCTCCTTTCCAAGATAAGCACTGATTTCCTCCGAGGCGGGTGGGGAGGTGGAACCACCACTGTTTTTAGAAAACACCGATTTTGCTCCTGACATGGTTCGCTCCTTTCACCCCCTGACTCTTTTCCTGTCACCCAAAGGGGAGATGGATAGGTCAGGGGTATTCCGTTTTAATCTATTTTCCAAGAATGGCTTCTACAATCCTTTCCAAATCTTCGTGGGAATAGTACTCAATCTCTATCTTCCCTCTTTTGCCTTTTGGGAAGATATGGACTTTTGTGCCTAAATATTTCCTCAAGGAATCCTTCAAACTACTCAGTTGGCTTTCCAAGTCATCCCTTTTCTTGACCGGAGAGGCGACTGGCTTTCCAGGTTTTTCAGACCATCGTTTCGCAATGGCTTCGGCCTCTCTCACCGAAAGGCCCTTCTTCACAATCAGGGCACAGAGTTCCTTCTGCTTCTCTTTGCTCTCGAGGCTGAGGATCGCCCTGGCGTGTCCGGAAGTGATGCGATTCTGCAAGAGATAATTTCTCACTTCCGATGGGAGCCTTAAGAGCCGGAGAGTATTCGTGATGGTCGTACGATCCTTGCCCATCCGTTTGCTCAGATCCTCCTGGCTGATGTTGAACTCTTCTAACAGGTGTTTGAAAGCCTCAGCGGCCTCGAGCGGGTTAAGGTCCTCCCTCTGAAGGTTTTCAACGAGGGAGATCTCCAGCGCCTCCCTCCCTTCGACCTCTTTTACCAATACGGGAACTTCTTTAAGCCCTGCCTTTTGAGCGGCTCGCCAGCGACGTTCGCCAACGATGAGTTCATAACCTTGATCCGTCCTCCGAACGATGAGAGGCTCGAGAACCCCTTTCTCTTTGATGGAGGCTGCCAGTTCCTCAATTTTCGACTCGTCAAAATGTTTTCGGGGTTGGGATCGATTAGGGAGGATCTCTTCAATCCCACAATAGAGGAGTGCCTTTGATTCCGCCTGTCCAAATTCTGGGAGAAGCGCTCCCAGGCCCTTTCCCAAAGCCATTCTTTTAGTCGCCATCGACCTTTCCGTCCGTCATGATCTCCCTGGCCAGGTCCAAATAACTTTCCGCACCCTTCGAATGGATATCGTACAAGAGGACAGGCTTCCCATAACTTGGAGCTTCGCTCAGCCGGATATTTCGCGGGATGATTGTCCTGAATACCTTATCCTTGAAGTGATTTCTCACTTCTTCGGCAACCTGGTGAGAGAGGTTATTCCGGCCGTCAAACATGGTGAGCAAAATTCCTTCGATCTCCAATTTTGGATTGAGGGAGTGTTTGATCAACCGTATCGTCTTGAGAAGTTGGCCCAGCCCTTCCAGGGCATAGTATTCGCACTGCAGAGGAATGATGACGGAGTGGGCAGCGGTCAGAGAGTTGATGGTCAGCAGGCCCAACGAAGGAGGGCAATCGATAAAGATATAATTGTATTCGGCCTCGACCTCTTTGATCAATTTTTCCAACCTTTTCTCACGATCCTTTTCCTGGATCAACTCCACTTCTGCGCCGATTAAGTCCGTATTGGAAATGACGACATCCAAGTAGGCGAGGGAGGTCTTTTGGATCATATCCCTCATGCCTGAACCGCGAAGCAGGGGGTGATAGATAGTCCCATCGGGTCCTTCTTTGTTTAAACCGACACCACTCGTTGAATTTCCCTGGGGATCAATGTCGATGAGGAGAACTTTTTTCTCTGCGGCAGCAATGGAGGCGGAAAGATTGACTGCCGTTGTCGTTTTACCCACTCCTCCCTTTTGATTGGCGATACAGATAACCCTTGCCATAGAAATCCTTTGGAAGGATGGAATACCGCTGTTCCACTCTTCCGCTGTTCCAAATCAAACTCTATATAGCACAAAAAAGGGATAGATGGAAAGACAAAGTTGCGCTTTCATATCTTTTCAAACAGGAGAATTGTTCTTTTGAAATGACTGAAAGGAAGGACCAGCTGAAGGGTATTTCTCAAGCGATATCGGGTTGCCTCCGCCTCAGCAAGAAGTCCTATTTCCTTATCGTCGGTTTCACATTTCATGGCTATGGCTGTTCCTCCTCCTTTCAAGAAGGGGAAACTCAGGACGAGAAAGGTTCGAAGATCAGAGAAGGCTCTTGAGAGGGTGATATCAAATCGTCCTCCCAAATTTTGCACGATTTCCCTGTCTTGAGCGCGGCCATGGATCGCTTCCGTTCCTCTGAGACCGAGCGTTCGAATAACATGCCTTTGGAAATCCACTTTCTTACGAACAGAGTCTATCAAGGTCATCTGAAAGGCGGGTTGAACGATTTTTAAGGGAATGCCGGGAAAGCCTGCCCCTGACCCGATGTCCAGGACGGAGGGACGTTTAGGGAGATAGGGCTTGACAGAGAGGGAGTCGAGAAAATGTTTTAGGACAATCCCTTTCTCTGATCGGATAGCGGTGAGATTGATTTTTTGATTCCACTTGAGGAGTTCTTTCAGGTAGATGTCGAAAGCCTTTATCGCTTCTTCATCCAAATAAACTCCAAAAGCCTTTGCCCCTTCGATGAGGAGATCTTTATTTTTAGCCTCCATTAGAAGACCTTTACCATAGAACCCAGATTTTTAAAAGGATGGAATATCGAGTCAGCATCTTTTTTTACCGTAGCCGTCATGAAAGGACCGCCTCACTCTCCCCTCCCCCTGATGGAGAGAGACAGGACAAGGAGTGTGGTAAGGCGATAATCCTTAATAGTTCCTCCAGTTCCATGGGTTCACCAACGCCCTTTTCCCCACCCATTTCTTTTTTGACCTGAAAAGTATTTTTCTGGTACAATGCACTCGATTCAGTCACGCATGAACGATGAACAGTGAACAATGGACATTCAGCAATGAACAAGAAGGACGATGCACTGTTTATGGTCGCTAAATAAAGCGGGCATCTTAACCTTCAACCCCTGGACGAAGGACTTTCACCTTATGACCAAAGCCAAAACACATTTTGTCTGTCAGTCCTGCGGATACCAGGCTCCAAAGTGGTTGGGAAAGTGTCCAGGATGTCAGGAATGGAATACTTTCGTTGAAGAGCGGGTCATTGAGGAAAAAGCTCCCGAACGAGACCTCCTTGGTTTTGAAACAGAGGCTGTCCCAACCCCTCTCACCGAAATTGTGGGTGAAGAGAGAGGAAGGTTTCAGAGCGGGATTGAAGAATTTGACCGGGTCTTGGGAGGAGGGATTGTTTTCGGATCGGTGATTTTGGTCGGAGGCGATCCAGGTATCGGCAAGTCGACCCTTCTCCTACAGGTGATGAACCGTTTGGCATCAAAGGGGAAAAAGGTCCTTTACGTCTCTGGAGAAGAGTCTCTGCAGCAGACCAAGATGAGGGCAGATCGGTTAGGCCTTTCTTCGGAACACCTCTTCGTGGTCTCAGAGACCTCCTTAGAAAAAATTCTCCAAGATACCCAGGCGCTCAGACCTTCGACGGTGGTGGTCGATTCCATTCAGACTATTTATTCCTCCGAGCTTCCTTCAACGCCCGGATCGATCAGTCAAGTCAGGGAAGCGTCTGGCCGGTTGCTCTATTTAGCGAAGCATCTTTCCATTCCGGTCTTTCTTGTCGGCCATGTGACCAAAGAGGGTTTTATTGCAGGGCCAAAAGTTTTGGAGCACATGGTCGATACCGTTCTTTACGTCGAGGGGGAGGCCACTCACGCCTTCCGCATCTTGAGGGCGGTCAAGAATCGTTTCGGTTCCACCAATGAAATTGGGGTTTTTGAGATGAAGGATTCGGGGTTGGTGGAAGTAGTCAGCCCCTCTGAATTCTTCCTTTCCGAACGGACCCAACCCACGTCCGGCTCCGTTGTCATGCCCAGCCTGGAAGGTTCAAGGCCCATCTTGGTCGAGCTTCAGGCCTTGGTTGTCCCCACGAGCTTTGGTATTCCACGAAGAACAGCCGAGGGAGTGGATGCCAACCGTGTTTCACTTCTGGTCGCCGTGATGGAAAAAAGACTGGGAGTCCACCTGAATAATCAGGATATTTTCCTCAATATCGCTGGCGGCATGAGAGTGGAGGAGCCTGCCGCTGATTTAGGGGTGATCGCTGCCATTGCCTCAAATTTCAAGGACAAGGTGGTTGATCCGGAAAGCGTGGTCTTCGGAGAGGTGGGGCTGGGAGGAGAGGTGAGAGGCGTCAGCCAATCAGAGGTCAGAGTAAAAGAAGCATCAAGGCTGGGGTTCAAACGATGCCTTTTCCCGAGGCAGAATCAGGAAAAGATGAGAGGGGCAAAGGGGATCGAGCTGATCGGGGTCAACTCCATTCAGGAAGCGATGGAAATACTCTTCAAATAGGAAAGGATCGTTCCGCAACCTGCCGTCTGCATTTCCTTATGGCTCCTCGATCTTGAGCCATTCCGGGTTAGCGTGATAATCGGCGGCCTGTTTCGGAAGGACATTGTAGAGCATGTTCTTCGCCTCTTCCATCTGTTTCTCCCAATCCTTTACGTTTTCTTCAAGGGCTTTGGCCTCCGCCTTCAATTTTCTCTTGACGCTATCGGGTTTGAATTGCGAGGCCTCCAGCTCTTGGTCCTTCGCCTTCCATTTATCGTAAGCGTCTTCATAATTTGCCCGGGCCGTCACAAATTTCTTATTCCATTCGCTCACTGTTGCCCTCCACCATTCTTCTCCACGGCCTAAGAGGTCTTTCTGCTCAGAAGCTGATTCAGGGGCTGACTCGATTTCCTTCCCCTTCCCGACACTCTCAGGGGATTCAATAGACGGCGGAGCCGGTTCTCCTTGAGGTTTTGTCTCGCGCACCTGGTCTCGATATCTTTCCGGAACCAGACTCAGGTCATCCGTGAAGTGGGCCGTTCCTTTCTCATCCACCCATTTGTAAAGCCCTTGGCCGAAGGCGAACACAGAAGAGAATAGTAGCCCTGCCGCAATGAGGAGACTTATTTTTTTCATCTCGATCCTCCGTTAGCAATAGTTCAGAGTAATTAGTTCGGAGTTCGGAGACAAAAACTAAAAGAGTAAGAATGACGACTCATAACTCCGAACTCCGAACTGAAGCATTAGTGTACCTCTGCCCAATTCTTTCCCGAGGCAATGGAGATCTTGAGCGGAACAGAGAGGTCCATTACGGTCTCCATCTCATTCTGGATCATAGAAATCGCTTTTTGAAGCTCCTCTTCGGGAACCTCGAAGACCAATTCGTCGTGGACCTGCATGATCATTTTTGCGGAGAGACCAAATTCTTCTAATCGGTTCTGAATATGGATCATGGCAAGCTTGATCATATCCGCCGCCGTCCCCTGGAGAGGAGTATTGACGGCCATTCTCTCTGCAGCCTGTCGGACGACGACGGTAGGGGAGTCGATGTCCGGCAGATAGCGGCGACGATGTAAAAGGGTCATCGCATATCCCTTCTGCTTGGCCTCTTGCAAAGTCTTCTCGATATAAGATTGAACGCCGGTATATTTTCTAAAATAGCCATCAATATAGTTCTGGGCGATCTTGGGTTCTATCCCCAATTGTTGCGAAAGACCATAAGCGCTCATTCCATAAATGATGCCGAAGTTGATCACCTTGGCCTCTCTCCTCATGGAGGATGTTACCTTTTCTATTGGAACCTCGAAGACTTCCGAGGCGGTCCGGGCATGGATGTCTTCATCATTTTGGAAGGCCTTGATCAGCGTTTCATCTTTGGAGAGGTGCGCCAGAATTCTCAATTCGATCTGTGAATAGTCTGCGGAGACGAGAAGCCATCCTTTCTCAGGGATGAAGGCCTGACGAATCCGGTTTCCCTCCTCGGTACGGATGGGAATGTTCTGGAGGTTGGGGTCGCTCGAAGAGAGTCGCCCGGTGGCTGTCACGGTTTGATTGTAGGAGGTGTGGACGCGCCCTGTTTTCGGATGGATCAATTTTGGCAGGGCATCGATGTAGGTTGACTTGAGTTTGCTCAGATTGCGATAGCTGAGAATTTCAAGGGGGAGGTCATGGTGCAGAGAAAGCTTCGTCAGCACATCACCATCGGTGGAGGCGCCTGTTTTGGTCTTCTTGACGATGGGAAGTTTCAGTTTGTCAAAAAGGATTTTCCCGAGTTGTTGGGAAGAGTTGATATTGAAAACCTCTCCGGCCAACGCGTAGATCCGATCCATCTTCTGCTGCAGTTGGATTTCGATTTCCTTCGAATATTCCTGGAGAAGGTCCGGATCGATTTTCACCCCGTTCATCTCCATTTTTGCTAGGACGATGACAAGAGGCGTCTCAACCCGGTCGAAGAGGTCTTTAAATCCCTCTTCCTTCAGTTTTGGAAAAAGGAGATGGGAGAGCTGGAGCGTGACATCCGCATCCTCACAACTGTAATCCCTCGCCTTTTCAAGTCCAATCTGATCGAAGGTGACCGCCTTCATCCCGGTCCCTACGACCTCTTTGTAGTCTGTCACAGAGCGGTCCAGGTATTCCTGGGCAATTTCGCTCAGGTTATGGTTGTGTTTGGTGGGGTTGAGGAGATAAGAGGCGATCATCGTATCCCCTTCAATTCCTTGTAAATCGATTCCGTATCGTTTCAGGACGATCCAGTCATATTTGATATTCTGACCGACCTTCTTCACTCCCTTGTCTTCGAGAAGAGGTTTCAGCTGTTCCAATGTCCAAGAAAAGGGCAGCTGTTGGGCCGTTCCGTTATCTTGGTGGGCAAGGGGAATGTAGAAGGCTTGATGCGGGGCAAAGGATAGACTGATCCCGACGAGGTCCGCCCACACGGGATAGGGGGAGGTGGTCTCCAGGTCGATGGAAAAGATGGCATTCTTCCTCAAGTCTTCCAGCAAAGCCAAGAGTTGATTGCGATCTGTGATCAGACGGTAGTCTCTCACCGATGGCGGGGGGACCTTTTGATCCAAGAGTTCTTTGAGAAGCCTGTTGAACTCAAGCTCCCTGAAGATCTCCTTAAGCCTCTTCAGATCGGGAGGAGAGAGGTGGAAATCTTCTAACCGGTGGCGGACGGGCACATCGGTGTGGATCGTTGCCAACTGCCGGCTGAGACGGGCCAAGTCTCCGTGGGTCCTTAGATTCTCCTTCAGCTTCTTCTGGGGAATTTCTTCCACATGGGCGAGAAGGTTTTCAATTGATCCGTAAGTCTTGATCAATTGGATAGCAGTCTTCTCTCCAATCCCCGGAACGCCCGGGATATTGTCAATGGAATCTCCGGCCAGCCCCATGACTTCCACCACCTGTTCAGGAGAGACGCCGAAACGCTCAATGACCTCTTCTATCCCGAACCGCTTCTCTTTCATGGTGTCGTAGACCTGAATCCGATCGTTGACCAATTGAAGAATGTCTTTGTCGCCGGTAATGATGACGACATCGACTTCTGACTCCATCCTCTTGGCGACCGTTCCGATGAGATCATCCGCCTCATACCCTTCCATCTCCAAGAGGGCAATCTGATATCCGTCGATAATCTTCTTCACATACGGGATCTGGGGCGTTAGCCCGTCCGGCATGGCAGGCCGGTTGGCCTTGTATTCTTTGTAGATCTCGCTCCGGAAGGTGGGAGCCTTTGAATCAAAGATGACAGCGAGATAGTCCGGCCGATGGTCCTTGAGTACCTTGAGAAGCATCTGGGTGAAGCCATAGGTTGCGTTGGTCGGGAGACCCCTGGAGTTCGATAGGTGACCGATAGCGAAAAAGGCTCGATAGAGATAGGAGGAGCCGTCGATCAAAAAAAGTTTAGCACGATTGGACATAAAATGTTAAGCACCAAATCACAAATTCCAAATAACAAATCATTTCCCCTTCCCCTCTCCCCTGAGGGGAGAGGGGAAGGGAGGGGAATCCATTAACCTAAATTTAAAGAATCAAACAAGGTCGTTTCGGTCATTCGACATTGGTGTTTGAGATTTATTTGGGATTTGGGGTTTGGAATTTGGAGTTTCGAGTACCACCTGGGTAATTTTCCTTCCGATATTGAAAGGTCACCGGACATTCTTGTGAACTCGATTCCCGCCGGAATGCTTGGCCGTATACATCGCATCATCCGCAGATTTCACAAATCCCTCGAGGTCGAGGTGGTCTCTGTATTCGGACAGCCCGATGCTGACCGTAATGTTTTGGAATTCGGTCTTTTCGATGGAAGAGCGGATGCGCTCCGCAATGGTCATTGCCCGATCCATGGAGGCCCCGATGAGCAGGACGGCAAATTCATCCCCTCCGTAACGATAGCCGGAATCGACGTTGTGCCGGATGGAATGTTTGACGATCTCACCAACGTTTTTCAAGACCTTGTCGCCCTCCAAGTGACCGTAACGGTCATTATAACTCTTGAAATTGTCGAGGTCGACCATCATCAGGGAAAGAGAGGTTCTTTGACGCTTCAGACGGACCAGCTCGGCCTCTAAGGCCTTAAAAAAGTGGCGGTGGTTGTAAAGACCGGTGAGATCATCGGTGACGGAGAGTCTCCTCACCTCGTCCTCCAATCTTTCTTTTTCCTTTAAGGTCTTGTACTTTTCCAGACATTGGTTGACGATGTGGATCAGATGTTCGTTCTCGAAAGGTTTCTTCACGAAGTCAGACGCCCCTTCTTTAAGGGCCTGGATGGCATTCTCCACAGTGGCAAAGGCCGTCAGCATAATCACGCATTGGAGAGGATTGAGGATTCGAATTCTCCGCAAAGCCTCCGTGCCGTCAATTCCCGGAAGATTGATATCCATCAGGACCACATCGGGTTTTTCCTCCTGCGCCTTCTTCACTCCTTCTTCACCGGTCGAGGCCAAGGCAACATCATATCCCTCATAGCGGAGGAGCTTTTGAATGATTTCAAGGGTATCTGGCGCATCATCGACGATCAGAATCTTTCCCTTAACTTCTCTACGAGCGATTGATTTTTCCACCTTGATGCTCCACGGAAAGAGGAAGGGTGAAATAGAAGGTAGAGCCCTTTCCCAGTTGAGACTCCACCCAGATATTACCCCCATGTTCTTCAACCAGTCGTTTGGCAATGGCAAGCCCCAAGCCCGTTCCGCCGTATTTGCCCCCCTCGACCTGGTAGAATTCATCGAAGATCATTTGGAGCTTATCTTCCGGAATACCCATTCCTGTATCCTTGATCTCAACGAGAATGGATTGGTTCCTTTGGCCGGCGAGTATTGAGATTTGGCCCCCATCGCCCGTGAATTTGAATGCATTGGAAAGAAGATTGATAAAAATGTCGTGAAGGGCATTTCGATCGGCGAAGATGCGGAGGTCTGGCGGAACGTCCATGCGCAGGGAGAGGTTCTTGTCCACCGGGTTAACCTCGTTGATATATCCTCCGATTACTTCGGAGAGCAGGATTTGTTCCCGATTGAAGAAGAGACGATCAGACTTCATTCGGCTGAGATCCAGCATTTGATCCATCCTCATCTGAATTCGAGTGGTATTCCTCTGGATCGTCATGAGATAGGGTTTCAGGTTCTCGGGAATCCTCCCTTCTTTCTCCGAAAGAATGAAATCGATGTTGGCCTTGATGGCCGTGAGCGGTGTTTTCAATTCGTGGGAGGCCGTGCCGATAAATTTCATGGTGATCTCGTCCATCTTCTTAAACTCGCGGTTGACCATTTCCAGCTCTCTCCTGACGGCCTGAAGTTCCTCGAACATCTTGAGTGAGGAAGTCCTCGCTCGGTTCAATTCTTTAACGTTCTCCTCCAACTGAAGGGTTCGTTCTTCCACTTCTCTTTTGAGATCGATCCGGGATTCTTTCGGAGGGAAGGTCGCTTGGTGGAAGGCTCTAGCCAGGTCTCCGATGAATTTAAAGATCAAGCTTGCTCGAAACATAAAAAGGGATTTAAATCGGCTCATAAATGCAATAGGGTTCTTCGGCCATGTACTCGCCGGAGATTTCATAGGCCCGTGCGCGGCAACCCCCGCAGACCTTTCTAAACTCACACCTTCCGCATTTCCCCCGATAGCCGTCTGTATCCCGGAGGTTTTGGAAGATTTCGGACGCCTCCCAGATCTCCCTGAAATGTTTTTCCCTGATATCTCCACAATTCAACTCCAAATAACCGCAGGGTTGAACCTGACCGACGTGGGAGATGAAGCAGAAGGAGATACCCCCCAAACATCCCCGGGTCATGGCATCCAGTCCGTCTGTCTTGGGAGTGACCTTCTTTCCCTCCTTTTTTGCCTGCTGCCGTAGAATGCGATAGTAGTGAGGAGCACAGGTCGCCTTGAGTTGGAGAGGAACCTTATCGATCTGTTCGTAAAACCAGTGGAGGGTTTTTTCGTAGTCGAGAGGAGATATTTCCTGATCTTTCAGTTCTTTCCCTCTTCCGGTCGGAACCAAAAGAAAGATGTGGAGAGCCACCGCGCCCAGATCAACGGCCAGACGGAGGATGTCAGGGATCAGGCGGAGGTTCACCTGGGTAATGGTCGTATTGATCTGGAATTCGATGCCGCCTTTCTTTGCCATCTCTATCCCTCGAAGGGAGCCTTCAAAGGAGCCCTTGACTTTCCGGAAGGCATCATGTGTTTCTGCTGTAGGGCCATCGAGGCTGATACTGACCCGCTGAATCCCGGAAACCCGCATCTTTTGGATGATCTCTTCAGTGAATAATGTCCCGTTCGTGGCCATCACCATCCGGAAGCCTTTTGCTGTTCCATAAGATGCCAGATCAAAGATATCTGATCGGAGCAGAGGTTCTCCTCCTGTCATGATGATGACGGGTTTACTGAAGGAAGCGATTTCATCCATCACCCTGAGAACCTCCTGCATCGAAAGCTCTCCTTCGTATGGGCCGTACTCCGCGGAAGCACGACAGTGAACGCAGGCAAGGTTGCAGCTTCGGCTCAACTCCCATGCAACCATCCGTAACGGATACTGATCAGCTCGGAGTTCGGAGTTCGGAGTTTTTGATTTTTGATTTTTTGCTTTTAACTCATCACTCATCACTCTCAACTCTTAACTAATTTTTTGGCTGCTTCTTTGGCGAAGTAGGTAAGGATCAGATCAGCGCCTGCCCTCTTGATGGAGGTAAGGGATTCCATCATCACCTGTTCCCCATCTACCCATCCGAGCTGTGAAGCCGCCTTGACCAAAGCGAATTCTCCGCTCACGTTGTAAGCTGCCACCGGTATATTAAACGTTTGCTTCACGCGATAGATGATATCCAGATAAGGAAGGGCGGGTTTGACCATGACGATATCCGCTCCTTCCTCAAGGTCGAGCCGGACCTCCCTCAGAGCCTCGTCTCCGTTGGCCGGGTCCATCTGATAAGATTTACGGTCGCCGAACTGGGGTTTCGATTCAGCCGCAACCCGGAAGGGTCCAAAAAAGCTGGAGGCATATTTTGCCGAGTAGGCCATGATGGGAATATCCTCGAATTGATTTTCATCGAGGATCTTTCGAATGGCTCCCACCCTGCCATCCATCATATCGGATGGCGCCACGATATCGGCTCCTGCCCTAACGTGAGACAAGGCCTGACGGGCGAGAAGATCGAGTGTTTCATCATTCAAAATTCTTCCTCCCTCCACGACACCGCAGTGTCCGTGACTGGTGTATTCGCAGAGGCAGACATCCGTGATGAAGAGAATGCCATCCACTTTTTCTTTGAGCTGCCTTAGGGCCCTCTGGATGATCCCATTTTCAGCATAGGCTTCTGATCCGAGTTCATCCTTCTTTTCGGGAATCCCGAAAAGGATGACGGCCGAAATCCCCAGAGATTTTGCCTCCTTCACCTCTTTGACCAGGAGATCGATAGAGAGCTGAAAATGACCGGGCATGGAGGAGATGACCTGTTTCGACTCCTTTCCAGGACGGACGAAAAGAGGGAGGATGAGGTCCTCCGGCCTGAGATGGGTTTCCCGGATCATGCTCCGAAATATTTCGTCTTTTCGCAACCTTCTCGGTCTGTATTGGGGAAACTTCATAGAGCCTCCTTCAAAATCGTCTTTCCTTTTTTTTACAATATTTTAAGGTGATTGTCTATAAACGAGCTCACCCGCGGCGCTCACCCACACGCGCCTCGTTTCGAATATTATACTCTCTTCCTAACGGAAATCCGCAATCCATGACTCGATCTCATCTGCTCTCTTTGTAGGTACAAGCGATAACCCGGTTTCTTACCTCTTGTTTCCTGTAATCTACGAGGAACCAATTTGGCAAAGCATGCTCGATTCCAATTGGTAATCAATAGGTGGTCATTACTCTCTGATTAAAACTTTTGATGTGTCTTCCATATCGCAACCTTTGGGCAGATGCGTGTATTGGCAAGCTATCCACACCTTAGAGTTTAAAATTCTTGATCGCCCTGTGTTTGCTTCCTCCCTAAGTTATTATTTTCAAATCTCATTTCCCGATACAACCTTTAAATAGATAGAGTTATGTGGGAAAAAGCTTCCTATTTTTTTCTTGATCGAAATATGATTTAGAGTTATGATAAACGCAATGCAATGATGTTAGGCACATAACTAATGAAAAAGGAGGCCAGAAAATGAAAAAATTATTTTTTGGAACAATTCTTTTAGTGTTGGCAATGGTCGTTCCTATTCCAACAATGGCACAGGTAAATATAAATATTGCATTTCCTCTGCCACCACCTATCGTATTTCCTGCACCTCCACAGGTGATAGCGATGCCCGAGACGAGCGGTGTGTACGTTGACCCTGATATCGATGTAGACCTGTATTTCTGGAATGGTTACTGGTGGCGTCTATGGGAAGGTCGTTGGTATCGCTCACTTTATTATGACCGGGAGTGGGCCTACTATGACAATGTTCCAAGTTTCTATTTTAACATAGATCGACATTGGAGAACTTACTACAAAAACCATAGTTGGTACGGACACGAGTGGAACTATCAACGGATTCCTTTTGAACGACTTCAGAAGAACTGGCAGAGTTGGCAAACGAGCAAATCTTGGGGAGGACAAAAAACCTGGGGCGTCCAGGGATATCCACCTCGAACACAAGCACACACGCAGGTGTTAAAACAACAGAGACAAAAGGAATATCAACAGAGGCCCGAGGTTCAGAAACATCAGCAATATATGCAGCAACAAAGACAACTACAAAAGTCTCAAGGAAAACCTCAAAGAGGGGAGGAGGAGCATAGAAAGTAGGCTGACAAAAAGTTTAGAAAAGTTGTCATCAATAATATCTGTCGGGGGGAGCAAGAAAACCACGGTCGCCGACATTCATAATTATTTTGGAATGAAGAGAGGTTAGGAGGTAGAAACAATAACCAAGAGAACGAGGGGCGACTGGCTTTTTACAGACTTAGAATTACGACATTGCAGTCATTGCGATATCGCTATATAACTGCTGTTTCCTACGCCTTGATAAAGTTGCGATATTCATACATTGGCTTGGTCTGCCTGATTTTTACTGGTAATCATCAGCTTTCAGGGGTATCCTAAAGCGAACAGTAGTAGGTGGAAGCAGGTCACCACAGATTGGTCCAAGTCGTCCAGCATTTCTTTTATAACCAACCCTGCCAGGTAATAAACTCGGTCAAGCTAAGGGTTTGTTTTTTACAAAGATTTCTTCCTTGACTCCCCAAGATCCCACAATAGATGATGGCAAGAAAACCCTCCTTCCCATAGCCCCTTTTCCTCTGTCATTTTTCTCTACGAGAAGGTGGATTCTCCTGCTCAATACCAAAAGAAACCTTCGCTCTGATATCATAGTAAATAGGCCAGAGGGCTGATACATCAGACAAGAGATCGTGAGGATTGCTGATCGAAAGCTGCATGCTATGAGACTCCAGGCTTGAAATCGAAATCGGATGGGTTTCAGGAGAAAGGAGGGTTGTTTCGAAGCCTTCATCCCGAAACATGCACCTTGACAGTCCTATGGCAATGGTGAAGATTGCTCTTGTAAATCTTCACCAATATGATAAATAGTTTATGTTACTCTGATGAAACTCTTCTCCGATGGAGGGAGAGCGATAGGGGGTCGAAAATGCCGAGAAAAGGATCCAAGCAGTCGTACAAACCGAAAAAAGAATATCGGTATACAGTGAAGGACATTGCTGAACTCGCTGGAATAACACGGAACGCTGTAGGTGTTGCAAAGGCTCATGGGAAAGTAGATCCTGGAGATTTTAAGAGCGTCGTAAGTTTTCTAACCAGGAGGATCATCGATAAACGTCTGAGCGGTGACCTCTTTAGCCCTGTAGCGCGGACGGCAAAGAGATTGAAAAGAGACAAGGATAGGGCTCGCGTCTCGCGGAAAAAGTCCCAAAAAGCAGCTCGTCGCAAATAGAGATTTCATTTTTGCTTTTTAAGATAGAACCTGACTCCCGGCCATCTGAGGCCATTTTCAAGGGAGAAAAGGAGATAAAAATGAAACTATTGGGTATTTCAACCAGTCCGCGCAAGAGCAGAAGTAATACCTTTCTTCTACTCAAAGAGGTTCTTTTAGGAGCGGAAAAAGAGAGAGAACAGACCGAGGTCGTGCATCTTTGCGATTTAAAAATTGACTTCTGCCGGCACTGCGAGTCTTGTCATAAGAACTTGATGGTCTGCCCGATCAAAGACGATGCTTATGTCTTGTTGAACAAGATGCTGGGGACTGACGGGGTTATTTTTGCGAGTCCTGTCTATATCGATAATATTACGGGCTATTTGAAGACTTTTCTTGATCGATCAACCCACTTCATTCACTGTCAGAGGTTGTTAGGGAAATACGTAGGAGCTGTGGCAACCGCCGGAGGGGGGCCTCAGCAAATGGTTTTGGACTACATACATCATTATTCCTTGGTATGCGGAGCCCAATATGTGGGTGGTGTCTCAAGCGTGGTTCCAGTCACTGAGGAGATCAAGAAAAGAACAAGTGAGTTGGGAAGGAATTTGGTACAGGCGATGAGAGAGAAGACCGAGTTTCCTCATGAAATGCAAGAAATCCTATCTCGAAGGAACTACTTTCGAAAAATTATCGAAATCCACAAAGAGGAGTGGTCAGCGGAATATGATTATTGGAGGGAGAAAGGCTGGTTAGTTTGAGGGGTAGCCAAATAGTTTACACCTAGACTTGTGAACAACCATTGTGATTTTTAAGTCCTCGAGGTCTGTATCCAAAAAATTAAACCCTATCCCCCGCCTGCCCGATGGACTGCCGATGGGGTATTGTACCGCATGTTTCTTCCTGTACTCGTTATCTAACCGTTTTATCTGAGTGGTGCAGATTTCAATCGGAAATCAACAAGGAATTGCGGTGAATGGAGGGAAACAAAAAAGAGGGAGGTTCTTTCAAGGTTGATGGGTTTGCTCATTGTCTCAATAATGGTCAGTAAACAGCCTTTAATCTAGGATGCGAAGGGGAGTTAGATAATGAAATATGGAACCCAAAACAGGAGCCGCTACAGAATTTCATTTAAAAAAGGCGTTGACTTAATAAATTGCAACGAGATAGAATAAAATAATAATGCGTAGAAAACTAATTTCGATCTTTATTATAT
>Ga0326728_10007029_pt1 | contig 29554 bp, 23 predicted proteins | sample MB3enrmetagenome_FD_207602 | JGI IMG/M metagenome (GOLD analysis project Ga0326728, IMG submission 207602) | Lab enriched peat soil microbial communities from McLean, Ithaca, NY, United States - MB31MN | ecosystem: Environmental > Terrestrial > Soil > Wetlands > Peat | place: USA: New York... | reverse complement strand
GGGGTGATGCCGCTATGAGCAACCTCGTCGCCACCGGCACCCGTCTGGGCATCCGGTGCGCGCTGCATGAGAACTACGTGGACTACTACCCAAACTACGATTTCTATACCACGAACGACATCGCGCTCGACTCGGCTGGCCACCTGCAACACGCGTGGTACAATTCCGGCACCCGCATTCAATCCTTTGCTGTCAAGCCGAATGCCATCCTGCGCCTTGCCGCCACCCAATCGCCGGAGATCCATCGCCGTTACAACACGCTGGCCAACTTCCTGGACGTGCATAGCGCCGTGCCGCCGTGGTTTCATGTGGACGACCGCGCCGGCGAAATCGGGGCGGGCCAGTTCAGCCGGGTGTGGGAGGTTCACCGGCAACTCTGGGCTTACGAACGCGACACGCATTACGGCCCCGTCTTCGGGGAAGGCAACAATCATTGGTACTGGAGCGGATGCCTTGACGGCGTGGAAGCCCAGTTCGGGAGCGGCTGGCCCGGCAACGGCGGCTTCACCGCGCCTCTGGCCGTGGATTTTGATTTGCTCAAGATACACCCGCTCCAGTTCAACCACGGCATGGGTTACTACAGCCGTTGGTGGCCAAGCGAATCTTACCAGACCAACTGGGCCGGGCCTGCGCCTATGGTGGTGCTCGACCGCTACCGGATGCAGGAAGTGGCTTATGGACACGCCGGGTTCCTTGATTCTTCCGTGTATGCCAACATCCCAGTGGCCTGGTTGGAAGAACATCTGCTTTCGCCCGTCATGGCCCGTTACGCGCTGGCGAGGCCCCGGGAAATTCTCTACGAATCCCACGGCGCCTGGGTTGATTCCACCGCGGCGGCCAAGCTCGACGATGCCGGCGTCTGGAATCGCGTTCGGGTTCGCTACGAAAACGGCCTGGATGTCACCGCGAACGGTGCTTCCAACGCCTTGGCCGCCGGCGCGTGGCTTCTGCCAGACCTGGGTTGGGTGGCCGAAGGCGCCGGGGTCACTGCCGGCACGACCCTTCGCGATGGCGTGATCGCCGACTTCGCCGACACCGGCGACACCCTGTTTCTGAACGCCCGGGCGGCCGCCGACTGGAATATGTCCGGCAAAACCAACATGCCAGCCTTCGATCGCGCCGCCTGGTATGGCCGGCACCTGAACAACTCGAACAACGTGGTGGATTTTGGCGGCGCGCGAACCGACGGCAGCATCTGGCTGCATCGCGAAGGCAACGACTGGATTCTCAAGACCTGGCCGCGCGAGCGCAACTTCATCCTCGAACTTGACCGGAATCGCTTCGCCCAGCCCGCCACAGTGCAATGCGCCGGCGGGGCAGCGTCCGAAACCGCTCCCGTGCCAACCGGCACGCGCTGGCGTTTGCCCCTCAACGGCGCGGCGGAATACCGCTGGACGAACGCATGAAGGGGAGCCGTTCAATAAGGAACCGGATTTCAGGAACCCGGCCACTCACGGTTAATCCTCCTCCCCTCGCCAAACGCAAAACGAAACCTGTCAAACTAATTATTCTTGCCATGCCAAAAATCAACAATCTCTTTCCATTCCGGGGGCGTCCGTTCCGTCACCGTCCAGTGATTGGCTTCGGGAAATTCCCAGATTCGTTTCGGTCCGGCATAGCCCTCGTAAAGGCGCCGGCCAAATTTCTCCGGCACAACATTATCCTTGCCCCCCACGAAAATTCCCACCGGTCCATGATACCGGCGCAAATAATCTTCCGACGGAAACCGATCCACGAGCAGCCAATCCACCGGCAGGATTGGCACATGATACTGCGCCACGTCCGCCAGCCGGTTATAGGGCGCGAACAAAACCGCCCCCGCCACCCTCTCGGGATAAGTTCCAGCCAGATACGCCGCCACTCCAGTGCCCAGCGATTCGCCCGCCAGATAGACCGGCCCGTTCGTGCCGAGCAGTCGCAATCCCTCGTCCGCCGCGCGAAATAAACTCTGTTGACTCGGCGCCCCCGCCCGATCCGCGTAGCCCGGATACTCGAGGATGAAAACATCCAGCGCCGCGGCCTTTTGGATCACGTCAGCGTAGCGCGCGCATGCGGTCGCGCAACTGCCGTTGCCATAGACTATCAATACCCGGCCCTCCGCCGGCTGCGTCGGCGACAACCGTTTCATCCCCACCGCTTGCCCGGCGGGATCCCTCCAACGGTCGAGTTTCGCGGCCCTGGCAAAGGCATCCACCTGTTCCGTCGTGAACACCGGTGGATAGTAAATAAGCCTCCGCTGCCAGGAAGCGCAGCCAACACAAGCCACAAGGTACAGCGCGACACAAATCAAGAGCGCCAGCCGAAAACGTTTTCCCGTGGCCGGCTTCGAGCGTTCGGAGGGCGTGTCCATGAGGACAACCATAGCACGAACCGAACGGCCCGCGCAATTGCCATCCGGGCGCAACTGTCTATTAGGGCGCATGACAAAAATCTTCACCTTCCTGGTAGGGCAGAGCTGCCGCTCTGCCCTGAACTCTTGGGCGGCGCAGCAGCGCCGCCCTACCGAAGACGTAAAGATTTTTGTCGCGCATCCCTCTATTGCTTGCCGTCTCGGGCGTCGGCTGGCAAACTGTCTGCAAATGGCATGAAAACCAAAATGAGCCTTTGCGCGGCGGGCGAATCGAGAACCGGAATTTCGGACGCCCCTGGCATCCGGGAGATTTGAGTTGTGAGCACGGACTTGGAACTCATTGGACCCCATCCGTTCGAGCGGGACGAAGAGGGCCGGCAGAAGGTGCGGATCGGGACTTTGTTCCTGGATCAGAAGGCGCTTTACACGCTGCCGCCAGCGGTGCATGCCTCGCAGCGGTCGGCTTTCATCGAGTCCCTCAACCGCCGCCGGGCCGCAGACGCGCCCGGCCCGCTCAACCTCGAGGAAGAGGAGAAGATTTGCCGCAATTCGGTGGATCTCATTTTCGATCCCGACCAGGTCCTGATCCGCCCCGATCCCGCCCGGATGGATTTGGCGTTCGCCGCCGATGAACTGTTGCAGGAACTGGTTTCCAAGCGGCGGATCATGTTCCTCGCGGTTTCGGACCGGCGCGTGCGCGAGGCGATCAAGCGGCGGGGCGAGTGTTGGAGGTTCAGCGCCATCCCGACGACGAAGGAGGAGAAAGCCAGGCTGATCTTGAGTTCCAAGGTGGCCATTCAAGAGCTTCCCATCTATTTCTACAACCGGCTCACCGGCACACGCTGGCTGACCTGCGAGGAGTTCGCAAATCTGGGCCGGCTCGATGACGCCGCCCTGGCCAGGCAACTTCAGGAAATCGCGGCCTGCTCCATCCGGCGCAACAACCTGGGCCGCCCGGAACTCGATTTTTTCGCGGCGGATTTGCGGCATTGCGGCCCGGCCCTTTTTGCCGGCGTCGCCTTCGGGCAACTTGCCGCCCCCGATTTGCGCGCAAAATATGAGGCGCTCAAGGCGCATTTTAATTCCGCCGTGCATGAGGCCTTCCGGCGGGATGATTGCGCCAATGAAGCCTGGTGCCATCGCATGATCGCCACTCTCTTCCTCGAGGGCGACGAAACCCACACCGACCAGATCCTCAGCGGACTCAGCCCCGAGTTTTATCTGCACGTCGAATGGCTGCCCGGCGGCCGTTTTGAGGAAGGGGAATTCCTCCCCGACCCCCTCTTCGAAGAAGCGGCCAATCACCCCGAGGATCAGGCGCTGCAAAAGATGTTTGATGCGCGGGCCAAAGGCATCATTTTCAACCTCATCCGGGAATACGGCGATATCGAATACATCAATCTTGGCCGCCTCCCTGAATCGCTCTCCAAGGAACGCCCTCAAAAAGTGGGCCGCCGCGGCGTCTACCTGGCCGAACTGCGCTCGCGCGGCGAGCGCCAGCCGATCCGGCGCTTCATGCGCTTGCTCAAGTGGGGCGTGTGGGAGCATTTGGACGAAGGCAAGGAACTCCTTGCCTCCATCGAGGAAAGCGACGATTACACCGATTACTGGCTGGATCGCAGGCTCGGCTGCCGCCAGTTGGGGATGAACCTGGCCCCGCGGGTCGTCATGCGGCGTCTGAGTGAAACCTACCACGGCCTGGCGGAAAAGTATCGCGGACAGATCATCCGCACCACCTACTTCGAGCGCGACTATCTGGAAGGCGTGGCCAGCGACAAAGTGTCCATGGAGAAACTTGTGCGGCCCGACTATGCCATGAGGCTGGCCACCCTGCTCGGCCGGGCCGCCGCCCCGAGCCTGATCGTCGGCCGCGCTTTGGGGGCTTGCCCGGTCTTCGATGACGGCGACGAGGTTATCCAGGAAGGCGAGGATGGGCTGCCGGCGGAAATTCTGGTGGGCGATCACAGCGGCGCTTTCGGCGAGTATCAACTTCCGTTGGACGCCTTTGCCGCGCATTACGCCCGGCCCGTCAACACCCGGGCCAAACTCCTGTCCAACGGGACCGGATTCGCCCGCGCCTATCTGGCCGGATTGCGCGAGCGGTTTGTTCACATCCAGGAAGACTACCGCAAACGCCGCCGCGCCTTTGACACTCTCTTCAAACATTGCAAGTACGACCCCGCTGGCAGCTTCGCCTACCGATGGGAAAAAGTCCTGCTCCGCCTTGACCAGACCGGCCCCGACCCGCTGGTCGAAGCCATTCGCCAGCACATCTGGATTTTGACCCGAAAAACGGAGTTGGAGTGATTTGGCAGGGTGTGGTTTGGCAGTCTCCTAATTTGTTGTAGCGTCGGCGCTGCGCGCCGAGTTCGAGCCACAGGCTCGACACTACAAATTAGATACTGGCCGTGGTTTTCGCCTTTTGCTTCCGCCCCAAACAGGCTATAATGGACGCGATATGAAATTGTTGATTCGGCTGGCCTTGATCCTCGCCGGCAGTACGGCCATCCCGGCTGGCTTGCCCGCGCAAACCGCCGACGGCATGGCCGCGGCGCCTCCTGCGCCCGCCGCCCTCTCCAGCAACAGCTTGGGACCAAAGATCCAATTCAACACCGAAAATTACATTGCCGGCACCAACCTCCCCGGGGACCCTTTCCGCTGCACCTTTGCGGCCACCAACATCGGCGATGAAACCCTGGAAATCACCAGCGTCAAGGGTTCCTGCAGTTGCCTGGTGGTGGGCGAAGGTTCGGCCAGGAACGCCTGGACCGTGCAAGAGATTGCGCCCGGCCAAATCTGCCGGATTCCCGTCGAAGTCTCCACCACCGGCCTCCGGGGACAGCTTATCAGGACCGTCACCGTGACTTCCAACGACCGTACCCGCACCAATGTGATCCTTCAAATCAGCGGTGTTGTTTGGCTGCCCATCGAAGTCGCGCCCGAAATGGCCGTTTTCAGTTTCAAGCCCGACTCGACCAACCTGAACACCCAAGTGCTCAGAATCTTCAACCGGATGGCAACGCCGCTCACCCTTTCCGACCCGCAAAGTTCCACCAACGCCTTTTCCGCCGTTCTCAAAACCAATGTTCCCGGCCAGGAGTTTGAATTGGCCATCTCGGCGGCGCCTCCGGCCAGTCTGCCCCCCTCTCTCAGCCCGGCCGTCATCCAGGGAGTTATCTCCCTGAAATCCTCCGCGACCAACCAGAATCCCCTGACCATCTCCGTCTTTGAAACCATCTCCCCGGAGGTCACGGTTTCCCCGACCACCCTCCAATTGCCCGCGGGACCGCTGGTCCAGCCAAGCAGAAGCCATGTCACCATCCGCGACAACGTCGCCGACCTGGCGGTGTCGGATCCCGCCGTCAACGCCCCCGGCGTGGGCGTGGCCCTCACCATGATGCAGACCAATCGTATTTACGTCGTTTCCGTGATCTTTCCCCGGGGGTTTGAGGTCCGGGGCGGCCAGAACGTCGCCCTCACTGTCAAGACGGACAATCCCCGTTTCCCGACTATCAGCGTCCCGATCAAGCCCATGGCGGGCGTGCCGCAACCGGCGCAGCCTGCGGCCGCGGTCCAACCCGCCCAGACCAGCCTGTTGGCGCCGGCCGGCCCCCGAGCCGGCCTTGCGGCCCTGGTGGCCACCACAAATTCCCCGCTGTTACCGCCCAGCCCGCCCCTGCGCGCCAACGCCCTTCCACCCTGAGCCGGCGGCGGACGGGTGCATCTCACCGTTGTCGAGAGGCCGTCTTAATTACAAATGACAAATTTTCAATTGCCAGTTTTTAATGCTGAGAACCTATTAGTAGTCCGGGCCGGAAATCGAGAATTTGCCATTGAGTATTTGTCATTTGTAATTCAGTGTTTTGATTGTTGCTCCAAGATACCGTTGCGCCAGAAGGAAGCCTGGACAAAGCCGAGATGCGCCCGCTGCGGAGCGCCCCCTGCCTTTCACCTTTTACTTCCGCCCCAAAGAGGCTACCATGGACGCGTTATGAAATTGTTGTTTCGGTTGGCCTTGATTCTGGCCGGAAGCGCGGCCATCGCGGCCGGCTTGTCCGCCCAAACCCCCGGCGGGATGGCTGGGGCGCCTCCCGCGCCCGACGCCCTCTCCATCAACAGCCTGGGGCCAAGGATGCGATTCAACACCGAAGTCCACGATGCCGGCACCAACCTCGCCGGGGACTCGTTCCGATACACCTTCATCATCACCAACACCGGGGATGAAACACTGGTTCTCAGCAACGTCATTCCCGGTTGCAGTTGCGTTGCCGTCAGTGAATCCCCGCCCCCCGCCCTCACGCTGGGAGCCGGCCCTGCGGCCGGCAGCACCAACACTTGGACCCGCGAAATCCCTCCGGGCCAGACCGGCGTCATCCCGGTCCAGGTTTTCACCAGCACCCTCCACGGAGCGATCAACAGGACCGTCACCGTCATCTCCAATGACCGGACGCGCCCCAACGTGACGGTTCATATCACCGGCGAAGTCTTGCAGCCCATCGAAGTCGTTCCCGCCATGGCCGTTTTTAATCTGGCCGCCGACGCCACCAGCAATAACACCCAGGTGCTCAAAATCTTCAACCAGACCAAGACGCCGCTCACCCTTTTCGACCCGCAATGCACCACCAACGCCTTCTCCGCCGTCCTCAAGACCAATGTTGCCGGGCAGGAGTATGAATTGACGGTCACGGTCGCCCCTGCTTCGAGCCTGCCGCCCGCTTTCGGCAATACCTCCATCCAAGGGGGAATCTCGCTTAAATCATCCTTTACCAACCTCAGCGGCATGAATCCCCTTCAGATCGGCGTTCTGGTGACCATCTACCCGGAAGTGACGGTGTCCCCGGCCAACATCCTGTTGCCGGGCGGACCGCTGCCCCAGGCCACCACCAACCATATCGTCATCCGCGGCAACACCGCTAATTTGACGCTGTCCGGCCCCGGCGCCAATGTCCCCGGCGTGGAGGTGTCCCTCAACGTCATCCAGCCCAATCGTCAATACTACCTTTCCGTCGTCTTTCCCAAGGGGTTCGAAATTCAGCCCGGCCAGTCCGTCCTCCTCACTGTCAAGTCGAACCACCCGCGTTTTCCCGTCTTGAGCGTCCCGGTCATGCCCATGTTCAGCGCCAGGAGGGGCCTTCCGCCGGCCGTCCCTCCCCCCATGCGGACGACCATTCTCCCGGCCTCCATCCTGGCCAGGGTCCAGCCCAATCCATCCAACGCCCCCGCCGCAGCGCCCGATCCACCCCCGCGCCAGAACCCTCCCCACCCGTGAGGCAATTAACTATTGCTAACTCCGCGCCAACACAACCTGCGCCAGCCTCGCGCGGCTGCGGTTGCCCCTGCGGAAAAATCATGCTCGAAGCCATCATGGTCGGCGCGGCCGGCCTCGCCTTCGCCTTCCTGGCCAACTTCCTCTCCCCGCGCGGTCTCAATCCGGCCAGGAACTACTTTCCCGGTGACGGCAAGGTTTCCAACGTCGCGCCGGCTGCGGTCGTGCCGTCCAGGGCTTCCGGCAAAACCAACGTGCCGGCGTCCGCCCCATCGCCCGCCGCCTTGCTCAAGGAGCGGCTTGAGAAAAACGGGCTGCATCTCCTGGAACGCGCCGAGGTGGAAAAACTTTTCCACGACCCCCGCTTGCAATGGAACGCGCTTTTGTTTATTGACGCCCGCGACGAGGATGAATACCAGGCCGGCCACATCCCGGGCGCCTTTGAATTCTACGCCTACTACCCCCAAAAATTCCTGGAGAACGTCCTCACCCCCTGCCAGCTCGCCGAACAAATTGTCGTTTACTGCACCGGCGGCGATTGCGACGACAGCGAGTCCGCCGCCCTGTTCCTGCGCGACACCGCCGGCGTGCCCGGCGAAAAGCTCTTTATTTATGGCGGCGGCATGACCGGGTGGGAGGCCGCCAAACTCCCGGTGGAAATCGGCCCGCGCGGCAGCGGCAACCTTCGCAACCCCGCCCCATGAAACGCCCTCTTCTGCCCGCCGGCTTGAGCGCCGCGGACGCCGCCCCCGTGCTGGCCCGCTGGCTGCTGGGCGGGCTTTTCATCTACATGGGATGCCGCAAGGCCCTCCATCCGGACCTGTTCCACGAATTGCTCCGCGAATATCACATGGTGCAAAGCCCGCTGGCTTTGAACACCATCGCCATTGCCGTGCCCTGGGTCGAGGTCTTTTGCGGGCTGCTTCTGCTCGCCGGCATCGCCGTGCGCGGGACCGCCTTGCTGCTGGCCGGGATGCTCGCCGTTTTCACGGCCGTTGTGTTTCATCGCGCTTTGGGTGTGCAAGCGGCGCAGGCCATTCCATTTTGCGCGGTGAAATTTGACTGCGGCTGCGGCGGCGGACCGGAGTTCATCTGCGCCAAACTGCCGGAGAACATCGGGATGTTCCTTCTGGCCGTCTGCCTGCTGGCCGGACGCGGCCGCGCCCTCTGCGCCCTCTACACCTGGCCCTCCCGCCCCGGCCCGCCGGGACCGGGGAGGCGCATCTCAGCTTTGTCGAGAACGAGTCTTGATAAGCAATGACCAATTTACAATTGCCAATTTTCAATCCTATGCGAATCCTATCCGGCATTCAACCTTCGGGCGCGCTCCACCTCGGCAATTATTTCGGCATGATGAAGCCTGCCCTCGAACTCCAGGAGCAGGGCGAGGCCTTCTACTTCATCGCCAACTACCATTCCATGACCTCGCTCTTCGACGCCGCCCAGCGCCGCCAAAACACTTTGGACGTCGCCCTGGATTTCCTGGCCTGCGGACTGGACCCGGCCAAGACGCTCTTGTTCCGTCAATCCGACGTGCCGGCCGTCGCCGAACTGGCCTGGATGCTGACCACCGTCACCCCCATGGGCTTGCTCGAACGTTGCCACAGCTACAAGGAAAAACTGGCCCGCGGCATTTCCCCCAACCACGGCATCTTCGCCTATCCGGTGCTCATGGCCGCCGACATTTTGATTTACGATTCCAACGTTGTCCCGGTGGGCCGCGACCAGAAGCAGCACGTCGAAGTCGCCCGCGACATTGCCATCAAATTCAACGAAGCCTACGGCCAGACCTTCATCGTGCCGGAACCCCGCATCCGCGACGAGACGGCCGTCGTCCCCGGCTGCGACGGCCAGAAAATGAGCAAGAGCTACGGCAACACCATCGAGATTTTTGGCGGCGAAAACGCCCAGCGCAAAAAAATCATGAGCCTGGTCATGGACAGCCGTTCCCCGGGCGAGCCCAAACCGGATGCGGAGAAGAACCTCGCCATTCAATTGCTCAAACTCGTCGCTGCCCCGGCGGTGGCGGCTGACTTTGAAGACCGGCTCCGCGCCGGCGGCCTGGGTTATGGCGACTTGAAAAAGGCCCTTTTCGAGCACTACTGGAATTATTTCGCCTCCGCCCGGACCCGGCGCGCCGAACTGGCCGCCAACCCGGAATTTGTCGAAAAAGTGCTGCGCGACAGCGCACTCCAAGCCGGCGCTGTGGCGGCAAAAGTCCTCCATCGCGCCCGCCTGGCCTGCGGCCTGGATTGACCTCAAGAGCTGTTTTTTCTGGTTTTCCCGCCGGGACAAGCTACCTTGCCAAAGACTGAAGACCGAAATACTTTTGCAAAACCACCCGCTACCGCCATGTCCCTGAGATTGGAAAGAGTCCGTGAACTTCTGAAACGCGAGATCGGCGAAGTCATCCGCCGCGAACTCCCCGTCAATCAAGCCGGCTTGATCAACGTCAACGACCTGGAAGTGGCGCCCAACTTGAAAAACGCCACCGTCTTCATCGGCATCCTCGGCGGCAAGGCGCAAAAGGACAAAGGCATGGAGTTGCTCGAAAAAAACCGCAAGCGCATCCAGGGTATCGTCGCCAGGGGCGTCGTCTTGAAATACACGCCGCGTCTCCGCTTTGTCCTCGATGAGTCGGTCGAACGCGGCAACCGCGTCCTCAAAATCATCGAGGAACTGGAGACCCCGCCGGCCTCTTCATGAAATCCCATCCCAAGATCATTGACCGGATTTTGGAAAGAATCCGTGAAAGCCAGACCATCTGCGTCGGCGGCCACCTCCGGCCCGACGGCGATTGCATCGGCTCCCAACTCGCCCTCGCCCTGGCCCTCCGCCGGCAAGGCAAGGTGGTGGTTTGCTGGAACGAAGATCCACTCCCTCAAAAATACGCCTTCCTCGACCCCGGCCATCTGGTGCAAAAACCCAAAGCCGGCCCGGAGTTCGATCTGGTCATCGCCCTGGATTGCGCCAGCTTTGAGCGCCTGGGTTCCATTGGCCCCGCCATTGAACATCGCAAGCTTCTCATCAATATTGACCACCACCAGAGCAACACCCGCTATGGCGATTTGAATTGGATTTCCGGCCGCGAAGCCTCCACCGGCGAACTGGTCTTCCGCCTCCTCCGCGTGGCCGGCTGGCCCATCACACCCCCCATGGCCGATTGCCTCTTCACCGCCGTCTCCACCGACACCGGCAGTTTTCAATATCCCACCACCAAACCGGTCACCTATCACACCGCCGGCGAATTGGTCAAATTGGGCGCCAACCTCGAGACCATCTGCCATGAAGTCTATCAGTCCTTTCCCCTTTCCCGCGTCCGCCTTGTCAAACACCTTTACAGCCATTTCCATCTCACCAGCCACGACCGCATCGCCTACCTCTGGCTCAAGAACCGCGATTTCGCCCAAACCGGCGCCGAGCGCGACGATACCGAGGGCCTCATTGACCACCTTCGCGCCTTTGAACCGGTCGTCGTCGCCTGCATTTTTGAGGAGATCGAACCCGCATTGACCCGCATCAGCTTGCGCTCAAAATCCGACGCCGTGAACGTCAACGACATCGCCGCCCAATTCGGCGGTGGCGGCCACCGCGCCGCCGCCGGCGCCCGCGTCGCCGGCCAGCCCCTCTCCGTCCAGCGCCGCGTCCTGGCCGCCATCAAAAAAGCCCTCCCGCCCCGCCCATGAGAGCTCGCTGCCCATTGGCAATTCCGGCGGGAGCGCGGGCGTCCTCCCCCGCCGTGCCCGGCGTCTCGCCGGGCACATGTCTTGGTATTCCCCTATGGCAATACCAGCCTCCTCTTACTCATTGTTCCCATGCACCAGTTTGATTCATTGGACGGCGCGATCTTGATTGACAAACCAGCCGGCCCCACCTCGCACGATGTGGTGGACGCCGTTCGCCGCAATTTCGGCCTCAAGAAAGTCGGCCATTGCGGCACCCTCGATCCCGCCGCCACCGGCCTCCTCGTCCTCGTTTTGGGCCGCGGCACCAAACTCTCCGAAAAACTGATGAGCGACGACAAGGTCTATGAAGGCGCCGCCAAATTCGGCGAAACCACCGACAGTTACGACGCCGACGGCGAGCTGGTCTCTTCCCTGCCCGTGCCACCCATGACTTTGGAAGAAATCAACCAGGCCGCCGCCGCCTTTCAGGGCGACCAAATGCAGATGCCGCCCATGGTTTCCGCCGTCAAGATCAAAGGCGTGCCCCTCTACAAAATGGCGCGCAAAGGCCTTGAGGTCGAGCGCAAGCCCCGCCTCATCCATGTTTACAGCTTTCGTTTCACCAGCTATGCCGAGCCGCTGGGCTGGTTCCGCGTCGCCTGCACCAAGGGCACCTACGTCCGCGCCCTGGTCCATGAACTGGGCCTCAAGACCGGTCCCGGCGCCCATCTCGCCTCCCTGCGCCGCCTCCTTTCCGGCAAATTCGATGTCAAGGACGCCATCCCCTTTGAAGACGCCCTCCAACTTTCCCCCGCCGAACTGGAAAAGCGCGTCCTGCCATTTTTGCAGTTGACACAACCCGCCTGATGCTTCCTCCTGCCGGTCAGCGCCGGGCGTCCCGCTGGGTTGAATGTGAGATGACACGATGCAGCCGATATCCGCTCTTTTGGAAAATGGTTGTCGCGATCTTCCGCCAGGCCGGTGGCCCGGCGGGACGGGCCAGTCGCCCGCGCTACCCATCTGGAAATGTCCGGCTTACGGCACGGCGGGGCGGGGGGCGGAGGGCTGGGCGGTAATTTCGAGGGTGGCCGCAGCCAGGCCGTCGCAACGGGCGGTCAGTTGGATTTTGCCGGGGTCTTTGGCGGATTGCACGATCACTTGGGCCAGGCCGTTGAAAACATGGCGCTGCCAGGCGGGAGACGATGGTTGCACGGCGGCCGCGGGACGGGGGCCGGTGCCGGGAAGGAAAACATCGGGTTCGTGGGAGGTGGGATCGCCGTTGCCGACACCGATGATCGCCCCGGGGCCGGCGAGTTCGATATGAACGAGGTTGCCGGCGACCGGCACGACGCGGCCCTGGCTGTCAAGTATCTTTACCGCGATGACAGCAAGGTCTTCCCCGTCGGCCCGGAGGGCGGCGCGGTCGGGGGAAAGCTGGATGGCGGCGGGCGGGCCGGCGGTTTCCACCTTGTCCTCGGCGATCTGGCGCCCGCCCTTGAAGCCGCGGGCCAGGAGGGTTCCGGGAGCGTATTTAACCATCCATTGCAAATGGGAGTTCTTCGGCATCGGTTTCCGGCCGAGGCTTTGTCCGTTGAGGAAGAGTTCGACCTCTTCGCAATTGCTGAAGCAGCGGACGTCAATGTCCTGGCCTTCCTTGCCGGGCCAGTTCCAATGAGGCATGAGATGGAGGACGATCTTGTCGCTCCACCAGGATTGGTAGTAGTAGAAGACATCCTTGGGGAAGCCGCAAGTGTCGAGGATGCCAAATTCCGAGATGACCTTCGGCCAGCCGAACGGGAGCGGGCTGCGATAATCGAAGCCCGTCCAAACAAAGCCCCCGCTGGCCCAGGGACGCGCACTGTAATACTGCCACCATTCCTCCGCCGTGGCGCCGTAGCCGGGCTTGTTGGTGTCATAGGCGGTGTAGTATTGGGCCGTGTTTTCGTAAATGCCCCGAGTGTAGTAGGCGCTGGATTCTTCGGTGCCGATGGCGGGCATGTTTGGGTTGGAAGTGTGGAAGCGGTCCATGTTGCCATTGTGCAAATAATTGAATCCTTGCACATCAATCCCCAGGGAAATGCCGTCGGGTGCGCCGGCCGACCAGGAGCTCATGGCGGCGGTGCAAAAGCGGGTCGGGTCCAATTGGCGGACCATCCGCCGCATGGTGCCGGCGATGCGGGCGGCCGCGGCGGTGCGCTGCACGGTTTCTTCGTTCGCCAGGGACCAGATGAAGACGCTGGGATGGTTGCGGTCGCGGCGGACCAGGCGTTCCAGACGGCCCAGGGTGCGGGAGTCGCTGCCGAGCAGGCGGTTCTCATCCATCACCAGCATGCCCAGCCGGTCGCAGGCCTCGAGCAATTCGGGGGTCGGCGGGTTGTGCGAGGTGCGGATGGCGTTGTCGCCCATGTCCTTCAAGGAAGCAATGCGGAAATACTGGAGGGCGTCGGGCAGGGCGGCGCCGACGCCGGCGTGGTCCTGATGGTTGCAGGAGCCTTTGATGACGTAAGGGGCGCCGTTGAGGAGGAACCCTTTGGCAGCATCAAAAGCGATGGTGCGAATGCCAAATTCCGTTTCGGTGCGGTCCACGACGGCGCCGCTGGTTGTCACGGTGGTCACCAATTTGTAGAGGCGCGGCTTTTCCGGGGACCAGAGGACAGGGACCGCGACCCGGGTGGATTGGAAAACAGTTTTTAGGGACAAAGGATCGAAAGCGGCGGTTTGGCTTGACCTGGCCACTTCCTTGCCGTCGGGGTCGAGGATGCGGCAGAGGAGGACGGCGTCCACGGCCAGGCTCTGCGCGTTGCGGATCTGGGCTTCGATCTGGATGGTGGCCGGGCCGCTGGGAAGGTTGCCGGGGAATTGGGAGTAAACGAAGGTTCCATCCTGGGCGATGGCCAGAGGACTGGCCACGACGAGCCAGACATGGCGGTAAAGGCCGGCTCCCTCGTAAAACCAGCCTTCGAATTCGGAAGCATCCACCCGCACGGCCAGGACGTTGGTCCCGCCGCAATTGGCCGCGTCGGTAATGTCATAACGGAAACTGTCATAGCCGCTTTCGTGCCGGCCAATGAGGTAGCCGTTGAGGAAAATGCGGCTGTCGCGGAAAGCGCCGTCGAATTCCAGCCAGAGCCTCTTGTCCCTGTCTTCCTCCGGCAGGCGGAAGGAGCGGCGATACCAGCCCACGCTGCTGCCGGCGTAGTTGGGCCCGATGGGTTTGAAAGCGTGGCCGGGGTCAGCTCTCTGGTCGAAGGGCAATTCCACGGCCCAGTCGTGGGGAAGGTTGAGGGTGCGCCAGGCGCTGTCGTCGAAGGCGGGCTGGGCCGGGCCGGCGCTCTGGCCGGCTTTGTCGAGGCGTTCGGCGGCGCCCCAGTCGTCGCCCAAGTGAAACTTCCAACCAAAATCCATAAGCAGTCGCTGGCGCGGGGAGGCGTTGGTGGAGGCGGCGGATGCCGGGAGGCCGGCCAGCCCGAGGAACAGGATCAAGCCGGCCACCGTGAGATGGATGCGCGGGAGGATGGAGGGAAACGTCATTTTCACAGAATCACTTTTTTGCAAGTTGCCACAAACCAAGCCTGGAACCAAGCCTGGAGAGCGTAGCGGCGCCCGGCAGGGTGCAGGACAAAGATCTTCACCTGCGTGGCAGGGCAGAGCTGCTGCTCTGCCCTGATTTCTTGGGCGGCGCAGCAGCGCCGCCCTACCGGCGACATGAAGATTTTTGTCCTGCGCCCCGCCCGGCAGAGCGCCGCCAACTAAATTGCCACAGACCGAGCCTGGAACCATGCCTTGAGAGTGTGGCATCCATAAAAGGAATTCAACCATCTTCCGCCATTTACAATTTGCCTCGCGGCGCGCGGACGGCGTAAATGTCTGGCATGACACCCGCACAAGCCAAGACGCGCCACGAAGAATTGGCGGCGAAGATTCGAGAGCTGGATCATCTCTATTACGACCTGGGCAATTCGACTGCGACCGATTGGGAATACGATGCTCTTTTTGATGAGCTGGTCGGTTTGGAGAAACAGTTTCCAGAGCTGGAAACCCCGGATTCCCCCAGCCAGCGCGTCGGGGGCGCTCCGGTGGAAGGCTTCGCACGCGTCGAGCACAGGGAGCCGATGCTGTCATTGGAGAAGATCAAGGCCGCCACCCATCCGACCATCGAGGAGGAACCCAACCCCGGCCGCCGCAAGGAAATGCAGGACGAGAACACATTGGAGGAGCTCTCGCGTTTTGACGCAACGATCCGCAAACAAACCGGCAAGTCGTTGATGGAGTATGTTCTCGAACCGAAGGTGGATGGGGTTTCGATTGGGGTCATCTACAAGCAGGGCCGGCTCGCCACGGGAGTCACCCGAGGCGACGGCAAAGTGGGCGACGATATCACCGCCAATATCCGCACGATCCGGGCGATTCCGCTGCAATTGCAGCTCCAGCATCCACCGGAATTGCTGGAGGTCCGCGGAGAGGCTTTTATTGCGATCAAGGATTTCGAAAAACTAAATGCCGAACTTGAGGCGGCCGGGGAAGCGCCCTTTCCCAATGCCCGCAATGCCACCGCCGGCACGCTCAAACAGCTTGACCCGCGCATCGTCGCCCAACGGCCCATTCGCGCCGTTTTTTACGCCGTGGCAGCTTGCCAAGGCAAGAGTTTTTCCACCCATGCCGAGACGCTGCGATTTCTCAAGGAAGCCGGGCTGCCAACGCAGCCTGTATGGTGGGTCTGCAACGGAATCCAGGAGGTTTTGGACCGTTACCGCAATGACGTTGTTTGTCATTACCACGAAGCAAACGATTTGAGGACCAAAGTGCCCTACGAAATTGACGGCATTGTCTTGAAAGTCAACAATCTTGCGGATCGGCAAAGAATCCCCTCGAAAACGAGGTCGCCCGGTTACGCCATCGTCCACAAACCGATCCCTTGGATAACGCCGGCGGAAACCGTTCTCAGGGACATCAAAGTGCAAGTCGGCCGGACCGGCGTTTTGACGCCCGTGGCGGTGCTGGATCCCGTTTCTGTGCAAGGCTCAACCGTCTCGCGCGCCACTCTCCACAACGAGGATGAGATCAAAAAGAAGGACATTCGAATTGGGGACACGGTGATTATTCGCAAGGCAGGCATGGTTATCCCGGAGGTGGTCGAGGTGGTGAAATCCAAGAGGCCCGCCGGCGCAAAGGAGTTCGATCTGCCGGGAAGCCTCGGGGGGAAGTGTCCGGTTTGCGGCGGCCAGATAGCGCGCGATCCCAAATTCGTCGCCTGGCGTTGCCAGAATGTCGCCGGTTGTCCGGCGCAAAGCGTGCGGCGGGTTGAGTTCATGGCGCAACGCAACGCGCTCGATATCGAGGGCATCGGCAGCGTGGTGGCTGAAAAACTCATTGAGAACGGCCTCATTAAAGATTGGCTCGATTTATTTGACGTCACGCCGGGACAACTCGCTGAATTGAACCTGGGAACCAAGGAAGCCCCCCGCGCCTTTGGCGGGAAAAACGCCACCAAGGTTTGCGAGGCCTTGAAGCGGGCCAGATCGTTTCCTTTAGCCCGCTGGCTGCTGGCTTTGGGGATTGAGGATGCCGGTGAAACGATCGCCCGCGAGGTCGCGAAGTTTCACGACAATTTAGCCCATGTGGCGGCTTCCCCATCATTGGACGGCATTGCCCGATTAGGCGCCTTCTACGACGAGTTGGCTGCCGTTTCGCCTTTCAAGAGAGACGACCCGCCTAAGAGTGAGCAAGCAAGAGCGGAACGAACGCGGCAGTTTGAAAAGTTGAAGGTGGAGATTCTGGCTTTGGGCGAGGAATTGGAACGGCAGGGAGTTGCCAAACGAAACGAAAAATGGGCGCGGCTTTTGAAAGAGAAGGAGAGCAAAGCCGTGCCTGAGTTCCTCCCGGTCGTCGGACCTAAAGTCGCCAGGAACATCGTGGAATACTTTCGCTCTGATGCTGGCCGTCAGGTCCTTTCGCGGCTCCATAAATTGGGAATTAACCCGCCGGGCGATCCAAAGCTGGCCAAAACGGCCGCCGCTTTTGCCGATTCGGCGTTTAGCGGAAAAACCTTTGTTCTCACCGGCTCCTTGGCATCAATGACGCGGGATAAAGCCGCCGAAGAGATTCGCGCTCGCGGCGGCAGCATTGGCAGCGCCGTGAGCAAGAACACCGATTTCCTGATCGCTGGCGAAGAAGCCGGCTCAAAACTGGAGAAAGCGAAAGAGCTTCGCGTGCCTGTCATTGACGAAAAGGAATTCCTCGAAATGCTCGGGCGAAAGCCGGAAAATGCGGAAGGGAAACCAAAGAAAGAGAAGCAAGATACGTTCAAGCTTTGAAAGCGCAGCAGAAAGCGAAGAACGTGTGAAAACTTATTACTTAAATTACCGCCCTCGGTAAAGTGATTCATGCGGCTTGAGATCTTGTCCTTAAATAATCTTTTCGCGGCACGAATCCAGCCGGGACGGTGTGACTCTCTTGGGAGCGCGGGCGTCTCGCCCGCCGCTTTCGGTCTCTGGCAGAAAGCATTCTCCTCTGAATGCAGTCGGCGGGACGCCGGCTGCGGCGACCGGGACGGTCGCGCTCCCCAATCCCGAAGGGATCATTGCGCATGGAAAACTGGAAGGTTCCTGCTTCAAAAGTCTATTTGCGCATCAGCTCTAACATTAGAGCGAGGTTAAGATCAGGAGCCGGAAACAGCCACCGAAAAAAGTGAAAGGAGGCCATTTTATGATTGTGTCCAACCCCTTGATGGGGCACTATCAGGCCATGCCAAAGCCGGTCATGGGTCGAAAACTGGGAGTGCTGTTGGGCAAACGCCCCGGCGCCGGGGCGGCGTCGCCCCTCCCCGCTCCTGAAGACCAGCCTTCCGGCCCGGGGATGCGTTCGCTTTTCCGCGGCTATCCGTCCTCTTCCCGTCCACGGAGTTGTGGCATTCCCCGGTGGTACCTTTTTGGGGCGGATTTGCTGCTGGTGGCGGCGGCGCTGATGGTGATGTCCAGAAGCCCCGCCCCGCTCACGGGCAACGAGAAGTTTTTCGGGGTGGCGGCGGTGGTGCTGGGGGCCAGTTTGGGGCTGATTGCCATTTGCATGAGGGACCAAAAAAACAAGTGAGATGAGTGATTTTAAATTCGCCTGCCCGGAGTGCGGCCAGAGAATTTCATGTGACACGAGCCACGGCGGCACGCAGATCGCCTGTCCTACCTGCCGGAAGCCGTTGACCGTTCCGGCGGCGCCGGAGACCGGGCCGGTCGCTTCGCCGGTATTTGTCCCGCTGGGGCAAACGGCCGCCCCGGCGCAGAGCACGGTCCCGGCCAGCGCGCCGCTTCCAATGCCGCTCCCCCCTTCGGCCCACAGGGCCGACCCTACACCGCCGCCTGTCCCTTCGGCCCACAGCGCCGACTCTGCACCGCTGCGGCCGGCGCCCAAACCATCGCTTTGGGAATTGGCGTCGGCCGGGCAAAAGGAGCCGACAGCGCCGGCGCAAACTGCGACGGGTTATTCGATTTTGGCGATGGCGTCCTTGTTTTGCTCGGTGTGGGTGTTGCTGGGCTTCATTCCGGGAATTATTTGCGGACATCTGGCGCGGGCCAAGATGCGGGAGAGTCCGCTCTTGAAGGGAAAGGGGATGGCGGCGGCAGGGCTGGCGATCAGTTATGCGATGCTGGGGCTGGTCCTGGCGGTTTTCGGCCTGTTCTTCCTCATGCGCCAGATTTACAGGCCCATCGTGGTGGCGCGGGAATCGCCGGCGGAACTGGCGGCGTTGCAACCGCGGATTGTGGACGAGGTAAGGCCCGGACCGGCGGCGGCGGGCGGCAATGAGAGCGAGCACAATCTGCTCAACCGGGGCAATTCCCTGAGCGGGACCCTCACGACCAACCACTGGCGGAGCAGCTTCCCCGGCGACGGGTTCAGCTATGACATGAAGGTCCTGCCCGACGCGGCGATGAGTGTCAACTGCCGTTATTATGGCGGCGAAAGGGGGCTGCGCTTCTTTGACATCATCGTGGATAACCAGATCGTTGGCACCCAGGAATTGGACCAGAACAGGCCCGGGCATTTTTTCGACGTGGAGTATAAAATCCCGGCCGGCGTGACCAAAGACAAGAACAAGGTGACGGTGGAGTTTCAGGCGCGCGAGGGGATGACGGCGGGCGGCATATTTGCGGTGGAGACGCTCCGGCGCTGAGCGTTGTCAATCATCAAAATACCGGAGGCATCACATGATGAAAAGATGTCAATACTTGGTTTTTGTTTTGGGCCTGGCCCTGGCCGGGTCCGCCCGCGCCGCGGCCGGCGGCAACGCCAATGTCCAGCCGCGGGGCGGCGGCGCGAATGTCGCGGTCCCCTTCGCGGCCAGCGCCAGCAGGGGCGCGGCCAACGCGCAAATGGTGACGAATTCCGGCACCGTGCTGGATCCGGCCGGCGCGCCGGTGACGGGGGCGCTTCTGTCGGTCATGCCTGCGTCCCGCATGAACATGGACCTCAAGAGCGAGGCCGACGGAAAGTATTCGGTCACCTGGCAAAAACCGAATTTCGCCGGGCAAACCACTTTCATTCTCGCCCGCGATTTGGAGCGCCATCTGGCCGCCAGCCGCGACCTCGATGACACGGCCGCCAGCCTGGACCTGCGCCTGCAACCAGCCTTGACGCTCTCGGTCAAGGTGCAGGACGCCCAGGGCAAGCCGATTCCCGCGGCCGCGGCCATGTTGTTTATTTACGCCGGAAACTCAGGCTACGTGTTTAGCCAGACTCCCTTCAAGGCCGATGACCAGGGCCTGATCGAGATGAAGGACCTGCCGCAAGAACGGCGTTATAGCGCGAGCATCACCGCCAAAGGCTTTGGCTCGGCCAGTCTCCAGGCGCAAATCGCAGACACCAAGACGACCCATTTCGAGTTCCCGGCCGTGGTGCTCAAGGCGGCCGACCGAAAACTGGCGGGGCAGGTGCTGGGGCCTGACAGCAAGCCGGTTGCGAGAGCCAATGTGAGCATGCAAGGCGAAGGGCAGCCCAACGCCAGCGCCACCACCGATGCCCAGGGCCATTTTGCTTTTGACGCCGTGTCCACAGGGCCGGTCAGACTTTTCGCCAACGGCCAGGGCGCCGGCGGCGCCTACATGAACGGCTCCAGTCAAGCTCAGGGCGGCGACACGAATGTGGTCATCCGGTTCGGGATAGATGGCGTCAACAACCCCAATGCGACGGTCGTGACGACCTCCGGCACGGTGTTTGATCCCGCCGGCGCGCCGGTTTCCGGGGCGCGCCTGTCCGTCGTGCCAGCCAACGGAACGGCCATCGAAGTCCGAAGCGACGATGGCGGCAAGTATTCCATCACCTGGCAGGAACAGAATTTTGGCGGGGCCGGCGGGCGTTTCATTTATGCCCGCGATGCGGAACGCGACCTGGCGTTGGGCCAAGACATTGACACCTCGACCACCAACCTGGACCTGCGCCTGCAACCGGGCTTGACGCTCTCGGTCAAGGTGCAGGACGCGAAAGGCAAGCCGATTCCCGCAGCCACGGCAATGTTGGCTGTTTATTCTGGAAACGCGGGCGGTGTGCTCAACCAGGTTCCGGCCAAGGCCGATGACCAGGGAGTCATCGAGATAAAGGACCTCCCGCAAGAACGGCATTATAGCGCGAGCATAACTGCCAAAGGCTATGGCTCGGCCAATCTCCAGGCGCAAGTCGGAGACACCAAGACGACCCGCTTCCAGTTTCCGGCCGTGGTCCTCAAGGCAGCCGACCGGAAGTTGGCGGGACAGGTGCTGGGGCCTGACGGCAAGCCGGTTTCCGGGGCCAATGTGAATATACAGAATATACAAGGCGACGGGCAGCCCAACGGCAACACCCGCACGGACGCCCAGGGCCGCTTTGCCTTTGACGCCGTCTGCGAAGGACCCATCCGGCTGTTCGCCAACAGCCAGGGTGGCGCCGCTGGTTTCATGAACGGCAACACCCAGGCGCAGGGCGGCGACACCAATGTCGTGATCCGGTTCGGCATCAACGGATCCGTCGGCGCCGCCAACGCGCAACTGGTGACCACTTCCGGCACGGTGCTTGATTCCGGCGGCGCGCCGGTTTCCGGAGCGCGCCTCTCGGTCATGCCCGGCCCCGGCATGAACATGGAAGTCACCAGCGGCGCGGACGGAAAGTACTCGATTACCTGGCAAGCTCAGATTGCCGGCGCGCGGGCCGGCGCGGCGGCGGCGGTAGCGGGGCGGCGCGGCGGAGCGGCTGCGCCAGCCATCCAGTATTTGCTGATCGGGCGCGATACGGAGCACAATTTGGCTGCGGCGGTTGCGATTGACGAGAAGGCAACGAATGTTGATTTGCATCTGCAAACCGCGCTCACCATTTCCGGTTCCGTGCAAGACCCCGCAGGCGCGCCGGTGAAAAACGCCATGATCAGTCTCATCCTCTGGTCCGGGAATCGCGGGTCTTCCTTTGGCCAGCAACGGCCAGGGATGGTTGACGCGCAGGGCGCTTTCTCCATCAGCAACCTTCCACTGGGTCAACGCTACACGATGAATGTGACGGCGACCGGCTACGGTTCCGCCAACCAGCAGGTGGCGGCGGCGGACACGGCAATAGCCAGCCTGCAATTGCCACCCATCACGCTGAAAGTGGCGAATCTGAAACTAGAGGGGCAGGTGGTGGATGCGAATGACAAGCCCCAGCCGGGGGTGCAGGTGCAAGTCAATGGAGTCGGCCAGCCCAATGCCAGCACAACCACGGACTCCAAAGGCCATTTCGCATTCGCCCATGTCTGCGAAGGAGCGGTCACGGTGTTCGCCTTCAACCAAGGCGGCATTGCGGCCGGCGCGATGACCAGCGCCACTGCGCGGGCGCAGGGCGGCGACTTGAATGTGGTGGTGAAGTTTGGCACGAACCCGGCAGGGGCCAATGTTTTTGTCCGCCAGGCGCCGCCCAGACAGAGTCCTCCCAAAGCACAACCCTGGACCCTGGCCGCCGCGCTCAATTGGCCGCGCCAGCACAGGGCGGCGGTCATTGTTTTGCTTTGCCTGCAAGCGACCGCCTTCCTGGGAGCGGCGGGGACTATTTTGTGGTTGACGCGCAAGAAGGGTAATTAGCTGAACGGCGTAGCCGGTCGGTTTTGGGTGGGCAAGGAAGGTAGGGCGGGCAGTCCCCTGCCCGCCGCGGCGCGCACGGAGCGCGCGCCCTGCCACCCAAGATTGACGGAGAACAAAGTCCCTATTTTCCGTCAAAGAAATGGTGGACTCAGGTGTCAAATACGGTCAAAATCGTGTAAACTGCATTTTCAAACCGGTAGGCCTTATGAAAAGAGTTCTGAAACGGGTTGTTATTCCGGGCGCGGCTTTGGTTTTCGGCATGGCCAGCCACGGGCAGGTGGCAGCCACCCGGGCAGGCGCCAACCCCAACCTCGTCCCGGCGCGGACGATCACGGGAACAGTGTTTGATCCCTCCGGCGCGCCCGCGTCAGGAGTGGTCGTGTTGGTGACGCCGGGAAGCAGCCTCAGTCAGAACTTGAAGAGCGACGCCAGCGGCAAATTTGCGCTTTCCTGGCAACCCTTTCATTTAGTCACAGCGGCGCTGGCTCCGAATATCGAGTATTTGTTGGTGGGGCGTGACTTGGAGCACAATTCCGCCGCGGTCGTGGTCATTGACGAGGAGAGCACCAATTTTGACCTGCACCTCCAACCAGGTTTCACTCTGGCAGGTTCCGTGCAGGATGCCAACGGCGCGGCGTTGAAAACCGCCTCGGTGCGGCTCTTCATGAACACCAGCAGGTCGAGTTTACCGGTTGGCGGGCGACCGGCCGCGGTGGATCAACAAGGGGCCTTCAACTTCACCGCCCTTCCGCTCGCCGCCCTTCTTCCGCAGAGAGGAGCCTACAGATTGACGGTGACAGCCCCTGGCTTTGGCTCCGCCAGCGTGCCGGTTTTGGCGACAGAGACGCAAATGCAGAGCATTAAGTTGCCAACCATCAAGCTCAACCCGGCGGATCAAAGACTGGAGGGACAGGTGGTGGGCCCGGATGACAAGCCGGTGCCGGGCGCGCTGGTGCGGGTGTCCGGGCCGGGCCAGCCCGCCGACAACACCTCTCTTACCCAGCACACAGATGCCAACGGGCATTTTGCTTTGAAAGTCTGCGAGGGAACGGTCCGTGTATCTGCCAGTGTGCTGGCCAACATCAACGGCCAGGCCGACTCCGGCACGGCCCAAGCCCAGGCTGGCGACTTGAAGGTCGTTGTAAAGCTGAACGCGGCGAATGGGGTCCCTGCCGCAGTTCCGCCGGGCAGGGGGCTGGCTCCGACAACCCGCCCGCCGCCCATCGGACCCTTGCTGTAGCCGATTTGGTGTAGCGTCGAGCCTGTGGCTCGACATCGGCGCACAGCGCCGACACTGCAACAATTGAATTATGGCACTCCCGATTCGTGGACAGGGCCCCTCTAAAGTCGTGGCGGCTTTCGGCAGAAAGCCGCTGAATTTCCGCATCCCCAGCGGTTTAGCGGCAATTAGAGCAGCCCTGATTCATGGATGAAATCCACGATCGCGGTTGAACTTTGAGCGCGCCCCCGCTACGCTGGCTGGGTGACGGCTTTCTTGCGATACCTCGGCATTCTCAACGCGGCCTTGTGGCTGGGCGCGGCCATTTTCCTCATCATCGGTTTGCCCGCCATTTTTTCCGACGAACTCAAGAAGGCCATCGGCCAGATGGGGCCGGTCGCGGTGGGCTGGGCGGCGCAGAGCATCCTGGCCCGGTTCTTCATCCTCCAATACTGCTGCGCGGCCATCGGCCTGGCGCATTTGGCGCTGGAATGGCTTTGCTGCGGCAAGCCGTTCTGGCAGCGCAACCTGGCAATTCTCGCCCTCCTGCTCGTGCTGGCGCTGGCCGGCGGTTTGTGGATGCAGCCCAAACTCAAGGACTTGCACACGGTCATGTACTTCGGCGCCACCCGGGCCGCGCAGGAACAGGCCGGACGCGCATTTAGGGCTTGGCACGCGGCTTCGGAATGTGGCAATCTGGTGACGATTGGCGGGCTACTGATTTATCTTTGGCGTGTCAGCCGCTCGGGCGAACACGCGCGGTTCGGATACCTGAACCTGGACAAAGTCCGTGGTTGACATATCGCCATTGCAATTGGATAAATGAAGTGTAACGTATGGATGTGGTCAATTAACCGCCTTGAGCACGGTTGATTGACAATTGAGAGCGTCGCTTGCGGGCGCAGAAGACAGATAGATATAGAGTGAAACAACAACCGATATGATCTCAAACGAACGCCCATCTCCCCAGGGATACCGGTCCTACAGCGCCGGTCCTCCCCGTCCCCCTGTCAACGAAGACACCTTAAAGACGGAAAAAATCCAGATCGAGCGGAAGACCTTCATCTTTACACTGAAGGAGAATCCCCGCGGCCGGTTCCTGCGCATCACCGAGGATGTCAATGGCCGCCGCGACAACGTCATCATTCCCTCCACCGGCCTGGACGAGTTCAGCAAAGTCCTGAATGAGATGGTGAGGGCGGCGACGGAAATTCCGGCCAAGGAAGAGCAGCAGCCGTAATCCGGGCCGCCCGGACGCATGGCAGGGCACCCCGGGTTGGGCCGTGTCCGCGGCCGGGATTTGTCAAGTAGAAATAGAAGCCGGGGGAGCCGTCCTGGCCTTGCCTTTGCCCCCGGCTTTTCCCCGGGCCGCGGTCCTGGCCCCGGCCTTCCCCCTCCGCTTGCCCGGTTTGGCCCGCCGGGGCGCGAGCTTGCCGGCGTCGCCCCACAGCCCTTCCAGGTCGTACTTTTCCCGCACATCCGTCCGCATGACATGCACAATCACGTCAAAGTAATCCATCACCTGCCACGGCGTGTTCGGTTCCCCGTCAATGGCGCGGGGGGCCAGGCCGTGGTCCTCGCGCAGCCGGTCGGTGATCTCGTTGACAATGGCCCGCAGGTGCGGTTCGGTCGCGCCCGAGGTGATGACGAAAAAATCAGTGATGGAAGAAAGATTCCGGACATCAAGGACGACGGTGTTTTCGGCCTTTTTGTTTTCGGCCAGGTCGCGGCAAAGTAACGCCAGTTTCTTTGATTCCATTTTAGGTCTTCACCATAGCAGATGGCGCTCAAAGATAAAGCCGATAGTTGGCGATCGCCTCCGCCACCGCGGCCGGCGTCAGGCCTGTGACCGGCAGCCCCGCCTTGACCCGCGCCCGGATCTGGGAGGACGACACCGCCACCGGAAACCCGCGCAAAGCCCGCCCGCAAAACGGCGCGGGCAGCGCCGCCGGGCTTTCACCCTGGCGCGGCGCGACGACAAATTGCGCCAGCCGGGCCAGTTCCGCCGCGTCGCGCCACTGCGGCAACTGCGCCGTCTGGTCCGCGCCGACCAGATAAAAAAGCTCCGCGCCGGGAAATTTTTCCGCGTAATGCCGCAGCGTGTCCACGGTGAAGGAGACCCCGCCGCGCCTGATTTCCAGATCATCAATTTCGCACTCCGTTTCGCCCGCGAGCGCCAGCCGCAACAAGCGCAGGCGTTCCGCCGCGGGCGCGGGCGGCGTTCCCGGTTTGAAGGGCGATTGCGCCGCCGGAATAAAACAGACCTTGTCCAGGCCGAGTTCTTCACGCGCCGCCCGCGCCAGCAACAGATGCCCCAGATGCACCGGGTCAAAGGAGCCGCCCAATAAACCGATTTTCATATCCGGTGCCGGGATCACAACCTCGCGACCAGCAGCTCGCGCTGGCGGGCCAGTTCTTTGGGAAGGTCGGATTGGAGTTTGAAGGGGAGCTCGTCGTTGACCAGCGCTTCGCGACGCCAATCTTCCCGATTGATATGCTGGACTTGGGCCAGCTTGGCCGCATCGAATCTTTCCATTCCGCCCAGGTCAAAGTCGCGCGGATCAGGGACCCAGCCGATGGGGGCTTCGTTGGCTTCCGCCCGGCCGTGGCAACGGTCCACAATCCATTTGAGGACGCGCATGTTCTCGCCAAATCCGGGCCAAAGGAACTGCCCGTGTTCATCGCGCCGGAACCAATTGACGTGAAAAATGCGGGGCGGGACCAAAAGTTTTTTGCGCATCTTGAGCCAGTGCTGCAAATAATGGCCCATGTTATAGCCGCAAAAGGGGAGCATGGCCATGGGATCGCGGCGCAGCAGGCCGACCGCCCCGCTGGCTGCGGCGGTGGTTTCGGAACTCATAGTCGCGCCAATGAAGACGCCGTGAATCCAGTTGAAGGCCTGATAGACCAGGGGAATGGTGTTGCCGCGGCGGCAGCCAAAGATTATCGCGCTAATGGGCACGCCGTTGGGATCGTTGGACTCCGGGGCAAAGGCGGGATTGTTGGTCATGGGGGTGGCGAAACGGCTGTTGGGGTGGGCGGCGGGCGTTTTGGATTCCGGCGTCCAGGGCTGTCCCAGCCAATCGGTCAGTTGCGGCGGGGGCACTTTGGTTTTGCCTTCCCACCACACATCCAGGTCGGGCGTCAAAGCCACATTGGTATAGATGGTGTCGTGGGAAATGGTGGCCATGGCGTTTGGGTTGGACTCCTGGTTGGTTCCGCGGGCCACGCCGAAATAACCGCTTTCGGGATTGATGGCGTAGAGGCGTCCATCGGGGCCGGGTTTCAGCCAGGCGATGTCGTCGCCGATGGTTTGAATCTTCCAGCCGGCGAAATGCGGCGGGGGCACAAGCATGGCGAGGTTGGTCTTGCCGCAGGCGCTGGGAAAGCCGCCGGCCACGTAAGTCTTTTCGCCCTTGGGCGACTGGACGCTGAGAATGAGCATGTGCTCGGCCAGCCAGCCCTCCTTTTGGGCGAGAAAGGAGCCGATGCGCAAGGAGAGACATTTCTTGCCCAGCAAAACGTTGCCGCCGTAATTGGAGGACGTGGAGATGACGGCATTGTCGTGCGGGAAATGGGCGATGAAGCGGTTCTTGGGATCCAAGTCCAACATGCAATGCAGGCCGCGATTAAAATCCTCGCCCGCGCCCAAATGCTCATAAGCCACTTGCCCCATGCGCGCCATGATCCTCATGCTCAACACCACATAGACGGAGTCCGTCAACTCGATGCCGACTTTGTTGAGCGTGGAACCAGGCGGTCCCATCAGGTAGGGAATGACGTAAAGGGTGCGGCCGCGCATGGCGCCGGCGCAGAGGGTTTTGAGTTTGCGGTACATGTCCGCCGGCGCCACCCAATTGTTCGTCGGCCCTGCCTCCTCAGCGGTTTCCGTGCAGAGAAACGTGCAGTCCTCGCTCCGCGACACGTCCAGCGGATCGGAGCGGTGATAATAGCAACCGGGCAGCTTTTGCTGGTTGAGCTGGATTAAAGCCCCTTGCGCCAGGGCTTCCGCGGTCAACTTGGTCTTCTCCGCGGCGGAGCCATCGCACCAGAAAATGTGCTCCGGCTGGCAAAGATTGGCCATTTCATCCACCCATCGGACGACGGCGGAATTGGCGGTGTTGGGTTTGGATGAGTTCATGAATGGGAAAGAAGGGTGGCTCTATGAAGCGGATGTTGGGGACGCTGTGGACGCCGTGAACTGGGTGGACGCGGCGGACGGAGAGGGGCCGGGGTTGGCAGCGGCCTGCAAGGCGCGCTGCACCAGAGCCTTCTCTTTTGAGCCGAGCGGAAGGGCCAGCGCGCGCGCTTGCGCGGCGGGCGTCATCTTTTTCCAGGTCTTTTGCACGACATTGATCATCTTGTCCTCCCCCATCTTGTCTGCCAGGGCGGCAAATTGAAACTCCAAAAACACCAGGCAGAGTGCGTCTTCCAAAACGCGGCTTTCCGCGTCGCGCGGGAAATTGCTTTTCCGGTTCAGGTCCTGGACTTTCTGGATGAGGTCATCCGTGTACCCGGCCTGGCGCAGGACTTTGGCGGCGGTTTGGGCGTGCAATTCCTTTAATTCATTGCGCCAGCGCAGGTAGCCGGGGCGCGTCATCGGTTGGGATTGGCGGGGAATGAGCCAGCGGCCAATATGCTGGCAACGGGCGGCCAGGCGGAGCACTTCCGAGCCGTCGGGGGCCAGCCTCAGAACCCACTCGCTCAGGCGCTCGGCGTAAAGCAATTCACGCGGGCGCGGGACGCCCCCGACAATTTCCACGTTCGGAACGCGCGCATTCTCGGCGTCGAATTTCTCCATGGCCAGGCGAAAACAGGCGTTGCTGGAATCCATTTTCGGGTTGGACTCGCCGATGTTGGTTTGCCGGCTCATCTCACAGGATGGTCGAAAGATCCGCCTTGCTCCACGGCGGCCAGGATTTGCGGGTCGCGCACGTCAACCCAGCGGCCCTGGATTGCCAGCCCGGCCAGCCGGTGCCCGGCCGCCACGAGGGCGGTCAGGGCGTCGGTCAATTCGTATTCACCGCGCGGGGATTTTTCCAGTCTGGCGGTGAAGTCGAACAAGAGCGGCTGGAAAATGTAGAGGCCCGCGTTGTACCAGGCGGTGTCACCCGGACGGAGACGGCCCTCACGCCGCAATTCGTCCAACTGGGCGGCGGTTGGTTTCTCCACGAGTTTTTCCAGACAGAAATCGCGGTCGAAGAAAAGGATGGCGCCTTTGGTGACGTCCTCGCTCCCCGTGCAAGTGACGAGGCCGGAATAATGGCCGGCATGATAACGGCGCAACATGTCCTCATAAGTGGCCGCCGGGACCAAAATGTCGCCGTAAGCGAGAATAAAATCATCGGCGCCAACAAATTCTTTGGCAACCTCCGGCGCTTTGCCGGTGCCGTCCTGCATCCCCTGGCGGCCAAAGGAGATGCTGATATTCCATCTTTTGCCGTCACCGAAATAATCTTCGATGACCTCGCCGCGAAAGCCGGTGACGATAAAGAAATGGCCGATGCCGGCGGAAATCAGGCCGGTGAGAATGTGTTCCAGGATCGGCTTGCCCTGGACGCGAAGCATGGGTTTGGGCAGTTGGGTGGTCAACCCGCCCATCCGCGTTCCTTTGCCGGCCGCTAGAATCACAGCTTTCATCGCCCTTTGAAATAAACGGGCGGAGACGGCCTGGCAATGAAAACCGGCGTGAGAGCAGGCGTGAGGACAGGCGTGAGGACAGGCGGCCTGCTGGAGCAGTGGTGCGTGCCGGCAAACCGCGCGCCCTCACGAGACGCACGGTCGGCGTTTCCATCGGAGTGTAAAAGATGCAGTGCAGGCTGGGTGCCCTGAGAAAAAAATACACCCACATTCAACTCTTGTAATGTGGGTGTATTCATTTTAGCGGTGAAGTCTGGCGTGTCGAGAAAAAAGTTCTGGGAAAAAAGTCCTGGGAAAGCAAAAACTGGCCGGACCCGGATAACATCTTCACGGCGGCGCACGGTC
>Ga0326728_10007027_pt1 | contig 29557 bp, 21 predicted proteins | sample MB3enrmetagenome_FD_207602 | JGI IMG/M metagenome (GOLD analysis project Ga0326728, IMG submission 207602) | Lab enriched peat soil microbial communities from McLean, Ithaca, NY, United States - MB31MN | ecosystem: Environmental > Terrestrial > Soil > Wetlands > Peat | place: USA: New York... | reverse complement strand
CACCAGGAAGAATGCTACTGCCAGCACATGCGTGAGCAGCGGATTGTTCGAACTGAGCGTCACTGCAAGCTCGACGGCAAGCAATCCGAACAATGTCGTGAACTTGATAATCGGATTCATTGCCACCGACGAGGTGTCTTTGAACGGATCGCCGACGGTGTCTCCGATCACGGTTGCGTCGTGCAGAGGCGTCCCTTTCTGTTTCAGAGTGACCTCTACAATTTTCTTCGCATTGTCCCATGCGGCGCCGGCATTGGCCATGAAGATTGCCTGGTACAGGCCGAAGATCGCAATCGAGAACAGATAGCCGATAAACAAGAACGGCTCTATGAATGCGAACGCAAGCGTAGCGAAGAAAACTGCGAGAAAGATGTTGAACATTCCCTTCTGCGCGTACTTGGTGCAGATCTCCACCACTTTCTTGCTGTCGCTGACCGACGCCTTCTCCGCGCCTTCCAGGTGGATGTTTCGCTTGATGAACTCGACCGCGCGGTAAGCGCCGGTGGTGACCGCCTGCGTGGAAGCGCCAGTGAACCAGTAAATCACTGCCCCGCCGCAGATCAACCCGAGCATGAAGGGCGCGTGCAGCAGGGAGAGGTGATCGACGAACAGGGTCAGGCCGTGGGTCAGGGCCATGATGATCGAGAAAGTCATCGTGGTTGCGCCCACCACGGCGGTGCCGATCAGCACCGGCTTGGCCGTAGCCTTGAATGTATTGCCGGCTCCATCGTTGGCTTCCAGCAGGTATTTTGCGCGTTCGAACTTCACGTCGATTTTGTAGTCCTTCTTCAACTCGGCTTCGATGCCGGGAACATTTTCGATCAGCGACAACTCGTAGACCGATTGAGCATTGTCGGTAACCGGCCCGTAGGAATCCACGGCAATGGTGACCGGACCCATGCCCAGGAAGCCGAAGGCGACGAGGCCAAACGCGAACACGGCCGGAGCGAGCATCAGGGCATCCATCGACCCGCCTATGCTGCTGAAGAGATAGCCCAATGCCATCAGCGCGACCATGCTGAGTCCAAGCCAGTAGGCCGACATATTGCCGGCCACGAACCCCGAAAGAATGCCCAGAGAAGCGCCGCCTTCCTGCGCCGATGTAACCACTTCTTTTACGTGGGCAGAGTTGGTTGAAGTAAAGACCTTGACCAATTCGGGTATGAGCGCTCCGGCCAATGTTCCGCAGGAGATGATGGAAGCCAGCTTCCACCAGAGTGAAACGTCACCGTTGAGATTTGGGATCATCAGGTAGGTGACGATGTAGGTCAGGACGATGGAAACGATGGAGGTGATCCAAACCAGCGAGGTCAACGGCGCCTCGAAGTCCATCTCGTCGGCGTTCGCGTATTTCGCGCGAGCGATCGCTCCATTGAGGAAGTAGGCGGCCGAGCTGGAGAGCAGCATGGCCACGCGCATGACGAAGATCCACACCAGCAGTTGCGCTTGCGTGGCGGGACTCTTGACGGCCAGCAAAATGAACGTGATCAAGGCCACGCCGGTGACGCCGTAGGTCTCGAAGCCGTCGGCGCTGGGGCCGACCGAGTCGCCCGCGTTGTCGCCCGTGCAGTCCGCGATGACGCCCGGGTTGCGCGCATCGTCTTCCTTGATCTTGAACACGATCTTCATGAGGTCGGAGCCGATGTCGGCGATTTTGGTGAAGATGCCGCCGGCAATACGCAGGGCCGCGGCGCCCAGCGATTCGCCAATGGCGAAACCGATGAAGCACGGGCCCGCATAATCGCGCGGGATGAACAAAAGGATGAATAGCATGATGAGCAGCTCGACCGAGATCAGCAACATGCCGATGCTCATGCCTGCCTTCAGCGGAATCGCAAAGCATGGATAGGGTTTTCCCTTCAACCCCGCGAATGCCGTCCGTGAATTCGCAAACGTGTTGACGCGAATTCCAAACCACGCCACCCCATAGCTGCCCGCGATACCGACTAGCGAAAACAACAAGATGATCGGCAGCGTAACCCAGATCGGTTTATTCGGCACTGGCGCCAGCCAGCCGAAGTACAGCGAAATAATGACCGCGATGAAAGCCCAGAGGAGAAGAATGAACTTGCCCTGCGTCACCAGATAGGTTTTGCAGGTCTCATAGATCAGTTCGGAGATCTCGCGCATCGAGCGATGAACCGGCAGGTTTTTCAGCTGCATATAGATGGCCAGGCCGAACAGCAGGCCGCCAACGCAGAACAGCAATCCCCACGTCAGAAGGGCATGCCCGTCCAGGCCGAAGAAGTTTGGAAAACTCACTTTCGTCAAATCCGGCAGCACCAGGTTGGCTTCGCCTCCCCCGCCCGCGTGTTCCGTCTGCGCGTAAGCGAATGTGGGAAGCAACAGGCCCATTCCTAGAACGGCCGCCACGGTCTTCGACCGGCGCTTGAGAAACGCCTCGGCGCCCTCCTTGACGGCAGTGGGGATCCTCTGCATATCCGCAGTTCCGCTGCCGGAGCCGATGACCTGGCGCGCAAACAAAAAAGCCACCGCGAGCGATGCCACGCTCACAAACAGAAAGAACTCCACCCAATTGACTACAGTCACAAGTCCTCCCAAACCACGGTTTGAAGCCGAATGACGAACGACTCTGGAATACGCGACCTCTCAGAGCAGGGGATTGTCAATCGCAGCCTATCATCCGGGGGGAACGCTGTCGAGTGATTGCAGTCACAGCAGAGCGGAAGCGGCTTCCAGAACCGGGATGCAGCTGCCCGAAACGAAACCCCGCGAGGGGAATACCGACAGGATTCACGGCTCGCTCAGCCAGAATTTCCGCGGCGCAAGCAAGGGACTGTCACGGCGCACAAAAACCACGTCCGTCTGGAAGAGGACCCCGTCGATTTCCCTCCTGAGCTGGCCACAGAAATCGAAGACCACAAAGCCTTCTTCACTCATAAAGGCCACAACCTCAGCGAATAGCGGAGCACCGGCGTTATAAGGGAGGAGCGACACCTCCGTGATCACCACTTCCGCAAGCCCGAGCGTGCGTCTTCCGCCACGCAGGACTTCGAGTTCAAATCCCTGCACATCCAGTTTCAACAGCAACGGAGGCTGCAAAGCGGCGCCCTGGACCACATTGTCGAGGGTGTTCATGGGCAGGGCAACCACCTGTTTCTCGAATGTGGTCAGCTCGGGAAGAACAGAGGAACCAAACCCGAGTTTGTAAAAAGTGACAGCGTCTTTTTTCTCAGGTCCGAGCAGGGCGATTAAGTACTCGGAGCGGTTCCCGATCTCACGCAGAGTATCGCGGAGCGCCTGCTCGTTGTCGGCATCTGCTTCGAACATCAGGATTCGCGAAGAGGGGAAGAGTCGAGATGCCATGCGCGCCCATCCGCCCACGTTGGCGCCAACATCGATGATGGTGACGGGGGAGAATCCCATTTCTCCGATGCTCTTCAAGAATCCGGGCATGGTCGGGAATCCGGCACGGAACTTCTCCCGATCGGTCATGCCGGACATGCATGTTCTAATCAGCAGATTCCGAGCCTTTTGCGGGAGCGCCTTCCACGTCAGCCTCATCATCTTCTTGAATAGCGCACGAATCATGCATGGCAGATTACCACAAAGCCGAGGCCCAGTTGTCGCCAGTTCGGCCGGAAGCCGCGCCACTTCTCGATCTCTCCATGGAGCATCTGCTCAAAGAGCGGCTCGACGATGGGTTTGCCTGTTCAGTACAGATTCGGTCCCGCAGCCGCGGCGCGCGGCAATTTAGAATGAATGAGAACCGATAGCCGCTGAACGGAGAACGCTTGAAGAAGAGGCAATGGATCCTGGGTTTGGTGGTCCTGGTGGCGCTGGTCGCGCTGGGGGTTTATGCGCAGCACAAGCATCCCTTCCACTGGCACACGTTTGTGGAGCAGTTCAGGCTGGCCGACTGGCGCCGGATAGGCATGGCCCTGGGCTGCATCTACCTGGCCTACGTCTTCCGCGCCTTTCGCTGGGCATTGCTGCTCAAGCCCAACAAGAAGGTAGCGCCGCTTTCGCTGCTGGGGACGCAGGTGATCGGCTTCACGGCGGTGGCGCTGATCGGCAGAATCGCAGACCTGGTGCGACCCTATCTGGTGGCCAGGAGGATGGGTTTACCGGTCAGCACCCAGATCGCAGTTTACATTGTCGAGCGGCTCTTTGACGCCGGCTCGATGGGCCTGTACTTTTCCTTCGCCATTCTCCTGGCTCCGGCCGGCGCGCTTCCACATCCCGAGCTCTTCAGGAAGTTCGGCTACTGGGGGCTGGCTGGCACCGTGCTGGGCGCGCTGTTTCTGGTTGCCGTGCGCCTGGCCGGCGGCGTTGTGGCTTCGTTCTTCGAGGGCTCCCTCGGCATGTTCTCCAAGCGCCTGGGCCATGCCGTGGGAGGGAAGATTCGCAGTTTCCGCACCGGCCTGAACACGCTGCGCACGCCCGCCGATTTTGCCGTCACGCTGGCTCTTTCGCTGGCCATGTGGGGACTGATTACGCTGGCCTATGTGGAAGGGACAGAGGCCTTCGTCGGCGGCGCGCAGCGGTCGGCGGTAACCCTGGCCAAGTGCATGGTGCTTATGGTCGGCGGTGGCGCGGCCAGTGCCGTTCAGTTGCCCGTGCTGGGCTGGTTTACGCAGATTGCCGCGCTGGAAGAGATATTGAGAAATCTCTTCGGCCTGTCGCCCGAGACCTCCATGGCCTGCGCTGCCACGCTGCTCCTGATTACGTTCCTGAGCATCGTGCCGGTGGGCCTGATCTGGGCGCGCTTCGAACATGTGAGCCTGCGCAAGGTGACCGTGGAGAGCGAGCGCGTAGCCGAAGAGCTGGCGGTGGAGGATGCGGCCGGCCAGAACGCCGCATCGTAACGCTTGCCGTTCTTAACGAATGGCGTCCAAGGTCAAGCCGAGGGCTGAGGCGGCGTAACGCTCTCCCCCACCGGAAGCGCGGACCTGGAAAACCGGATCGCGTTCGGCCCCACCGCCCCGCCGGTCATCAGCATGCTCATCGCCTGCTCCATGGTCATGCCCGTCTCGGTGACGCGGTCGATGGGAAGTATCTGCAGGAAGGCCGAGGTGGGGTTGATGGCATTGGGCAGCAGCACGGCGGCCAGCAGTTCGCCGGTGGTCTCGTCGGTGAGTGTGCGGGTCAGGAATCCGATGCTCTTTTGGCCCCCGATGGGAAAGTCGACCAGTACCACGCGCTGGCTGGACTCCTTTTTGACCATCATGCTGTCAAGAAGCTGGCGCACGGAAGTATAGATCTTTGCCACCACCGGGAGCCGCTCCAGGGCGGCCTCAAAGAGCGCAAACGCCTGGCGGCCGATCACCAGCGAAGTCACGCGGCCCACCACGTAGAGCACGACCAGAGTGAGGACCACGGCCAGCAGAGATTGCAGCCAAGGCTGGCTGAGCCACTCCGCGGGAAAGATGGCGGCAAAGAGCTGCACCACAGGCAAGCCGGCTTTGGCAAGGGAGCCGAGCAGGAAGCTGAAGATCAGGTAGGTGACGAACAACGGTCCGATGGTGATGATGCCGGCCAGGATGTTGCGTTGCAGGCTGCGCAGCGTACGGGTAACGACTGGGTTCACGCACTTCTCCTACCTACGAGGATACGCGACCGCGGACCTGGCGCCTGTTCAAGCTGTTCAAATTGTTCAGAACAAACCGCCTCCGGCGTTCGATCATGGGCCGGGAAGCGGAAGAAAAACGCGCCCGGGGTGTGAAAATCCCCTATTTTTCGGGATTCCCTTATAGAATGCAAAAAAGAGGATAGGCATGAGCGATTCACCGGTTCTTGGCGAGAGTGGAATGAACGACCCAGGCCGCCGGATACCGAGCCGGGGCGAACCGCGTCTGCGCGTGGTTGGATCCCCGCTGCCGGTCGGGCTTCCGGGCCCATCGCCCCAGCCGCCGGCCAGGGGCGATGCACAGCGTCCCACGACTGCCCCTCCGCCGCCCCAGCGCGCGTTGGCCAGGACGGCGCCTTCCGGAGAGCGGCCATCCGGCCTGCAGCGCGCCGCCAGCGCGTTGCGCATGGCGCTGCCCTTCGTCCAGCGGATTCTGCCCCTGTTGGACGGAAACATCGGCACCGCGGTATCGAATGTTCTCTCCCCTTACCCGCAAGTGCAACCGCCCCCTCCGCCGGTAAACCTTGAGCCCGTCGAGGACGGCCTGGCCGAACTCCAGATGCAGCATCGGGCTTTGCGCAACCAGTTTCTGGAGCAGAATTCATCCCTGAAGCGCGTCGAGGAGCAACTGGAGACAGTGCGTGAGGCCAACGAGCGCAACACGCAGGAGCAGCAGGAACTTCTCGACGATCTGCAGGCCGTCCGCAAGAGGGTCAATCGGTTTGCGCTGCTGGCTTTGGGGCTGCTGGCTGTGTCTGCGCTTCTGAACGTGGCCCTGTATCTCCACATCCGGCATATTCTGCCCTGATCCCCGAGGGTTTGAATCGCAGGTCTTCATGTTCCGGCCACGCACCGCCGGAAATGCCCGATGCTTGGCCTGAAATCGTTCAAGTCGCCGCTTTCGCGCGAGTTCGGCTCACATTGCAGCCTGAATTGTCTTTCCGTTCAGAGACGCTTTTTTGCGCCGTCAACCGGTTTGTTGTTTCCGTGAATACAAACTTGGTGGATTTTGCCGCCTCTTTGGGAGTTGGTGATTTGGATCATTGCCAGCCGTAATTCCGGACGGTTACTATCCCTCACAGAGTAATCAGGGTCTTCTCCACGCGGCCCCTTCATACGCCACTATGCAGTTGTTCCCAAGTTCACAGAGCTTCACCAACTAGCGGCGCTCACCGGCGTGCGCAAACGGAGTGTCTGGTCATGGCGTGGTATGCCTACTGCATCGGTGAAAGACAAGCATTTCCTGCAATCGCCCGTCATCGCAAGCCTGTTGCGATGGAATCACTCCTGGGAGTGAGCGGCAACCAGGTCTTTCTTTATCCCGCCAGCGAGCTCGCCGTGGTGGTCAGCGAACACAACCCCGCGGAACCCCTGAATCAGAAATCCGGCGTGGATCACGCCCGGGTGGTCGCCGACTGCTTCCACCACTCGACGGTGCTGCCCTTCCGCTTCGGAACCATCTTCAGCGACGACGAAAGCCTGCGCAAGTCGATCCGCTCCAACCAGCGCCAGTTTCTGGGCAACATCGAAAAGCTGCGCGGCAAGACCGAGATGCACCTGAAGGTTCTGGTGGACGACTGCTGCGGGCGGGCAATTGAGAAGCATCTGGCGGCCGCGGGCTCGAGCCGGGGTTATCTGGCCAGCCTGCGCGAGAATGCCTCCCGCACGCGCGACCGGCAGACACGCGCGCGGGCCGTAAGCTTCCAGATGCACCGGCTCTTCCTGCCTCTGGACGAGGAGGTTAGCTGCCGGCTCACCGAAAGCGGCAAGATGGTGCTGGACATCGCCCACCTGATCGAACGCAAGAGCGTGGAGCGCTACCTGAGCAAGTTCGCGGCTACCAGCGCCATGCTGCGGGAGTGCCAGATGCAGCTTTCCGGCCCCTGGCCTCCCTACCACTTTGTTCACCGCCTCACCCGCCCAGCTCATCCGCAGACGGCCGTCGCGTCATCGGCCCCGGCCGCCGCGCCCGTTGAAGCGCAGGCGGCGCTCATGCCGGAATCCCTTGCGGCGATAGCATAGCGACCGGTTTTCCTCTTATGAGCTGAAGCCCCGGCCATGGCCGGGGCTTCGGCATTCCACGCGCCGTACATTGGCCTCAGGGCGCGCCCGTGCTCTTGCGTCGGCTAAGCACGAAGGAGCTGCGGCGGTCCTTGCTGGCGCGGTCAATCTTCTTCCAGAAGCCCACGAAGTAGTCGATGGCGGAGATGGATGAAACCAGCACTGTGAAGTAAACGGCGGCGATGGCGATCCAGTTGACCGGAATGACCAGCACGCCGAACTTCCACTGATCCCAGTGGTGGGCAAGGATAGCGGAGACGACAGCGACGATCTGGGTGACCGTCTTCAGCTTGCCCAGGTCGCTGGCCTCGATGGTGAAACCCTCCGACGAAGCGATCGAGCGCAGCCCCGAGATGAGGAACTCGCGCCCGATGATGACCACCGCGATCCAGACCTTGACCACCTGGGGGTTGTAGGCCACCAGGGCAACGATGGCGCTGGTCACCATGATCTTGTCGGCGATGGGGTCCAGGAGCATGCCCATGGTGGTGATCTGCGAGCGCTTGCGGGCCAGGTAGCCGTCCAGGCCGTCGGTAATCGAGGCCAGAACGAACAGCACCGAGGCCAGAATCTCCTGCTCGCCGTGCTGCCCGCGCCACGGAAAGTGCGTCGACAGAATCCAGAGAAACAGCGGGATCATGACGATCCGGCTCATCGTGATGGAATTGGGAAGATTCACAATAAGTCCTTTAGTATCAACACGTAGAAGACGACGCACTCTTTCAGCGGAGAAGGTGCTGGAGAATCGCTGAACTCGCCAATGCTTCTCCGCATGAAAACCGCCGATCCCACTACAACCACTGTAACGCCATTCACGCAGCGCTCGCCAGACCACCGCCAACCCAATGATCCGCAATGGAAGCGCCGCCAGAGCCTCCACATCTGCGAAGCGGGTAAACGGCCGTCTGTGCAGCGGACACCATCAGGTCTTCGACGCACGCTTTCTGCGCATGGCGCCGGCAGGACTCACCAGACCGGCGCCAAACAGAGTTGGGACCGGCTCCGGGCGGGGCAGCTTCCAGCTTGCCGACCGCACAGCCCCTACTTCGCCGCTCCCGATACTTGCCGGTCGGCTGAGAGGTCCAGCGCATATACCGTTTGCGTGGCTGTCAGAACCAGCAACTGCCTCTTTTCCGGAATGAACCGGGCCGCCAGCGCATCGTTGTCCAGCATCACGTGCGCGAGTTCCTTGCCCGTGAAGACCTCATAGACCGTCAGTTCCTGAGGCCGGTTGGTGGCGGCGATCAGGCCCAGCGCGGTGTCGCCCGCAACGGCGCGACCGAAGAAGCCCAGCAGCCGCGCGCCGTCCTGCAAGCGGTAAACCACCGTGTCGTTGGCGTTCCCGTGGACGGCCAGCAGATCGCCGTAGAGAGCGGCGGTTCGTTCGTCGGCGCGGCCGGAAGCTGTCTCCGGAGCTACCACCAGGCGCTCGGGAGCGCCGGTGCGGCGCGAGACGACCTCGATCACCAGGCCGCGCTCTTCAAACTCCTTAAACTCATCGCTGGTGCGCACGGCCAGCTTTTTGTTGTGGTCCAGCTCAGCGCCGCCCGTCAGGCTGCGCCTGTCCATGAAAAAGAGAAGTTGATCGCCGTAGGTGTCCAGGAGTGCCGGCGGATTGTTGGGGAATCGTCTCGACCAGAGCGGATTGCCAGTGGCCGCGTCAACGGCATCGACCTCCACATTGAAGTGAAGCTCCTGATCCGACTCGAGGGGCTTGTATCGCGCGATCACGCTGCCATACTGAATGTCTTCCGTCGCGATGGCGATCGTGGGAGTCACTTTACCGATCCGCCGGTCGATGCGCGCATCCCGGGCCGGCTTCAGTTCGTGGCCGGCGACGCGCGCCTGCAGCTTGTCCTGGCCGTCGAACTGCGCGTTGCGGAAGGGGCCGGTAATGGAGACCTGCTTGCCGGTGCTCAAGTCCCAGACGGCGCCGCGGGCACGATTGGAGATGGCCAGGTAGCGCCCGTCGGCGCTTAAGGCGCCTGCCTCCAAAGAGACAAGCGGAGTCACGGGCAACAGCATCGTCTCCATGTTTCCGCCGAGCGGCCCGGTGGAAACTCCTCCGCGCTCGGCTTCCGCGGCCAGTGTGCCGCCGGCCAGGTCGACCGCATCGAGCTTGAACGAGGGACCCGCCGGCCCGCCGGCCGGATCGAAGAGGGTTGCCGCCACATCCCCGGTTGGACCGGTCAGCAACCTCGGTCCACGGGTGACCCCGGCCATCCATGTGCGGCCCGCGATGAATGTGTTGAGCGGAAAGCCTTCAGAAAAGGTGGTGTAACACATCTTGAAGGTGTCGCGCGGGCCGCCTTCCTTGAATCCCCAGTCGCACTCGAACGCCAGCTTGCCGGAATCGACAAAGGCCATGCGGCTCTCATAGAGGTGCTCAAGGGAGTTTCCCAGGCTTACCGTCTTGCCCGCTTGCAGGTCGAAGCCCACCGCAGCTGTTCCCGACGCGGCGACAAAGTAGCGGCCGTCCTGGCTCCAGGCAACGGCGGCCTGGCGCGGCTCCTCCACGGCGCGCGCGGCTACGTCCTGCGCCTGGGAGCTGAAGTTCGCCCGGTAGAAGTCCGTGTTCTCATACAACATCCTGCCGGTGCGCAGGTCGCTCAGCTTCAGCCAGCCAGAGCTTCCGCCGCCGCCGAGCCTCAACCGCACGTTTTCGTAGTTGCGGCTGAAGCAGGCAAAGGTGTACCCGTCGGGCGAGAGGCTGTCCTGCAGGCAACCGGCGTAGTCGGCGAAGTCGTGAACGCGCACGGGTTGCCCGGCAGCTACGCTCCAGTCCTCGAAGCGCAGGCCGTGGTAATAAAACACAACGTCGGCCGAGTCGGGCGTGAACTGCGCCATCTCAGCTCCCGGAGCGTCGATGGAAAAAAGCAGCTTGAGCGGCGCGCGGCTGAGCACGTGAATCTGCATCTCATCCTGCGCCAGCAGGAACCTGGCGTCGGGGCTGAGGCGCACATTCTCAAGCGCCGGGTTCATGGGCGGGTCCAGCTTGATGGCCTTGAGTCCAGGCGTGGGGGCCACCGCGGGGCTAATTACCTGACGGAACAGGAAATCCTGGAACTCCTTGAACTCCGGACGGTCCTGCGGTTGGGCGTTGGCGCAGCCTGGGGGAAGCGACCTGACCATCTTCCGCGCCATGCGCACGCGCATGCTCATGGTCGTGGTCAGGTCAAGCGCATCGGTGAGGATGTTGCCCCTGAAGCCCTCGTTCAGGCTCGCGCGGTCGAAAATCGCCGAGAAAGCCTGGGGCGCATAACCAGCCTTCACCATGGCGTAAAATCCCACCCGGTCGGCCAGCAGTTCGTCATGCTCCCGGTCTTCGACGCTGAGGCGCGGATTCCATTTGTATTCGAGGACGTCCGTGGGAACGTTCAGCATCCTCTGGAACTTGTCGAGAACATCGGCTTGGCCGCCGAGCGATTTGACGCCCATCAGCTTGTTGAAAGCAAGCGTGTAAACCGTGGCCGTATGGCGGGTGTAGATGCGGCCGATCTCGTGGGCCAGCACGCCGGCCAGCTCATCTTCGTTACGCGCATCCAGAATCAGCTTGCGGCTGACGTAGACATGGCCCCCGGCCAGGGAGAAGGCGCGGACTTCGCCCGACTCGAAGACGCGGAAGGAATAGCGCACCGGCGTAGGCGGCAGCTCGGCGAGCAGCTTCTCGCCGAGCCTGGTCAGGTATGCGCTCTCCGCGGCGGGCAGCAGCAGGTAATCAGGTTCAATCCTGTCGGCCTGGGCATCGCCCAGCCACTGCTCTTGCTCGGGGCTGAAGATGTTGGCGCGGCGGACGGCCAGCGGAGGCGTGGGCAACGAGCATCCGCTGGACTGCTGAGCCTTAGCCGCGCCAGGGATACTTACCGGGAATAGAAGAAGAGCAACTGCAAGTATTTGCCGTTTCATCGCGCCAACTCCACAATGCTGCTTGGGCATTCATTCATAGGACGGCCCGTCCCGGCCAGCAGTTACTAGAGAAACAAGAACAGCGCGGCCTGTCTCAGGGCGGCTCTTAAAGCGCTACACAAGGATGCTGCGCTCAAGGAATTCGGGTTTCGACCAGTCTCCCTGAGGTCTCGACTCAGCCGGCATCATGCCGCGCAGATCGCCGCTCTTGTGAGCCCGCTTCAGACCCCGGCCGCAACCTTGCTCTTAAAGTAGTCGAGCGACTTCGCCAGGCCTTTCTTGAGCGGGACGCGCGGTTCCCAGCCCAGAAGGGTGCGGGCTTTCGTGATGTCGGGGCACCGGCACGAGGGATCGTCGACGGGCAGCGCCATCATGCGCATCTCGCTCTTCGAGCCGGTGACTTCCAATATTGCCTGCGCCGCTTCGAGGATGGTGAACTCCTCGGGGTTGCCGATGTTCACCGGCAGATGTTCGCTGCAGCGCGAGAGGAGCAGGACGCCTTCGATCAGGTCGTCCACATAGCAGAAGCTGCGCGTCTGGCTGCCGTCGCCGTAGATGGTAATCGGTTCGCCGCGCAGGGCCTGCATCATGAAGTTGGAGACCACGCGGCCGTCGCTGGGATGCAGACGGGGCCCATAGGTGTTGAAGATGCGGATCAGGCGGGTGTTCACGCCGCGCGCGCGATGGTAGGCCATCACCAGCGCCTCGGCGTAGCGCTTGGCCTCGTCGTAGACCGAGCGCGGGCCGACCGGGTTCACATGGCCCCAGTACTCCTCTGTCTGCGGATGCTCGAGCGGATCGCCGTAGCACTCCGAAGTGGAAGCGTGCAGATATCCGGCGTCGTATCTGGCTGCGATCTCGAGAGTGTTCTCGACGCCGACGGAACCCACGCGTAGGGTTTCGATGGCCAGGCGAAGATACTCCGGCGGGCTGGCCGGAGATGCAAAGTTGAAGACGTAGTCCACCGGACCCGGATCGAAGGGCTGGCAGATGTCGCGCTCTTCGAACTGAAAGCGCGGCTCGGCGGCCAGGTGAGCGATGTTTTCGCGATCGCCGGTCGAGAAGTTGTCCACACCGGCAACTTCATGGCCCTCCGCCAGGAGCCAGTCTGTAAGATGAGAACCCAGGAATCCGGCGGCGCCGGTTACGAGCATGCGCATCGTTAATCTTTCGTACTCCGCAACTCAGGGATGCGGGCCCGTTGGACTATCCTTCTCAGTGGCCGGGCGAGCGCCAAGGGGGAACCGACGATCACTCTGCCATCCTTCGCGGCGGTTAAAGCACTCCGCTGCGCGGCTTTCCTTGCTGCGCCTGATAACTTGCCGGCCTGCCCACGCTGACATAAGTAAATCCATGGTCCAGCATCTGTTGGGGTTTGTAGAGGTTGCGGCCGTCGATCACGATGGGAAAGCGAACCGCATCGTTGAGCCGCACCAGGTCGATCTCCGCGAACTCCTTCCAGTCGGTCAGAATCAGCACCGCGTCGGCGCCCTTGGCCGCTTCGTAAACGCCGGCGGCATAGCGCAGCTTGGCCGAGGGCGGCAGCACCGATTTGGCGCGCTCCATGGCCGCCGGATCGTAAGCCGCGACCATGGCGCCCGCTTCCAGCAGCCTCTTGATAATCTCGATGGCCGGAGACTCGCGAATGTCGTCGGTATTGCCCTTGAAGGCCAGACCCAGCGCCGCCAGCCGCTTGCCGGGCAGGGTCCACAGCGCCGAGAGCACCTTGTTGAAGAAGATATCCTTTTGCTTTTCGTTGATCTTGCGAACCTCCTGGAGCAGCTCGAAGTTCACGCCGCGCTGCTGTGCCACCCAGTGGAACGCGGCCACGTCTTTCGGGAAACAGGAACCGCCGTAGCCCAGGCCGGCGTGCAGAAACCCCGGGCCGATGCGCCTGTCCAGACCCAGGCCGGCGGCAATGTCCTCGATGTCGGCGTCCACGGCTTCGGCCAGGTTGGCAACCGCGTTGATGAAGGATATTTTCAAGGCCAGGAAGGCATTGGAGGCGTGCTTGATAAGCTCGGAACTCTGCGCCGAGGTGATCAGAAGCTTCGCCGGGCGAGCGGCGCTCAAAGCCCCGGGGAGCGCGCCGGGCTGGCCGTAATAGCTGCCCCCGACGAGCGGCTCATAGATGCGCCGGACCAGGTTGGCGGCGCGCTCTGTGCCGGCGCCCACCACGATGCGGTCGGGATGCATGAAGTCGATGACTGCCGTGCCCTCACGCAGGAATTCGGGGTTCGAAACCACATCGAAGTTCTGGGGATCGACGCCATGGCGGCGCAGCACGCGCTGGATCCACTCGTTGGTGTACACCGGGACAGTGCTTTTTTCCACGATCACTTTGTAGTTGTTGATGTGCCGCGCGATCTCGGAGACCACCGCCTCGACGAAGGAGAGGTCGGCGGCGCCCGCATCGCCCTGGGGAGTGCCCACGGCGATGAAGATAGCCTCGCTCGCTTCCACGGCGCCGCCCAGGTCGGTCGTGAACTCCACGCCGCCGCCCCGGTGCCTGGCCAGCAGTTCGGGCAGGTGGTCCTCGTAGATGGGCACACCGCCTTCACGGAGAGTCTTGACTCGGGCCTCGTCATTGTCGACGCAGAGGACGCGATGACCCATTTCGGCAAAACAAGCGGCTGCCACAAGTCCCACATATCCGGACCCGATCACGCAGATGGAAACTTGATCTTGCATAGGTTCGTGCTTTCCCCTTCGCTGCTTCCTTGGCGGTTGGCGGCCGGAGAAACCCCGGTCCGGTAGGGCTTTCGAGCCAGGTTCGAGACAAATCAGGATCGCATGGAGGACCGGCCGAAGAACATCCGGTCCCGACGCAACCGTTGAAAACGGACCGCGCAGCCCATGGGCCCGGTGAGCGCTCCTTCTAGGCTATCCGCTGGGTGGAGGATCGGGCAAACCTGCCTTGCCTGTGGATTGGCGGTTCGTTGGGTTTGGGGGCCAATCGGAACGAACCCGCTTCGAACCGGGCCGGTTTGTCCGGGGCTGGATCAACGGTCTGGTAGAGTGAGATTACGGCTGGCGATGCGGCGTTGCTCCGGTCGAACGCAGGCCTGCCGAGAGGCTGGATGGTCTCTTGTTCGTTTGTGGAGGGCAGGGACGACTCTCATGGCTATTCCTGGGCAACTGCCGCTTCGCGAACTGGCTCCATTTCGCATTGCGCCCAGGTTTGTGGGCCGGGTCTGGGGTTACCTGGATCTTCGTCCCTGGTTTGACTGGGTCACGGAAGGTGGTGAACCTGTCGGAGAAGTCTGGCTCACCGGGGACGAGTGCCTGGTGGCGACCGGCCCACATGCCGGAAAAACGCTGGGCTGCCTCTTCGGCGAAAGCTCCGAGGCGATGCTCGGAGCGGGCGCGCCATCGCCCGCCTCGCCGCTGCTGATCAAGGTCATCTTTGCCAGGGAGAAGTTGAGCGTACAGGTGCATCCGGACGACCGCCTGGCGCAAAAGTATGGCCAGCCGCGCGGCAAGAGCGAATGCTGGTACGTGCTGGCAGCCGGGCCGGGAGCGCAGGTGGCCGCCGGACTCAAGCCGGGAGTCACGCTGGACGAGGTAAAGGAAGGAATCCAGGCGGGCACGCTGGAGGAGAGCCTGAACCTGTTGCCGGTGGCGGCCGGAGAGTTGATCTTTGTCGATGCCGGGACGGTTCACGCCATCTGGCCGGGGTCGATTCTGCTGGAGACCCAGCAGAACTGCGACCTGACTTACAGAATGTACGACTACGGACGCGGGCGCGAACTGCACATCGACAAGGCCCTTGAAGCCACGCGGCTCACCACCCGCGCTGGCAAGGTTCCGGCCAGGGTGCTCGCGGATCGCGCCATTCTGGTGGATGAGGAGTACTTTCGCGTGGAGCGAATCCCCGTGGATGGGAGCCGGACGAGCGCCAGCCCGGCGGATGAGGACAAGGCGCATCGCGGACTTGCATATCTGTTTGCCGCCGCCGGGTCGGGCAGGATTCACAGCCCTTGCAAGAGCTTCGAGCCGGTCGAACTGCCGGCGCGGGGGATAGTGGCCGTTCCCGCTGCTGCGCCTGAGTTCCTGATCGAGGACATGGGCGGACTGGACCTGATCCGCATCGCGCCTAACTGGCCGGGAAGGTCCCCATCGGGAGAGACGCGACGACGGCGGCGGAGCTTTTGCCTGGAAGGCTTCGGCTGAGGAGTGCGCAACTCCTGGCTGCGGGGCGGGTTCAACTGCTCAGGTCGCTGATTGCCGCCATCGAAGAAGAGGGGGAGAGTCGTTATTCTAAGTGAGGATGGCGAGGAATATCCGGGCCGGAATTCTGAGCCGGAGGCGAATCTCCTCGTGGATTCAGAGCTTTGCAACCTGGAACTGCCGATGTAAACTGGCCATGGAAAGGCTCGCCTCCTGAGGCGTCCTGCAGTTCTGATGGAGGCGCACCATGCGTTGGAAGTTCGTTATAGCGGCCCTCTTTCTTGCCGCGGCAGTGCAAGGCTTTCCCCAGACCGCTCCGGCCGGCACAGAAGGCGCTTCGCGACTCTTTGTCGGCGCTGGCGTTTCCGGTTACAATGCCGACTTCTATGGGAACTACCTCATGGAAGGCGCCACGGTGTGGTTCGATTTCTACCCCAATCTCGGTCCGGCGTTTTTGCATGGGTTGGGCATCGAGGGGGAGGGCCGCGACATCTGCTTCGGCCGGCCGTCGGACCAGCCCTCGAATCTCGCCGAGCAGACCGGCGGGGGCGGGGCGATTTACAGTTGGCGCCACTTCCACCGCTTCTCTCCTTACGCCAAGTTTCAATGGGAGCATGCCAACATCGACTTCGATTTCGGCATTCCCAACTACGGCCACGACACCAGGGATCTTTATGCCGGCGGCCTCGGGGTCGATTACCGGCTCTCGCGCAATCTATGGATTCGCGCCGGCTATGAGCAGCAATACTGGCAGAGACTCTTCCAAAACGACAAGGTTTCCTATCCGACGGGGATCATACTCAAGCCGAACGGTGTAACCATCGGCGCAGCGTACAATGTCCATTTTCGTCATCGGCACTGAAGGTCCGCTTCGACCTCCGCTGGGCCGCGCATTCTCCTGAAGGGCTGCTCTTTCCTGGGAAACGCCCACTCCTTCGATTCCTGCCAGGCTTGGCGGCCCCGCGGAATGTGTGCTCTTGTACTGACTTTTAACGGTCTTTTGTGCGCCGCGTCCAATTCGCATCCAGGTTTTCAATTAAGATGAGAGGCGCTATGAACTTCCAATTCGCACTGCCCCAAGAGCTTCGCGCGGCTGTGGACCTGGCCGTCGCCGACTGGCAAGCCAACGACAAGATTGACCGCTTCTGGAAGAAGGACGCCAGCCTGTGGACCTCGGAAGGCGAGGAGAACTGGCTGGGCTGGATCGACATTGTCGAGCGCCAGCAGAAGGATTTGCTGAACCTTGCCGAACTGGGCGCGGACGTTGAGACCGGCGGATTCAAGACGGTTCTGCTGCTCGGCATGGGCGGCTCCAGCCTGTGCCCCGAAGTGATGGCTGAGACCTTCGGCCAGCAGGCGGAGTTTCCCGCGCTGCGCATCCTGGACTCGACCGATCCGGCGCAGGTGAGGGCGGTTCGGGACAGCCTTGACCTCAAGGAAACACTCGTCATTGTGGCCAGCAAATCCGGCTCCACGCTGGAACCGAACATCCTCAAGCAGTATTTCTTCGATCAGATGCAGGATGCCGTGGGCGCGGAGGAGGCCGGCAGCCACTTTGTCGCCATTACGGACCCCGGCTCGAAGATGGAGCAGGTGGCCAAGGACGGCGGCTTCCGGTACATCTTCTATGGCGATCCTCAGATCGGCGGGCGCTACTCGGCGCTGTCGAACTTTGGCCTGGTCCCGGCCACGGCGGCCGGCCTCCATACCGGCAGACTCCTGGACGAGGCGGCCAAGGCCGTGGCGGCGGCCAAGCAAGCGCCGGGGGACAATCCGGCGATCGAATTGGGCCTCATCATGGGCACCGCCGCCAATGCCGGCCGCGACAAGCTCACCATCTTCACCTCGCCGGAGATCTACGACCTGGGCGCGTGGCTGGAGCAACTGATCGCCGAATCGACCGGAAAGCTGGGCAAGGGAATTACACCGGTTGACCGCGAGGCGATCGGAGCGCCGCAAGTCTACGGCAGCGACCGCATCTTCGTTTACGTGAAGCTGGCCGGTTCGGCCGATTCGAGCCTTGACGCCAAGGTCGCCGCTCTCGAGGCCGCGGGCCATCCGGTGATAGCCATCGAAATATCGGACCTCTACGAGATCTTCGGGCAGTTCTTCACCTGGGAAGTGGCTACGGCCGTGGCCGGCTCGGTGATGGGCATCAATCCCTTCAACCAGCCGGATGTGGAGGCAGCCAAGATCGAGACGCGCGCCCTGACCGCGGCCTACGAAAAGACGGGCACGCTGCCGGAGCGGGAGCCGGTTCTGGTGGACGGTGGAATAGGAATCTACGCGACCGAGGCCTACGCGGCCACGCTAAAAGCAGCAGCGCCTGCCGCCACGCTGGCCGGGTATCTGCGCGCGCATCTCAATCGGATTCACGCCGGCGACTACTTTGCCGCGCTGGCCTTCCTGCCCATGTTTCCCGAGCACGAGGCGGCCATCCAGGGCTTCCGGCACAAGGTGCGCGACGCCAAACGTGTGGCTACCTGCCTGGGCTTCGGCCCGCGCTTCCTGCACTCCACCGGGCAGGACTACAAGGGTGGTCCCAACGGCGGGGTATTCCTCCAGATCACCGCGGAACATGATGTCGAGGCGGACGTCGATGTTCCGGGTCAGACTTACAGCCTCGGCGTGGTCATCGACGCCCAGGCTGCCGGAGACCTGGCGGTGCTGGAGTCGCGCGGGCGGCGGGCTCTGCGCGTTCACCTGGGAGCCGATGTGGCCGCCGGGCTGGCGACGCTGGCAGCGGCCTTCGACCAGGCGCTGGCGTAAGGACAGAGATCAGAGATCAGGGATCAGGGGCTGGAGAGGTCGTTGCCGATTAAGCCCGCGCCTCCCTTGGGGCGAGTTCGCAGGCACCCCCGCGATCATGCGAAGTTATCCCGTGCCGCAGGAGTTGCCTTCTGAGTTCCGGCTCTTGTTGCGCGGCGCGGAACTTTTTCCCGCCGGCCGGGTTTTCACCGATGACGGCTTTCGCCAAACCTCGTCTAAGTGTTTGAGCCGGAAGCAGCACCTTCGAGCGTTCGTTCCAACGGCACAGCCTCGATCGGCCGCTGGAACCACGCTTCAGGCGGAGGAGTGAGATGAAGATGAATCGGACCTTGCTGAAGAGAGTTGTTCCCCTAATTCTGATCTGGGCCGGATTGGTTGCCCTGTGCGCCGTGGTTGCGGTTGCCCAGGCGCCGGACCAGAACTCCGTCACGGTTACGGCCCAGCCGGCCGGCCAGCGCACCGATGGACAGATCGAGATGGACGTGGTGCATGCCCTCGATGCTTCCAAAGCTTTGAAGAGCGACCTGATTACCGCCGCTACCATCCAGGGCGAGGTCACGCTGTCGGGAACCGTGTCGAGCGAGGCCTCCAGCGAACTGGCGGAGTCGATCGCCAGCCATGTGGCGGGCGTGACCAAGGTCCACAACAACCTGAAGGTCGGCAATCCGCAGGCGGCCCAGGCAGCGCAGCCGGCAGCCCCCGGCGAACAGCAGATGGCGGACAGCCAGGCGGACGAGTCCATGGCGCCCGTTCCTCCGCCTCCGCCCGCGGTCACGGATGGACCTCTGCCGGCTCCCGGACAGAACCCGGATCAAGGTCAGGCGCCTTCTTCGCAGGCTCAGCCGCAGCGGCCTCAGTGGGTTCCGGCCAACCCGCGCATTACTCGTTTGCAGCCTCCCGCGCCGGCCTATGAAACTCCCAAGGGGCCGGTGACCATACCCGCGGGAACGCTGATCCAGGTGCGGACCGCCGAGTCGTTGAACAGCAAGAGGGCCAAGGACGGCGAGCCGGTTCAGTTCACCGTGATCCGTGACGTGGCCTTCGGTGCGCTGGCGATTCCGCGCGGCGCGACCGTGCATGGGGTGGTTACCGAAGCCAAGAAGGCCGGCGACCTGGGCGGGAGCCCGGTGCTGGCGCTCAAGCTCACCTCGCTGGATCTTGGCGGGCAGAGCTATCCGCTCAGCACCGACGAATTCAAGGTGAAGGGACCGAACAAGGCCGGTGAGACGGTCGGCAATGCCCTTGTCGGCGCAATTCTTGGGTGCGCTATCGGCGGCGCAGTGGGCCGCGGCGAGGGCTGCGGTATCGGCGCCGGCGCTGGCTTGGCCGCGGGCACGGCAGCAACAGCAGCTACGCCCGGACCGGGGGTTTGGATTCCCGCCGAGGCGCTGGTGATCTTCCACCTGAATACCCCGCTGACGGTTACGCCGGTAAGCGCGCAGGAAGCGGCCCGCCTGGCGCAGGGGCTTTATCAAGGCGGGCCGAGCCTTTACCGGCGCGGCTATTACCCTTACGGCTACCCCTATTACGGCTCTCCGTACGTGGCCGGCGTCTATACCTACGGTTATCCGCCAGTCTACTACCGGCCTTATTACATGATTGGCGGGTATTACTACTGGCGGTAAGCCGCGCAGGCGAGCCCGGCTCACCGCCGGGCCGCTTTCACCGCTGTGGTGAGCGCGGGACCCAACTAAGACCTTCAAACCCGATGCGAGGGGAATGACCGCCGACATCGTCCTCCTCGCCGCTCACAGCATCTTGTTGTCGATGGCGGCCAGGGTCGTGTCGGCGGCCGCGCGGCTCCAGCCGATGCGCAGATCCTTCACGTCGCGCAATGCGAAGGCGCCGTCGGCGTTGCGCGGAGCCGTGACCGCGAAGAAGTCGGCGCGAGTTACATCGGTGAGATAGAACGCGGGACGCGCGTCGGGAGCCGCGTTGGCAATCTCCACGTGGCTCATCTCCACATTGCGCACATGGCGGAGAAAGAATCCCGAGGCGGGCATGGGGCCGAACATCGACGGCTCCGGATACTTGTTCTCCAGCTCCGGCGGCTGAATCTTCGCATCCTCGGCCGTCGCGCCGCCCGCTGTCTCGATATAGATGTTCGACAGCTTCACATCTTCGATGAAACTGCCGGGAATGCCGCTGAGAATGGAGCTGATTCTCTGCGGAGCGCCGTAGCAGGCGAGATTGCTGATCATAACTCGCTTGAGCGTGCCCACCCTGGTGGTTTCCCTGGGGCCGCGCAAGCGCTCTCCCAGGCGCATGAAGATCGGCCCGGAGACAAGATCGCGCATGGTGGTGTTGGTGATGGCGAAGTCTTCCAGCAACGCGCCATCGACCGACTCCAGCGCATAACCCTGGCAGCCTTCGAAGACGCAGCCGGAGATGGCGACGTTGATAAACCCGCCGTTGGATTCCGTGCCGAACTTGATGCGGCCGGTGCGCGGCGCGCGAAAGTCGGGCGCGAACTTCTTGAAGGATCCGTCGAGCACCGACCCCAGCTCGTAACACCCGGTTACCCAGCAGTTTGAAATGGTCAAGTTCCTGGTGGGCCGCGCATAACCCAGGGCATAACTCGACTTGGGGCAGATGCCGTCGTCCCAGGGCGAGTTGACGGTGCAGTTGGAGACGCGCGCGTTCTGGCAGCAATCGAGATCCATGCCGTCGCGATCGGTATCGATGCGGAGATTGTCGATGGTCAGGTTGTCGACGCCGGTCAGCAGCAGGGCGAAGTGGCCGCCCTTGAGCACCGAGAAGTCGCGCAACAGGACGTTGTGGCAGTTCTTGAGCGCGATGGCCTTGTTGCCCACCCCCGGCTGCTCGGCAAGGTAGGTCGGATAGCTGCCGCGGGCGGCGCGTCCCGCGCCGAAGCTGAGCCCTTTGCCCCATATCAGTCCTGGACCGGTAATGCTGAAGTCGTGAATGTCTTCGCCCCATAACAGAGAGTTATGCCAGTGGTTATGGCCGTAATCCTGGTAGGCGTCCCACTCCGTATTGGGCTCGGCGGCATCATAGACGCCGCCGTTATATCCGGTCTGCTGACCAGGGAGGGGCGAGTCGGCGGCCACGATGGCGCTGCCCTGCGGCAGATGCAAATGCGCATAACTCCTGAGGTGGATGGAAAAGCAGAGATAGGAGCCGGCCGGAAAGACAACCACGCCGCCGCCCGCGGCCGCCGCCGCTTCAATGGCGCGATTGACGGCCTCCGTATCCAGCGTCTTGCCGTCTCCCGCCGCCCCGTATTTGCGAACGTCGAAGATTCCCTGCGCTGCCTGAGCCCCTACAGTCGGCGAGCCGCCGTCCTGGACGGAAGCGGCAAGAGAAACAGCGGGAATAGCGGCAGCCGCCACCCCGAAGCTGCCGGCGCGCAGAAAGTCCCGGCGCATGGAATTGAACGATTTCATGGGTACATCCTCCAGGAAGAGGAGTTTGCGGCGCCGATTCATCTCAGGAAACGGCCTGCGATTCCCTGTGCATCTGTCCTCGTCGGCCGCTTTCGAGGAATCGCTCCTCGCGCGCGCATCAGGCCCATCATAATCCCCGCTCCCCGGCCATGGCCTTCGGAATCAACCGTACGCTAACAATCCCAGGGCCATCGGCACTCTACCATAAGCAGGAACCGCCTACCGGGTCGCCTGATCTCCGGCCCCTGATCTCTGACCCTGTTCAATGACGTCACTTCAGATACGCGCGCACCAGATCGATCAGGTCCTCGGCCAGCTCCGGGGCGATCTGCTCCTTCGCCCCATCGAGCAGGTGAAAGCGGATATGGGTCTCCAGCACCTCTCCCATCAGCCCGTTCACGCCGCCGCGCACCGCCGCCAGCAGCATCAGTTGGTCGCCGCAGTCCTGATCGGCCCCGAGCGCCCGCTCCACGGCGTCCAACTGGCCGCGCAACTTGCGCACTCTCTGCAACAGCTTCAATTTCTCCCGCTCCTGATGGGACACGGCCAACCTCCTTTGCTTGACAATACCTACCCCCGGTATGGTACCAATCGAGTGGGGGTATAGTTGCGCTTTTATTCTATGCCCGCCGCGCTGCCCCGCGCATCCAACGGCAAAGGCTTCCCGATGCCCCGGTTCCTCGTGCGCCACCCCAATCCGCGCCGCGCCGCCTGGATACCGGGCCGCTCACTCGCCCGCTTGGCGTTTGCCCTCGCACTTCCGGCCGGCACGGCAGCCGCGCAGGCGCCCGCTTCCCTGCCCCCCGCGCCCCAACCGCAACTCCAGCCCGCGCAACCAGTTGCCATGACAGGCCCCTCCCCGTCTCCGCTCGATCCCCAGCGGGACGGCGCCGGACGCAAAGCCACCGATGCCAGCCCTGTCGGCCGCGAACCGCAGGACGCCCCCATCGTCTCCATGGCTCCGCACCCCGAAGTCAGCCGCTACTGGATCTCCGGCCAGGCCAACATCATTATTCAAGGCGACCTGCCGTTTCACTCCCTTTATCAGGGAACCAACAGCTTTATCAGCCGGGGCGAGTACAAGACCTCACTGCTGGGAACGGTCTACACCGCTCTCCGGCCCACACGCTCCATCCGCTACAACAACGACCTGATTCTGGACCTCGAAAGCACAGGCGGCCGCGGCCTCAGCGAGGCGCTTGGGTTGGCCGGCTTCATCAACCTGGACGTGGTGCGCAATCCCAACCTCAGCACCGTTCCCTATCTGGCCCGATACCAGATTCACCAGGTCATCGGCTTCACGCAACAGACGACCAGCCAGGAACCAGGCCCGTTTGCCCTGGCGCCCAGCGTGCCTGTGCGCCGCGTCGAGTTTCGCGTGGGCAAAATGACGCTGCCCGACTTCTTCGACGTGAACGGCCCCGGCTCCGACAGCCACCTGCAGTTCATGAACTGGACGGTGGACAACAACGGCGCGTGGGATTACGCCGCCGATACCCGCGGCTACACCGTGGGCGGCATGGCCGAGTACGACGATAAGATATGGAGCCTGCGCTACGGCCTCTTCGCCATGCCGGTCGTGGCCAACGGCATCGATATGGACTGGGCCTTCAGCCGCGCCCGCGGCCACAACGGCGAGTTCGAGCTGCGGCACAGCTTTGTCCCCCAGCGCAAAGGCACAACGCGCCTCCTCTTCTATGCCAACCGCGCCCACATGGGCACCTACCGCGAGGCGGTCGATGCTTTCCTGGCCGGCATCGACAAGACGCCCACCATCACCCTGCACGAGCACTTCGGCGCGCTCAAATACGGCTTCGGCTACAACACCGAGCAGGAAGTGACGGAGAATCTGCGCGTCTTTGGCCGCTTCGGATGGAACGAGGGCCAGCACGAGTCCTTTGCGTACACCGAGGTCGACCAGACCGTCGAGGCCGGCGCGGACTACGCCGGAACCCGCTGGCGCAGGCCGGTGGACAAGATCGGCCTGGCCGTGGTCTCGAACGCCATCAAGCACGACCACCAGAACTACCTGAGACTGGGCGGCCTCGGCTTCCTGCTGGGGGACGGCAACCTCAACTACGGCCGCGAGAACATCGTCGAAGGCTACTACAACTGGCACGCCTGGCGCGGGCTGTTTTACGCCCTCGATGTGCAGCATGTCTCGAATCCCGGCTATAACCGCGACCGCGGCCCGGCCTGGGTGGGTTCAGTAAGAGCGCACGTTGATTTCTGAGCGGGAAAACAAGGACGAGGGAACAGCACACGGAAGACTCTGGCAAATACTTGTGAATCAACAAGTTGCCAAACGCTGAATCTCTATCTCCTCACTTCCCTGCCCCGCCCGGCTGGGTTTGCGTCGGCGGCTCCGGGGGCAGGGTGACGATTACCTCGTTGGGCTTGGCGTAGTGCAGCTTCTCGCGCGCCAGCATGCCCACGGCTTCGGGGTCGGATTTGAGCCGTTCGATGCGCTCCCGGAGTCGCGCGTTCTGCTGCTGCAAATCCTCGATCTCCCTCTGCAAGCGATGGTCCTCGGCGCGCTGGTTGTGCCAGGCAGTCAGGCCATTCTTGCCGTTGATCACGTGCCAGGTGAGCAGCAGCGCCAGTGCCACAGCCAGCACTGTTCCGGCCGGACGCCACACCCGCATCGTCCAATCCAGCGCCCGCCTGGGCATGGGACCGGCAGCCATCCCCGCCGCGTTCTTCTCACGTTGCATCTTCCCGCCCGCCATGCAAAATCGCTCCACGGCTACGACAGCACAAACCGCTCCGCCGCCGCCTTCAGGGCTTCCATATCCTTTTCGCTGCGCGCTTCCGTGTAGGCCCGCACCACCGGTTCGGTTCCCGAGAGCCGGTAGCAGACCCAGGAACCGTCCTCCAGAATCAGCTTGAGCCCATCGGTGCGCACTACCCTGGCGACCCCGCGCCCGCCCAGCTGGGCGGGATCGGCCTTCATCTTCTCAGTGAACGCGGCCTTCGCCTCCTCGGTCAAGCGAAAGTTCTCCCGAACCGGATAGAAGGAACCAACTTTGGCAAACAGCTCTTTCAGCTGCGCGCCCACGCTGCGACCCCGCGTGGCCACCATCTCCGCCATCAGCAGGCCGGCCAGCACGCCGTCCTTCTCAGGGACGTGCCCGCGAATGGTCAGCCCCGCCGACTCCTCGCCGCCGATCGCGATCTTGTCCTCGATAATCAGCTCGCCGATGTACTTGAACCCCACCGGCGTCTCATACAGCGGAACCTTGTGGTAGTCGGCCAGGGCGTTGATCAGGTTGGTCGTGGCCACGCTCTTAGCCACGCCGTTGCGCCAGCCGCGCGTCTCCACCAGATAGTCGAAGAGCAGCGCAATCACGTAGTTGGGCTGGATGAACGTCCCATCGCGGTCCACCACGCCGAAGCGGTCCGCGTCTCCATCGGTGGCCACGCCAAGGTCCGCGCCCATCTCCCGCATCCTGGCCTTGGCGTCTCCCAGCAGCTCGTCGGAGGGCTCCGGCGCATGGCCGCCGAAGAGCACGTCGCGGTAGTCGTGAACCGTCTCGACGGTCACGCCCGCCTCGCGCAGTAGATCGGAGAGGTAACCGCGGCCCGCGCCCCAGAAGGGATCGTAGACCACCTTGATGCCCGACTTGGCGATGGCCTTCAGGTCCACCAGCTCCGCCAGCCGCTTGAGGAACGCGGGCTTCACGTCGGCGGTTTCAAAGCCGCCCGCCGGAGGGCTCAGGCTGGGAATGTTCTCTCCGAGGCCAAACCCGTCAATCTCCGCCTCGATCTGCTTGGTAACCTCGGGCAGCGCCGGAGCGCCGTCGTGCGTGGAGAACTTGAGGCCGTTGTACTCCGGCGGATTGTGCGAGGCGGTAAAGTTGATGGCCCCGGAGGTCTTCATGGTTTGCACGGCGTAGGCGATGGCCGGTGTGGGCGCGGCCTCCGAAATCACGATCGGCGCAACTCCGGCTCCAGCCAGCACACGGGCGGCCTCGGCCACGAAACGCTCGCCCAGAAAGCGCGGATCGCGCCCCACCAGAACCCGGTGCGGCTCCGGCAGGGTCTTCACGTAAGCGGCAATCCCCGCCACCGCCAGCCGGACATTGGCCACCGTAAACTCGTCGGCCACAATCGCCCTCCATCCGGAGGTGCCGAACTCGATCCCGGACTCAAATACAATCTTCATCCTGCTTCTCCGCGTCGACCGGGCTCACCCAGCCGCAAATTCCATACTGCCCTACCCGGCCCAACTCGGCAAGTTCTTACTAGACTGCCCGTGGCAGAACGGATAAAATGGCCTGCGGAGATCTTCAGTGGCCAGCCAAATTTACGAGAAGGCACTTCGGATCGCTGGGTCGCTGGGCCCCGACGAGCAGCGGCGTCTGATCCAGGAACTGACGGCAGATGCAGAGGAGGTCGCAACCGCGCCTCGGCCCGCCTCCCCATATTGGCTAATCCTTTTGGAATTTGTAGTACATACAGTTGTGGGGTTCTTGATTTTCTCCACAATTGCGGCGCCCGCAGTTGCGCTCGATTTTTGCGTCAGGTCGCTCGAGGCCTTACGGGTTTCTTCGTTGATCATTGCTGGACTGAGGGTAGCCGAGTACGCACTTTTTGCGACTGATCTTTTTCTTTTCATCGTGTTTCTCGTCAAAACCGCTGTGCGGACAGCCAAACGCCTATGATAAGTCTTCAACCCATGCCGGTGTCGCGGACGTTCGTCACACGGAGCGCTAAAGAAGCGTATGATCTTTATTTTGAACCGCTCTTTCGTATCAAGGAGTGGATTCTGTCCTGCTGGAAGCGGGACAGATCGCGCCGGAGCCAGAGGGATTTCCGTAAGAATGTCTCGCGAGCCCGAAAAATGGCCGACTGCCGAATTGCCGTTGAACGAGGTGTTGGGCAGCAACCAGAGGAGCCGGGGCCGCGAAGGTTAAGAAAGGCGGCACGCGTGAAACTCGTAACTCTACCCTTCATAGGCTTGGGGCTTGTCCTCGGGCTTTGCCTTGCGTTGATATCAGAGAAATTCGCGGCTGGGTCGACAGCAAACGTGTTTCTACTGACGGCCGGCAGCGGCGTCATTTCGACGGCGTTGATTAGCATCGTCCTGGATTTGACATGGAGCAAGGTGCGCACTGCCGTCGAGAGTCAGGAGCTTGAGCCGGTCTTTAAGAAGTTTCAGGAACTTTCGGATCAGCTACAGAAACTCCACGGCCGGATGAAGGCGTTCGAGCAACTCGGCCTGAACTACTGCCATCCTTCGCGGTCAGACGCCTTGGCGCGCTTTCTGGGCTATGCAAATGATTTGGTCGCAGGCGCCAACGAACCATGCGATCCTTCGTTGCGAGGAGCGATCAGTATTGTCTCAAGTTCGGCACGGGGCCTCATTGGATATCTGGACAGCGAACCCCAGAAGGTGCAGCGGGATTGGCGCGAGCTGATCAGGAATCACCCGAGCGGGTTTCGGATATTGCTGACCCATCCAGCCTACGCACACCTAAGGCAGCCGGCGGAAGAGCGGTCGCCCGGTGCTATCGAGTTGGAGATATTGAAGACTGCAATCTACCTCCACTGCGTAGCCGGGATGAAGGAAGCCCAGTTACGTTTATACCGGGGGAGCCCAACGGTGTTCACCATTAAGGTCCAGCAGCACATCTTGCTTAACCCTTATCCATACGGCAAGATGGCAATGGATACTCTATGCCTCGAGTTCGAGAGCGCCGAGGACACGACCTACATCGGGGACTTTGTGAATATGCACTTCGAACATACGTGGGCGTTCATTGAACATGATAGTAATCTTGTGGACGGAAGGCCGCTGGTCGCGGGCATCGGGTCGTTCCAGGACATTCTCGATGCGTTCTCGGAATGCACATACCTGGGCGAGCCCAAACGACTGCGGCTGGCGAGTGCGCAGGTCCGAGAGTTGGATCGTTTCGCCCGGAATCAACGTGACACATGCGCCGAAGATGGAGTTGGATCGCCTTTCATGGATTGCGTGCGATCCAGGGGGATGAAGTGCAGCGATGAGGATCTCTTCGGCACCGGCGGCCCAAATGATATTGGCACGGTGTCGTCGGGCATTATTGACCATTAGCCATCAACAGCGGTCGAGGCCTGGCGCTTCGAATGGCTTGAATCAAGCCTGCTTGAACTCCCCGAAATGCGCATCCTCCGGTGCAGAACCCCAACAAATGCTGGAAAGTAGCCGCCAGGCCCCCATCCTATTGCCATCTTTCTGGTGGGGTGGGAGGCCGCAAAGGTCAACACACGTCCCATCCCTCCGAAGATTCCTCCCACCGTTCGCGAAACCCTCATACGCTGACCTTGGAGCCACACATGCCGGCACCTGCCCCGCTGGCCCGGATCGTTCTGGCCACCGCAGCCAGCCCCGAGGAGGCCGGCCGCCTGGGCCGCGCCCGGCTGAGCCCGGTCATGTGCTCGACGCAAGCCCGCAGAAGTCCTTTCGACCGCCACCCCTGAAGCGGGCACTCGCGAGGGCGGAGCAGACGCTCTGCCTAGCCGTAAATCTCCGTGCGGCCGGGGAGCCCCCTGTGCTCGGCAAACCGCGCACTCTCCGAGGCCGCAAGAACTGCCTGGATCTCAACCAAGCTCAACTTCTCTGCTTCGAACACGCTGATCATCCCTCCTCAGCTTGCCCGCTCAGACCCCTTCAGGCTCATCTTGCGTTGGAATCAACTCCCGGTTCCAGTCTCAACCTGCGCCGGACAAAAGTACGGGTTGCAATAAGGCTTGTCGTGTGCTATGCTTTGACAGTTGCAGATGAGCAGTGGAGCCTCCCGGTGGCCGTTTGGCCTGCCCCATGAGGGAAGTGGGAAGCTGGTTCGTTGGGTTGGGTGAGGCAAGCTCCCCTGTACCCCTGTAGGGAATCCCGCAGAGAACAAGCCATTGCAAGACCCGGGAGTGCAACTCCCGCGAGCCCTGGTGGCTCGGGCGCATTTTGCCGGCCGCTCTTTGACATTTTGCGCTGTGCGACGCTTCTGAATGGGACTTTTCCCTTTCGGGCCAGTCGAAAAATCGCCACTGAGGACCTTTCCGCCAACATCGCGTTGGAGCGGCCTCGGGCGGGAATCGGCCGGCCTTGACACGAAGGCAAAAGTTCGATAGGTTTAGAAGGTTCGCGCAAAAACGCCGGAGGATGCGTCACTACGCAAATCCGGCCAGCGCAACAAGTTCGAGGACACCCTGGCGTAACGGCCCGGGCCTCGATCCAAACGGCCCCGCTCAGGCGGATCAGCCGCATGGATCTTTGACAAATTGGTTGAACGTGCCAGTCGTGAGATGCGATCGGGTTTGGCTTGATCGTTCTCACAAGGTAAGGCGCCGCGCATCTTAGGATGTGCGGGCGCATGTCGCACCCGCCGACCTCCGTCGGCAAGGTGCGGCAATCAGGTTTCAAACGAGAGTTTGATCCTGGCTCAGAATCAACGCTGGCGGCGTGCCTAACACATGCAAGTCGAACGAGAAAGTGGAGCAATCCATGAGTAAAGTGGCGCACGGGTGAGTAACACGTGACTAACCTACCCTGGAGTGGGGGATAACTGAGGGAAACCTTAGCTAATACCGCATAATACCTGCGGGTCAAAGAAGCAATTCGCTCGAGGAGGGGGTCGCGGCCGATTAGTTAGTTGGCGGGGTAATGGCCCACCAAGAC
>Ga0326728_10007026_pt1 | contig 29557 bp, 30 predicted proteins | sample MB3enrmetagenome_FD_207602 | JGI IMG/M metagenome (GOLD analysis project Ga0326728, IMG submission 207602) | Lab enriched peat soil microbial communities from McLean, Ithaca, NY, United States - MB31MN | ecosystem: Environmental > Terrestrial > Soil > Wetlands > Peat | place: USA: New York... | reverse complement strand
CGTCGAGGGCGGTTGCTAGTGTCGAACGTTTCGATGAGTGACGACGCCTTACGCAATCGTCCCGAGCCCGCGTGGAGAAGCCGTGCGGATGGAGCAGAGGCCCGCGAGGATGCGTCCGCCGACCGTACGTCACGGGTCGGCGGTGTGTGGCGACGCTGGCTCGGCGCGCTGGAGACGGACGCCGAAGCCGTGCTGGGAGCCGCCCTCGCGTACGACTCTCTGCCCGCGCAAGCGCGCGATGCGTGGCTCGATGCCTTAGACACCGACGTGGGTGATCTCGGAGTGCCGGCGCTGGCTCTCTACGCACCTCTCCTGTCGGTCGAGGCGGACGCGGCGAGACGGGCACGGATGGAAGCTGCGGTGGCGTCAGCTCCGGAGGGTGCCGCGACCCAGCCAGTCACGACACGTGCACTGCGAGGGGTTGGACCCGATGGCACGCACGCTTGCATCGTGGCGTCACCCCTCTACCTGGCGTTCGTACAAGTGCTTTGGTGCCTATACCGTCCAAGCGCCGGGATTATCTCGGTACGTCACGATCCCATTCGACACGTCAGTGACGTGACTGACCTTGGTGATGTCGACGGCATATCCGTGGTGCCCGTCTCTCTTGACGTGGTCGTCGAGGAACTCGCTCACGCGATTGTGGCCGACCAGCGCGAGCAGCGTCCGCCCGACGGTGCGCTCGCTTCGTTCGCCGACCTGTTCGGCCCCGCTATGGCGCTCGTCGAGGATGTCGCCGCTCCGTAGCTCTGGTAAGGATCCACCCGGACGATGCCGGAAGGAGCCCTTCGCCGATGCGGGACCTGCGCACGCTTCGTGCGCGTCATCGAGGCCGTGGACGCCTCGGGTCAGCTGTCTCGCACGGGCGAATGCCTACTAGGGGTGTGGCACTCGCCCCTCAAGGAAACGAGCACGTGTTCCCACTGGGTACAGCGGGGCGAGTTCAAGGCGAGGCCGGAGCTCAAAGCGCGGCCCGAGAAAAGACGCCGTCTCACGCGGGGGAGCGTTTCGAGACCCTCGACCGCACGCGAAATCGACGACCGGGGCGCTTGGCGGCCCCCCTCGAGCTCTCCCGATATTGCTGACGCCCCACTGGTCTTACCGGAGGATCTCCTCGACATGGATGAAGACACGTTTCGCAGAGTGCTGACAGAAGTCATCCGAGACGAGCTAGGTGTCGGTGACGTGACCATCGCAGGAAAATGGGACGGAGGCGAAGTGGTGCTTCGCCCGGGCAAAGAAGGGACACAAGAAAAGAGGATTCCGCTGTCCGCGCTGTTTCATAAGATCGTGCTCATTCGAGACAAGCTCCGGGTTCTCGAGCAGCGCATCAACAGTCATCCGAAGCTGTCGCCCGAGGAGAAAGTCCAGCTGCAACAGTACGTGACCGGGTGCTACGGATCGCTGACAACGTTCAATGTTCTCTTTTCGTCCCGTGAAGATCAGTTCGTCGGTCAGACGAGCGACGATTGAGTGGGTCGCGATCGTGTTCGCGCTCGTTGGCCTTCGTTGCGGCGCCGCGCCGCCGTCGGGCGCAGAACCGGTCGTTGCGACGCCCGCTCCACCCAACTCTACGCCCGTGACCTTCGCGTTCGACTCTCTCGACGAGCGGTCCGTCACGTCCGCGGCGATGCGCGGCAAGCCGACGGTTATCACGTTCGTGACGACCGACAGTCTTGCGGCGCAGGCTCAGGTGGACTTCCTCGTTGTGATGGCCAAGAAGGACGCAGGGGCGGTCAACTACGTTATCGTCGCAATCGGCTCGCAGGACACTCGGGAGCTCGTGGAGCTGTATCGGCAAGCGCTCCACGTCAGCTTTTTCGTGGCGATGGCCGATGGAGCGACGCTCGCCGGAGGAGGAGCGTTCGGGGACGTGCGCGGCGTGCCCGTGACGGTCATTCTCAATCGAGAGGGGAGGCCGATTTGGCGTGCGGACGGACGTGTCGCCCAGAGCGCGGAGCTGCGCGCCGTCTTCGCGAAGCTCGAGAGGCTCGGACGAGCCCAGCTTGACAGCCCCCCCATTCTATAGCGAGAGTACACAGCGTTCCTGATGGCGGTGGAGTCCGCCGACAACCGCCTTCCTGAATGGATGGCCAATGACTCCTACGGTCTGCCGTAGGAGTTCCATGGGGTTCCTGCGGTGCCGGTCTGGAAAGGCATGGTGACACGGCAGTGAGACTCTTCCTGGCTCCGAAAGAACACGCTCTCGCTGCACTGCCGGCGCTGCGACGCTGAGAACTGCCGTGCGCAAGAGCCCACGCAGGACCCATTGAGCCGCGCTATCGAAAGGACAAGTCCATGAATGCAATCGTTTCTCTCCACGCCCGCGAAATCCTCGACTCGCGTGGCAATCCGACGATCGAGGTCGACGCCGTTCTCTCCGACGGCGCTCGCGGTCGCGCCGCCGTGCCCTCGGGTGCGTCCACCGGGACGCGTGAGGCCGTCGAACTGCGCGACGCCGACCCTCGACGCTTCGGTGGCAAGGGCGTTCGCAAGGCGGTCGATCACGTCAACGAGAAGATCCGGAAGGCTGTTGTGGGTCGCTCGGCGCGGGATCAAGCTGGGCTCGACGCGGCCCTTTGCGCGCTCGACGGTACCGAGACCAAGGCGATGCTCGGTGCGAACGCGATTCTCGGTGTGTCGCTCGCGGTCGCGCGCGCAGCCGCGTCGAGCGGCGACGAGCCCCTTTACCGCTATCTCGGCGGCGAGGACGCGCGTCTCTTGCCCGTTCCGATGTTCAACGTGCTCAACGGAGGCGTGCACGCCGACAACAGCGTCGACCCGCAGGAGTTCATGATCGCTCCGGTGGGCGCTTCGTCGTTTGCCGAAGCCGTGCGTATGGCAGCCGAGACCTATCAGGCGCTCAAGAAGACGCTGAAAACGAAGAAGTACTCCACGGCGGTCGGGGACGAGGGGGGCTTCGCTCCGAGCTTGCGGTCGAACGTAGAAGCCGTGGAAGTGATCCTCGCTGCGATTGGGGCCGCCGGGTTGCGTGCGGGCGAGGACATCGTTCTCGCGCTCGATCCGGCGGCAAGCGAGTTCTTTGAAGACGGGAAATATGTCTTTCGAAAGTCCGATGGAAGCAAGCGCACCCCCGCGGAGATGGTTGCCTATTGGGAGGACTGGGTTCGCCAGTACCCAATCGCCTCGATAGAGGACGGTGTGGCGGAGAACGACGACATCGGATGGAAGCTGATTACGGAGAAGCTAGGCGGGCGAATCCAGCTCGTGGGCGACGACAGCCTCGTGACGAATCCTGTCCTCATTCGAAAGGCCATCGCCGGTGGCGTGGCCAACGCCGTGCTCATCAAGCTCAACCAGATCGGCACACTGACCGAGACTTTCACAGCGATCAAACTGGCGCAGCGTGCGGCCTACGGGACGGTCATCAGTCATCGCTCCGGCGAGACCAGCGACGACTTCATTGCCGACCTCGCGGTCGCGAGCGGCGCGGGGCAGATTAAAACGGGGGCACCCTGCCGCGGCGAGCGCGTGGCCAAGTACAATCAGCTGCTGCGCATCGAGGAGGAGCTCGGAAGCACCGCTGAGTACGCGGGTCGCGCGCCGTTTCGAGAGAACTCGAACGCGGGGACCTCGGTCAAAGATGCATCACGATGACTCGAGTATTTTTGATTGGACTGGCAGGTGCGCTCGGGACGCTCTCCCGTTATGGCATTGGGCTCTGGGCGGAGCGAACGCTCGGGACGAGCTTTCCATACAGCACGCTCATCGTGAACGTCATAGGTTGTTTTCTCATCGCCCTCATCTCTCAGATCGCCATTTCGACGACGCTCATCTCGCCCACGATGAGACTGACGCTCACGACGGGCTTCATGGGCGGCCTGACGACCTACTCGAGTTTCAACTATGAGACCACCAACCTTCTTCGCGAGCGGAGCTGGGTTACCGGATTGACGAACATCGCGCTCACTTTGGGCGTGTGCTTCCTGGCTGGCGTGCTTGGCTTGATGGCTGCGAGGCGCTTCGTCGGCGAGTGAGGCGGGAAGTGGAGGGCACAATGAGAGTTCTGGATGGTGAGCAGCTCCTGGCTCGCATCTTCGTTGGGGAAGAGAACAAATGGCACCATGTTCCACTTTACCGTGCGCTCCTTGAGCGCCTTCGGCGCGAAGGCTTCGCCGGGACGACCGTGATCCACGGCGTTGCTGGCTTTGGGGCCACGAGCGTGATTCACACCACGAACATCGTCGACCTGTCGGGCGACCTGCCGATATTGATCGAGATCGTCGACGATCAGGAGCACATGGACAAGCTCATCCCCATCCTCGACGAGATGGTCACCGGGGGAGCGCTCGTCACGATGGAGAGAGTGCGCGTGATCAAGTATCACGCAGGAGCTCGCGGTGCTTCACTACCGCCTCCGCCTCCGAGTTCGGTGCCTGGCGCTCTGCCGAAGGGATAGCTCTGTCAGGCCTGTATCGACAACCGGGGTGGTGGTTGGGGATAGTGGTCGTTGACTCGCTAGCGGGTGGACGCTTCTGAAACGATTGAGCAACGGCACTGCAACGCGCTTCCATCCGACTGGATTGCCGGGCCTTCACGCGGACGAATATTCTCCTTCCGCCCGCTAGCGCCATGCTAAGGAAGCGCCCGTCCCTGTAGGCACGAGCGCACCCGACTGCGGGGCTCATTTTGGCAACGCGTGTATCTCTCGAAGGAGTTCCAGATGCGTCTCAAGCGGTGGCTGCCGGCAGTCGTCGCGGCCTGGATAGGGGTCGTCGTCTACTTCGCTGCGGTCCGCGACGCCTCAGCGCTACCGAGCTTCGCACGTAAGTACCAGACGAGCTGCCTTACTTGCCACACCGTCTATCCGGTTCTCAATCCCTTCGGTGAGGCATTTCGTCGCAACGGGTATCGGTTTCCAAGTCAGAACGGCAGCGTGGACAGCGACGCCGAGAAGTCGCCGACGATAGCGCTCGGCCAGGAAGAGTACACGAAGACGTTTCCGAACTCGGTCTGGCCGGCGAAGATCCCCGAGGCGGTGCCTCTCTCCGTCATGATACGAGGCACGGTGGGCGTCAACGTCCCGAACTCCGATGCGCACGCCGACCTTGGTCAGACGTACACGTGGAAGAACATCGTCAACGAGTTCCATATCTTGGGTGCCGGGGCCTTCAACGACTCGCTCACGTACTTCATGCACGTGTTCGTGACGACGAGCGGAACCATCGACGTTCGGAGCGCTTACCTGCTTTGGAACGATATCATCGGGCCGAGGCACCTCGTCAATCTGTGGGTCGGCCGATTGCAGGGACCGCAACTCACGAGCTTCGGCTCGCGAAGTTCGTATTTGACGACAAGTCTTTTGCCGCTCACGTCGATCGCGGGTCTCTACAACCCGAGTTCCACCTTTGCCCTATCTCAAGGTGATACCGAAGGCGCCGAGTTATCCGGGATCGTCCACCACCGCGTAGGGTACTCGCTTGGCTGGATTGCTTCGGGTGCGGCGACCGGGCTGACCGTTCCGAATTCGGAGGATATCTACGCGCATCTGGGCGTAAAAACGGGAGGAGTCGCACTGGACGGGGAAGGGAAGTATGGCCCGAATGCGCCCGATCCGAGGAAGCCCTGGGCCGAGAAAGCCCTCACGGCGGACGCCTACGGTTATCACGGCCTCACGATCTCGGACAACGGCACGGGGGTCATTGCGGGGGCGACCACGCCGATCGGACAAGGCGACCGTATCAATGCGTTCGGTGGCTCGGTTCGCGCGCAGTACGATTCCCTCATTCTCACGGCCGGTGCGCAATACGAGCACCACCTAGCGCCGTACGCGGGAACGGAGGGAACCCCGGGCGTCAACGGAGCGAGCTTCCCCGGAGTGCCGAGCTACAACCGGGGCACGGGAGTCTCGCAGTATAACGAGGTGGCGTACGTCGTTTGGCCTTGGCTCGTTCCCGCCGTCCGATCGGAATACACGAGAGTCACCATCACAAATACGAGTCCCGCGAGCCTTCTACGCGTCCTGCCGGGGGTTGCCCTGCTGCCCCGTCCAAACATCAAAGTGGTGGTCGCCGCGGAGTTCGATATGGCGTATGGAATGCCGCCGTCGGGATCCTGGGCCGCGGCCAACGGATTCGTAGTGTCGCCCGGTCGAGCTCAGTTCTCGAAGGTCGAGGCCGAACAGATCAACGCCACGATGTCGTTCGCGTACTGAGCGGAGTTTCTAATCATGAAGCGTGTCACCGTCGCCTCGTTCGTCGTTCTCGCCGGAGTCGCCGGGCTGTTCGGCGCGTGCGAGGGCGAACCGCCCGTGATGTCGCCCCCAGGAGTCCCTACCGCATCTTCCGCGTCCGCTCCCAGGTCGACCCTGGATGCGGCAGCACAAGACCATGAGCCGGTGCAGGTGGATGGGGGCGCCAACGCGGTGGATTTCGATGGGGGCGTCGACGCCCTGCTCGATGCTGCCACGGACGGCGACGCGGCCCAATTTGATGAAGGCGCCGCTCCGGCGAGAGGCTCGATCGTGGGAGTCGTGTCGACGAAACCCGCAGGGGTCGCTGCCCACGCCGTCGTGTATTTGGAAGAGGCTCCCGTGGAGCCCATGAGCCCGATGCCCAGCACCGCGCGCGTCGACAATCGCCAGATGAACTTCGTTCCTTTCATCGCGGTCATTCCAGCGGGAGGCAAGGTCACGTTTTCCAATAGCGATCCATTCCCCCACAACGTGTTCTCGCCCGACGGGGAGAAATTCAACATGGGGAACATCCCGCAAAACGGAGCATCGTCGCGTGTATTCGAGCACGCGGGGGCCTATTCGCTGCTCTGCAACTTGCACCCAGGCATGCTCGGCTACGTCTTCGTGGCGCCGACCCCCTATTTCGTCCGAACGGACGCCAAAGGGAAGTACCGGATCAAGGACGTGCCGATGGGGTCGTATCGCGTCGGGGCGTGGGCTCCTCGCCACGTTGCGATGACGACCGAGGTGATGGTCCACGAGACCGAAGTCCACGCCGACTTCGATCTGCATCGCTGAGAGGAAAGGTTGATTCGAATGCGCTATCTCACGTACGTGCTCGTTGGCCTCATGGCCGGATCGTTGGTCGCTTGCAGCAAGGCGAGCGCGAGTGACAACCAATCTCCTACGATGCTTCAGCCGCCGCCCCCGGCTTCCCCGGCTCTGGTGATCCCCACTGCAGCGCCCCAGCCCTCGGTCGTCGCGGCGCCCGCGGTCCACGTCGAGCTCCAGCTCGCGACGGTCGCGAACACGATGACCTTCGACAAGACGTCGCTCACGGTTCCCGCTGGCGCAGAGGTTCATCTTGTCCTGAAGAACAACGCAACGATGGCGACGCTGCCGCACAACTGGGCTCTCGTGCGACCGGGCACCGAAGCGAGCGTAGCAGCGGCTGGGCTCAAGGTTGGCGAGAAAGCCGGCTACCTCGACGCGCGCGATTCAAACGTTCTCGTCCACTCCCCGATGGCCAAGCCGGGAGAGACGACGGAATTCACGTTCACGGCGCCAGAAACTGGCAAATACCCGTACATCTGCACGGTGCCTGGCCATTACATGATGATGAAGGGAGTCCTGACGGTCACACCGTGACCGTCGAGATGCGACCATGAAGACAGCTCGGTTCATGAGCGCGTGCGGCGCCCTGGCGCTCGGGCTCTTCGTGGGCGCGACGGGATGCGGCGGCATCGAAGACATCAACGACATCGTCAACTGCCCATCGAAGCGTGACTTGCAGCCGTGGGGGTCCTGCTCGGGGCGCATGGAGTGTGCGTGGGACCTTGTTACCGCGAGTCCTGCTTGCGATGGGACGATCATCACAATCCCAACGAGTTGCATGTGCGAGGAGGGGGTGTGGAAGTGCCCCAATGCTTACGCGTGCGCGCCTGCAGAAGTTCCTGTGGGCGATGACGGGTCGACGGATGACGGGTCGACGGATGATGGGTCGACGGATGATGGCGGCAACGCGCCGAGCGAGTGAGAAAGGCAAGGGGAGAACCATGAAGCGATCTGCGCAAGTTGCATACGGATTGTCTGCCGTGGTGGCGTCGCTGGCTGCGTGCGGCGGCGCCATCGATCCGTGTCCTTCGAACGTCGCGAACGGCGTCGTGTGTGCCAGCGGCGGTCTGCAATGCGGTTACGAAGTGTCGGTGACTCACTGCGACAAGAGCGTTACGTCGGTCGCGACGAGTTGCTTCTGCAGCGACGGTGCGTGGAAGTGTCCGGCCGACGAGGTCGAGACGTGCGTGGTCGCGTCCGCAAGAGAGGCGGGGGCCGGGCTCGTGGATGCAGGATCCGCGGCGAAGAAACCGAGGCCTACGGGCAGTCAGGGGCCGACGAGCAGTTGCCCGTACATCTACGCGTGGAATGGCTCTTCCTTCGAATACCAAACGGATCTCGAGGGCGAAGTGCTCGGCCTGCCGTCGTATTCGATTTTCAATCAGGGAATCCCGTACTTCCGTCCGACGCACGTCAAACTTCCGACCGCGCGATACGATTCGGAGACGGGGATCACGCTGCGGCTTCGTGAAACGCTTCCGGAGAATACATACTTCGATCTGGCGCAGCTCGTTCTCGTCGACCATCCCGCGGCATTCGACGCATGGTCGTCGGACGCTGAATCGACCTGGGACGGGGCGTACGACGTGCCCTTCAAGATGTACACGAGCCGCGATGCGCGGACTCCACTTGCGGCGACGGATCGTGCGGGTCGCGACGTGCTGCCGGCGCTGTCGGCGCTCGATGCGCACCCCGCCCCGGTCGGGCTCGACGAACTCGCCGAGTACACGCTCGATTTCGGGCCGATCGAACATCCCGAATTCGCGAAGCTCCTCATCGATTCGTGGGCGATCTACGCGACCGCCGGCAAGGCCATCGTCGTCGATGCTCACGTGGACGCGGAGGACCGCGACGGTCATTGGGTCACGGTGCGCAAGTTCGGGCCGCCTCGCGGCGATCGCAAGACCGTGGTCGTCGATCTGTCGAAACGATTGCCGAAGATGACCCGCCGGCTTCGGGTGGCGCTTGGGATGCGAGGGCCGAGCATGCGCTGGGTCGTCGACCGGATTCGCCTCGACGAGTCGCAGCCGGCGCCCGTCAAGTTGACGGTTCTGGACCCCGTGTCGGCGACTCTCGAATACCGCGGCCGCGCAACAACGCACCCCTCGACATTCCAAAATCCCCTCGAGGCTCTGGACGACCAGGGGAAGGACGATCCGGACGCGCTCGGCTATGGCGCGTTCACTCGTTATGGCGACGTCCGTGATCTGTTGACCCGCGTCGACGACCGGTTTGTCGTCATGCGCCACGGCGATCAGATCACCGTTGCGTATCCGGGCGCGCTTCCGCCACCGGTTGGCTGGACCCGGGAGGTCATGCTCAGGGGACACGCGTACTACAAGAACATCGTTCCCGGGGCGGTGCCCGATCCGAAACACCCGACGTTCGACAGGGGCACCGAGCCGCTGCCGTTTCTCGGCATGAAGGACTATCCGTACGATTTTCCGGCGGCGTATCCTGACGACGAGATCCATCGCATCTACCGAGCGCAATACAATACGCGTCTCTACCCAGCCCCCTAGTCGGATGGGAGCCCGACGCGTCAGTAGGACCGCGAGGCCATGGCTGGTTGCGGGCGCCATCCTCGTCACGGTGGCTTCGTCCGCAGCATGTTCGCGCCCACGTCAGGACGGCGGGAGGTCGACGCTGACGGTCGATGCCTCCATCCCTGGCTGGACCTTGCCGAAGGAATGCCAGTCCTGCCTCGTGACCGAATGCGACGCGGTCGTGTCTGGGGCGAGGCCGCTGGAGGCATGTGCGAAGGAGCCATCGTGCTTCGCGGCGTTTGCATCGTTCGTGCGGTGCTTCGCGCAAAAGCCCCTCAAGGAGTGTCGGGCGGAGGTCGAAGCGGTCAAGCGGGGCGGGGGCCCCGGCGAAGATCTTCTCGCGTGCTTCATGCACATCTGTTTCGCAGAGGGGTGCGAGCTTACGAGGTCGGCCAATCCGTAGTCGCGTGAACTCGGCTGCGGGCTAGGGCGATGGCCCCGCTTCGCCTAGGTGCTCACGAGCGACGTCCGACCAAGTCCCCGATGGTTCCAGCTCCAGATACGTCTCCCAATGGACGCGCGCCTGCTGCTTGTCCCCGATCTGCTCCCAAGCCATGGCGAGGTTGAAGTGCGCGTCTGCGAAGCGTGGGTCTCCCTCAATCGCGCTCTCGAAGTGGGCAGTGGCAGCGCGAGCGTCGCTTCGCTCGAGCATGACGTAGCCGAGGTTATAGTGTGCCTCTGGTTGCCGTGGATCAATCCCGATCGCTTGGCGATAGAGCTGCTCCGCCCCGGTCTCGTCGCCGCGACGAAACCTAATATTGCCCAGGTTCGTGTACGCGATGGCGAGCGCTGGATCGAGCCGAATCGCCCGCTCATAGAGCTCCTCCGCTTCGTTGTACGTCGCGGGATCTTCGTCGAGTGAGCTCGCGCGGACGTAGAGGTCGTAGGCCGTTCGAGCACGGCCGGTTCCTGCCGACGGTCGCAGCACGCGCACGACGTCTTCGTGAAGCGACTGCACCTGGAAGTCCATGACCATCTGTCCGGTCAACGGCTCGAAACTGCCGTCTTCGGCGCGCACGACGACGCGGCGCCCGTCTCCGACGATGCGTAGCTCCTGGAGTGGTCTGGTCACCCGGGGAAGCGTCGCGCGGAGCGCGCCAATGACCCGGGCGACCTCCCGAAGGCGTACTTTGTGCGCGAGCAGCTCGCGCGTGGCTCGCAGCGCGATCAGATCCTGAAACGTGTAGGCGCGCTGGTGGCCACGGCGGCCGGACGGGGAGACGACACGGGCCTTGTCGAGTGATCGCAGCCGCCCCTCGGACACGCCTAGCAGCCTTGCCACCTCGCGCTGAGTGAACACATCGGTGAGAGGCTCCCCGCCCCCCGTAGGTTCAGGCTCGAAATGCTCCGAAGGAGGCGGGGCTTCCACGCTCACTTGGGTTGGGCCGAACGAGACGTGGATGACGTTGCCACCCTTGCCTGGTTTGCCTCGTTTGCGTCGCGTGCGTCGAGAGCCGAGCTTGCTGTCGGTGGTGCTGGGCATGGAGTCGAGCCGATCACCGAGTCACTTTGTGCATCATTGTCGTCTCTATCAGCGGAGCCTGGACGTCAACGTCAATCCTGACGCCACGGGGATCAGTGGAAAAGCGGGCCTCGCAGACGAGGCGGCCAAGAGGGCACGGAGAACGCGAGCACGCTTCTCGCCGCGCCGCTCGCACGGCCCTTGCCCGCGCGTGGATGTCATACGGGGCGAGCACGGCGAGCCTGGCCGTATCTTCTCGAGTCGGTAGAATCACGCTCGTCGAGCCATACCACACGCGCTCGCCTCCCTCGTCGCGCACGGCGCCCTCGCTCACGACGTCCGCCCCCTCGAAAAGAGTGCGCCATCGAACGTCCGGAACGGAAAGCATCACGACGTTTCGGGAGAGCACGCAAGGAAGGGCACGCGTCTTGGCAAGGCCGGGGCGGTTCACGCGTCGGATCGTGGCAGGTGAGCGCCTCGGCGATCCAGTTAATGGGCGTCTGCGCATGGCTTCTCGTCAGCAGCGCGAGGGGCGTCATCGAGCGGGACGGCGGAGGATTCGATCCAGAGACCACGTGGAGTCGATTCGATCCACGTGGCGTGGGCTACCCGGGGGCCCGCTCCCGGAGCCTCACCAACGCTGCCCACATTGACGACGCGCAGCCCCGGGGGAGCTTGAGCGGGGCCGCGAAGCGCCCCCCTCGTCGGTTCGAGGGTGCGGTCGAAGGGCACGTGGCTCGCCCCACACACGATCACATCGGCGGGGTCGTCTCCCACGAGGGCCATCATCTCTTCGTCGGACATGTCGTGCGTCAGCGGTTCGCCTGGATCGACGGGCGATCCATGGACGAGCAAGAGTTCGCCGCCATCTTCGAGCGGCAACCGCACGTGGGTTGGAAGATGGCGGATTCGCTGCATCACGAGTTCACCGAGGGACTCGCGAACATGGCGGAGAAGCTCGAGGCGTTGGCGGTCATTGTCGCTCCGCGCCGTTAGGGTGTCGGGATCAAGCGACACGACAGCACGGTCGACCAGACCCTGAACCATGACCGCGCGGGCCGCCACAAGACGGCGCCATGTCTCCAGAGGTTCGGGACCCGGAAAGACGATGTCTCCAGCGACAAGCAGCTTCTGGAAACTGTGGCGCTCTGCGGTCGCCATGACGGCCCGAAGGGCGTCGAGATGCCCGTGAACGTCGGAGATACATAGAAGGCGCATCGAACGATTCCGCGAAAGGTTAGTCTAGCGCACGGCGTCCCCGAGGCTGGTGCCAAACCCACGGGCAGGTCGATGGGGAGCTCGAGGGGGGCCGCGAAGCGCCCGCTCGTCGATGACTTCTTGCGGCTAGGAATCCGACGCGCTGTACGTCGCGTGCTCGCGATCTGACGCCCCCGCAGGCGCGGGGGCTACCGCCGTTTCCTCCGAGGACCCGGTCAGAAGGTCATAGAGGCCGGGAGCAAAATTGCCCGCGATGAGCTCCTCGACGGCTGCCGCCGTGTCGAGTGTCAAGGCGGTTTCCGTGGCCCGCTCGCAGTCGACCGCGGTCACGCGCCGCAGAGCCTCCTTGATCTCGGGAATCGCCGCAGCTTCCATGGATAACTGGCGCACGCCTAGGCCCACGAGCACGAGGGCCGCCAACGGATCGCTGGCCATGGCACCGCAGAGGCTGACCGGGATCCCGTTGGCAGCGGCCGCGCGAACGACCTGCCGTATCATGCGCAATATTGCCGGGTGAAACGGGGACGCGAGAGGTGCCAGCGACCGGTTACCTCGGTCGATTGCGAGCGTGTACTGGATGAGATCATTGGTTCCGATGCTGAAGAATTCGGCCTCGCGCGCGAGAACGTCCGCCATGATGACCGCTGACGGGACTTCAATCATGATCCCGAGCGGAATGTGCTTCGCCCGCCTCTGGGCGGCCTTGTCGACGTCTCTCGTCGCCTGCGCCAGTAGAAGCCGTACGTCCCGAAGCTCTTGGACACTCGCCACCATCGGCACCATGATTCTAAGGTCGCCGTGGGCGCTGGCACGCAACATGGCGCGAAGCTGGGTCATGAAGACGTCGGGGCGCGACAGTGCGAGCCGAACGGCTCGGAGGCCGAGGGCGGGGTTCATCTCGGAGGGGAGCTGGAAGCTCGAAGCAAACTTGTCGCCGCCGATGTCGAATGTGCGGAGAGTCACGGAGCGAGGAGCGACGGCTTCGACGACGGCTCGATAGAGAGCGTACTGTTCGTCCTCCGAGGGCATCGTGGCTCTGTCGATGTAAATGAATTCCGTGCGATACAAGCCGATTCCCTCGGCGCCGTGGTCGAGCGCAAATATTGCTTCCGCGGGCAGCTCGACATTGGCCATGAGACTGACGGGTTCGCCGTCCCGCGTCACGCACGGTTGATTCCTCGCGGTCAGAAGCCCTCGCGCAAACGCCAAGTGGCGGGCGCCTCGGCCGAGGGCCTCTTCCACGAGCGTATCCGTCGGAGCCACCGTGACCTCGCCTCGCAGTCCATCGACGATCACCGTGTCGCCCGTTCGGATGATCGACAAAGCCTCTCCAGCCCCCACCACCGCTGGGATTTCGAGGGCGCGCGCCATGATCGCGGTGTGGCTCGTACGCGTGCCGATCTCCGTGGCGAACGCCATGACCGGCTCGCGAACCATGCTCGCCGTATCGGCAGGAGAGAGGTCGCGCGCAACGATGACGACGGGGCCGTCGAGTCGCGGAATGATCGGGTGCGGTTCTCCTGTGAGTTCTCGAAGGAGGCGATCGCACACGAACTCGATGTCGTGCCTCCGCTCGAGGATGTACGCGTCTCGTTCCGCCGGCTGCGTGGGAGCGAACATACGGCCGATGTCATCGCACGCTTGCGCGACGGCCCATTCCGCACACTTCTTCTCAGAGTCAATCTGGAGCTCGACGCGCTCGATGAGCATCGGGTCCCCGATCATCGTCATGTATGCATCGAGAATGGCATTCGTCTCCAGGGGACCGGCGGGCAGTCGCGAGCTCACGTCGCGGATTCGCTGCTTTGCATCCAAAACCGCAGTCCGAAATCGTTTGAACTCGGCCTCGACCTGGGACGGCGGGATGTGGCGACGGGCATAGGCTGCCTTGGTATCGCCGAGAACGAGGGCCGTGCCAATGGCCACACCGGGACTTCCCGCAATGCCCTTGAGCACGCAGCAGCGCGAGATGCCTCCCTCGCTGGGAGGCGGTCGCGACCTAGTCGCCGACGCGGAGCTCGGATGGGACCCGTCACTCATCGCGGTTCCCCAAATCGATTCGCAATGAGCTCACCAATGGCTCGAACGCATTCGTCCGATCGTTCTCCCTGCGCGCGCACCTCGATCGCCGTGCCTTTCGCACCGCAGAGCAGAAGCACCCCCATTACGCTCTTGCCGTTGACCATCTGATCGTCGTGTCCGACCTCGACCTCGCAAGGAAACTTAGATGCTAATTGCACGAGTTTGGTTGCCGCGCGGGCGTGAAGGCCGAGCTGATTGACGATCGTGAAGCAAGCCGCAGCGACTTCGGGTGTGTCGGTCATGGGTGGTCTCCATCGGAAGACCCGGGCCCCGACACGGGTCCTCGATGCGTGTCGCGGTGCACGACGGCGATGGGCAATCCGGTGGCTACATGGAGTTCGCGGGCGATGGTCTCCGCGACGACGACGGAGCGATGGCGTCCCCCGGTGCAGCCGATCGCGATCGTCAAGTAGCTCTTCCCCTCCCGCTCATATCGGGGAAGGACGTATTCGAGAAGCGCGCGAGCGCGAGCCAGGAAGTCCTGCGTTTCGGGAGCCGAAAGTACGTGGGAGATCACGGGTTCGTCGAGTCCCGTGAGGGGTCGAAGTTCCGCAATGAAGAATGGATTGTCGAGAAACCGCACATCGAGAACGACGTCGGCATCTACGGGCATCCCATACTTGAATCCGAACGAAACGATGCGCGTCGCCATCCGGCGAGCACTGCCGGCAGCGGGACCAAAATGGGCGACGAGGATGCGCCGCAGGTCATGAACGCTCATGTCCGTGGAATCGATGACGCGGGTGGCACTCGCACGCAAGGGCGCCAGTCGTTCACGCTCGATGCGAACGCCGTCGAGCACGGCAAGGGCTCCCTCTCGACCGCTCTCAGTCGCCAAAGGGTGCGGCCTTCGGCTCTCGCTGAACCGTCGCAGGAGCGTCTGATCACTGGCGTCGAAAAAGAGCACTTGAATGTCGCGATGGCCGTTCGCTTCCAGAAGCTGCAAGACGTTCTGGGTCTCGCCGAAAAACTCGCGAACTCTCACGTCGATGCCGAGCGCGACGCGTGTCATCCCGCCGCGCTCGCACAGCGAAACCGCTTCCGGGGCAAGAAGCGTCGGCAGATTGTCGACGCAGAAAAAGCCAAGATCTTCGAGCGTGTGCAGCGCCTGTGACTTCCCCGCTCCGGAAAGTCCGGTGACCACGACAACCATCGGCCGCCTTCCAGGTTCGCTCACCCCTTGGCCTCCCCGGGTGGTCGCACCGCGCGCACCCACGCCGAACTCTCGGTGGTGCTGGCCTGAGGCGAGATGGATGTCCACGAGAGAGGTGACGGGCGATCCGTGATGGTGGCTTCCTCTCCGATCTCGGGTGGGTGAATCGCCGGGATCTCGCGCCGAACGCTATCCATTCCGGCGATCCCGCCCTGCGTGATCGGCTCTTTCTCCACGGCTGGGCGAGAGATGAGATGAGCCTCGATCCGTTCGAGAAACTCGTTCGCCGTGTGATGTCCGTCGTACCGGAGGAGTTCGTTCCTCGCAGCCATCTCGATGAGGCTGCTCATGTTCCGACCGGGACGGACAGGAACCCGAAGCTCTCGGACGGGCGTCCCGAGAATTGAGTAGAAGCGCTCCTGGAGGCCGAGCCTGTCGAACTCCTCCTTGTCGTTCCATTCGCACAAGTGCACGACGAGATCGATCCGCTTTCGCCCGCGGACGGCCGTGATGCCGAACAGTGCGCGAAGGTCTAGCACTCCCAGGCCGCGGATCTCGATGTGGTGGCGGAGTAGCTCCGCTGCCTGTCCGAAGATGATGCCGGGCGGACTCCAATCGCAGCGCACAACATCATCGGCGACGAGCCGATGACCCCGCATGACGAGCTCCAGGGCACACTCGCTCTTGCCGACCCCGCTCTTGCCCACCAGAAGGATTCCGACTCCGTGGACTTCCACGAGTACGCCGTGGAGCTGGACTTGAGGCGCCAGGCGGTCATCAAGCACCGCGTGCAGGGCATTGATGGTGCGGCTCGTTCGAGATTCACTTACGAATAGAGGCGTGCCTGTTGCTTCGGCGCTGACGATGAGTGCGCGCGGCGGATCGAGTCCGCCCGTGATGATGACGCAGGACAGGCCCAGCGAGAAGAAGCCGCGAGCCCCATCGATCTGGCTCGACTCGGTCATCGCATCGAGAAACGACAGCTCCGTCTGCCCGAGAACCTGCACCCGGGTGGGAACGACTCCATGAAAATGGCCGGCCAAGGGCAAACCGTTCTTCTGGACGCGTGGATGGCGCAGCGGACGAGATAACCCCGCCTCGCCCGCAATTCGCCGGAGGCGAATGGTCAGCGTCCGATCGGAAACGAGCTGCGCCACCGTGTAGTCCGGTGCGGCTTCAATGGTTTCGGCATTGGCGCCGACGTCGCGTATCTCGTCCGTGTCGCGGAACTTGTCCACCATGGATCAGTCCTCCAGGACCTGGGAAAGAAGGCTCATCATCGTCGGTCGGCTTCCTCGGCCGAGATGAGGGCGTACGCTTCATCCGGTCCGGAAACCGCGACGAGGCGGTCTCGAAAGGCTCGGTTTCGTAGAACGCGCGAGACGCGTGCCAGGGTCTTCAAGTGCTCTCCAGTCGCTCGCTTGGGGTAGATGACCGCAATGAGGATCGTAACCTTTTGCCCGTCGATGGCGGCAAATTCCACCCCTTCAGGGACCAGGAGCAAGCATCCGTGCTGCGTCTCGAGGTCCAGCAGCGCACCGTGGGGAATGGCGACCCCTTCGCCAATCCCGGTGGACTGAAGCTGCTCGCGCTCGCATAGCACGCGCTCCACCAACTCGGAGTCTACCTGCCCCGCCCTTGCAAGCATGTTCGCCAAATTGTGGAGAGCCGCGGTCTTGTCGATGACAGGCCCCTTGGGGGGACCGTGGAGCACGTGGATTTGATCGGCCGTGAGCAATTCAGAAAGGCGCATGGAAGCTCGGGTTGAACTCTACCTCCAGATCGGCGTGAGCCGCACACCCTTCGCGGCGTTGGTGCGCTATGCGTGGCCGAATTGAGCCCCCATCAACCCCAAGACTCCGGTAAATCGACAAGGGAGGCCGCTGAGCAGTCCCCCCTTGAGCTCCAAAGTCGACGAGGACCGCGTACTTCCCAGAGAAGGTCGGCGTATTTCGGTCGAAACCAAGCGAGGCCGGTGGCGAGCGCGCGGAGCCTACTTCCTGTAGGCGAGCACGCTCGACGCCGGGATCGCCAAGGGATCGACCGAAAGACGCTGGCCTTCTAGTCTTCGGGCGGCGCCTCCGACAGCCGCACGGTCGCCTTGTCAGCACCCTTCTTCCTGGTCTTCTCAGAGTCCTTCGCGGATCCTATCTGCCGTTCGAGCTTGTCGATCACCTTGTCGATCGATGCGTACATGTCCGGACTTGTCTCGCTGGCGTGGAATCGAGCGGGGCCCGCCTGGATGTCGACTTCCGCAGTGTGCAGCCGGTCGTGCTGACAAATGAGCGTCACCTGTCCTTTCATGGGCGACCGAAGGAAGCGCTGCATGCGCGCTACCTTCTCGGTCGCGTAGCCCTTGACTGCGTCGGTCGCGTCCATGTGCCGAAACGTGATCGATATGTTCATGAGAGGGCACTCTCCTGGATCTAGCGTGTATCGCCATGATCTAACGCCATGGGCAACACGCTGTTCCCACATTGTTTCGCTTTGGGGTCATCGGCGCAACGGCAGCGGTGCAAGGTGCGCCGGCAAAGGTGGGAGGTTTCCGCGCATGCAGCAACGGTTGGGTTCGTCGAAACTGGGGTCGTGCCGATCCCTCGACCGGCTGTCGAGTTCGCATGGTGTGCCGGTCCCAAGAATTTGAACGTTTATCTGGTACGAACTCAGAAGACTTTCCGGCGCTTGCTCGACGACAGAATGCCCAACATCTCGCGATACTTGGCCACCGTACGGCGTGCGATCTGGATGCCATCCCGCTGGGACAGAAGTTCGACGATCTGCTGGTCGGACATCGGACTCACCTTGTCCTCGTCGTCGATGATCTTCCTGATGGCCTGTTTGACGCTTTCGCTTGCAATGTCGTCTTCCGACGCGCGGCGAATTGACGAGTTGAAGAAGTACTTGAGCTCGAACAGTCCTTGAGTCGTATGAACGTACTTGTTTGTGGTGACGCGACTGATCGTAGACTCGTGCATCCCCACGGCTTCGGCGACGTCACGCAGGATCATCGGCTTGAGGAAGGAGACCCCCTTCTCGAAAAACTCGCGCTGTTTCTCGACGATGCACTCGGTCACTCGAATGATGGTCTTGCGCCGCTGCTCGATGGCCCGAATGAGCCACTGGGCATTGCGCAGTTTCTCGCCGATAAATTCCTTCGCCTGGGGGTCGCGAAGGAGCTGCTTGGTGAGCCCCTCGTTAATGTATAGACGTTGTACGCCGCGATCGTTGTCGGATACGACGAAGCGATCCCCGTCCTTGAGAACGTACACGTCTGGCGTGATGGCGATCGACTTGTCGTCGGCTTCGCTGAAGTTGCGCGCTGGCCGACTTTCGAGCTTCTGAATCTGCTTGATCGCCTCGTAGATCTCCTCGATGGGAGTCTTGAGATCGCGCGCGATCGCTGCGTAGTTGTGCTTCTCCAGGTTGTGGAGATGGCGATCGATGATCTGGAGCTCCATATCGTCGCAGCCGTAGACTTCGGCCTGGACGCGAAGGCACTCCTGCAGCGAGCGAGTGCAGACCCCCACTGGGTCCCATTCCTGCATCTCGCGCAGCACGCATTCGGCATCCTCCGGGTCCAAGGAGGCTTCACGAGCCAGGTCGGCCAGCGACAGGTCGGGAGTCTTCTCACCTCCTTCGCGCTCCGTTCCACGCAGGTCGAGGAAGCCGTTGTCGTCCAGGTTGCCGATGACGAGCTCGGCGAACTCGCGCTCCGAAGCCGAGAAGTCGCTCATGTGAAGCTGCCAGCGGAGATGGTCGACGAGCGAAACCGTTTTCGTCAGGTTCTGTTCGATCGGGGGAAGGTCCTCGAATCCGCCGCGGGCGCTCGGAAGCGGTTGCTGGAGCGTGCGATTTTCGAGGAACTGCTCCCAATCGATGTCCTGGACGCGCTTGTCCTCCGAACGCTTGTCGATGTCGGAGACGGCAAGCTTCTCCGCGGAGAGGGCGGGGGAATCGGGTGGCGGAGGTTCACGTTCCGCAGAGACGTCCCCGTTCTCTGCCTTGGCACGAGCTCGCGGGTCCACTTCTTCGTCGGCCAGCACGGGGTTCGCGTCGAGTTCCTTTCGGATCTCGTCGATGAGCTCGAGGCGCGATAGTTGCAGGAGGCGGATCGCCTGCTGCAACTGGGGCGTCATCACGAGCTGCTGACTGAGCCTGAGCTGTTGCTTGATCTCCATCGGTTCAATAGGTCTCGGGCGTTGCGGGTCGAAAATGTGGCCAAGTCGGGGGATGAGCGACCGTGGGGTCGCGCCGCTTGCGGGGATTCACGCATGCGATGACGAGCGAGAGACACCCGAACCAAGCAAGCCAAGGACTGGAGCCGACCACCCGAGCGGAACGGCTAATGCCGCACCGGACAGAGCAAAGAAATATCACCCCGTTCCAAAGGCGGGCAGCTGTTTCGAGCGATTTTCGTGCCAGGACGGCGAATTTCCAATGAAGCTCCACAAAGGTGTACAATTCGGCCGCTGGAGCGGCCGCGTCCGTCGACGCAAGTCCGCTGGCAGGACGCCACCACCTCGGTCGCGGTCAACGCCCCAGATACCGTTCGCGTACCAACGGCAGCTCGGCGAAAGCCGTGGCGGAGGCTTCCGCGGCGATGGCGCCGTCGAGAAGCAGCACGGCCCGATGGCAGACGCACAAAGCTTCGGCCACGTGATGGTCGGCCAGGAGAACGGCAGTTCCCGCGCGAGCCAGGTCAGCGAGTAGCTCTCCCAGTCGGCCCGTCGCAGCCGGATCGACCCCGGCGAATGGTTCGTCGCACACGAGGACCTTGGGCTGGCGCGTCACCGCGCGTGCAAGTTCTAGCCGCCTCCGTTCCCCGCCGGAAAGTTCCTTGGCCATGACGTTCATCTGCGCTTGCAGTCCCACGCGGCCCGCTGCGAGGTCGACGTCACCGGGCGGCACGCCCGCAATTCGACCGAATGTCTCGAGGTTCTCGCGCACGGTGAGGTCCCAGAGGACGCTCGGGCCCTGAGGAACGTACCCAATTCCGGCTCGTGCGCGCCGCCAAAGGGGCCATCGCGTGATGTCGCGCCCGGCCATCATGATCTTCCCGGCGTCCGGCAGAAACTCGCCCACGAGCGTTCCGAAAAGGGTGGACTTGCCCGCACCGGACGGACCGAGCACTCCGAGCACCTCCCCGGCGTGGGCGGCCAGATCGATGCCCCGCAGTACGTCCTTGCCATCGCGATGGACACGAATTCCTGTCGCGGCCAGAGCGACCGTGTCGATTGGCGCACGCTCGCTGTGGGAGCTCGAGGGCGGCCGCGAAGCGCTCCCCTCGTCGGTTTTGCGTGCGTGTGGCGCCATCGCTACGGGGCCTTGGCAACCGGGATGGAGCCTTTGACCTGACTGAGGGACACCTTGCCCGTGGCGAGCTCAATGCGCGCGCTGTCGGCCGTGATCCAGCCTTGGCTGCGTGCGAGCTTGACCCCGCCGCGCAGATCGAGCACCTGCCGGGTAAGGTCGACTTCAACGGCAGGCGCTTCGGCATGGACACCGCGAACGTCGGCGGTAACTCCACCAGAGCCGCGGGCCCATGTGATGCGGGGGGTCTGGTCGAAGCGGACGTCAACACGCGGACAGCTCACGGTCACGTCGCCCTTGGTAAGGGTCACATTCCCGGTCAGCGTTGCTTCGCCGGCCATGATGTCCATATCGAGTCGATCGGCTTGGAGCGATACGCTGTCGCCACCCACGGCGATCGCCTCGGCGAGAGCACGGGGTGCCGGGGCGAGGCACATGAGGGCAGCCAGTAAAGCGAAGGGCGCTTTTGCCACGACACGCATCGTAGCGCGCAAATCGACCAATCAGCTGAGCGCCGTGTCGAACGCCTTGAGTTCGCGGACAATGCCGCCGCTTGGAGACCCAGCCGGCTGGGTCGACGACAGCGCGAAGAGCTGCTCCACAAGGGTCGCAACCGCGGCTCGGGCCAGCGCTTCGACCTCGATCTCGGGGGTCTGGGGCGTCGTCGAAGCGATCGCACCTCGGATGAGTGCCCGCGAAACAGGCAAAAGCTCCGATGCACTCAGGTTCGCGCGTCCCGACAGCGAAGAGAGCGCCGTCGCCAGAGGATTCGAGAGAGCCTCCAGCGTGCGGGCCATCACGTACCGTCGCATCGACGGGTCCTCCGATGAGCTCGACTTGTCTCGTCCGATGAGGACCTGGGAAAGATCCAGTCGAAGCGCGAGGGCTGGGTCAGTAAGAGCTTGCGTAAGTCGCGAGATCGCTGCATCGGGGTCACGCTCAAGATCCGCGCCCTCAAGTCCTATGGCTTGACGGCGCTCGACGTGAGCCTGCGCTTCGCGGCGCCAGCATTCGTCATCCGCCGTGGCCCGTCTCAGGAGTGCGCCCACCACCCGACGCGCGCGCCGCCGGAGTGCTAGATCCTTCAGCTCGTCTCCGCGCGATGCAATCTGTTCGCCGAGGAGCGACTGGACGGCCCCCCAGCCCGACTCCCGCAGCGCCGTCTCGTCCCCCATCCTGCCGGCGAGAGCCCTCTTCGCAGAGAGGAACAAAGGAGGGGCCCAGGAACTCATGCCCGCCGATCGAAACGCGTCGAGAACGAAGGCCATGACCCCACACAGGTCGGCCTGGCTCACTCGGTCGGCCTTGTTGATGAGGATTTGCACCGGCAGTCCGGTGCGGCATGCCTCCTCCAACACGTGGCGTTCGCTGTTCTTTGCGGCCTGCGTCGCATCGATCAGCCAGAGTGCGATGTCCGCCTCGTCGAACGCCGCGCGGGCCACCTCCGCATGGCGGGGGTCCTGCGAGTTGAATCCCGGAGTGTCGATGACCTCGATGTGCCGTAGAAACTCGAGCGGCATCAGAATCTCGACGCGCTCGATGCTCGCGACATCGAGCGCTCGAAGCGCCTCGCGCAGCCCTGGCAGTGCAACGACGCGCTCCGGTGGCGATTGTCCTCTAGTGAACTTTACGCGCGCGAAGGGATCGGGCGCCCACTCCAGGTGATGAATCGATGCGGTGGTGGGAAGCACGCCGGTCGGCGCGACGTCAGCGCCGATGAGCGCATTGATGAAAGTGCTCTTTCCGGCGTTGAATTCGCCCACCACGGCAAGACGAACCGGGCGATTTCGCTGGGCTGCGATATCTGAGATGGCCGCCACGGACTCGAGGTCCGACTGGGCTCGAGCGCGACTGGACAGGCGGGCTAGGAGTGAGGAGTAGTCGACCGAACCCCGCGAAGGGGGGACCCATCGGCGCGCTATCGCGCCGCAGAGATCCTCGGCCCATCCCACTGCGCGGCGGTCACCCACGAGTTCGATCCCGTCGAGGGCCTCCGTAGGCCGAGTGGTCTTCGCGGAGAGAGCTTCTTCCAGGCGGCGAGCATCGAGCACCAGCGTCTGGGAAGAGTCGGGCGGCATGGATCGGAGAGCGAGCGAGAGCGCGCTCGCGTCTCGGTCCTTGACGGCAGATTCCAACAGTGGGAGCGCCGCGTTCGAGCCTCCGTCCCGGAGCGCGCTGACGAGAGCTTGCCGTGCGACGCCGCGCTCTCCAATGGCATCTGCAAAGGCGGCACGCCAGCGAGGCAGCTCTCGCTCGCCCGCAGCCTCGACGACGAGCGCCACCTGCGCTCGCTGTACGGCGTCCGTCGGAAGCCGCGACAGCGCCGACGACAATGCCTCACTGGCTCCGCGGGCGCCCAGGATCATCGCGCGGAGAAGCACGGACGTGGCGCGACGGTCCTCGACCAGGGCCAGCGCTCGCCCGCGCGCGAGCGCTGCCCGGCCGTCGGTCGGTGGCCACTCCAGCGCGTCGAGCATTCGAAGTGCCGAAGGTGCGTCGTTCAAGAGAAGGCGCGCCTCCGCACGACGGATGGAGACGTCATGGGACGTGGCCGGCGTCGGAGCGAGACGATCGAGCCACAGCTCCGCGCGCGCTCCATCGCCGCGCTCGAGATCGACGTCCGCCAGAGCGAGGAGGCTGTCCGCGCGCTCGTCGCTCCCCGGTTCCGCTACGGACAGAGCGCGCACGAAGGCCTCGCGAACTTCTTGCTCCGCGGCCCCTGTGGCGCGTCGGGCTCTCCCGAGACGCACCCAGACTTCCGCTCGGGAAGGCACCCGTCGCGCAAGATCTTCGAGGACCATCGCGAGTTCGGCATCGAGATGGGCCGCGTCGCACGCGTCGGCCAGCAGGGCGAGCCCCAGCGGAGAGTTGGGAGCTCGTGCAAGGACACGCCGAGCTGCGGCCCGGGCCGCAAGAGCGTCACCCCCGATGAGGGCATCCTCACCCTCGCGAAGATCCGCATCCGCGCCGGCAAGCGCGACCTCGACTTTGCCGAGAACGCGGCCAATGACGTCGGCGAGCCGCACACGCCCTCAGTTGAGGTGATTCTTGTCGGGCTTCTGGCCTTCGAGAAATACGGCCGAGACCTCGCGCTCGAGCGCCGCCACGAGCTCCCCTTCAAGCCGATCCAGAGAACCAGCCAGGCGTTCGACGTTGCGCTGGTAGACGAACAAGCGCACTCGCGATGGCGTGCCGTCTTCGACCGGCGGAGTGTCGAGGACCAGCGGAGCTCGCGGATCGACGCCGTCCACGACGAGTTCAGCCCCGGGAAGATCCGTGACGTAGATCTCGGCGCCGCGCACGTACCGACCGAGCACAACGTCGAGCTTGTCCACGCCACCGCGGACGACGGTGGCAAATATCTCCGGGGTCGGCGCCCAGGGAGGAGGAGAATGCTCGAGTTCGAGCGAGCGTGAGCGCAGGAGCGCATCGGTTGCTGCGCGCGTGTCTCCCTGCTCGTCGCGGACGAGACCCAGGTAGTACTGGGCGTCGGCACTCATGGGGTCAGCCACGGCCGCCTGCTCGATGAACGGAGCTGCCTTGTCCATGTGGCCGAGCTCGTACCAGGCGCGCCCGATGAGAAAAAGATAGCTTGGGCTGTCAAAGGGACCGTCGGGCAGCATCTTCATCGCTCGCTTGGCACCTTCGTAGTCTCCCTTGGACACGAGCGCATCGACTTTAAGCAAGACGCAGTCGGCGACTTCTTCGTCGGTCTCCGCCAAGTCGAAGGCATCGTCGAGCTGCTCAAGCGCCGCGTCGAAGTCCGAAAGCGGTGCAATCATCACTTCGGCGGCGTTGAGCATTGCCTCGAAATAGGCCTCGTCCAGGGCGATCGCACGCCGATAGTGCTCGAGTGCCAAGTCTGCGTCGCCGTCCAGCGCCGCCGCGAAGCCCATGAGGTTGTGGACCTCAGGGGACTGCGGGTCGAGCTGAAGGGCTTGTTTGGCGCACGCGGAGGCGCCGGCGGCATCTCCTTTTTGGGCGAGATCCCACCCGTGGTCGAGATGAGCGGTGAGCTGATCTTCCATGGGAGCGTCCGGACGCAAGCGAACGTAAATGTCTGCCGGAGCCTCCGCATTCCGTCAAGAGCGAGTTCACGCTTCAGTCGCGCTTACGACGAGGGGGGCGCTCCGCGGCCCCCCTCGAGCTCCCCGTGCTAACGACGAGGTGGGCGCTTCGCGGCCCCCCTCGAGCTCCGCATGTTTACGACGAGGTGGGCGCTCCGCGGCCCCCCTCGAGCTCCCCCGCACGAGTCCCATTACCGCTCGGCGACCGTCGCGTGTTCGACGCACTGAGGCGTCGGATCCCCCGAGGCTTGGCACGTCCCCGGCCCGTGCTCGTGGACCATGACGCGCGTGCCGCGATTGTCCTTGTTCGTGAACGTACCGTGCCACCCCGCGGGCAGCGGTGGGTCCGTCCAGCTGAACAGGGCTCGCGCGTCCCACGGAGGGAGGTTGATGCACCCGTGGCTCTTCACGTGCCCAAAGGAAGCATGCCAGAACGCGCCGTGCAGAGCGTACCCGCCGTAGAAGTACTGGATGTAGGGCACATCTTCGATCGAATAGGGCCCGTCCGACGCGATCTCCGAGTCACCATCCATCGTTGCCGTGATGTGCTTCTCGCGAACTCGGAAGCTGCCGGGCGGAGTCTCGTGTTCGTTCCGACCGCTCGACACGAGGGTGGCGAATACTGGGGTCGCGCCCTCGAAGGCCACGAGCGTCTGCCGCCTGAGGTTGACGTCGATCCACCGCTCGTGTTCTCCGAGCCCGTCCGGCGCCGGATTGGGTTCAGTCTTGGTCGCGTCGCTCGCGCGCATCCACCACCCGTCGACGGTCTCCCAGTACTGGGCGCCTCCGGCGGTCGCCTGCTCGCCGGTCAGGCCGAATGCTGCAAATCGGTCCAGATAGCCTTCCGCTTGCGACGCGTGCTTGTGCGAAGCATCGAGCGACCACCGTTTGGCGTTCGGCATCAGGATGAAGCCGATGGGCAGCTTGTCGATGCGACGCGCCGGGACGTTCTTCGTGGCGAACGACCCATTGTCCTGATTCATCCAGACCCCGTGAAACTCCGTCGCCGCGCGGGTCATGATCACGCGGTCCGATGGCGCCGACAATCCGGCGATGGTCTTCCACCAGAGCGTGCCCCCGGAGCCGAATTGGTGGTCGAGAGAGAGAATGAACCCCCGCACCATCCGCCGGGAAATCGGGCCGTCGCTTTCCTGCAAGTCTCCGAGCGTGACTTGGACCGCGCCGCCTTCCGGCGGTTCTCGGTCCCACCACGGGACGTCCGCGTCCGAGGCTCCTTGGTCGCGGGAGTCGGCGGCGACCGACGATGCCGCCGCCGGGTCGCCAGCGCCTCCATCGGCACCCGACGACGATGCCGCGGAGCTGTCGTCGTCGATCTTGGGCTTCTTCGGGCGGAGAAGCCACGGCTCGAGCTTCACCCGGTCTTTGTACGCCACCGGCTGCCGGTAGAGGGGCGTGCCGTTCGCGACGTTGTAGCCGTATGGGTAGGGCACCGAGCCGTCGAGGTTGGGCGGGCGCACCGTCCGAATCTTCGCGTGCTCACTGTCGATCGTCGCGTACTTGCCGCAGACGAATCCGCCCGACGCGAGCTCGTACCAGCCCTCCGGGCAGTTCGGCTTCTTGTGGACTCCAGGCAGAACGGGGACCTTCTCTCCCAAGCGGAAGTACCCCAGGCGCACGACCTTGGAATCGCGATCGTTCTTCCTGTCAGTCCATGGCTCCATGTCACTGACGATCGGCGCCGTGAGCACCGTCGCCGCGAGCCACGGCCCCTCGTAGGGGCCCGCATCGACGGGCGCGGCGGACTGTGCCGCGGCGACGGAAGTGGCAGACGCGGTTGCAGATGGCGTGGGAGGCGGGCCGCTCGGAGGGCTTGCGCCGGGCTGTTTGCACCGCGCCAGTCCGACGACAAACGGCAAGGCCAAAGTCAGTGCACAGGCGACCTGGGACCAGCTACGCATGATGGGAGCGCTCGCGAGAACTCTACTTACGCGCGCAGGCGGCGGCTGACCAGTTTTGCGCGCGGCGAAGCAGGCCGGCGGCGCACGATCCTACGGGATCGCGTACCGCGACTTCAAATACTGCTCCACATCCGAGAGCTCATCGACCTCCACGGAGCCAACGATGCCGACGATCTCGGCGATCTCGCCGTGAAACTGCTGGAACTCGAATGTTGGGGTGTACCCGTTCTGACCGATCATGACGTCCGATCCCGGTGCGCTCACATCGGTGGTCGCGATGGCCATGCTCGTGAGCGATTGCGAAACGGCGGCGTCGACGCGTATCTCGAGCGTAGAGCCCGCCCGCCTGGCGGCCAGCAAATGGACACTTGAATCGACGAAGGTCGTGGGCGGAGGCACGCTCTCGACGTAGATCGCTCCCGAAATCTGCGCGGCTGCCAGTGTCGATGGCGCCGGCTTGTCGCTGTTCAGAAACAAGGCGGGTCCGTCATAGGGATCCGGCCCTTCTTTGACATAGAGCATTCCGTCGCTGGCTGTCTGCGCAGTCGCGCGAGCAACTGCCAGAACCGTGAAGTCGCTCGTGCCCCACTGCAGGGTCGCCGCATCGAACATCGTCAGGAACGTGATGGGTCCTGGGAAGCCCGCGGCTGGCAGTCCGGCAATTCCAGCGGTCATGTAGACCGGTTGGTACGCGGGATACCACTCGATGATTCTCTCGACGTCCGCCTCCCGGTGCTAACAAGTCGGGCCGGGCAGGGCAGCGATTGGAAGGCACGCCTCACACCTCCGAGCCGGTACGTGTCCCTCTAGGCGAGGGTGCGGCCGCCAGTGCCCCCACTGCCCCGCACGCGACACCACGACTTGCCGAGGCCCCATCAACGGGCGCGGAGCGCTTTTGGTCGGGTCGCTGGACGGCCGTCGCGCTCGTGACTTCCTTTACCTTGTCTATCGGTTTTCATCTCCTGCCGGCCATGCCCATCGACTGGCCTCATCTGTTCTTCGATGTGCGCGACGTCGAAGGAGAGGCCGCGATTCCGGTCGACATGTTCACCGAACCAGAGCCTCCGCCTCCGCCCCCTCCGGCACCGACCGTGGCGGAGCCGGAGGAGCCGGTCCCGGTTCCCCTGCCGGTTCCGAAGCCGCCGCGGCGAGACGCAGGGGCCCCGCGAGATGCTGGGGTTCGCGATGCGCAGCCGACCGACGCGGAGGGGGTCGGTCCGACCGACGCTGGCCTGTCCGACGCTCCGGCCGAGGCGATGGCCGTGGCGGCCTTCGACCCCGATGCCGGACCCCGCGATCCGCGGGCGATCGTCGGAGCGGCAGGCGAAGTTCAGGCGGACAAGGTTCTCGTGATGGTTTTGGTCAACACCGAGGTCATTCGCAAAAATCCAGTCGGCGCGACGCTGGGGTTCTTGCTCCGCGGAATCCCCCAGTGGGATTCCTTCATGAGCGGCACGAGCCTCGATCCCGTGCGTCAAACCGACTGGCTCCTCATCAGCGGTCCGTCGCTGGCCAACACGTCTCGGGACGTCGTTCTCATCCACTACTCCGCCCCGGACGCCGTTGTCGATCGAGCGGTGGATGCCGTATCCCATCGGTACGCCAAAGGCGGGATCATCGACGCCGGGGTTCCTGGAATGCGTGCGTCGCTCGCCCTGGCCGATCGCGCCGAGCGAGTGCTCTTGCGACCCCAGGCGCACGTCCTCGCCGTCGTCCCGCCGTCGGTCCTCGAAAAGGTCGCGCGCTCGCTGTCCCACGCTCGCGTCCCGGCGCACGTCCGTCCGAGCGAGGCTCTCTACTTCCGAATGGTGACGCCGTATCGGGCGCTTCCAGAGCTGCCAAAGTCCCTCGAAGAGATGCGTTTGCGCGTCGTTCCTCGGTCCGACGAAGGGGTGGACGTCTGGATCGACGTCGACACGCAGAGCGCGGACGCGGAGCAGGCGGCGACCGAGATTCGACGCGTGCTTCGACGCCACAACGACGTGTTCACGTCCATGGCCACCGGTGGGCTTCTCGATCGCGTTCGCGTCGACTCCGATTCGCGCGGCGTGCATCTGCACGTCACCGCCTCGCGAGAGGACCTCGAGCGGTTGCTCGACCTCGTGAGCAGCGTGCTCGGGTTGCAGCCTGACTCGCCGAGTCCCGCGGTTCCCCGGCCGAAGGGCTCTCGCTGACGGCCGACGCTCGAGTATCATGCGCCCGCTATGAATCCACGCCCCCTCCTCGCCCTCGCAGTGAGCCTCGCGTTCGCGGTCACCGCTTCGGGCTGTTCGAAGGCCCCCGCCGAGACGACGAGCGACTACAAGCCCGCGCAGGCTCCCCCTGCGCCGCCCGGGCCGACGAAGCTAGAGACCGAAGACATCGCTCCGGGCTCCGGACGAGCCGCCAAGACCGGAGACACCGTGCACGTGCAGTACACGGGGACCCTGATGAACGGCACCAAGTTCGACAGTTCCTACGACCACGGAGGGGATCCGTTCAAGTTCACGCTGGGCAAGGGCGAGGTGATCAAGGGCTGGGATCAGGGCGTCGTCGGCATGAAGGTCGGCGGCAAACGCAAACTTCGCATTCCCGCGGACCTCGGCTACGGCGAAAGCGGGAGTCCGCCTAACATCCCGCCGAACGCGGGGCTGATCTTCGACGTGGAGATGGTGTCGATCGATTGAAGCTTCTCGGCGCGCTCGGCGCCGGGTGTGGCGCGACCGCGCGGAGGTTCGTTCCGGCCTGGACGCTCCGCCGGCGGTGGCGCACCATGAGTCTCGTGAATCGC